>UPTN01000258.1_pt1 | contig 29081 bp, 27 predicted proteins | sample 2160111 | NCBI WGS metagenome assembly UPTN01 (sample SAMN06265058, study PRJEB28932) | marine metagenome | isolation source: Columbia River Estuary | place: USA:Columbia River Estuary, USA | collected 2014-05-05
ACCTTCTGGTATAGTTAGTAGTTCAACTCAAATAGAGGCTCTTGGATTTGTCACTAGTTCAGGTGATATTTCACAATTAAACACCTTTACTTCTTCAGCTAACATAAGTATTACAGCTTTAAATGCTGCAACTTCTTCGTATCTTACTTCAGTACCTGCAGGAACCGTTAGTAGTTCATTACAAATACAGAATTTAGGATTTGTTACTTCTTCTGAAGATATAGGAGATTTAAATACATTTACCGGCTCAGCTTCTAACAGATTAGACTCTTTACAAGCTGCTACTTCCTCTTATATTACATCAATATCTTCAGGAACAATATCTTCTTCAGCTCAAATAAGCAACTTAGGGTATCTCACCTCAGCTTCGGCAGCATCAACTGGGTTTGGATCAGGAGGTTCTACTTATACCCTTACTAACACTAAGATAGCTAATTTAGGAGCAGGTATACTGTCTGGATCTGATCAGGTAGACTATGATGGTAATAGAATAGTATCAAATGAAAACCTTACAGGACTATTTAGCGCTTCTTTCAACCCAGGTACTAGTGGGAGTGTAGTAGATTTCTTGAACGCTGTGTTTTTTCCTAATTCTAGTCCTTCAATCAGCACTGGAAACCAGGTAATTGAAGAATATCGAGCTTCTGGCTCATCAGTAGTTACTATAGCCGGATCGGATGCAGAAGGACAGTCGTTAACGTTTAGTACTAGTAGTGCTTATACTGCAGATCTCTTTAGAGTCTCGGGAAGTGGACTATTAACCTTAAATTCTCTAGCATCTGCATCATTTAATACAGTTAATAGAGGAGATGACGTACTTGCACACCCTATAATAGTGTCTGCAACAGATACTTTTAATGCAACAACTAATAAAACAATTTATATACGAGTTACACCTAATGCTGCACCAGTATTCAGGGAAACCTTAACAGGTGGTTCAATAATAACATCTTTTAGTACAACTAGAAATGAAAATGCATCTTCAGGTGAGTTAACCAAGATATATTTTACTGATACTGAATCAGACACTATAACTATTCAATCTAGCTCAATACCTGGCAATCATTTTAGTATAACTAAGTATGCAACTTACGTATCAGTAGCACAAGCTACGAGTTCTTTAGATTATGAGACTACTTCTTCATATTCTTTCAGTATAACTGCTTCAGATGAACATTTTCAAGCTGGACAAGATACTGATTCAGTAACCACCTTACCTATTACAGTAACAGTAGTAGATAATACTATACCGACTATAAACAATCAGACATTAACTGGGTTTAGCGAAGATGAAAACGATGGAGACAGTTCTAAACAGATATCTGCTTCAGATCCTGAAGGTGATAGTATAGTATTTAAGAACTTTACTTTAGCAGCACTTAAGAACGGTAGTAGCATTATAAGCACAGGAACTTACTCAGGAACAAGTCTATCAGATCCGCATGAAGATCCATTTTCGATGTCATCAAATGGAGTTGTAATTCGAAAATCTTCTCAAAATATTAATTCTGACATTATAGATACATACATCTATAGCGCTTCAGTAACAGATTCATACAATTCAACCTCAGCTTCAGCAGCTATAACATTAACTATAGCAGATGACGTAGGACCAAGTATAACTTCTAACGGCTCTTTCTATATAATAGAATCTGCACTCAATGGGGCAAGTATTACTACAGCAACTTCAGGAATAGCAGGTACAGCAGCAAGGTATAGTGTAACTAATGGACAATCAGTGACTTGGAATATAAATCCTACGTCAAAATTTGCAATTAATAGCTCAGGCTATATAACTTTATCAGCAAACATATCAGGTTCTCACTTAGGCGGGGAAACCCTAAATGCATCGGTAACAGCATCTAATTCTTTTGGTACTACCGCTGTGGATGCACTTACTATAACAGTAACCGATAACTCAGCACCTAATATAACTTCTACTCCTACTACAGCTAATCTTAATACTAATGGAGCAAGAACAGGTAATACATTATATACAATTTCATTTTCTGATCCTGAAGGAGACGCAATAGATTTTGATTCTTTCGATTTTACTGGTTCTTCAAATTTAGGATCTAACAGATCAGGAACTACTTTTTTAATTACTGCTAGTGCTAATTTAACTGCTGGTAATTATCAATTTACTTCATCTATATATGATACAGGAAGCTTTGACACTACTACTGCTCCAGTAAGTTTTACTATAAATCAAGCTCCTACAGGAAGTTTAACTACTAATGGAACTTTTTATATTATAGAATCAGCTTTAAGTGGATCAAATATAGTTACTAATTCTAACGGTAGGACTGGTACTCAAGCAGATTTAGGAGTTACTTATTCACCTCAATATAACTCAGCAGCTGTTCAATCCTTTACTTCTTCTAATGCTGCTGTTGTAGTTAATAATAGCGGTAACTTAACAATAGGGCAAAACGTAAGCGGTTCATCTTCTGGATCAGGTAACAGCTATACTTCTACTATAACTTATAGGGACCAGTATGATAATATAGGTACAGGTGATGTGACAGTAAATGTTACTGCAAATAGCTCACCAGCTGCATCCTTTACTAATCAGACAGCTAATCTTACTGCCTCAGTATCTACTAATACTAACTTAGTATCAGTAAGTATAACTGATGATGAAAGTGATACTCCATTTTCAATGTCCTTAGGAGGAACTAATGCTTCTTCATTCAAGGCTGTTGCTCAAAATGCTAATTCATCGTCTTATCAAATACAGGCAGCAAGTACACTAGCTGCAGGAACTTATAATTATAGTGCTTCTATAGTAGATAACTTTAGTAAAAGTAGAAGTTATAATAGGGACTTGACTATAGTATCCCAAAAAGGATTAGTATACGGATACGGAGTAAACTGGGCAGCTAATCCAGCATCAGAAGCACAATTTTTTGGATCTGCAGGAGACACTGGAGGAGATGGAGTAGCGGTTGAATCGGGCTCTTTAATATCTCATTTAATAAGTGGCTCAATAGGAAGCTCCTTTACCTCCTCATATGGAGCATCTGCTAAGGTAACCTTACTTGCTTCTTCATCATTGAGTACATTATCCGATACAGGAGCAGGAGGAACTTCAACTCTTGGATATTTTAATTTTAGCTCAGGAGGATCACAACACGTAGTAATTGTATTTCCAAGCGCAAGTAATCAGTTTGGTAAACCTAAAACTATGTATGACGGAGTACCACCAGACGGTACAGGAACTGCTAAAGAATTTTACTTATATGCTAAAGATGCTTCTATACCAGGAACAGTTGGTTCAGGTATATACTACTTTCCTGTAAAGGATACTACAGAAGGATCAGATAACTGGGGAATGATTTTTGCAGAAGGAAAAAATACTAACAACTCAAGATATTTCTTGATGCCTGATTCAGCGTCAGCACCATAAACTAATTATATATGCCAACTACAGCAGGAGATATTTACATAAGATCAGGAGATTCAGGAGCATTTACTGCTGTCGAATACGTTCAGGGAGGATGGACTACTGTCGATTCAGGATCTACTATGAGAGCTTTAGATGAGTCTCGTCTAAAAGACGGTCAAGTAATATACGTAAGATCTGAAACTAAAACTTATATTGCTTCTAAATTTATAGCTTTTTCAACTCCTGGGTACAGCGGCTTTAGTAACTCAGCATCATTTGCAGAATTTAACTTTCCCAGCTCAGGAGGCGGCGGAGGAGGAGGATCAGGAGATATAACTGCTGTATTAGCTGGGGATGGATTAACTGGAGGAGCTTCAAGCGGTAATGCTATATTAGAAGTAGACCCTGGACTAGGAATAGGAGTCTCAGGAGGAGTAAGTATTAATACAGGATCTACTCACTTTACTAATGGGGTAGTTGATTTAGCTATATTTCAGCAAACTGGCTCTACTTACTCAACAACAAACGATCTTTCAGTAACTGGTTCATTAAGTATAGAAATTTCAGACAGCAAAACATTTACTTTATTCTCAGGATCAAGAGAATTATTTAAAATAGATAACGAAGGTATAGTAATATTTACCACACAATCCTCAACACCCAGCGCTACTGTTGGCGGTATATATGCCGACACATCTGGAAGTTTTTATTTCGGCTCAGTGGATTAAGTATTTACTCAATATTTATTAACATAACAATTAACTAAAACATACTAAGTATTATGGCACAATGGAAAAAGGTAATAGTATCCGGCTCCACAGCAAATCTAGCAAACGTTCAGGTTGACGCTCTATCATCAGGTGTAGTAACCGGTGCTTCAGGTAACCTTACCACCACTGCTATAAACGGAACAGGAAATATTGCAGCAACAACCGGAGCAACCGGTTTAAAACACACAGGTAGTTTTAACGGAACATTCGTAGGAGACGGTGCAGCACTAACTGGAATCACAGCAACCACTTTAGATATTGACGCTTTCGGCTCAGATCTTACTGGTGCAACTTTAGCTACAGGAGATAAATTTATAGTATCAGATTCTGGTACTGAAGGTAGAGCTACTATTTCTCAACTAGCTACTCCTTTAGCAGGAACAGGTTTAGAAGCTGATTCAGGAACAGTGAGAATAGCAGCCGCTGCTGCAGGTACTGGTTTAACTGGAGGCGCAGGATCAGCTCTTAATGTAATTGGAGGAGACGGGATCACAGCTGGTGCAAATGAAATTGAAGTTACAGTAGATGATTCTACAATAGAATTATCAGCAACTAATGGAACTGGAGCAATTAGAGTAAAAGCTGCCGGTATCGTTTCAGCAAGTCTAGCTTCTAATGCAGTAGGTACAGCAAACATCGCAGCCGATGCAGTTAACGGTACTAAAATCGCAGACGATTCTATCGATAGCGAACATTTAGTTGACGGAGCTATTGATACACAGCACATTGCTGACGATCAAGTAACAGCTGCTAAATTAGCAGATACAGCTGTAACAGCAGGTACTTACGGTACTACTACAGCTATACCAAGATTTGTAGTTGATGCACAAGGACGTCTTACTTCAGCTTCTACGGTAGCAATCTCTACATCATTTGATATTGCAGCTGATACAGGAACATCTAACGCTATTGACGGAGGAGACACATTTACTCTTGCAGGAGATAACACAATTAGTACAAGCGTATCAGGTAATACTATTACGATTAGTGCTACTGACGGTATCGTTTCTGCTTCAGTCCTAAGCTCACCTTCACAGGGTGTTGTTAGAGTAGTATCTAACGGAGCTACAACTAATGCCAATACAGGATTAGAAGCTACCGATACACCTACATTTGCAGGAGTTACAGTAAGTGGTAATGCAACAGTAACAGGTGACTTAACAGTACAAGGTACAACAACTTCTTTACAGACAACTAACCTAAACGTCGAAGATCAATTTATTTTATTACATTCCGGTTCTGGAACAGGAGATCAAGGTTTAGTATTTTCATCAGGTTCAAGTGGAGACACTGGAGCTGCTTTCTTTTACGATGTAGCAAAAGATAGATTATCATACGCTACAGGTTCTATATCATGGGATACTACTGCTGCTACTCCTAGTGCATACGTTGCATTAGTAGTTGACACTGAAGACTCCCAAGATGGTACTGATACTAAAGTAGCTAAGAGAGGAAATATTAAAGTAGATGCAACTAACGCTTACATTTACGTATAGAAGTTAGTTAATCACCTAGTCCTAATAAAATAGAACAATGAGTTGGAAAAAAATAATACTTAGCGGCTCTTCAGCCGAACTTTCAAACATAAATGTAAGTAATGCAGTGACTGCCTCCTTTTTTAAAGGAGACGGTTCTGCTCTTACTAATGTTACTGCACCCGGTACTATTTCATCTTCTGCACAAATTGCCTCTGATATATCAGGATCATTTACCTCTACTAGTTCATCGTTAGCTAGCAGACTATCAACGGCCGAAACTGAATTAGAATTAACTTTATTAAGTGGGTCAGAACAAGTAGTAGCAAGTCTAGTTAACCAACAAGTAAATTTAGGTACAGGAGCAATAACTGCTTCTATATTTAAAGGAGATGGTTCTCTTTTAACTAATATAACAGTAGATCAAAATGCTACTGTAATTGAAGAATTTACAAATCAGACAAGTGTAGCAGTTACCCACAATTTCGGGTCTAAAAATGTATTAGCTACCGTATACAACAGTAGTGACGAACAGATTATTCCTGGCACAGTAACTACTACTAATACTAATGTAGTTACAGTAACGTTTGATACTAGTACTTCTGGTCGAGTAATCGTCGGTAAAGGAGGACATGTTGTATCAGGATCTATTCCTTTTGCAAACATTAGTAGTAAACCCACATTAGTATCATCATCTATTTCAGGTGATGCACAGGGTCAAATTAAGTTAAACGGAGTAAATGTAGATGTTACTACTCTTCAATCAAACGATAGTCCCACTTTCGCTAGTTTAACACTAACAGGTGATCTTACAGTACAGGGTACTACTACTTCAATACAAACTAGCAATCTACTTGTAGAAGATAAATTTATAGTTCTTAACTCAGGATCTGCAAACCCTGATGAAGGAGGTATTTTAATTGATGAAGGAGGAGCTAAAGGACATGCTTATGTTTACGATAGCAACGAAACTAGATTTGGTTTTACCAGTTCCTTATCACACAGTGCTACTTCTGTAGCTCCAGATGCTTTTGCAGCAGCTGTTGTGGATATTGACGCAGGACATACTGACGTCCCTGAATACCAAAAAAATGGAAATATTAAAACTGACGATGGTACTGTCTGGATATATGCATAGAGATTATGGCGTTAATTACTAATGGAGACTTTAAAACAGGTAAAGAAGCTTTTGAAAATTTAAACAAACCAAATAATTCTAAATTAAGTTCTACTGAAATAGATTTTGTTTTAACTAAATTACGACAAGCTAACTACAAAGGAGTAGAATTTGAAATGTTCTATACTGTATTTAAAAAATTGACAGATATGAAAAAGTAAATTAAGGCCTTCGGGCCTTTTTTTATTTTAGTAGGATAATTAGTAAATTTTTACTATATTTATATAAAAGCTATTATAGGCCTTGAAAGGAAGTGGGCTCAATTGAGTTACCAACCATAATATAAAGTAAAATGCCAAACTGGAAAAAACTAATAGTTAGCGGGTCTTCTGCTAATTTAACCAATCTTAGTGTTACCAATGCAGTAACTGCATCATACTTCAAAGGTGATGGATCAGCGTTAACAGGAATAACATCAGATATTTCAGAAACAGCTACTATTGCTGATTCTTTCTCAAATCAAACATCAGTAGCAACATCACACAATTTTGGTACTAAAAATGTTCAAGTAGCTGTTTACGATGACAACGATGCTATGATTATTCCTGATAGCATAGTTACTACCGATACTAATACTGTAACTACAACATTCGATTCATCTACTACAGGTAGGGTAGTAATAGGAAAAGCTGGTCATATAGTTTCCGGTTCAACACAAGCATACAGAGAAAGTATTACAGGAGCATCCTCTTACGCAGTCACACATAGCTTGTCAGAGGATTACCCTATAGTTCAAGTTTACAGTAGCAGTAGAGCACAAGTTATACCGTCAGAAATAATAACAACATCTGCAAATGCATTAGATATTACTTTTACTTCTACGTTTAACGGTACTGTTGTAGTAAAAAAGTGATATTTATAAAAGACTAATTCATACGAAAATAAAATAACTTATGAGAATAGATAGCCCTAGCGTCTCTAATTTAACGTTCCAACCTGGAGCAGCAGTAGCTGACTCTAACTTTACTGGTTCCTTCAGTGGTTCATTTGATGGTGATGGAGCCAATCTTACTGTTGGATACGCTAACATAACAAGCAAACCAACTTTAATCTCAGCTTCAGCAGAAGGTGATGCACAAGGTCAAATAAAATTTAATGGAGTAAACGTAAACTCAAATGCATTAGGCACTGATGATACTCCTCAATTCGCTTCTATAGAATTAGGTCATGCATCCGATACAACTTTAGCAAGAGCCAGCTCAGGTGACGTAAATATAGAAGGAAATGTAATTTATAGAGCAGGCGGTACTGATGTACCCGTAGCAGATGGTGGTACTGGAGCCTCTACATTAACTGATGGAGGAGTACTACTTGGTTCCGGTACAGGAGCTATCACAGCAATGGCTGTTTTAACTGACGGTCAAATGATAGTAGGTGACGGAACAACAGATCCTGTAGCAGAAAGCGGTGCGACATTACGTACATCAATTGGTGTTGGAACTGGTGATAGTCCTCAACTAACAGGAATTGAATTAGGTCATGCATCAGATACTACACTTACTAGAGCTTCATCTGGTGATGTTGATATAGAAGGTAATATAATATACCGTGCTGGTGGTACAGATGTACCAGTTACCGATGGAGGAACAGGTGTTTCTACTTTAACTGATGGAGGAGTCTTATTAGGATCTGGAACAGGAGCTATTACGGCAATGGGTGTTTTAGGTGATGGTGAAATGATTGTAGGAGACGGAACAGGAGACCCAGTTGCTGAAAGCGGCGCAACCCTCAGAACATCGATCGGTGTAGGAGCAGGAGATAGCCCAACTTTTACTGATCTTACCTTGACAGGAGATCTTACAGTTACAGGAACGACTACAGAACTACAAGTTACAAATCTTAATGTAGAGGATAAAAATATCAAAGTAGCATCTGGATCAGCAGATTCAGCAGCAGCAGATGGTGCAGGACTTACAGTCGATGGAGCATCAGCTACATTTACTTATACTCATTCCGGTACTAAATGGAATATGAATAAAGCTCTTGATATGGGAGCTAATACTATTACTACTACAGGAGCTATAGCAGGAGCAACACTTAACACAGGTCAAGGAGCAAATGAGCTATATGCAATGAACCAAGATGTTAAAACGACAGACGATGTAACGTTTAATAATGTAGATAGTGACGGATTAGTAACTGTAACCGGAACTGGTACTTCACAATTCTCTAGTCACTTACAATCACATTGTTTAGGTATAGGAACAGCTCCATCAACAGTAGCAGGAGAGATTAGAGCTACAGGAGATATTACAGCATACTATTCTTCTGACGAAAGATTAAAAGAGAACTTTGCACCACTAGCAGGTGCTTTAGATAAAGTAAAAGCAATCGGAGGATACGAATTTGATTGGAAAGACGGAATTGAAGATGCTACTAGTAAAACAGGACACGATATTGGAGTTAAAGCACAAGAGATACAAGCACAGTATCCTGATCTAGTTCACGAAAGAGATAATGGATATCTAGCAGTAGATTATATTAAATTAAGTGCAGTATTAATTGAGGCAGTAAAAGAATTAGCAACAAAAGTAGAAGAATTAAGCAAATAAAAAATGGGTTTTAAATTAAATGTAGAATTAGAGACAACATCAGGTCCTACTTCAGAGTTTTATATAAGAATAGAAAATTGGAAAATTAACAGATCTTCCAATTTAGTTACTTTTACAACTACTGCTTGGCTTAATAAAGAGCAGGCTACTAACTTTAATAGAAAGTACGCTGATGATAAAAGTAAAAACGCAGTAGGCTTAGTAGGATCTAAAGTAATTTATTACGAAGATGAATTAAGTAAAGGTGAAAAAGTAGATATAAAAAACTTGTATAGTTTTGAAATGATTAAGGAACAAGAGGTAGAAATACCAGTTTATAAAACAAAGACAGTTCAAGTAGAAGTTCCCTATATAAGTTTTGATGAACAGGGGGACGAAATAACATTATATAGAACAGTAGAAGAAGAGAAAAAAGTAAAAGTAAAAACAGTTAAAGAAACTAAAAAAGTAATAGACATATCAGTTTTAGATGACTTAACAGGTAATAGTTATAAAGTATTGAAAGAAGAATTAAAGAAATTTTTTCCTCCTAATAAAATTATAAAAACATAACGATGGCAGTACATACTTACGGAACAACTAATATTTCATTTAGCTCTTTTGATACATGGGCTAATAACATATCATCTGATTCTAATGTAACTATGAATAATGCATTAGCAGATGCTTCTCCTTCCAATTCTAACCCAACATCAGCTAGCGAAATATATAATGGTAACTGGTTTTACGGATCAGTACAAGTATCCACAGGAGGATTTGTAGATGTTTCAGCAGGTAGCTACTCGGTAAATGATGTGAATAGTACGACTACTTTAAAAAATGTTGACTTAGATTTAAATAGTGTTACATTAACAGCAGACGAAACTGCTGCTTATCCAAGAACATTTGTTAGATGGAGAGCTGGAGGTTCTGGAGGGTCTGAAATACAGACTGGTACAACATTAACATTAGGTACTTCAGATCAAACATCTACTACAGTATTCTACGCTGAATTTACATAATAGAAAAACAAAAGGTTATTGAAGGTTATATGGGTTTATGAAAATATAAAGGGAGACAACTCTTTTTATACCAAGTTAGATACACTACTACTTATCAGTTCAGGTGTACAGTGGAAAAAACATCATCCACAGTACTCTACTACCTTATATTGTGATAAATTAACTCAGGCTTTCCTAAAAGATCTCAATGCATTAGACACATGGAATAAGATTATTATACTTCCCACAAATAAGAGTATTGATAAGAGTATATTCTGGGCTTCTAGTAAATTAGAAGTTTTAAGAAATATAAAAGAACCAGTTCTATTAATGGATCACGATTTTTTAGTATACAAAAACATTTCTGATTTATTTTCTGATAAACATTTATTTGCTCATGAAGAAGATGGAGTACGGTATTACCCAACTGCAAATGATCCATTTATACAAGAAGTATCTGATTTACTCCCTAGACCTAAACCCTATGCTGTAAATTGTTGTTTCTCTTTTTTTCCTGATTATAAATTTGCAAATAAGTATGCTGAGTTTTCTTTAGAGTTAATGTACAGGTTTACTAAATTAAAAGTTCCTAATTCTAAGTTTTTAATTTTTGCTGAACAGCTAGCTTTAAAGCATTTACTAGATTACCATAAAGTAGAGTACGATACATTAATGAAAGAAGTTTTTTTGGCGAATGAAAGAAAGTTCGTATCTTGTGATAAAGGACTTATACCGAAAGAAGAAACATATAAATACTTTAAGCATTACTGGATGGATAAACCTAGGATTAGAAAAGACGAAACTTGTATTGAGTATATTAATCTTAAAAAAATCGTAGGTAATAACAAAGGTATAAAGTTAGAAAAATTAAATGATCTTAGACCTTAACTACATAAAAGAAAATATAACTAATGATTATATTGAAGTAATAGGAGACGATGAACAGATCTATAAAAAACTTATTCCTGTTCCTTATAGATGGACTCACGGTGCTACAGATAATCACCTAGGCGACGGTTTAGTTATATACTCACTCATACAGTTTCTTAGAGCTAAAGTCTGTGTGTGCTTAGGTTCTGGAGGAGGATTTATACCTCGTATTATGACTCAAGCAAGATTAGATTTATATGATTCAGGTATATTTGAAGGTAAAAAAGAATTTAACTGGGGCGATATAGGTTCTACTTTTTTAGTTGATGCCGCCAATGGAGTTGGAGGAAAAATAAACTATTTAGATGAGGATTCTTTTTTTAGATCAAAATTTTTTCCTAGATTTATTAACGATACAACCAAAAATGCATATTATAATTTTTTTACAAAGGAAGATATAAAAATAGATTACTTACATATAGACGCAGGTCATTCATATGAAGATGTAAAACAGGACTTTGAACTATACTCTAATTTACTTTCAGATAATGGATTAATATCTATTCACGATACTGACAGTAAGTATGAAAACAATTACATAGTTTCTAAGGACTTAGAAGAACAAAACCAATATCAATCTTTTACAGAAGGCCCCTGTAAATTTAATAAAGAGAATATAAAAGGTTGGCAAAAACTTAACCTTTTTAATGAAGGTAATCTTCAAGGTAAACCTAGTTCAACAGGATTAACATTATATAGACATGCCTAATTTAGTTACAGTAGTAGGAGAAAATACACATATATTACCTCATATGTTAAAACATTACGAAGATGTTATAGATAAAGCATATGTAGCAGTATATCGTCAAAGTGATGATGATGGTATATTGGAGGAAATAGAAGAGTTAGGTATTGAACCATTTATGGTGTTTACCGAACCTAAATATAACTGGGAAAGAGTTACGGAAATATACAATACTATTAAGCAAACTAAACCTAATGACTGGTGGATCGTATCTGATGATGATGAACTACAGGTATACCCAGAACCTATCGAAGATATCATTGAGAATTGTGAGAGAAATGGTTATGAGTTTGTTACAGGAGGGTTCTTAGATCGAATAGGTATAGATGGTACTTTTCCTAAAGTGACGAGAGAGACAGATTTACACAGAACTTTTCCTTTAGCAGGTTTCTTTAGACATCCAATGTCTGGAGCATGTCCTAACAAAGTTACGTTAATGAAAGGTTATCAAAAAGTTACTTCCGGTCAACATTACGCATCTTTTAATGACGGTACTAATAGTTGGGGGACTGAACATAAAAGACGTATGCCGATAGAAGAGTGCTTTACACAAGTGCATCATTTTAAATGGGACAGTACATGTGTTGAAAGAATAAAAAAAGTAGCAGATAACAAAAAAGACTATTCTTTTTCTGATGAATATAAAATAATGTACGATGCTATAAAGAAAAATAATTTTAAAATAGATACTAATAATCTTAAGTTTTTAGTTGAGGATATGAAAGAACTTTCGTATATTGAGTATAAAGATTATCCTCATTGGGATACACTAAAAAATAAAATAGTTACAATATGAGTCAAAATAAAGTAGAAGAAGCTTTACTTGAAGAACGTAAGGTTCAAGCTCTAGAAAAAATATCTAAAAGCTTAGCTATTCTTGTTCTATGGTTTGAAGAAGTAGATAAAGAAGAATGGGGAGAAAGAATCCAGTATTATTTATCAGAATTTTTAGAAAAGGGAGAACCCGAAAAGAAGAATGAGTCATAAATTAGGTTTAATAGTTCCTTATAGGGACAGACCTAATCAACTTAAATCTTTTAGAGAACACATTACTAAGTATTTAAATATTGATTACGAACTCATTATAGTTGAGCAAAGTGATCGAGATGACTTCAATAGAGGTAAGTTATTAAATATAGGTTTTCTAAAGGCTGAAGAATTAGGATGTGATTACGTAGTATTTCATGATATAGATATGCTACCTGTAGAGGCAGACTATACGTATGAATCTAAACCTACTCATTTAATAACAGAATTCGATTTACCTGATGATGTATCTCGTACTTTGTTTGACGAATACTTCGGTGGAGTAACATTATTTCCTTCTAATATATTTAGACAGATAAACGGATATTCAAATATGTACGATGGATGGGGATTTGAAGATGATGACTTACTCTTAAGATGTAGAGAGAACCATATTAACCTTGATACTAAAATAGTAACCCAAAGAGGAAGAGTAGACAGAGCTCTTCAGTTTAATGGAAAAGATAGTTATATAGTAGTTCCTAATGTAGTAAACTCATTGAAAGACTTTTCCATCTATACTTCATTTACAGTAGATGATACTCCTACTAATATGGAAGAGATAATAGATGAATATAGTATATGGTCGATACCAGGTTTTGATACCACCGTTACTTATAACTCTTTTGGAAACTTTTCATTCCAATTTTGGAAGAAAAACTTAGACTCTATATCTATACCTTCTCTTAATTTACCTAAAGGTACTTATAACGCTATAGTTACTATATGCAACACAGTAGAACCTAGAGAAATAAACTTTTATATAAATGGAGAAAAAGTAGGAAGTAATACCTACGACGATCTGTATAAAGTACAAAAAAGTAAATATATGTTTTTAGGAGCCGGTAATCCTGAAAGAGAAAAGAAACCGAATTGGTTTAAAGGATCTATTGATACTTTTTGTGTTTTTGATAAAGTATTAGATAAGAAAGAAATATATGACTTATCAGGGAATATAAATAAGAGTTTATTTGAATTCTTTAACAGAAATGATATGAAGATATATTATGACCTTAAATTTACTAACCAGAATATGGTATTAGACTTATCAGGAAACGAAAACAATGGATATACCAAAAATACTGAGTTTACAACTACTTCATTAACTTTTGATACTAAGCTACCTATTCCTCATAGAAAAAAAGGTAAATTTAAAGTCTTACCCCACGATGAAAATGGATATAAAGACGGATATTGGGTATCTTGGAAAAGTAGAGAAAACCAAGAAGTATATTTAGAAAAAGCTAAGAATAATAGAACTAACTATGAAAAAGACGGACTTACTAATTGTAGACACAGAGAGTTAGACTATATAAATGTTAAGAATTACCACCATATAATAGCTAAGATATGAGTCACAAATTAGGTGTATGTGTTCCCTATAGGAATCGAGAGCTACATATGCATGAATTTATACCGAAAATAGGTAAATACCTTAAAAACCAAGGTATAGACTTTCAGATATATATTGTTCATCAAGTAGATGATAAACTGTTCAATAGAGGTGCAACAAAAAATATAGGAGCAAAATATGCATTTGAAGATGGGTGTGATTATATAGTTTGGCATGATATAGATATGATACCTGAAGAAGACGGAGGAGCAGACTACTCATACCCTGAAAAAGCACCTAGACATATAGCTACTCAGATATCTCAAATGGACTATAAACTTAAATATCATGAATATTTTGGAGGAGCAGTACTTTTTACTAAAGAACAAGTCGAAGCTACAAATGGGTACAGTAACGGATACTGGGACTGGGGTATGGAGGACGATGATCTTTTTTGGAGATGCCATAAAGAAGGACTTACTAACGATACTTGGCTAGATATAGACAATGTTAACCAGAAGTACCTTAACTTTAATGGTATAGATTCATACGCAAAGTTTCCTTTTGATATGAGTATGAGAAACCTTACTTCTAAGTCACATACTATATCTGTGTTAGTAAGAGCATATCATACATTAGATAAAAATAAAATATTCCTTATAGGAGATAAAAAAAGAGCATATGTTGAGTACCCTATTTTAAGAATACCTGGTTATGATTATGGATTTTCATTCAATAACTCTAGAGCTCTATCCTTAACTTACTGGAATTCTTTTAATAAACATAATTATATGTGGCTTAAAAGATACGATAATCAATGGAGCTGGTTAACAGCGGTATTAGATGAAGAAAATCATTTATCCCACCTTTACTTAAACGGTACTGAAGTAGACTCTAAAGGTGGATTTGGTAGCCCGTCTCCTTTTAGATTTGCAGGTAAGTTAAAAAAGTACGGAACTAACAGTATGTATTTAGGAACTTCCCCATCAGAATCTGTAGAAAGTACTCATAAATTTTTTAAAGGAGATATTGCTAGAGTTTACTCTTGGGATAGAGCACTTAAACCTATAGAAGTTAAAAACTTACATATTAAACTCCCAGAAAATGGATTAATTACAAATTATGACGCTAATAATCCTAAATCTAAATTAGACACTTTTAATATAGAAACTAAAGAAGAAAGGTTAAAAGTTCCTAACTCTATTATTCCTCATAGAGTAGAAGGTAGAATGAGATGCTTACCTCATAAAGACGAAGGTATAGTAGACGGTAAGTTTGTAAAAGGTGAAACTACAGCTGCTAATGAAAGAAGATATGTACTTGGTATGCAGCAAGATGAAATTAATTACAAGGATGACGGTATAAAACAATTAAAGTATAAATTAATTAGCGAAGAAGTTTTTACTCCATGGGCTAAAATGCTCAATATAGAACTATGAAGTTACCTGTAGCTTTTAAAGATGTCAAGGATAAGCTTGACAATGTAGGCTGCGGCTTTTGTATAGCTAAGTGGAGTCAAGTTACTATGCATTTACATAATGGACTTACTCATTCTTGTCACCACCCTGCTCCTCATAAAATACCTCTTAAAGAAATACAAATAAATCCTACTGCGCTTCATAATACAAGACATAAGAAGCGTCAAAGGATGAGTATGCTCAAAGGCAAGAGACCTAAAGAGTGTGATTACTGCTGGAACGTAGAAGATAATTCTGATAGATTTTCCGATAGAGTACTTAAATCATCAGAACCATGGTCTATGGACCACTTTGATGAAATAGTTTCTAAACCATGGAATTCGGACTATAACCCTAAGTATGTAGAAGTATCTTTTTCTAATACTTGTAATTTTAAATGTTCATACTGCGGTCCTTTGTTCTCTTCTAAATGGATGGATGAAATAAGATCTAAAGGTCCTTATCCAACTGATGATAAATTTGGCAGGTTAGATACTTTAGAAAAAAAAGGACACATACCTTATTTAAAATCAGAATATAATCCTTATGTTGAAGCATTTTGGAAATGGTGGCCTGAATTGTATAACGATTTACATACATTTAGAATAACTGGAGGAGAACCTCTACTTTCTAAAGATACCTGGAAAGTATTAGACTTTATTTTAGAAGCAAAAGAACCTAACCGCAAGTTAAACCTTTCAGTAAATACTAATCTCGGCATACCGGATAACCTATTTAACAAGTTTGTAGAAAAAGTAGATAAAATAATTCAGGAAGAAAGAGTAAACGAGTTTATTATATTTACCTCAGTAGACGGATGGGGAGAACAGGCAGAATATATTAGAAATGGATTAGTATTCAATAAATTTTGGGATAATGTAAATACTCTATTAGATAAACTTCCAAAAGTTACTGTAGTATTAATGTCTACGTATAATATGTTTTCTCCGTTTACTTACAATAAGTTAATTGATGGAGTATATAAACTTAAAAAAGAATATGCTAACGATAAGAGATATTGGAAGCATGCAATTCATTTAGATACATCTTACTTAAGGTACCCTCATCATCAAACAGTTCAACTATTAACTGACAGCCATAAAGAACTTATTAGATCAAATGCTGAGCTTATGTACTTTAAAAGTTCACCTGTATTTAATCACACTCAGTTAGGATTTACTACCATAGAAATTAATAAAATGAAAAGAATTTACGATTGGAGTAAATCTAACATAGATGAAGATAAATTAAAATTAGAGAGATCCAATTTAGTTAAATTTGTGGATGAACATGATAAAAGAAGAGGTACTAATTTTTTAAAAACTTTTCCTGAACTAGCAGAATTTTACTATGATAATAAATAAAGGTGAACCCTGGATAGTATGGCCTAAAAAATATAGTCACGGGCTCTGTAAAGAAGATATAAATAATTCTCTTCAAGGAGACAACGACTTTACTCTAGGCATAGAATTTAAACTTCTATCAGAAGGCTCAGAAAAACGAACTATTTTTTCAAGATTACCAAATTATTTAGGTCTAGATATAGAGAAAGAAAATAATAATGTTTTATTTATAATAAAGACAGTAAATAACGGAGAAGAAAAAGCATACTATGAATTTTCGGATTATAGTTTAGATAAAGATTTTCATAGATTCTATATAAGGTACAGTAAACAAAAAAACTTTTTAGACTTAAGCATAGACGGAAAAGTAATAATTGAAGTTCAATTTGATGAAAATGAAGAGTTATTAAAGTCAGATGAATCTCATATTATACTAGGCTCAGGTAATTTTCCTCATAATGGGTTTAATCTCAATTATAGTGAAATAGAACTTAAGCAGTTTTTTGTTACTAAAGAATTTTTAAGTATTAAACCATATACAACAGAAGAGTTGCTTAAATATAATTCTACTGGAGTATATGATTTTGTAAATAGAACTGATTATCAAGTTTGGGATTATACAAACAATTATAATTTGATAGGAAAAATATTATAATGCAAGAATTTTATTCTATAAGAGAAAAGTTAAATGAAATAAGCCCTAGCTTCTGTATAGCTAAATGGGCACAGTTAACTTTATACTTACATACAGGTTATAATCATTCTTGTCACCATCCTACACCTCATAAAATACCTTTAGAAGAAGTACTAGAAAACCCTAAAGCTCTTCACAATACAAAGCATAAGAAGTCTCAAATGAGAAAAATGCTTAGAGGAGAAAGACCTTCTGAATGTGAGTACTGCTGGAAAATAGAGGACTTAGGGAAGGACTATATAAGCGATAGAGTATACAAATCAGCTCATGAAATGTCGACAGTTAAACTAGAGGAAATAGTTCAACGAAAATCAGCTGATATAGAGCCTAGCTATCTTGAGATTAGCTTTAGCAGTGCTTGTCAGTTAAAATGTGCTTACTGTTCACCTGATATATCTACTTCTTGGATGCAAGAGATAGAGCAGCATGGTGGGTACCCTACTTCTACTAATTTTAACGATTTAAATTGGTTTAAGTCTCAAGATAAAATGCCATACAAATATAGTGAAGATAATCCCTATGTAGAAGCTTTCTGGAAATGGTGGCCGGAACTTGCTCCTAAGTTACATACCTTGAGACTTACAGGAGGAGAACCTTTACTCTCTAAAGATGTTTGGAAAGTTATAGATAAAGTTATAGAAAATCCTAATCCTAAATTAGTCTTCTGTGTTAATACTAATTTATTAGTACCAGATGCATTAATAGATAAGCTAATTTACAAGTTAAACGAACTAGACGGTAAGGTAAAAGAAATACAAGTCTTTTCTAGCGGGGAAGCAACAGGACTAGCTAATGAATATATACGATTTGGTACTAACTATAAAAAATGGCAAAAGAATTTTGAAAGAATATTAAATGAGACTAATAACGTTTTAGTAGCCAATATGACAACAGTTAATTTAACTAGCGTAGGTACGTACTGTGACTTTATAAGATATCTTTTATCATTAAGGAAGGTACATAATAAAACCGTAAATTTTGACAAGGTACAGTTTATGACAAACTACTTACGTTATCCTGAATTCTTAGCTATAACTAACTTAGATATAAAATCGAAAGATAGGTTTAAAGAATCTGTTGACATATTAATTAAAGAACGTCATTACGATTCAGGTTTAGATAAAGATGAATGCCTAACAGCAACTCAAATCGACCAGCTAAATAGGCTAGTAGATCATATGTATAATAATACGGATGAAGACAGTAAATTAAATATTAACCGTAAAGATTTTTTTAATTTTACTCAAGAATACGATAAAAGAAGAGGAACATCATTTGATGCTGCTTTTCCTGACCTTAAACAATTTTACAAGTTATGTCAAGAAGCTTAGAAGAAACTAAAAAGCTAATAGATTCAATCTCACCTTCCTTTTGTGCTGCTAAGTGGTATAATGTATCGATATGGTTAGGTAATGGACGAACAGCATCATGTCACCATCCTTTAGCCCACCATATACCTAGAATGGAACTGCAAAACAATCCATCAGCCCTTCATAATACAGAATTTAAAAAAACTGCTCGTAAAGAGATGCTTGAAGGTGATAGACCTAAAGAATGTGGATACTGTTGGAGAGTAGAAGACGCTGCTAAAGGTAAAAAAGATGTATATAGTGATAGAGTATACCAATCACATAGATATACTACTGATGAAATAGTTAAGATTAAAGATAAGCCTTGGGACCATAACGTTATTCCTAAAACAGTAGAACTTGCTTTTGATAACTTATGTAATTTAGCTTGTAGTTACTGTAATGCTGAGTTTAGTTCTACTTGGGCTCAAGATATTAATAAGAATGGTCCATACAAAGGAATGGAAACTAAAGGAGGTCATACTTTTGCTAATAACGGTTCTCATGCAATGCCTTTTGGACATAAAAACGAAGATAACGAATTTATAAAGAAGTTTTTTGAATGGTTTCCTTCAATTAGAGGAGGATTACAAGAACTTAGAGTATCAGGAGGAGAACCTGCTAGGTCACCTTCTTTTTGGAAGCTATTGGACATGTGTGATAATGATACATTCGATTTTGCAGTTAATAGTAATCTTATAATGCCAGAAGATAGGTTAAATACATTAATAGAATCAGCAAAAAAATTTAAAGCATTCGATATTTACACTAGTGCAGAATCTTTTGGTAGAAATCAAGAATTTGTTAGAGATGGCTTTGATTGGGATATATGGGAGAGAAATATTACTAAATTATTAGCGGCACCTCAGATAAGAGCAGTACATATTATGATGACTCTAAGCGCATTGAGTGTCTGGACTACAGATAAGTTTCTAGAAAAGATAATTGGCTGGAGAAAACAAGCAGGCACTAAAGAAATGCTTTATATGTCAGTTAATATTTTAAGATTTCCTTCTTTTCAAAGTATGAATATATTACCAAAAGAAATTAAAAATGATCTAGCCTATAAAATAGAAAAGGTATTAATTCCATCTAAAGATTGGATGCACGAATGGGAAATCAATCATTACAATAGGCTATTAGTATACCTTAGAAATGTAGATAAAGCTTATGAAGACGAAGATAGTTATAAAAATAAAGCTAACGACTTTAAAAACTTTACAGTTCAATACGCTAGACGTAGAGAAAAACCTATAAAACAATTTATGCCAGTTCAATTTAACGATTGGTTCCAAAATATATAATATGTCAGAAACTAAATTACTAGCTCCAGGGGATCAAATTAGCCCTACATTCTGTATCCTTCCTTGGATTCACCTTAATACTTGGCCCAACGGTAATGTATATCCTTGCTGTTTAACTGACTATAGAGAAGAGTTAGGTAATATGAAGGATAACACTCTAGAAGAACTATGGAATGTTGCTAGAATGAAAGACATTCGCAAAGATATGCTATTAGGTAAGAAGCATGACAATTGTAGAAAATGCTACCAGCAGGAAAGGAACGGATTAGATAGTACTAGAACTTCTACTAATAGACATTACAAACATCATATACCTAATATAATAGAGCATACCAAACCAGACGGAACTAATGAAAAGTTTGAACTTCTTTATTGGGACTTTAGATTTTCTAACCTCTGTAACTTTAAATGTAGGATGTGCGGATCGTATTTAAGTTCTAAATGGTTTGAAGACGAAATAAAAATATTTGGAGGTTCTAATTTACCTAAAGCAATAATAAATGTAAACGATTATAGTAAAAAAGATATTCAATACTATCTCAATAAGTTTATAGAAGACGTAGAAGAAATTTATTTTGCAGGAGGTGAACCTCTTATAATGGATGAGCATTATTATATTATGGAAAAGCTTATCGAGATTGGACATACTGATGTTAGAATAAGGTATAATACAAATTTAGGTTACCTAAAATTTAAAAAATGGGATAATTTAAAAATATGGGAACCTTTTAGAAAAGTAAATAATGATAATGTAGCAATATTTGCTTCAATAGACGGTATAAACGAAGTAGCTGAATACAAAAGAAAAGGTACAAAGTGGCCTGTAGTAGAGGCTAATATAAAGAAATGTATAGATGAAGGTTTAAACTTTCACGTTAGTTGTACTACCAGCATAATGAACGTATTCCATATACCTACATTTATTGATAGAATGGTAGAATTAGGATTAGACATATTTCATATTCAATTAAATAATATTTTAACTAATCCTTTATATTACAATATTAATATACTACCTATAGAATTAAAAGATAAAGTAAAGTACCTATACAGTAAACACTTAGAAAAATTTGAAGGAAGAGAGCAAGAAGAATTAAAAATTAAATATGACAGTATATTTAAGTTTATGGATGAAAGCCCAGAAGATAATGTAAACAAAATATATGCTCAATTAAAATCTATGACGGATAAAATAGATAAAGGTCGTAATGAGAATTTTTTAGAAATATATCCTTATTATACTGAATGGTATAACAGTATAGGAAAAAGTAAACTTTAATGCTAAAAGAAGAAAGATTTATATGTGATTTACCATGGAAGCATTTAAGTGTACACCCCCACGGTAACTGCTCTATATGCTGTGTATCTGACCATAACTATATTGGATCACAAGCTACTACTGGAGTAGATGCTGAGTTTAGAATACATAATGTAGCAACTGACCCTCTGGAAGATATAATTAATTCAGACAGTTATAAGACTATTAGAAAAGAGATGCTAGAAGGAAAAAAACCTTTAGCATGTAAGACCTGCTGGGATGTAGAAGAATCAGGAGGAAGATCAAAAAGAGTTAGAGATTCAGTATTTGATGTAGACTTTGATGAAATAACAAACGCAGATGGGAGTATAGATGTAGACTTATCTAATATAGAATTAAGATTAGGTAACTTTTGTAATTTAAAATGTCGTTCCTGTAATGCAGAGTCATCTACTTCTTGGATAGATGATTACTATAAATTAAAAGATAAGGTACCTCTACCTAGTAATTTTGATAAGGTAAAAAATAGTAAGTGGTCTAACTACGATTGGGTAGAGGATCAACAATTTTATGATAAGTTAATATCTAATAGTCCTAATATACGTCAATTACACATAAGTGGTGGAGAACCTTTCTTAGTACAAAAGCATTTCTACTTATTAGAAAGATTAGTAGAAGATGACCTTGCTAAAGGTATAGATATATTTTACATAACTAACGGTAATTATAATTTTGAAAAACTAATACCTGTTTTAGAAAAATTAGAAAATTTTCATAATGTATATATAAGTTTTAGCCTGGACGATATATGGGAAAGGAATGCATACATAAGGAAGTTAAGTAATTTTAAGTTGACTATAGATAATATTAAAAAATTTATAGAAAGATTTGACTTTAATTATACTATTACTCAGACTATAAGTGCTTACAATTTCTTATATTGCGAAGAATTATCTCAATATTTAGTAGAAGAAGGATTATATAAATTAGACGGTACTGGTCAGATACCAAGAATTATACCTAATCACGTACATGCTCCTGCATACCAAAATGCTACTGTTATACCACAGAATATAAGACAGCAAAAAATAGATAGTATAAAAGATAAATTAAGTAGTGAACTATATCATGATTTTTATGGTAGATATTATAACTCTCCTTATAATAATGAAATATCTAAATTTTTTAAAGTTACCAATGCAGTAGATAAATTGAGAAGAGAAAAAATGAACGATCATTTCCCTGAGTTGTTTAATGCTTTGAAAGGTGAGTTAATATGAGTATAAGATGTGTACATATTGAAAGTGGTCTTAGAGTAACTAACTACGGTACTACTCAACCTTGCTGTTACTTTGATCCTAATATAGACTATAAAGACGAAGAAGGTAAAAAAGTAAACGTTAATTCTACTACATTACCAGACGTATTTAAAAATAAAACTTTATCTGATTTAAGAAAACAATTTAACAAGGGTGAAAGACCGGTTGAATGTACAAGATGTTGGAAAGAAGAAGATGCAGGTATTGAAAGTAAAAGAATAAGAGATACTAGAAATTTTGGAGAGAAAAAATTAATTAATACTGTAAGGTTTTTAGAGCTTAATTTAGGTAACACTTGTAACTTTGCATGCCGTATGTGCGGTATAGAAGCTAGTATAAAATGGTATAAGGAAGATAAAAAACTTAGATTCGACGACAAAACAGATAAAGAGTATAATTCGTACGTTAAGAAAATGTATAAAAGTTATGAAGATGATAGTCTATTCTGGAAATCGGTTTATGAAGTAGCTCCAACATTAGAAACTATAGATATGTACGGAGGAGAACCTTTCTTAGTAAAAAAACAATGGGAGTTTCTTAAAGAGTTAATTAGAATGGGCTATAGTAAAAATATAAGACTTCATTTTAATACTAACGGTTCTATATTTAGTGAAGAATACGTAAAAATACTAGACGAATTTAAACATACTACTATTAGTTTTAGTATTGATGGAATAGAGGACAAGTTTAATTACATTAGACATCATGGGGACTGGGTAGAAGTACTTAAAAATATGAATAAGTGGAATGATGCCACTAAAGATAAACTTAACTATAGGTTAGACATATGTGTTACAGTGTCAGTCCTTAATATATTAGATTTAGGAGAGGTAAGTGACTTTTTTACTTTAACTTTTCCTAACATGCCGTTATTCTTTAATCAAGTTAGTTGGCCACTCTACTATTCAGTTAAATGTATACCTAATAACTTTAAAGGTAAGATAACTGAAAAATTAATGAGCTATGCAGAGTCAATAGATTTACAAGAAGTTAAAGAACAAGTGTATACTACGGTAGAATTCATGAACAAAAACTCAGCTCCTATTGAATCGTTCAATAAATTTTTTAAAGTTAATGATTTTTTAGATGTAAATAGAAAAGAAGAGTTTGAAAAGACTTTTCCTGAGCTGAGTAATATTTTTAAACCTTATATTAATAAAAACGTTATATAAATGAATAAAGAACTAAAACTTTCTGAAGAAGAAATAGGAGTACTTAGAGGTATAGATAAAAGCAGTAGAATGATTACTGAAGAACTTGGTAAGATTAACATTAGTAAATTAGAGCTCGAAAGAAGAAAAGAAAGAGCAGAAGATTATTACTTTAAACTTAAAACAAGAGAATCAGAAGTTGCAAAAGGTCTAGAAAAAAAGTACGGTAGAGGCACAGTAGACATAATATCAGGAGTTTTTAAACCTATATAGCACTTCTTCAGTTCTTTTACCTATTTATATAGGAATACGTACACTCACCTTTATAGGTTTCGTATATATCAAGATATTTATTAATGTACAAAATAATCTAATTGACAGAACATGGCAGAAACATTAATCTCCCCAGGTGTATTAACCAGAGAAAATGATATTTCCTTTATCGCTCCAGCAGCCGTAGAAGCTGGTGCAGCTATCCTAGGTCCTACCGTAAAAGGACCAGTTGAGGATCCAACACTGGTTACCTCATACGGGCAATATCAACGTATATTCGGAGTTACATTCGAATCTGGTTCGACAAAACAAGAATACCTAACGTCTCTTGCAGTAAAATCATACTTCAATCAAGGAGGAGGATCAGTATTAGTTACTAGAGTAGCTTCTGGATCTTACTCAGTTGGTTCTAGTACAGATATTACAGCAGCTACAGGTTCGCTTAATAACCCATTTACTTTAGAGACAGTTGGTAAAGGATCAATCTTTAATAACTCAACTGGAGCAAGTGATGCTGGATCAGAAAATAGTGATGGATCACTTAAATCTGGATCAGCTGATAATTTAAGGTACGAAATTTCCAACATACAAAACGGTACAGGAACTTTTACTTTAACAGTACGAAGAGGAGATGATAGCGCTAAAAATAAAGTAATACTAGAAACTTTCAACGACCTATCTTTAGATCCTAACTCAGGAAACTATATAGAAAGAGTTGTAGGTAACCAAACTAAGTCTAAAACTACAGACGGAGACGGAAACGTTTATATCCAAACTACTGGAGAATTTGTTAACCAGTCTAACTTCGTAAGAATATCAGCAGTTAATAACCAAACATTAAATTATGTTGGAACTGATGGTTTAACAGTAGGTAGTGACAACAGTAACATATCTTATTCAGGATCTCTTCCAGTTGCACAGTCTGGTTCATTCCACGGAGCAACAGGAACTAATGGAAATGCTGGAGATAAATACTTTGGTGATATTACAAATACAGATACTCAGGGATTAGTAGGAGCTAACTACGTAGATAGTATTTCTCTACTAGGTAATAAAGACGAGTATGCTTTCAATATTATATCAGCACCAGGTCTTATATATGACTTCGGTACACATAAAACACAATTAGATTCAATTATCTCTTTAGCAGAAACTAGAGGAGACACTATAGCAGTAATAGATCTTGAGCAGTACGGAGCTACAGTATCTAACGTAACAGCAGCAGCTAGTACAGTAAATAGTTCATTTACAGCAACCTACTGGCCTTGGTTACAGACTCAATCTTCTACAGGTAAAAATGTATGGATTCCTGCATCAGTAGTAATCCCAGGAGTATATGCATTCACAGACAATGCAGCAGCACCATGGTTTGCACCAGCAGGTTTAACTAGAGGAGGAATTTCAGACGTAATTCAAGCAGAAAGAAAATTAACTAGAACTCAAAGAGATACTCTATATAATGCAAATGTTAACCCAATTGCTACATTCCCAGGAGCTGGTATTTCAGTATTCGGTCAGAAGACCTTACAGAAAAAGAAATCAGCACTTGATAGAGTAAATGTAAGACGTCTCTTAATAGAACTTAAGAAGTTTGTGAACGATGTATCAAGAACTTTAGTATTTGAACAAAATACTATTAATACTAGAAACAATTTCTTATCACAAGTTAATCCGTTCCTAGAATCAGTAGTACAAAGACAAGGACTTTACGCTTTTAGAATTGTAATGGACGAGTCAAACAATACAGCCGACGTAATCGACAGAAATCAATTGATCGGTCAGATATTTATTCAACCAGCTAAGACAGTTGAATTCATAGTTCTTGACTTTACAATCGAGCCTACTGGAGCAACATTTACGGCTTAATTTAAAAAGTAGATATTTATATTAAAATAAAACAAACATGGCAGTATTATCACCTTCTGAAGTAATGTTTCAGGCCTTTGAACCAAAGGTACAGAATAGATTTATCATGTATATCGATGCAATACCATCTTTCATGATTAAGCAAGTTTCTGCTCCCTCGTTCGAGGATGAATCAATAAAACTCGATCATATTAACACTTATAGAAAGATTCGTGGAAAAAGAGAATGGGGTACAATGGATATGACATTATATGATCCAATTACACCTTCTGGAGCTCAAAAAGTAATGGACTGGGCTCGTCTATCATACGAATCAGTAACCGGTAGAGCTGGTTATTCAGACTTCTATAAGAAAGATCTAACACTAAACGTACTAGGCCCAGTAGGAGACATCGTTTCTGAATGGGTAATTAAAGGAGCATTTATAACATCAATGTCCCAAGGAGACTTCGATTGGAGTAACTCTGAAGTAGCAGAACTAACCATAACAGTAGATATGGATTACTGCGTACTTAACTACTAATACATGCCAAGTATATTTAAGACCCGGCTTTATGTCGGGTTTTTTTAGTTATGATATTCTGGTATGAAGATAAAAATGGGGGAATAAAAAGCTGTTTAGATTATCTATATGAGAATTTAACTGCTGATTTGTCTTTACGTAATAAACAAAGTAAAGATGAGTATTTTTTAATCCAATATTGGGGAGTATACCAAGGAGATGTGTATAAAACTTTTATACCCAATATATTCACAGAACAATATAACGAAAAATTATTAAGTTTACAAAAACAAGGAGTAACTTTAATAATAGACTCATCATCTGAAGGTACAATATATAGGAAAGATCTTTTCGACTATATAGAAAGTTTAGAAAGTAGCGGTATAGATATAAGTAAAGTAATACTAGCTACTAATAATCATACTCCACCAGTTAATTATTATAAGTTAAAAGTAAAAGTTGTTTGTTTTCCTTTGTTTTTAATAACAACCCTACTAAGATGCAGCAGTTATGTGAAAAAATCAGATATAAAACCTACTTATAAATTTTTATGTCTTAATAGAAGAATGAGACCGTATAAGTATAAGTTACTATTAGAACTTAGCAAAAAACAACTACTTAAAGATACCTTATACAGCTGGATATCATCAGTAAATGGTCGCTATCCTCAAATAGGCAAGTTGAGGAAGAAAGGTATAGAAAACGACGTAGTCTTAAGCAGAGAAGATAAGTTAAAGGATAAGTTAGGTCTATATGGGTTCAATAGCGACTGGTATAAGTTAGTTAAATTAGATATAGTTAATGAAACATACTATTCTGAAGAAAATGAAATACATATCACCGAAAAAGTTTATAAACCTATAATGCTTGGAGTTCCTTTCGTTGTTAATAGTACTAAAAATTACATAAAAACATTAAAGGAACTAGGCTTTATTTACCCAGACGTAGATTATGATAGTTTTGAAGATGAAAATAGGTACAAAAAGGTAGTTGAGGCAGCTGAATACTTGGTAGATAAAAATTTGGATAAATATACATTACATAACAGAGAATTATTTTTTAACTTAGACCATAAAAAAAAGATACTAGATAAATTATTCTTTTCAGAAATTTAGGTTGTATAATAAATTTTTTATTCATATATTTATATAAGACTAGTTATAACTAATAAAATTTATGAGCACAGAACAAAAATTCCCTACAGAAATCGTTGATTTACCATCGAAAGGGCTTCTTTACCCTGAAGATTCAATACTCTCCTCTGGAACTATAGAGATGAAGTATATGACAGCAAAAGAAGAAGATATTCTAACTAATCAAAACTATATTCAGAAAGGAATAGTTATTGATAAACTACTAAAATCATTAATAGTTGACAAAAAAATTAATTATAATGAATTATTAGTAGGAGATAAAAATGCTATTTTAGTAGCAGCAAGAATTCTAGGTTACGGAGCTGATTATGAATTCACATACCAAGGCGAACAGGTTAAAGTAGACTTAACCCAAATAGAAAATAAGCCTTTTGATGAAAAACTTGTATCTAAAGGTAAAAATGAATTTAAATATACTCTTCCTACAACAAAGAACGAACTAACGTATAAGCTTCTCTCTCACGGGGATGAACTTAAAGTTGATCAAGAAATAAAGGGCATTAAAAAAATTACTAAAGATGCTTCACCTGATCTTTCTACTAGATTAAAACATATGATTATTGCTGTAGACGGTAATGGTGATACAAAATTTATAAGAGACTTTGTAGACGAGCAGTTTTTAGCTAGAGATTCAAGAGCATTTAGAAAGCACTTAAACGGTATACAGCCAGATGTGGATTTAAAATTTTATCCAGAAGATGGCCCAGAGGAGGGGGTAGACATCCCATTGGGAGTTACCTTTCTTTGGCCTGACTTCGCAATATAAAGTAAATTTATTTTCTCAAATACATGAAATAGTTTTTCACGGAAAAGGAGGCTATGATTTCCATACTATTTATAATATGCCAGTATGGTTAAGACAGTTTACTTTTAGAAAAATTAACGATTTTTACGAAAAAGAAGCAGAAGCAGCTAAAAAAGCTTCAGGTAAATCTACTTTAAAAGGTAGTACTCCTAAAGGTCCTGCAATAAGAAGCGCAGACTATACAGCAAAGGCCCAGAAGTAAGGGCCTTTCCTATTTATAATAAACTATT
>UPTN01000260.1_pt1 | contig 28970 bp, 25 predicted proteins | sample 2160111 | NCBI WGS metagenome assembly UPTN01 (sample SAMN06265058, study PRJEB28932) | marine metagenome | isolation source: Columbia River Estuary | place: USA:Columbia River Estuary, USA | collected 2014-05-05
TAGGACCGTGCTCGGCCGCGCAGGGGCAGTAGCAGGGCAACTTGTATGGGATAGCTGTTGGCGCCCCGGTGACGTTCTACCAGGGCGGCTACAACGCCGGTAACCGCCGGGTGCTGGGGGTTGGCCAGGCGCCAGTTACGCAGCCCCGCCAGCAATGCAGGGCTGTCTGAGGAGGTCATGCTGCTCAAGCGGGCCAGGTCCAGCCAGCCCTGGACCACGGGGTCCGAACTGGAGGCTGGCAGTTCGCCCTTGCGTACCTTGCCCTGCAATTGATCAAGCAAAGATTGCTGGCTTGCCTGCAGTTCCTGGGCGTTGTTGGCCCATGTCTGTTCCTCGCCGAAGGCTTGTATTGCCTGTTCCACGCGTCCCAGCGCCAGCAGTGCCGTACCCCTGGTCCGGTAATACTGTGCGGCAAGCTCGGCAGAGGGGGGCGGGGATTCTTCCAGTTTCTGCAGTGCCTCGGCAGGCTTGCCCGAGGCCAGTGCGATTCGTGCTCCGAGGATGGCCCACAAGGCGTAATCATCCTTGTTCATTGGTCCGCCAATCGACTCCAGCGCCGACATGGCCGCAACCAGGTCCTCGTTATTCAGCCATTCCTGGGCGGCAAGCAGTCGCCAGTGATCGGCCTGGGTTCCTGCCTCCTGGCTTGCAAGCTCCATGTAGATCTGCGCGGCATCCCGGTACTGTCCCTGGGCCGCCGCTCTTTCGGCGCGATAGAGCTGGCCCCGCGTGTCTACCTCTTTCACTGGCGCCTGGCAGGCCGATAAAGCCGCCAGCAACAGCAGCATCAGGAGGCCGCGCGGAGCGCTGTGAACTAGGCCGGCAAGTATTCTCATGGTGTTATGTTCCCGGGTCTGTATTGGCCTGACTGCCAGTCAAGCACCAACTGGGGCCAGTGGCCACTCACAATAGTGGTCAGATGACCGATTTTTTACGGAAATCCACTTAAAGCCGCAGCTTTTAGTATCCTGCCCGCAAGATTAACCTTTCCGGCTGGATTATCCCATGCAACAGATTGCTGCTGGTACCCTCTATGTTGTCGCCACACCGATTGGCAACCTTGCCGACCTGGCTCCCAGGGCGGTTGAAGTGCTTGGCCAGGTAGACCTGATACTGGCCGAGGACACCCGTCATACCGCCCAGCTATTGCGTCACTGTGGCTTGAGCAAACCCCTGCAATCCATGCACGAGCACAATGAACGCCAGAAACTGGAGTCTATGGTTCAGCGTTTGCAGGCCGGTGAAACTCTCGCCCTGGTGTCGGATGCCGGCACTCCCTTGCTCAGCGATCCCGGGTTTCCCCTGCTGCGCAGGCTGCGGGAACTGGATATGCCGGTGATCCCGATCCCCGGTCCCTGTGCGGCAGTGGCGGCCTTGTCGGTTGCCGGGCTTGCCACTGACCGGTTTACCTTCGAGGGTTTCCTGCCGGCCCGTTCAGGCGCCCGCAGGAGCCGCCTTGAGGGGTTGGCCGATGAAACCAGGACACTGGTGTTCTATGAATCCGGAAAGCGCCTTGGCAAGGTGCTGGAGGATATGTGCGAGATTCTGGGGCCAGATCGAGATGCGGCCGTGGCCAGGGAACTGACCAAGATGTATGAAAGCCTGTATCGGGGCAGTCTCGCCCAATTGCGCGACCGGGCTGGCTCGGACCCGGATATGTTGCGCGGGGAGTTGGTCCTGCTGGTGCAGGGGATGCCGGCTGCGGAGATTGCCGAAAATCCGGAGCTGGACCGGGTGCTGGGAGTGCTATTGGCCGAGTTGCCCCTGAGCCAGGCAGTAAAGTTGGCCGTGGAGTTATGTGGGCTGCGCCGTAACGAGGTCTACAAGCGGGCTACTCAGCTGCAAAAAGGTACTGATTTGCCTTGAGTTTTACCCTCTCAGGACCTATTGTTCGCCGCGGGAGTCGGCCAGGCAACCGCGGCGGGTCTATGACCCGCGGAGGAAAGTCCGGGCTCCGAAGGGCAGGGTGCCAGGTAACCCCTGGGGGGCGCGAGCCTACGGAAAGTGCAACAGAAAGCAAACCGCCTAAGCATCCTCACGGATGCCGGTAAGGTTGAAATGGTGCGGTAAGAGCGCACCGCGCGAGTGGTAACACTTCGCGGCTAGGTAAACCCCACCCGGAGCAAGACCAAATAGGGGGGCGATCGGCTTCGGCCGTAGGTGTGGCCCGCATTCGCTCCCGGGTAGGTCGCTTGAGGTACGCGGTGACGCGTATCCCAGATGAATGGTTGTCCAAGACAAAACCCGGCTTATCGGCCGACTCCCACCTTTAAAACTATTTTTCTATTTAAAGGCCTTTCTCAGGAAGCGCTCTTAACATACTGATTTTGTGCCTCAAAAGGTCATCAAAATGACCTGAATCCCACCTAAAAAGCGCGCCTAAGTCATTCACTATTAAGAAATTTTTGCTGTTTTCCAGTTGACAGTGCTGGTTTGCCGTACCTATAGTGTGCCGAGGTGGGGAAAAGTGGGGAGAAATGGAACTCCGGGCTTTTTGGAGGACCTGAAAGATATGTTTCGCGGTGCAAGCAAAATCACATTGGACGCAAAAGGGCGGATGGCTATGCCAACGCGCTATCGCGACCGGCTGTCCGACCGAAGTGACGGTCGGCTTGTGGTTACCGTGGATCGTGACTACTGCCTGCTTATCTATCCGTATCCGGACTGGGAAGAAGTCGAGCGCAAGCTGATGCGTTTGCCGAGCCTGAATGCCAGGGCTCGCAAACTGCAGAGGCTGATGGTGGGTTATGCGACGGAACTCGATCTTGATGGTCACGGACGGATTTTGCTACCGCGTGAGTTGAGGGAATTCGCGGGGTTGGACCGACAGGCCATCCTCATTGGTCAGGGTAATAAGTTTGAGCTTTGGGATGAAGACAGCTGGAGCGCCAAGCGCGACCAGTGGCTTCAGGCCGATGACGACGGTGTAGATCTGCCGTCCGAGCTCGAATCACTTTCTTTATAGGAATCCGGCTTTGGAACTTCATTTGCCGGTGCTCCACGGGGAGGTGCTGGAGGCTCTGGCTGTAAAGGCCTCTGGTGTGTACCTGGATGCCACGTTCGGACGAGGTGGGCACGCCAGGTCAATCCTTGACTCACTGGGGCCGGATGGCCGGCTGATAGTGCTGGACCGGGACCCTCAAGCCATTGAAGTCGCTAAGAATTTATTTGGCGAAGACCAACGTGTAACGATTATCAGGGGTTCGTTCGAGATGTTGGGGGAATTAGCGAGGGAGCATGGAATTAGCGCGCTGGACGGACTTTTGTTCGACCTGGGTGTTTCTTCGCCTCAACTTGATGAGGCCGAGCGTGGTTTCAGCTTCCAGAAAGACGGTCCCCTGGACATGCGCATGGATAATGAAGAAGGCATGACCGCTGCCCAGTGGTTGGCCGAAGCCACAGAAGATGAGATCAACCAGGTCTTGTGGCGCTACGGCGAGGAAAAGCACGCCAGGCGTATCAGCAGGGCAATTTTGAGCCGACGCGAGGAAAAGCCGTTTGAAAGGACCGCTGACCTGGCGGCGGTGATTTCCTCGGCGGTTCCCCGTTCACGGGAACGCAAGCACCCCGCGACCCGTACCTTCCAGGCCATTCGCATTCACCTGAACCGGGAGATGCAGTCCCTGGAATCCGGACTGGACGCCGCGCTGGAGATTCTGGCTCCCGGTGGGCGCCTGTGTGTGATCAGTTTCCATTCCCTGGAAGATCGCATGGTCAAACGTTTTATTCGCGGGCACTCCCGGCCCGATCCGGTGTACGCCGGTTTGCCAAACATCCCCGAGCATGCCCAGCCCCGCATGAAAATTGCCGGCAAGGCTGTCACTGCCTCGGAGCAGGAACTGAATGAAAACCCCCGTTCACGCAGCGCCACCTTGAGGGCGGGGGAGAAGTTGCGATGAACATGATGCCGCTGTTTCGCCTGCTTGTACCCGGCTTGCTGGTCATGACCCTGTTGTCATCCCTGGGTGTTGTGTATGTAACCCACGAGTCCAGGCGTCAGTTCACCCTGCTGCAGCAACTCAACAGCCAGCGCGACGAATTGGTCGTGGACTGGTGGCGTTTACAAATAGAGGAAAGTTACTGGTCTACCCATGCGCGCATTGACCGGGAGGCGCGGGAGCGCCTGGGCATGCACATCCCTCAACCCCTAGACGTAATCATCGTTAGCCAATGAGTAAGTCCGCGGTATTTGAGCAGCATTTAAAACGGATCCGCTTGCGGGTCAGTTTTGTAATGAGCCTTCTGCTTTTGGCAGGCATGGCGCTGGCTGCCCGTTCCCTGGATTTACAGGTACTTAGCAACACATTCCTCGCCGAACAGGGTGAAGCACGTCATGTTCGCATCGTGCCTATCGTCGCCCCGCGAGGCCCGATTACTGATCGAAATGGCGAGCCCCTTGCCATCAGTACTCCGGTGGATAGCGTCTGGGTAAATCCCCGGATCGTGGCGGATGCCACCGACAGGCTGCCCGAGTTGGCGCGTTCCATGGAAGTAAAGCCGGATTGGCTGAAGCGTCGGATCGCCTCGAACATGCATCGCGAATTCCTGTACCTGCAGCGGCATATGTCGCCGGAACGGGCGCATCGTGTCGAGAAACTGAATATCCCCGGTGTGTACCTGCAGCGTGAATACCATCGCTTCTATCCGGCAGGGGAAGTGACCGGGCATTTGCTGGGATTCACCGATATCGATGACCGTGGCCAGGAAGGTCTTGAGCTGGCCTATGACGGTTGGCTGGCTGGCGAACCGGGATTCAAGCGTGTGCTGCGTGATCGTCGCGGCAATACCATTGAGGTGGAGCAGGTCGAGCCTTTGCAGCAGGGGCAGGCGCTTGAGTTAAGCCTTGATTTGCGGATCCAGTACCTGGCCTACCGGGAGTTGAAAGCCGCGGTGCAGGCCAACAGCGCCAAGTCCGGTTCTATCGTCGTGATTGACGTGACTACCGGTGAAGTACTGGCCATGGCCAACCAGCCGTCATTCAATCCCAATGATCGTTCAGAATTCCGCCCCGCCCGGTATCGCAACCGGGCAGTGACCGATATTTTTGAACCGGGTTCCAGCATCAAGCCTTTCGTCCTGGCAGCGGCTCTGGAAAGCGGTGCCTTTAAAAGTCATTCCACCGTGGATACCTCTCCAGGCTCGTTCAAGGTCGGCAGCAAGTTGATTACCGACAAGCACAACCTGGGCAACATCAGCCTGGCCACCGTGCTGACCAAGTCCAGCAACGTGGGGATCAGCAAGATTGCCATGGAACTGGAACCGCGCTTCATGTGGAATACTTTTTCCCAGTTCGGATTCGGCGCCCTGACCGGTAGCGGCCTGCCGGCAGAGAGCGCCGGCCTGCTGGCCAACTACAACAGTTGGCGGCCGATTAGCCAGGCCACCATGTCCTATGGCTACGGAATGTCGGTGACCTTACTGCAACTGGCCGAGGCCTACGCGACCCTGGGTAACCGTGGACAGCATCTGCCGATCAGCATGCTGCGCCTTGTTGATCCGTCCTCCAGCGAATCCGTGATTTCTGAAGAAACCTCCCGCTCGCTCATCGAAATGATGGAAACCGTTGTTGCCGAAGGCGGCACCGGAACCCTCGCCGCGGTGAATGGTTACCAGGTAGCAGGCAAGACTGGCACCTCGTGGAAAGCTGATGCCGGCGGGTATTCCCATGACCGTTACGTGGCGGTATTCGCTGGCCTGGCGCCGGCCAGCAACCCGCGCCTGGCGACAGTCGTAATGCTGGACGAACCATCAGCTGGCAAGTTTTATGGTGGCGAAGTTGCCGCCCCGGTTTTCTCCAACGTGACCTCTGGCGCGCTGCGCCTGCTTGCTGTTGCGCCGGACAATGTTCCTCGTCGTCGACCCGGGGAAATACTCCAGGCTATGAGGGATAAGCCATGAGCGCCGCCATGCAGACACTTGGCGAATTGCTGGGCACCCATGTGCCGGATGCCTGGCGCGGGTTGCCGGTACCGGATATTTCGCTGGACGCCCGGGAACTGGAAGACGGTGGAATGTTCCTGGCCTGCGCCGGGCACACAGGGCATGGACTTGATTACCTGGAGCAGGCCCGGGAGGCCGGCGCAGGGGTAGTGGCCTGGGAGCCGGTTGCGGGTCTTACGGCCCCCGAGAGTGACGAGCTCAAATGTTTCCCGGTACCCGGATTGCGCGAGCAGTTGGGGGACCTGGCGAATCGCTTCTTCCAGCGGCCGTCCAGTCGCTTGAGTGTCTCGGGTGTCACCGGCACCAATGGCAAGACCTCTTGTGCCTGGCTGCTGGCCAGCGCACTGCAGCGCCTGGGTATCAATGCCGCCATGATCGGCACCATTGGTTGGGGTGTTCCCGGACAATTGCACGCTGCAGAGCTGACAACCCCGGATGTGATTACCGTGCATCGTCAGCTGGCCCAGATGGCTGCCTGGGGTGCCTCTCACGTGGTCATGGAAGTGTCCTCCCACGCACTGGACCAGGGCCGCGTGGATTCAGTGCAGTTTGCCAACGCCCTGTTTACCAACCTGAGTCGTGATCACCTGGATTACCACGGTGACATGAGCAGCTACGGCGAAGCCAAGAAGCGCTTGTTCACCCAGCCCGGCCTGAAGATGGCGGCGGTGAATGTGGATGACGAATTTGGCCTGGGTTTGTTCCGCAGTCTCGATGCCGCCATGCATCGGGTTGCCGTGGCTACCGAGGTTCGTCCGGAGTTGCAGGAAGGTCGTTGGCTGCAGGCGGCCAACATCCAGACCCGGGACACGGGGTTGGTGCTGGGACTGCGTTCGAGTTGGGGTGATGCCACCCTGGAAAGTCCGCTGATTGGTGATTTCAACGCGGCGAACCTGATGTTGGTGCTTGCTGTGCTACTGGAAGAGGGTGTTGAGCTGGACACCGCAGTCCATGCCCTGGGCCACGTGCTGGCGCCTCCCGGGCGGATGCAGGCCCTGGTGCACGGTGCCAATTCACCCATGGTGATCGTAGATTTTGCACATACCCCCGACGCGCTTGAAAAAGCGCTGTCCTCGGCTCGCGCTCATTGCCGCGGTGAACTGTGGTGCGTGTTTGGCGCCGGCGGTGATCGTGATCGTGGCAAGCGACCGTTGATGGGTGAGGTTGCCGCAAGGCTGGCCGACAGGCTGGTGATTACCAGCGACAACCCTCGCAACGAAAATCCCGAGGCCATCATCGCGGAAATTCGTGAAGGTGTTGGGGATCACCGGCAGGTTATCGAATTGAGTGATCGTGCCGAGGCGATAAGTCATAGCATTGGCGCCGCCGGTCCAGGCGATGTGGTGCTTGTTGCCGGTAAGGGACATGAGCAGTACCAGCAGGTTGGAAGCTTGCGCCGGCCGTTCAGTGATCAAACTTGTGCGGCTGCGGCGCTGGAGGGGCGGGCATGATTACCGGTTCGCTGAAAGATCTCGCCCGTGACCTGCAGGCTCGCCTGGTGGGCGAGGATAGGGCATTTAACGGTGTAACGACGGATAGTCGTGCTGCGCGTTCCGGCCAATTGTATGTCGCCCTGAAAGGCGAAAAATTTGATGGTCATGAGTACGCCGCGGATGCGGTAAATTCCGGCGCGGTGGGCTGTGTCGTGGACCATGAATGTGAGGGCCGCTTCAGCCAGGTCCTGGTTGATGATACCCGGCTTGCATTGGGTGACCTGGCCAGGCAATGGCGTAGTCGTTTTCTCATTCCTGTGATCGGTGTCACCGGAAGCAATGGCAAGACCACCGTTAAAGAAATGATCGCCAGCGTGCTTGGCCAGAGAAAGAAAGTGCTGGCTACCCAGGGCAACCTGAATAATGACATCGGTCTGCCGCTTACCCTGTTTAAGCTGTCCACCGATCACCAGGTCGCGGTAGTTGAGATGGGTGCTAATCATCCCGGTGAAATTGACTACCTGGCGAGCATTGCGAAGCCGGATGTCGCGGTCCTGACCAATGCCGGTCCGGCCCACCTGGAAGGCTTTGGCAGCCTGGAAGGCGTGGCCAGGGCAAAGGGTGAAATGTTTACCCGCCTGTCGTCCAGCGGCACGGCGATTATTAATCGTGATGATGATTTCTTTGGCCTGTGGAAAGAACTGGCCAGGGGCAAAAAAGTCGTGACGTTTGGATTGGACGCCAGTGCCGATTTTCATGCGCGTCGCGAATCACCTTCCCGGATGGCAAGTGAGAAATTTGTCTTGTGCACCCCGCTGGGTGAGGTCCCGGTGCAGCTTCCCCTGGCCGGTATTCACAACACCCGAAATGCCCTGGCAGCTGCCGCCGCCTGTTTTGCGGTGGGTTATGGGCTTGATGACATCGTGGCCGGACTGGAAAGGGTAAAGCCTGTCGCCGGCCGCCTGCAGTTTAATCGCGTAGCCAGTGGCGCCATGGTCTGTGACGACACTTACAACGCGAACCCGCTTTCTCTCAAGGCAGCCATGGAAACCCTGGCAGATATGCCCGGAACGCCCTGGTTGGTGTTGGGAGACATGGGAGAGCTGGGTCCCGATTCACAGCGCCTTCACCGTGAGTCCGGTGCGCTTGCCAGGAAACTCGGCGTGCAGCGGATGTTCGGATTTGGCCCGCTGTGTGCCAGTGCGGTGGAGGCTTTTGGTGAAGGTGGTGAGCATTTTACTGACCTGGAATCCCTGCTTGAAACATTGCAGGCCGGGATTGGCCCGGAGCATTGCGTGCTGGTGAAAGGTTCGCGGGCCATGCGCATGGAGCGCGTCGTGCAGGCGTTGACTGATAGCGCCGATAACTCGCTCAAGACAGGAAACTAAGAATGCTGCTTTATTTGACAAAATGGCTGGCCCAGTACGATCCGAGCTTCAATGTTTTCGGATACCTGACCATGCGCGCCATCCTGGGTGCGTTGACGGCGCTGGCCATTTGTTTCGTGGTTGGCCCGCTGATGATCAAGCATCTGCGGGTACGCCAGATCGGCGAGAAGGTACGTGACTACGGTCCTGAAACACACTTGCTTAAAGCGGGTACGCCGACCATGGGCGGTGCGCTGATTATCATCGCTGTGGCTATCAGTACCTTGTTGTGGGCCAACCTGACTAATCATTACGTGTGGCTGGTAGTGGGCACCATGTTGGCGTTTGGCGCGATTGGCTTTGTTGATGATTACAAGAAGCTGTACGTGGATGGCTCCGAGGGCATCGCGCCCAGGACCAAGTTGTTCTGGCAAAGCGTTTCCGCACTGGTAGTGGTCATTATCCTGTACACCAGCGCCGAGACTCCGGCGGAAACCTCTTTGCTGATTCCGTACATGAAAGATGTGCTGATCCCGATGGGTATTTTCTACGTGCCCTTCACCTATTTCGTGATCGTGGGTAGCAGTAACTCGGTGAACCTGACCGACGGCCTGGATGGGCTGGCAATCATGCCTACCGTGCTGGTGGCCGGCGCACTGGGTGTATTCGCCTATGTCACCAGTAACGTTAATTTTGCCGCCTACCTGGACATCCCGTTCATCGGTGGCGCAGGCGAGTTGATGGTGTTCTGCGCGGCCATGTGCGGCGCGGGCCTGGGTTTCCTTTGGTTCAACACGTATCCCGCACAGGTATTCATGGGGGATGTTGGCGCCCTGGCCCTGGGCGGCGCATTGGGAGCGATCGCCGTCATCGTTCGCCAGGAACTGGTTTTCCTGGTGATGGGTGGAGTGTTCGTGATGGAGACCGTGTCGGTGATCTTGCAGGTCGCGTCGTTCAAGCTCACCGGCAAGCGTATTTTCCGCATGGCTCCCTTGCACCACCACTTTGAACTTAAGGGTTGGCCGGAACCCAAGGTGATCGTCCGATTCTGGATCATCACCGTAATCCTGGTGTTGGTTGGTTTGTCTTCACTGAAGATTCGTTAGAAAGGTTTTTGCCTGAATGGCTCATGAGATGACAGAAAAGCGTTCACAGACACAAGCCGGTATCCGGACCCTCGTAGTGGGTCTGGGGAAGACCGGTTTGTCTTGTGCCCGTTATCTGTCTGGACTGGGTCACCAGGTGCATGTGGTCGACACCCGGAAAAATCCTCCGGGCCTGGCGGGCTTGAAGGAAGACGTCCCAGCCGCTACCACTACCCTGGGCGAAATTTCCGATTCCCAGTTGAACAATGTTGACCAGTTGGTGGTGTCGCCAGGTTTGCCCATGGATCTGCCCCTGTTGCAGGCCGCCAGGGCGAAACAGATTCCCGTGCTCAGCGATATTGACCTGTTCGCCGCGGTGGCTCTTGCACCGGTGATCGGGATTACCGGCTCCAATGGGAAATCTACTGTAACCAGCATGCTCAACGACATGGTGATCGAAGCGGGTTACCGGGTCCGAACAGGCGGCAACCTGGGCGTGCCTGCACTGGACTTACTGGAAGCTGGCGAACCGGATTTCTACATTCTTGAGCTGTCCAGCTTCCAGCTGGAGCGTTCAGGCGTGCTGTCACTACGGGCGGCAACGGTGCTTAACCTGTCACCAGATCACCTGGATCAGCACTCCAGTTACGAGGAGTACATCGCGGCCAAGGCGAAGATTCTTGAAGCCTGTGAAAACCCGGTCATCAATCGTGATGATGCGGTGGTCATGGGCTTGCTCCCGGGCGAGAGCGAATTCACTGCTTTCACCCTGTCAAAGCCCCGGGAACGGGACCTGGGAATTCGGGTGGTCGATGGGCAGCGCTGCTTCTGTCGGGGAACCACCGTCTTGTTGCCGGTGAGTGAACTGACCCTGGTGGGGCGCCACAATGAGGCCAATGCACTGGCCGCACTGGCCCTGGGTTCGGTAATCGGCCTGCCCGATGCGGCCATGGCTCAAGCTTTGAAGGCATTCCGCGGTCTTGAGCATCGCATGCAGGAAGTGCGCAATCGTAATGGTGTGCGCTGGATTAACGATTCCAAGGGTACCAATGTAGGCGCCACCGTGGCGGCAGTTCGCGGCCTTGATGGTCCCCTGGTATTGATCGCGGGTGGACTGGCAAAGAATGCAGACTTCCAGCCCCTGGGCACGGCACTGGCAGACCGGACGATAGCCATCGTGTTGATCGGGCGGGATGCCCCGGCAATGCGCGATGCGCTGGAAAGCGTCTGCAAGATTGTTATGGCCGAGGACATGGCGGATGCCGTGAAGCAGGCAGAAGAAATTGCCACCGCCGGAACGACCGTCTTGCTGTCCCCGGCCTGCGCAAGCCAGGACATGTTCGACGATTACGCCCATCGAGGCCGGGTCTTCGCTGAGCTGGTTGGAGGCTTGTCATGAGCGCTGCAACTATCGCAATGACCCAGGGCATGGCAAAGCCGCGGCGTCTCGAAGTGGATCCGCTGTTGTTGTTCGCTGCGACCGGGTTGTTAATGCTGGGTGTGATCATGGTGGCCTCGGCGTCCATGTCGATTTCCCAGCAGGAATTTGGCACTCCGTTCCATTACCTGATTCGTCACTGCACAAATATCGGTCTTGGTCTGATGATCGCGGTGATGGTCCTGGGTATTCCCGTTGTGCTCTGGGAGCGCATCAGCTTCTTGCTGCTTATCCTGGCTATGGGTCTGCTGGTGCTGGTCCTGATACCGGGTGTGGCCCGCCCGATTAACGGCGCAGTGAGATGGCTGCACCTGGGCTTCCTGAACCTGCAAGTGTCGGAGCCGGCCAGGCTGTTGCTGATGATGTATTTGTCGGCCTACATGGTCCGTCGTGGTGATGAGGTTCGGCAGGACTTTGGCGGCTTCCTGAAGCCCATGCTGGTGATCTCCCTGGCCTGTTTCCTGTTGCTGCTGGAACCTGATTTTGGCGCCACCCTGGTGTTGCTCAGCACCTCAATGGCGATGTTGTTTATTGCCGGGGTGAAATTCCGTTACTTCATTCTTTTGATCCTGATTGCCGGCGGTGCCATGGCATCCCTGGCGCTGACATCCGAATATCGGGTTCGTCGGCTGATGTCGTTTATTGATCCCTGGGCGGATCCGTTTGGTAGCGGTTTCCAGTTGACCCAGTCACTGATTGCTATTGGTCGTGGCGAGTGGACCGGGGTAGGCCTGGGTGCCGGCGTGCAGAAGCTCTTCTACCTGCCTGAAGCACACACTGATTTTGTATTTGCTGTGACCGCCGAGGAGCTCGGGCTGGTGGGCGTGGTGTGCATACTGAGCATGTACATGCTGCTGGTATGGCGTGCGTTCAAGATTGCAATCAACGCTGCCCGGGCAGAGCTGCAGTTTGGCGCCTACCTGGCATTCGGCATCGGCTTCTGGATGGGCCTGCAGGCGCTGATCAACATCGGTGTGAACATGGGCGCGCTGCCCACCAAGGGCCTGACCCTGCCGCTGATGAGCTACGGCGGTAGCAGCATCCTGATTACCCTGGTTGCCCTGGCTGTGCTGTTCCGTGTGAATCACGAAACCAGCTCAGTGGGACGCTCGGCGGTAACTGCTCGTGCACCCGGAAGTCGCGGTCGCGTAACACGGGGGCGCGGAAAATGAGTCGCACCGTGATGATCATGGCAGGCGGAACCGGTGGTCACGTGATCCCGGCGCTGGCGGTTGCCAGGGAATTGCAGAAGCAGTCCCGGAATGTTGTCTGGCTCGGGACACGCAGGGGTCTTGAAGCACGCCTGGTCCCGGCTGCCGGCATAGACATGGAGTGGGTGCAGATTCGTGGTTTGCGACAGGGTGGCTGGCGTCGTTGGTTGCTTGCCCCGTTCCAGTTGCTGCACGCATTGTGGCAGTCCCTCAGGGCCATGCAGCGCTGCAAGCCTGCCCTGGTTCTGGGGATGGGCGGTTTCGTTTCCGGCCCCGGTGGACTGGCTGCCTGGTTATTGCGGCGGCCGCTGATTATCCACGAGCAAAACGCCGTGGCTGGCCTGACCAACCGCTTGTTGTCCCACCTTGCCAAAGACGTTTACGAGGCCTTCCCCGGTGCATTCAAGGCCGGTATCAAGGCGCGTCACGTGGGTAACCCGGTGCGCACGGAAATTATTGAGCTGGACGCACCGGAAAGACGCCTGGCATCCAGGCAGGGTCCCTTGAGGGTGCTGGTTTTCGGTGGCAGCCAGGGCGCCTTGAGTCTCAACCAGGAAGTTCCCCGGGCCCTTGGCCGGGTGGCCGACAAGGGTGAGTTCGATGTCCGCCACCAGGCGGGGGAGAGAACCATCGAAGTGGCCAGGCAGGCATATCGGGATGCCGGACTGGAGGTTGAGATTGAACCGTTTATCGAAGACATGGCCAGTGCTTACGCCTGGGCTGACCTGGTGATCTGCCGCTCGGGCGCACTGTCGGTGGCTGAGATTGCCGCGGCCGGCCTGGCCTCGGTGCTGGTTCCGTTCCCGGCGGCGGTTGACGACCACCAGACCGTGAATGCGGATTTTCTGGTGAGTGCAGGCGCCGCTCGCTTGTTACCGGAACCTGAGTTGCGGGCCGGAAAACTCGAGCCCCTGTTGATTGAATTTTTGCAGTCCCGGCAGACCTTGATGGATATGGCTGTGGCCGCCAGGGCTCAAGCCAAGCCCCATGCCTTGCAGGCCCTGGTGTCTGCTTGCGTGGCTGCAGGCAAATGGGAAGGTGCCTCATGAGCAATCGCATGCGTCGAATTAATCGCATTCACTTCGTCGGCATCGGCGGAGCCGGCATGAGCGGTATAGCCGAGGTGCTGTTGAATCTTGGCTATAACGTCCAGGGTTCCGATCTTCGCGAAAACGCCGTGGTGCGTCGCTTGCGCAGACTCGGCGCAGAGGTGTTCATCGGCCATGATGCCGAGCACCTTGGCGAATCCGACGTGGTGGTCGTATCAAGTGCGGTAACCCGGGAAAACCCGGAAGTTGCAGGCGCTCTTGAGAAACGCCTTCCAGTGGTGAAAAGGGCCGAGATGCTTGCAGAGCTTATGCGTTTCCGTTCCGGTATCGCCGTGGCGGGCACCCATGGAAAGACCACCACCACCAGCCTGGTGGCCAGTGTGATGGCTGAGGGTGGTCTGGATCCGACCTTTGTTATTGGTGGTCGCTTAGCCAGTGCCGATGCCCACGCCCGACTGGGAGAAGGCAAATACCTGGTGGCCGAGGCGGACGAAAGCGATGCCTCGTTCATGCATCTGCAGCCCATGATTTCCGTCGTCACCAACATCGATGTGGACCACCTTGCGACGTACCAGAATGACTTCCAGCAGTTAAAGCGCGCCTTTGTTGAATTCCTGCATAACCTGCCGTTCTACGGACTGGCCATTGTCTGTATCGATGATGACAACGTCAGGTCCATCATGCCGGAGATTGGGCGCCCGACCATGACCTATGGTTTCTCGGAGGATGCGGACATCCGGGCTGTTGGTTTGCGTCACGATGCATTCAGTTCAACCTTTGAAGTGCTGCGTCCGGATTGTCGGCCTCTAACGGTTACCTTGCGTTTGCCGGGACGACACAATGTGCTCAACGCGCTGGCCGCGATCGCTGTGGCCCATGAGATCGAGGTCTCTGACGGGTCGGTCCAGAAGGCGCTGGCTGAGTTCGCCGGCATTGATCGTCGTCTGCAACTGATTGGTGAACGAGACATCGCGGGCAAGAACGTCATGTTCGTCGATGACTACGGTCATCACCCCCGGGAAATCAGCGCCACCCTGGAAGGCGTGCGCAGCGGTTGGCCGGACCGTCGGATAGTGGTGGTATTTCAACCCCATCGCTTTACCCGCACCCGTGATTTACTGGATGACTTCGCAGAAGTGCTTTCACAGGGCATGGATGTACTGGTGCTGACCGAGGTGTACGCGGCGGGTGAAGAGGTCATCGCCGGTGCCGATGGTCGCGCCCTGGCCAGGGCGGTACGCGGACGCGGACGCGTGGAGCCGGTGTTCGTATCGGATCTGGAAATGGTTCCCGGCGCATTGGCAGGCCTTATTGAAGATGGCGACATCGTTCTTACCCTGGGTGCCGGAAGCGTGGGTGCGCTGGCACTGGAATTGCCTGACTTGCTGGTAGCGGAGGCGGCTGAATGAACGCCCTGCAAATCAGCGACCACTGGAATGATCGTGTGCTGCGGGATGAACCCATGAGCAAGCACACCTCCTGGCGTGTGGGCGGATTGGCAGATATTTACTTCGTGCCCCGGGACGTTGAGGAATTACAGGCCTTCCTGGCAGAGCTGGATTCAGAAACACCCATTACCTGGGTAGGCCTGGGCAGCAACATGCTGGTCCGGGACGGTGGGATTCGTGGCGCGGTGATCAGTGTCCAGGGTGCCCTGGGCAAGATCGAGCGGCTTTCTGAAAGCCATGTGCTGGTTGAAGCCGGGGTGGCCTGCGCCAAGATCGCTCGGATGTGCGCTCGTTGGGGTGTGGGCCCGGCCGAATTCTTCGCCGGAATTCCAGGGACCATGGGTGGTGCGCTGTCCATGAATGCAGGTGCCTTCGGTGGCGAGACCTGGGCCCAGGTTGCACGAGTCCAGGTGATTGATCGCAGCGGCACGCTCACCTGGCGTACACCTGATGAATACCTGGTGGGCTATCGCAGCGTGAAAGGCCCGGTGCAACCGGAATGGTTCATCGCCGCAGAGCTGGAGCTTTCTCCGGAGAGCGAAACCAGCCTGGAAAAAATTCGCGACATGCTTACACGGCGTAAACAGACCCAGCCCATCGGGCAGCCCAGTTGCGGCTCGGTGTTCCGTAATCCCGAGGGCGATCATGCGGCGCGCCTGATTGAAGCAGCCGGATTGAAGGGCCTGGTTCGCGGCGGCGCCCAGGTCTCGGAAAAGCACGCCAACTTTATTATCAACACTGGCACCGCCAGTGCTGCAGACATCGAATTCTTGATTGAGCACGTACATCAAACTGTCGAAGAACGCTTTGGCGTAAACCTCGTTCACGAAGTGCGCATGGTGGGAGTGGCCGCATGAGCATGGTCTATCCGGAAAGATTCACGATTACCCACGCCGAACAATTCGGGCGGGTGGCTGTGCTGGTCGGCGGTTCCTCGGCAGAGCGCGAGGTGTCCCTGGTGACCGGCGCCGCGGTGCTTGCCGCGTTGCAGGCCCGTGGCATCGATGCCCATTCGGTGGATCCTTCGGAGACTTCCCTGGATGTTCTGCATGCCGAGGGTTACCAGCGCGTCTGGAATGCCCTGCATGGTCGGGGCGGCGAGGATGGCGTGATGCAAGGCGCCCTGGAAACCATGGGTATCCCTTACACGGGAAGTGGCGTGCTGGGATCTGCGTTGTCCATGGATAAATTGCGTTCCAAGCAATTGTTTGCCGCTGTCGGTCTGGATACGCCTCCTTACCAGTTGCTGGAATCGGAAGCAGATTTACAGACCGCTGAGAAGAACCTGGGCTGGCCGATGATTGTGAAGCCGGCTAACGAGGGCTCCAGTGTCGGCATGGCCAGGGCCGAAAACATGTCGCAGTTGCGCCAGGCCTGGGAGCTGGCACGGGACTATGACCATTGCGTGTTGGCAGAAAGCTGGATCACTGGTGGTGAATACACCGCCTCAATTTTGCAGGGGGCTGCCTTACCTCTGATCCGCATCGAAGCGACCAACGTGTTCTATGACTACCAGGCCAAGTACCAGTCAGATGAGACCCGGTATTTCTGTCCCTGCGGCCTGGATGCGGACCTGGAGCGCAAGTTTCAGAAGGCAGCCATGAAGGCGTTCAGGGCAATCTCGGCCAGTGGTTGGGGTCGGGTGGATTTCATGCTGGACGCACAGGGCAGGGCAATGTTCCTGGAAGTGAACACGGTTCCCGGAATGACCAGCCACAGCCTGGTTCCCATGGCTGCCAAGGTGGCAGGACTGGATTTCGAAGAACTGGTTTGGCGAATCCTTGAAACCAGTTTTAACGAGGGCGAGAAGCTTGGTTAAGCGTAAGACAACAACCCGGCGAAGCGCGAATCGGCGAAAGGAAACTCGTCGTAGCTTCAGCATGCCGGTAATCCACTGGCGCCAGGTGGCGCTGGCGGTGTTGTTGCCGGTCGCGCTGGTGGCCGCGGCGGTGGTGCTGGTGTTTGCCGTGGATCGACCCATCGAACACATCACGCTGGAAGGGGAGTTCCACCAGGTATCGCCGGCCAGCCTGGATTCCGTGTTGCGGCCCTACGTGTCCGCCGGCGGATTCTTGTCAGCCAACCTTTCCGGGATGCGGGATGCGTTGGAAGCCATGCCCTGGGTAGACAAGGTGGCCATTCGTCGCCAGTGGCCTGACGGCGTGTTGGTCCGGGTAACCGAGCAGGTTCCGGCGGCACGTTGGGGTAAAGACGGTTTGCTTAATTCACGTGGCGAGTTGTTCGTCAGCGGCGTGGACTGGCCCTCCGAGGTATTGCCTCGTTTGAGTGGCCCCGAGGGTGGTGAGTTACGGGTTGCCGCCAGGTTGCAGCAACTGCGTGAACTGCTGGCGCCACGTGGCCTGGAGATTACCGCGGTAAACCTGGATGCAAGAGGATCCTGGCAGATCAAGCTGGCCAGCGGACTGGAAGTGCGCTTCGGCCGTCGCTCGGTAGAAGAGCGCATCGCACGTTTCGTCAGTGCGCTGGATTTGATTCTCGCCGAGGACCTTACCCGGATGGCTTACATAGATATGCGTTACAGCCACGGCTTCGCCGTGGGTCGTGGACGCGATGCAAAACACGTTTCAAAACATACTGACTTCAGGACTGAGCCGAATGTCTAAGAAGAGTGATAGAAATCTTATCGTTGGACTCGATATTGGTACCTCCAAGGTGGTAGCCATTGTTGGAGAGATCACCTCCGAAGATCGCCTTGAGGTGATCGGGATTGGCTCCCATCGATCCACTGGTCTGAAAAAGGGCGTGGTGGTGAATATCGAGTCCACCGTGCAATCCATACAACGGGCAGTGGAAGAGGCCGAACTGATGGCCGGTTGTGAAATCCATTCCGTCTATGCAGGTATTGCAGGCAGTCATGTGCGCAGCCTGAACTCTCACGGCATCGTTGCCATCAGGGAAAAGGAAGTCACCGCCGGGGATGTGGAACGGGTTATCGACGCTGCCCGGGCCGTAGCGATTCCAGCTGACCAGCAGATCCTGCATATCCTCCCCCAGGAATTCATTATCGATCAGCAAGAGGGCATCAAGGAACCGATTGGCATGTCGGGTGTTCGCCTGGAAGCCAAGGTGCACATGGTTACCGGTGCTCACAGTGCCGCACAGAACATCATCAAGTGCGTACAGCGCTGCGGGTTGCAGGTCGATGACATTGTGTTGGAGCAGTTGGCGTCCAGTCATTCGGTGCTTGAGGACGACGAGAAAGAACTGGGTGTGTGCCTGGTAGATATCGGTGGTGGTACGACCGACATCGCCGTGTTCTCAGGCGGGGCCATTCGTCATACCGCGGTTATTCCGATTGCCGGTGACCAGGTGACAAATGACATCGCAGTGTCCTTGCGTACACCTACCCAGTACGCCGAGGAAATCAAGATCAAGTACGCCTGTGCCCTGTCACAGCTGGCCAACCCCGATGAAACCATCGAGGTGCCCAGCGTGGGTGACCGGCCGCCCCGTCGCCTGGCGCGCCAGACGCTGGCGGAAGTAGTAGAGCCTCGTTACGAGGAGTTGTTCACCCTGATCAGGGATGAACTGCGTAGAAGTGGATTCGAAGAACTTGTGGCCGCAGGCGTCGTGCTGACCGGTGGCAGTTCGAAGATGGAAGGGGCAGTTGAACTTGCCGAGGAAGTATTTCACGCACCGGTGCGATTGGGAGTGCCGCAGCACGTCGAAGGTTTAGCCGACGTGGTGCGCAATCCCATACATGCAACCGGTGTGGGGCTGTTGCTTTACGGGCGCGATGCAGTGGGACGACGTTCCCTGGATGCGCCAATGGGCAGCAGCGTGAAGGAAATTTGGGACCGGATGAAAGCCTGGTTCCAGGGGAATTTTTAGTTTTAATTTTTTTTAGCGGGTCGTCATAGGAGAACATCAACATGTTTGAGTTAATGGATGCGTATAGCCAAAACGCAGTTATCAAGGTCATCGGTGTAGGCGGGGGCGGCGGTAATGCCGTCAAGCACATGCGCCTGTCAGGTATCGAAGGCGTGGAATTTATATGCGCTAACACCGATTCCCAGGCGTTGCGTAACACTGATGTGAAGTCATCTATCCAGATTGGCTGCAACATCACCAAGGGCCTGGGCGCGGGCGCCAACCCCGAGTTGGGTCGCCAGGCAGCGATGGAAGATCGCGACAGGATCCAGGAAGCCATCGAGGGTTCCGACATGCTGTTCATCACCGCTGGAATGGGAGGCGGTACCGGAACCGGTGCAGCACCTGTGGTGGCCCAGGTAGCCAAGGAACTTGGCATCCTGACCGTGGCGGTGGTGACTCGTCCTTTCGATATGGAAGGCGGCAAGCGCAATCGCATAGCCGACCAGGGTATTGCAGAGTTGGGCAAATATGTTGATTCGCTGATCACCATTCCCAACGAGAAGCTGCTGACGGTTCTTGGCCCCAGCACATCCTTGCTGGAAGCTTTTGCCAAGGCCAACGAAGTGCTGCAGGGTGCGGTGCAGGGTATTGCTGAATTGATTACCCGTCCCGGCCTGATCAACGTCGACTTTGCGGACGTGCGTACAGTCATGTCCGAAATGGGTATGGCGATGATGGGTACCGGTGAGGCTGTAGGCGAGGGTCGCGCAAGCGAAGCCGCCGAAGCTGCCGTGTCCAGTCCCTTGTTGGAAGACGTCAACCTGGCCGGCGCCAACGGCATCCTGGTCAACGTCACCGCTGGCGAAGATCTGTCCATCGGCGAACTTCAGGAAGTGGGCGAGACCATCAAGGCCTTTGCCTCGGAAGACGCCACCGTTGTGCTGGGCACAGTCATTGATCCCGAGATGGGCAATGTACTGCGGGTAACCGTTGTGGCTACTGGCCTGGGACAGCCTGCAAGTCGGGCCGAGCCCCAGCCTCACATCCAGGTTGTGCGCGCTACGGGTACCAATGGCGGGCCTACCAACTACGATGAGCCGGCAATTCGCCGTCGTCAGCGCCAGGCTGAAAGCGGTCAATCGCCCAGTTTTGGTGGTAGCGATGACATGCTGGACATCCCGGCTTTCCTACGTAGGCAGGCTGATTAAGGGCGTGTGTTGTAATTTGACAACATATTAGTTTGGGAGCAAAGCAGCAAAGTCAAGGGAATCAAGTCCTTGTATGACATTTCGCGGTTGTGATAGCTTACGTGACCGATATGCCGGTCCGGGCAGATTTAGTGTGTCCGGTGACCGGTAGTGACGACCCCCACTGAACGGTAACGTGGTTGGCGGCTGTCGAATTGTCAGGAGGCATTTGAATGCTGAGGCAGAGAAGTTTAAAAACCAAGATCCGTGCCACAGGCATCGGACTGCATTCGGGGCAGAAGGTCTATATGACCCTGCGCCCGGCTCCGGTGAACACGGGTATCGTGTTTCGTCGCGTGGATCTTGAGTCTCCCGTGGATCTGCCTGCCAGTTCTGAACTGGTGGGCGATACCATGTTGGGCACGACCCTTGAAAAGGACGGCGTCAAGATAGCCACGATTGAGCATCTGATGTCTGCCTTTGCTGGCCTGGGCGTTGATAACGCCTTTGTCGACCTTAGTGCTGCTGAAGTTCCTATCATGGACGGTAGCGCCGGACCCTTTGTATTCCTGATCCAGTCTGCGGGTATCGAAGAACAGAATGCCCCCAAGCGTATGCTCCGTATCAAGGAGACCGTGCGGGTTGAAGACGGAGACAAGTGGGCGCAGTTCGAGCCCCATGATGGATATCAGCTGAATTTCACGATTGATTTCGATCACCCGGTATTCAAGAAGCTTCCCAAGACGGCAACGATTGATTTTTCATCCGCGGCATTCCTGCGCGAGATCAGTCGTGCCCGTACCTTCGGTTTCATGAGTGACATCGAGGTGCTGCGTGAGCGGAACCTTACCCTGGGTGGCACCATGGACAATGCCATCGTGATGGATGATTACCGAATCTTGAACGAAGATGGTCTGCGTTATCACGACGAGTTCGTGAAGCACAAAATTCTGGACGCCCTGGGCGACCTGTACTTGTGTGGCTATGCGCTGATTGGCAAGTTCACCGGATACAAGGCCGGCCATGCCATGAACGTGGCCCTGGTGAGGGCGTTGCTGGCCAGGCAGGAAGCCTGGGAATTGGTGACTTTCGAGGACAAGGCAAGCTCGCCGTTGACCTATACCAGCCCGGTGCCGGCTTACTAGAATTCCGAGAAGGCTATTTTGACTCCGACGGCCTCGCCTGGTCCGGTGCGCGCACTTTCACCTGGACTTTTTGCAGGGTGAGTTCGAATTGCTCGCTTAGTTGCTTGCAAAGAACCGGTCCGGCGTAACGAAGCCGGGTTGCCCAGGCAGCCGAGTCAGACAGTAAAATCAGGGTATCGTCCTTGACGTTAACTCCGATCAAGTGCTCCGAAAGCTCGGGATCAAGACAGGATTTGACCTGCATTATCAAGGACTTGCGTTTTGCCGCGCCAGCTACCAGCCGACCCAGGGCAGAGCCCGGGTTAGAGAGTAGATCCGCCAGGTTTTGAGGTTCGCGTGCCATAATCAGGTGAAGTGGGTCTCAGTTTCGAGCTAGTATCGTTGAGTTTTCCATAATAGGACAGGCATAGTAACAGCCTGTTTAGGGCATACCCGCTGAAAAGTGGGGTCGCAAAGCCACCGATCTAAGGGCAAGACCTAGGATAGCGGGGTTACCAGAATGACAAAATTCGGTATTCATACGTCGCAGCCTGCGGGTTTCTACCCTGGGGGCTGTCTTGTGGCACAATGCCCGGCGCGCCCAGTCATTCTGATTTCAGGAGCCATGGCTTAATGAATATTATTTTGATTACCCGCCGCCATGGCCAGGCGCGTCCCATTAGTTTGAAAAACCCCCTTTCCCTGGCGGGCCTTGGTGCTGCGCTGAGCGTACTGGTGTTGGTGGGTCTGGCAGGCGGTTACCTGCTGGGTTACAGCCAGGCGACCGATCTCCCGGTGGCCCAGTTTGATTCAATGCGCGAAGAATTACGTGCGCAGAAACGCGAAGTTGAAGCTGCCCGGGTCGAAAACCAGGAAGTGGTCGACGCTTTCGCCGTACGCATGGCCGAGCTCAACGCTCATGTCATTCGCCTGGACGCCATGGGGCGCCGCCTCACGGAAATGGGCAAGCTGGATGACGGTGAATTTAATTTTGACAGTGCCCCCGCCCTGGGTGGTCCCGAACCCAGTGTGGATGCCCGGTCCATACACATGCCTGATCTTGATCTGCGCCTGAACGAACTGGAAGGCCGCATCGCTGATCGGGAACTGCAGTTGGGTGTCCTGGAAAATCTGTTGATCGATCGCAACCTGAACGCCCAGGTGGTGCCCAAGGGCCGTCCGGTGCAGTCGGGCTGGATGTCCTCGCACTTTGGCAAGCGCACCGATCCGTTTAGCGGAAAGGATGCCACCCACTGGGGTGTGGATTTTGCAGGCCGCAGGGGAACGGAAATCTCGACGGTAGGCGCAGGAGTCGTGACCTGGTCCGGTAACCGGCATGGCTACGGGCAGTTGGTCGAGGTGAACCACGGTAACGGCTACGTGACCCGCTACGCTCACAACGAGGAAAACAAGGTGTCTGTGGGCGATGAGGTCGAAAAAGGCCAGTTAATCGCGCTTATGGGCTCCTCAGGCCGCGCTACAGGGCCTAATCTGCACTTCGAAGTGCTGCGGGATGGACGCAAGGTAAACCCGCTGGAGTTCATTCGCACCGACAAATAGGGCCCCGAGAGGCCTGATTTGCGGCAGTTCCTGATAGGAATCAAGTAATTTCATGCGAATACTTGAACTTTGCCTTCAGAGACACCATTTCCCACCTTCGGGCATTCCAATTAGAATAACCGGTTTGCTGAGACCACGTCGGCCTTGCCGACCCGTTTAGGCCTTATTTTGGCCGCGGGCTAAAGGAAAAGAATTCGTGCGAAAAATTTTCACCAGTATCTTCGGAAGCCGTAATCAGCGCCTGTTGAAAAAGCTTTCTCGACTGATCAATAAGACCAATGCCCTTGAGCCCAAGATGCAGGCTCTGTCCGATGAGGAATTGCGTGGCAAGACAGCCCAGTTCCGAAAGCGCCTGGAAGAGGGCGCCAGCCTGGATGATCTGCTGCCCGAAGCATTTGCGGTAGTCAGGGAGTCCTCGGTGCGAACCCTGGGAATGCGGCATTTCGATGTGCAGCTCATTGGTGGCATCGTGTTGCACCAGGGCAAGATCTCGGAAATGCGCACTGGTGAGGGTAAGACCCTCATGTCCACCCTGTCGGCATACCTTAATGCCTTGCCGGCAAATGGTGTGCATATCGTCACCGTGAATGAATACCTGGCAGCGCGTGACGCCCGGTGGATGGCACCGGTCTACGAATTCCTGGGTATGACCGTTGGAGTCATCCAGGCAGGCATGGATACCGAGGCCAAGCGCGCAGCCTACTCCGCAGATATTACCTACGGCACCAACAATGAATTCGGTTTCGATTACCTGCGCGACAACCTGGCGTTCCGTCCCGAGGATCGTGTTCAGCGTGAGCAAGCCTTCGCGGTGGTGGATGAGGTCGACTCCATCCTGATCGATGAAGCGCGTACCCCGTTGATTATTTCCGGCCCCTCGGAAGAGCGCACCGATCTGTATGTGCGAATGAACGCCATTGTTCCCCAGCTGACTCTCCAGGCTGGCGGTCCCAATGCCAAACGCAATGAAGACATCATGGCCGGCAAGGTTGAGTTGCTGGACGCCGACGGCAAGTCCCTGGGCGAGATGTCAATCAACAAGGCATTGAAGCAGGCATCAGAGCAAGACGCCGACCTGGTGGAAATGGAGCCGACGGCCAAGCCGCCGATTGCCCAGATCGTCAAACCCGGCGACTTCACCATCGATGAGAAGGGCAAGCAGGCCTATCTCACCGAAGAAGGTCATGCCAAGCTTGAGAAGCTGCTGGCCAAGGCCGGTTTGCTCAAGGAAGGCGAGAGTCTTTACGACGCGGGCAACATCAAATTGATGCATCACCTGACCGCGGCCCTGCGTGCCCACCACCTGTTCCACATCGATGTGGAATACATCGTCAATGATGGCGAAATCGTCATCGTTGACGAGTTCACCGGCAGAACCATGCCCGGGCGCCGCTGGTCTGATGGCCTGCACCAGGCAGTGGAAGCAAAAGAAGGCGTACAGGTAAAGGAAGAAAACCAGACGGTGGCTTCCATTACCTTCCAGAATTATTTCCGCATGTACGACAAGCTGGCCGGCATGACCGGCACAGCCGATACCGAGGCCTACGAGTTCCAGCAAATTTATGGCCTGGAAGTGGTGGTTATCCCCACTCACAAGGACATGATCCGCAAGGACGGCGCTGATCTGGTGTACCTGACCCAAAAGGACAAGTACGACGCGATCCTGGAAGATGCCAAAGATTGTCATGAGCGCAAGCAGCCGGTACTTATCGGTACCACCTCGATTGAGGCATCGGAGTATCTTGCCGATTTGCTGACCAAGGCTGCCCTGCCTCACAAGGTGCTTAATGCCAAGCAACATGCCCAGGAAGCGGGCATCGTGGCCCAGGCCGGTCGGCCCGGCGCCATCACCATCGCCACCAATATGGCGGGTCGTGGTACCGACATCGTGCTGGGCGGAAGCCTGGACGTGGAGCTGGCCGAGTTGCGCGAGGACATCAGCGATGAAGAAGTCGCTGCGATCCGCGAACGCTGGCAGACTCGCCACAACCAGGTGCTGGAATCCGGTGGACTACATATCATCGGTACCGAGAGGCACGAATCCCGCCGTATCGATAATCAGCTCAGAGGCCGTTCCGGCCGCCAGGGTGATCCGGGCTCCAGCCGTTTCTACCTGTCCATGGAAGACAACCTGATGCGCATCTTCGGTGATCCGGAGCGCACCAAGGCAATGTTGTCCAGGGTGGGCATGCGTGAGGGCGAGGCCATCGAGAGCAAGATGCTGTCGCGGCAAATCGAACGTGCCCAGCGCAAGGTGGAAGCGCACAACTTTGATATTCGTAAGTCACTGCTTGAATACGATGACGTGTCCAATGATCAGCGTCGGGTGATTTACCGTGAACGCGCCGAGGTGATGGAGGCGGAAGACATCGCCGAGAACATCTTCGGTTTGCGCCATGAAGTGATTAACGAAGAAATCGATAAATACATCATCCCCGGCAGTCCCGAGGAGCAGTGGGAAGTGCAGGGTCTTGAGCAAGTGCTGGAACACGATTTCGGCGCCACCCTGGACGTGGCCGGATGGTTGCGTGAAGACACCGGGATGAGCGAGGCTGGCCTGCGCGAAAAGATCGTGGGTGAGCTGGATCGACTGTACGAGGAAAGAGTGCAGGCCATCGGCGAGCCGGTGATACGTCACTTCGAAAAGGCGATCATGCTGCAGCAGCTGGATTCCAACTGGCGCGAGCACCTGGGAGCCATGGACTACCTGCGTCAAGGCATACACCTGCGCGGTTACGCCCAGAAGAATCCCAAGCAGGAATACAAGCGCGAAGCGTTTGAGATGTTCAACGAAATGCTTGCCCAGGTTAAGCGTGAGGTCATCAGCACCCTGTCCCGGGTTCAGCTCAGGAGCCAGGAAGATGTGGATGCCGTCGAGCAGCAGCGCCGGGAAAGCACCAGTGAGATGGAGTTCCAGCACGCTGATCCGTCCAAGGCGGGTGGCTCCGGGGCAGAACAGCCCAAGCCCGACGCGGCGGAACCTTTCGTGCGCGCCCAGCCCAAGGTGGGGCGTAACAGTCCTTGTCCCTGTGGTTCGGGTAAGAAATTCAAGCAGTGCCACGGCAGTCTGAAATAGCTGCGTTTTCCGGTGGTCGCCCGTGATGGAAATTCACGTGGCGGCCGGTGTGTTGGTGAATGCGGACGGGGGCGTGTTGATTGCCCAGCGTCTGCCGGGCACCCACATGGCGGGACGTTGGGAATTTCCCGGCGGCAAGCTTGAAACCGGGGAAGGCCCAAGACAGGGCCTGGACCGGGAACTACGTGAAGAGCTTGGTATCGATGTGCAGGACGCCGAGCCCCTGCTAAAACTTTCCCACCGTTATGCCGATCGGCATGTGCATCTTGATGTCTGGCTGGTCACCGAATTTCGGGGCGAACCCCAGAGCCTTGAGGGGCAGGCGCTACAATGGGTCTCGCCGGAGCAACTGCACCGCATCGATTTGCTGGAAGCCGACGCGCCGATTATTGAGGCGTTGAGGGATCGCCTGGGCTGAAGCTGGAGACGGAATCATCGTCGTCCCACTGTTCGCTGGTCGGGTCATTCTTCTCGGGAATTGCACGTTCTTCGCTAAACCAGGCACCCAGGTCCACCATCTTGCAACGTTCGCTGCAGAAGGGTCGCCATGTGGATGTCTCGGTCCACGAGACTTGAGTCCCGCAATGAGGGCATTGGACGGTAACGCTCACTAGATACAGCTCATTCTGAAGGTGACGGTTTCACTGCTTTGCTGGGCCCGTCCGCCGGTTTCCGAAAGACTCAGGAAACGAACGATGACCCGGTGACTGCCACCGCTGACTTCCGGAAAGAGGTTGGTGTCCGGTGATAACGCGATGCGCACCAGTTCGTGATTGCTGCCTCGCTCCATGGTCTTCTGATACAGGCCACCAACGGCTTCGTTTTCTGTGAACACCGAGGTCTGCCTGGTCAGCCAGAGCAATTCAGCGATGCTGTCACACAGCGGACGCAGATCCTCCATCCAGTTTTCAAAACCCCGTAACCGATCCGGATAGGGTTGGCGTAGCCAATGGCTGTACTCGGGCAGATCAAATTCGCAAGTGCCGCCGGGAATGGCGCTGCGGTGCTTGATGGCACTGAGAAATTCGTTTTCTTTCAGGCGCTGGGAATAATGTGCGCCACAGGCATTGAGTTGCTCGCGCAGTTCCATAAGGTTTTTCAGGACCGATTGAAGGCGTCCGGTATCCACTCCCTGGCGGCTCTGAAGCTGACCCATGTTAATGGCGTGGCGTTCCAGTTCCTTGAGGACCTCGTTTCGCAGGTCGCCCCGGCTGAGGATGGCCAGTATCTCCAGCAGGCTCTGTACGGCGGCCCTGGAGGCCCAGCTGCCTTCGTGTTCCGCGTGGCTCAGAGCCTGGTGATACAGAAACTCCAGCCGGAGGAATGTGCGCATCCGCTCGCTCAGGGGTTGCTCGTATATCACGGGCTCCCTGGAGGTTGCAGTTAGTACGGCTGGATCATTCATCGGGCTATTTTTACCCAACGGGCACGCATCGTGCAATTTACTGAGTGAATTTAGTTTTCCGCGGACCCGGTATGGCTGAGGTAGTTAGCGTAAATTTCCTGTACCGATTGAGCCAGCATGGCCAGGCTTCCGGAGTTATCGACGATGTCATCAGCTGCCGCCAGGCGGGCTTCACGGGTGGCCTGGGCGGACAGGATACGCTCGGCCTGTTCCGGTGTTTCGGCATCCCGGCTTAGCAACCGCTTTACCTGGGTTTGACGGGGGCAATCCACCACCAGGACACGATCTACCATGCCAGACAGGCCGGATTCCACCAGCAGGGGGATCACAAGCACCTGGATGGGGTTGTCGGATTCGTCTACCCGACGCCAGAGTTCCTGGCGGATGAGGGGGTGAAGTATGGCTTCCAGCCGGGCACGGGATTCAGGGTTGGAAAACACCGTGTTGCGCATCATGCGCCTGTCCAGGCCACCATTCTCATCCAGGATCTCCTGGCCAAATGCCTCGACGATGGCCTCCAGTGCGGGTTGTCCCGGGGCGACCACGTCTCGCGCGATAATATCGGTGTCCACCACGTGGGCGCCCAGTCGCGCCAGCATCTCCGCTACAGCGCTTTTTCCGCTGGCTATGCCGCCGGTCAGACCAATACAGAGTTTTCCCGGCCTGACAGGTTGTGAGCGTGTGTTCAACGCAGACCCGAGAGTTGCAGGTAGGTTTCCACGATCCGGTCACCCCACATCAGGGCGATCCAGCCGGCTGCGGCCAGGTAGGGGCCGAAGGGAATGGGTTTGCTGGCCTGGTGACGAAACAGCACGATCATGGCGATACCCACTATGGCGCCAACCACGGCAGAAAGAATGATGATTAGTGGCAGCAATTGCCAGCCCAGCCAGGCGCCCAGTACGGCAAGTAATTTGAAGTCGCCGTAACCCATGCCTTCCTTGCCGGTAGTGATCTTGAATAACCAGTAGACCGACCACAGGGACAGGTACCCCGCCATGGCGCCTGTCAGGGCGGTGACGGGGTCAATGAACAATGCATGGGTGCCGGCCTGGGGATGTCCCAGTGACAGGGCCAGGCCGATCCACAGCAGGGGCAGGGTAATGCTGTCCGGTAGCAACTGGTGATCGATGTCGATCCCGGTCAGGGCGATCAGTGCCCAGGTCAGACCCAGGGCGGCGAGCATTTCCGGTGTCGCGCCAAAGTGCCAGGCGATGACCGCCGAGGCGATGCCGGTGAGCAGTTCCACCACCGGGTAGCGCTTGGGAATAGGCGTCTTGCAGCTAGCGCATTTTCCCTTGAGCACCAGGTAACTTATGACGGGGATGTTCTGCAGGGCCGTGATCTGAGTCGAGCACTGGGGGCAGCGTGAACGGGGGCGGGTCAGGTTGAAGACCTCTTCCTCCGCCTCGGCCGGTTGCTCCAGCATTTCCAGGCAATCCCTGCGCCACCCTCGTTGCATCATGACCGGCAGGCGGTAGATCACCACATTCAGGAAACTGCCCACCAGCAGTCCGAAAATAAAGACGATGACCGTGAGTAGCACGGGATTTGCTGCGAGAATTTCTATCAAGGTCCCTTCCTTTCTTCTTTAGCTCTTATCTGGTCTGTTACGAAAAACGCCGCCAGGTGGGCGGCGCTTTCGATCTATATTTGGTCTTGGTTACACCACGGAACCCATCATGAATATGGGCAAGTACATGGCGATAACCAGGCCACCAATCAGTACACCAAGCACGGCCATGATCATGGGTTCCAGCAGACTGCTGAGATTGTCCACCGCATTGTCCACGTCTTCTTCATAGAAGTCCGC
>UPTN01000261.1_pt1 | contig 28921 bp, 29 predicted proteins | sample 2160111 | NCBI WGS metagenome assembly UPTN01 (sample SAMN06265058, study PRJEB28932) | marine metagenome | isolation source: Columbia River Estuary | place: USA:Columbia River Estuary, USA | collected 2014-05-05
TGAAGTGTTTCTTATTTTGTTAGTTGTTTGATGAAGTATTATTATCGGGTATGTATATTATGTAAAGTCTCAGACAAAAAAATTAAGAAAAATAGAAGAAACTATTGAACATAATGAGGAAGAACTCATAAAAAAAGCAAAACTTGATAAGAAGAAATAAAATGAAACTCTCAGAACTCCAAAATAAAAAAATTGCAATTCTTTGATTTGGAAAAGAAGGGCAAAGTACTTTACGTTTTCTTCAAAAACAAGGGATAAAAGATATTACTATTCTTGATAAAAATGAATCAGATCTTTTTTCTTTGAAAAAATGAGAAGATTTTGGTGTGAACTATATTTTCTGAAATTCATATCTTGACTCTCTGTGAGACTTTGATCTTATTTTCAAATCTCCGTGAATTTCTCCTTTTTGAGATACACTTAGACCGTATCGAAATAAATTTATCTCACAGGCTCAAATTTTCTTTGAAAACTATTCGTGAAAAGTTATAGGAATCACTGGAACGAAAGGAAAATCTACTATATCTACATTATTATATGAATGTTTGAGAGTTGGATGATATAATATAAAGCTTGTTGGAAATATCGGGAATCCTGTGTTAGACGAGATTGATATTGGTGAATCAGAAGAATATGATTATGTTATTTATGAAATGTCGAGCTATATGCTCCAAGATTTTATTCCAAACTTATATATTGGATTTTTTAATAATATTTATATATGTCATCTTGATTGGCATTATAATTCGTGGAATATATACAAAGAGGCAAAGATGAATATTCTTAAAAATGCAGAATATAAGATTATAAATGGGGATTTTTCTATGGATAACGATATTGCATCTCTTGAAGGAAAAAAAATATTTTTCAATTCAAAAGGGAAGTATGTAGTTCGAGAAGATTCTATATATAAGGAAAAAACACTTATATCTAGCACTTGTGATATTGCACTTCAATGAGAACATAATCTCAAGAATATTAGCTGAGTTCTTGCTATTCTCGATACTATTATAGAAGATATAGAGAAAATACAGCTAATTTTTCAGCAAGTACTTCCATGTTTTAGTTGACTTCCAAACCGTATAGAAGATATCTGAATATATGAAGGAATTCGCTTCATTAACGATGCTATTGCAACTACTCCAGAGAGTACTATTGCTGCCATAGAAACCTTTGATGGAGCACTTCAAACACTTTTTCTTGGTGGAGAAGATAGTGGTTTTGATTTTGTCAAAATACGAAAAAAAATTCTTGATTCCAGTATACAAAATATCATTGCTTTTCCAGATACTTCTGAAAAAATATTTCCAGAAATAATTTCTCGTGATTATGAAAAAGCTTTTGAAATAGAAATAGAGGATAAAACACTTCAAATTATTAAAACAAGAAATATGAAGCAAGCCGTGGATTTTTCTTATAAAACAACATTTCACTGAAGGATAGCACTTCTTTCTTGTGCGGCTCCAAGTTTTTCTCTCTGGAAAAACTATCTTGAAAAAGCAGCGCAATTTAAGAAAGAAGTACAGAAATATTTATAAAAATAAGAAGAGTGTTAGACATATTAGATTCAAGAAATAGTATCTCATTTTCAGAAATGGTATTTTCTATAGAAAATACAGAAAGAGGATGATTTTATGGATGTTTTCGTGATCAAGCAGGCCATTTATTGGGATTATTTAAATTTCACTATATTACTGCTCTAGAAAGTATTTATATAAATGATTCAACAAATTCATCAAGTTATGATTATTTTTCGGATGCGATGAAAAATCTTTATAAAGAAAAAGGGTTTGATGAAAATTACATATCAGAGCCTTGATCTGCAAAATATATGCTCAAAACACTCTTAGAATATTTTAAAACCGAGTATCCATGAGTGAGTTGGATTAATTTTTCAGAAAGCAGATATAGAAGTAATACCATTACTCTTGAAAGATTAATAGATGCAACGCAAAAAATATCTCAATTGATACTTGATATCCGCTGATGATCTGAGTGATGTTCTTGGACTATTAAAATATAATATATTTATAGTTTACTATTTTTCCAATATTTCAGTCTTTGCTCTAAACCATTTATCATATACACTCTTTTAAGATCAGAGAGGGAAGTAATTTCAACACTATATCATATGATATTTCACTGAGTATCAAGTATATCTAGAGAATATCTTTCATATATTTCTGTTCGTATTTTTGGAAGGAGTCTGAGATAAGAGTCTAAAAAGGGGATGAGTTTTTTATTTGAAATATGTTTGTTTTTTTTCTGTAGAATTGAGAGTATAAGATCTAATTTTTCATCTAATACTTGAACATCAAAATCTTTCCGTGTGATTACAAAACCATCAAGTATACCACGAGCACCTGTTTCAAGAGATCTTCCATTATAGATAAAGCTTGAAGAGTTACCTGCATCAAGATTTATACCATCCCAACATCAAAGTGAATAGAGAATAGGAGCTAGATCATCGAGTGATATTGCTGCAGTTTTTCAAAAGAATATTTCTGTTTTTTCTTGATTCGAACAAATAAAATGTCGGGACAGTTTATTTTGCATTTTTGTATCATAGAGTCCCACATCGTGATAGTATTCTAGCATACTTACTCCATTTGCGTAGAGAATAGGGAAGTTTCCCATTCCCTCAAAAATAGTGTCTCGTATGTCTGGATTTATTTTATTTGTTTGGTGTAGGAGGGGAACTCAATCTTTATCCCATCAAAATATTCATCGATCACCTGAATCAGGATAAAAACTAAGGTCTTGTCCGTTTTGAAAACGTTCATTAATAGTATAGTTTTTTCCTTTGCATTCAAAATAATCTGCTGGGCAAAAGAATATCCCATTTATAGCAGTAATAGCATTATTGTCTTGTGCTAGAGTCTTTAGGGAAGTAGCATTTTCACTCAGAGCAACTTTAAGTTCGTATTCTGCTGAGTTTATTTTATACGTAATGTATTGAATTTTTATATCTCATATATTTACATCAGTAAAAATATTCGCATATAGATTTGTTGAATTGAGAAAAAAAATAAAGCAAAACAGGAAAATTTTTTTCATAATAAGGATCAAGAATTAATATGTATAATTATATCTATATTTTAAGAAATAGGGAGTTGTATTTAAATATATTAATTACTTAACATAATATAACTTATGTTAAGTAATTAATGAGATGATTTGACAACACTTATATCTTAAGCTTTCGTTCTTTTTTTTTGAGTTTTATTTATTTTGAAAATATTTTTTAACGTATTTAAATATATTTGAATAAAAGATTTTTACAGAATATATTGGTATATATTTTTAAACTCATAAAAAACATATAAAATAATATTATGTTAAGTAATGCTATTTTTCTTTTTGATATATTTCTATATACTGAACTAAATAATTTTTAAGAATATTTTATGAAAATTTTAGTTATTTCTGATATTCATGAAAACTTTGATAATTTATCACGAGTTCTCCAAAAAATTCCAGAACTTTGAGTTGAAAAAATATTTTGTCTTTGAGATCTTATAAATGGATGAATTTGACGAATGTTAGCAAGACAAGATATTCCAACACATTTAGTTTGGTGAAATAATGATGGCAATAGAGTTTCTATCACAAAAGCATTTTTGGAACGTGGAAAAGAATGGAAATTTGATTTTTGAAGCTCTAAGTCAGGTATTCAGTAACTCTAGGATCTAGGAGCTTTCTTTATTACTTAATATGAGTGCAAGCCGAAAAATTTGAAATATTTTTCGTTTCATTTCATCATCAGAATAGTTCTTTATAAGCTGTTCTACTTTTTGGAGCATTGTTTTTCTGTCTTCAAGAGAATATCATTGAAGGATTTTTATGTATTTTTGAATAATTGGAGTATAAAGGTCTTGTTCTGCTTCCTTTACTAAAGTATCTTCTCTTTTAATAGGAGTAAATCCTTGAGTGAAATCAAGATTATCTTCTCGTATTTGTTGAATCTGCTCGTAGAGTTTTTCCCCAGGACAACTTGTATGTCCTGTATCTCTGTGTCATACGAGTGTACTTTCAAGATAAGTTTCAAGAGGAAATGTATTACATTTTTCTCCAGCACAATCCATGTGATAATAATATTTTTTACTGAGATCTATTCCATATTTCCAAGTAAAATATCGTACAAGAGATTCTAGTGATACATATTGTTTTTCATTTATCCCCTCACTTTCATAATTTCACATTACTGCGATTCAGAGAGTTGAATAATTATTCCAATGAGAATGTGCTGCAGCTATATAATCCCCTCATTTTTTTCCCTCATATATTTCTCCATCATAGCCAATAATATAGTTGTATCCTATATCTCACCACTGACGATTGAGGCTATGATATCTATAAATATCATTCATTCAATCTACGCTACTTTTATATTCACTATGAGTATGATGAACTACAATTGCATTTACATAGTCAGTATATTTAAGTGGCCATGCTAGTTTGAGATCATTTTTCACATCGTATCGTAAGATTTTTGTAGCTGTATTTTGAGAGGAAAAGTTTTCATTAATAAAAGCCAGAGACTTTGCATAATCTTCTTCTCTTTTTTGTTTTTGTTTTTCTGTTTCGTTTGAAATAGATTTTTTTCTTCTTTCTAAAATTGCTTGCCAATAAGAAGATTCAATATCAGTATACAGCTCATTCGCACCCCAGCTTTCACGAGGAATAATCTCAGGTTTTTGAGGGATATTTTCTATTGCGTACATTTTTTGGAATCCCAAAAGAATGATAAGAGAAACAAAAAAAATAGTTTTTTTAAGCATTAAGGATTTGAGATAATAAAATTCATTTTTATATCATGATTATTTGTTGGTATATTCTCTAGAATTTGAAAATCATAGCAAATCCCAAGTGTTTTAGCTCCTTTATAGAGTTTCTTTTCGAGAAATCTATCATAGTATCATTTTCCTCTTCCAAGTCTCTCCCCTTCTTTTGTAAAAGCTCTCCCTGGCATAATAAATATATCAATTTCTTTTTCATATATTTCATATTCTTTATCTATTAATATCATTTCTGTTTCAGATATGACTTGAGGTGTGTAAATATTTTTCCCTATTTCTTCTAACTTTGTGATTAAAACTTTTGTGTCTACTTCATCGTCCATATTTTCATATATACAAATATTTTGAACACTCTGCTTTTCAATATAATCTAAAACTTTTTCTTCTATTATTATATCTTTTATGTTTCGTTTTTCTCTATTTTGTTCTCAAAATAGAGTTTTTATATACTTTCTGATATCTTGTTTTGTTTTCATAGATATAGTATAGAGAAAAAAGAGAAGACTCAAAAAAAATACTGAAGCTTAAGCTTCAGTATTTTTTTTGAGTCCATATCGAGACATATATTTTTCATATATTGCTTCTGTTATTTCTCAAGATTCTAATAAGTCTTTGAGGTAGCGTTTCATAGGTATCATTCATTCCCCTTTTCCTGTTTCTATTGCTCCATTAATTTGGTGGATATGATTTTCGCGAATCATATTTTCTATTCCTGTGCTTTTTATCATAACCTCAGTTGCTGGTATACGGCTTCCATCTTCTTTTTTAATGAGATCTTGCCAGATAACACCAAGAAGTGATTCAGCGAGTTGAGCTCGTATATGGTCTTTCTCATCTCCTGGGAACATATCTATGATACGTGATATAGTTCTTGCTGCTCCAGAAGTATGAAGTGTAGCAAATACTAGATTTCCTGTTTCAGCTGCTCGCAGTGCTAATCGAAATGTTTCTAGGTCACGCATCTCCCCTATCATAATAACATCACTTGCTTGTCTGAGAGCATATTTAAGACCATTTTCAAAACTCAGAGTAGAATTTCCTACTTCTCTTTGTTCTATGAGAGATTCTTTGCTGGTATGCAAAAACTCTATTGGATCTTCTATTGTGATAATATGTTTCTTATGGTGTTTATTTATTTCATTAATAAGAGAAGCAAGAGTTGTAGATTTTCATGAACCAACCCCACCAGTTATGAGTACTAGACCTACTTTCCTATCAGAAAAACTTCTTATTATTTCTGGGATTTTAAGGCTTTCAAATTCTGGTATTGCATTTGGAATAACTCGAAATACAAGACCGAAACCTTTTCTTTGCTTAAAACCATTTACACGAAATCGAGCATATCACTCAAGATTTATTGAAAAATCTAGCTCAAGTTTTTCTTGGAGTTTTTTTCTGAGTGATTCTGGGATAATAGAAAAAACTTCTTTTTCAAGTTCTGCCCCTGATACGACCCCATAATCTTTGAGATATACTATTTCTCAACTCTTTTTGAGAGATGGATAATTATCTGGAGAAATGATAACATCAGATGCACCGAGTTCAATGGCAGTTTTTAATACTTGAATGATATCCATTATATTTTTGTTATAAATAAATATAGTTCTATATTACTATATGTCTTGTACTTATGCAAATTTTGGAAGGTTATTTTTATAATATTTTTCAAATTCTTTATAGGTGATATCATTACTCTCCCAATAGTTAAAAAGTTCTTCTAAAAATAGAGGTGAAATAGAGATATATGTTTTAATGTTTTTAAGATATTCTGGGAAAATACTACGAAGTTCAGGATCTCTAAAAATATTTTTTTCTATATTCATAAGAAACTTAAAATAATTTACATCTTGTATCCATTTGGATATTTCTACTCAAAACTCTAAGGAAATAGGAAAATCACAATAATAGAGAAATTTTGAAAAATCCATACCAATGGTGGAAATATCTAGGTCTGCAAGTAACATAGCATATGAGTCAGTATTTTTCCCTCTGTTTTTAAAAACGGTTCCTATGATCGATTTTCGCACAATAGAATAATCAATGCCGGTGTAATTATATTTTTTTTCAAAATCCATAATTCCTTGAAATGCCATATCAAGAGATCGAAATTCATCAAGATCTTCCGCTATTCCTTTATGCCCTGCATCATGAAATAAAGCTGCAATAAAGAGACTTTTTCTTTCTATAATATTATACTTTTTTTTGGAAAGTTTTAGAACTCACTCAGCTACTTTGAGTGCGTGGAGGAAATTATGGTATGGAACGGATTCATAATATAATTTTTTAATCTCTCTCAATTGCTCACGAGAAATCAACTCTGATTTATAGAGTTTTTTGATAAGAAGATTTTCTTCTCTTGTTTTGTATATAAAAATATCTTTCATGAGTGTATTTTATACTTCTTCCCTCTTTTATGCAAAAAACTTTGACTTTTTTCGCTTGCATAGTAATATCGATATGTTAAATTCTAACGTAAGCACGTATATGCTAGCATTACTTGTAACAACTACCACAACAGCTCTTTTTTAGAGGGATTTGTGAGTTATAAGGAAATATACTTTTACACATCTCTCTAGAAATAGGGAGATTTTTTATATATTAATTTTCAAAAATGGAATATTCACTTGATATACGAAGACATGGTCTGGCTCATGTTATGGCGCAAGCTGTACAAGAAAACTTTCCTGGAACAAAAATAGCAACAGGGCCATACACAGAAGACGGTTTTTACTATGATTTTGATTTTGGAGATCAAGAATTTTCTGATAAAGATTTCAAATCGATAGAAAAATCTATGAAAAAAATCATCTCACAAAATCAAGATTTTACAGTCTTTGAAGTCAGTTATGATGATGCTCGAGAGATATTAGAACAAATGGGAGAGGAGTTTAAATCAGAGATTGTTGAAAAACTAGAGTCTTGAGATTTTAAAAATAAAGAAAAAATCTCTGGAAAAATTACTTTTTATCTCAATATAGGAAAAGGAAAAGGGAGTGAAAAAAATGAGAGATTACAGGCTTTTTTGAAGGAAAAGAATTATTATGCATTTTCTGAAATGGATGGTGATCAAGTGAAAAATCTCAAATTTATAGATATGTGTACAGGACCTCATGTTGTGAGTACAAAATTTCTTGATGCAAATAGTTTTAAACTTGCTCGAGTTGCTGGAGCGTATTGGATGGGAAATGCTGAAAACAAGCAACTTACCAGAATCTATGCCTATGCTTTTGAAGATAAAGATACGCTTGATAAGCATCTTCATATGCTCGAAGAAGCAAAGAGACGAGATCATAGAATTCTTGGGAAAAACCTTAAACTTTTTACGAGTTCAGATCTCGTTGGTTCAGGTCTTCCTCTCATGCAACCAAGAGGAATGATTATCCGTAAACATATTGAAGATTATCTTTGGGATCTTCATAAAAAACGAGGATATCATCGAGTATGGACTCCACATCTTGCAAAAGAAGAATTGTATCAGACATCTGGTCACGCAGGAAAATATCTTGAAGATATGTTCTCGGTATATGGAGGAACGAGTAAAGAAAATTTCTTCCTAAAACCAATGAATTGTCCTCATCATATGCAACTCTTTGCAGATAATCAATTTAGTTACAGAGATATGCCGATTCGATATTTTGAACCAGCTACCGTATATCGTGATGAAAAGACAGGACAACTTGCCGGGCTGACTCGGGTACGTTCTATTACACAAGATGATGGACACCTTTTTTGTAGGGTTTCTCAAATAGAAGAAGAAGTAGGATCGATTGTTGAAATAGTAAAAGAATTTTACAAAACATTTGGATTACTAGAGTGATATTGGGTTTCTCTCTCTGTCCGTGATCCAGAAACTCCAGAAAAATATCTTGGAGGAAATGATGTTTGGGAAATAGCTGAAGCATCACTGGAAAGAGCTGCAAAAGCAAACGGACTCAATTATAAACCAATGCCAGGAGAAGCTGCATTTTATGGACCAAAACTTGATTTTATGTTTCAAGATGCGATTGGTCGTGAATGGCAACTTGCAACGATTCAATGTGATTTTAATCAGCCACATAGGTTTGAACTCAGTTTTAAAAATGAAGAAAATGAAGATGAGCAACCAGTAGTAATCCATCGTGCTATTTCTGGTTCACTTGAGAGATTTATGGGGATTATGATAGAGCATTTTGCAGGGACTTTTCCACTTTGGCTTGCCCCAGAACAAGTGCGAATCGTACCAGTAGCTGAAAATTTCTCTGACTACGGATTTCAAGTGAAAAAAATGCTGGAAGATGCTGATATTCGAGTAACAGTAGATGCTTCAACTGATTCACTCAATAAAAAAGTAAGAAATGCTGAAAAGATGCATGTAAACTATATTCTTGTGGTAGGAGAAGAAGAAGTAAATTCCGGAAGTGTTGCGGTAAGAAATTATAAAACAAAAGAACAATCTGTAATGAAACAAGAAGAAGTTATTTCGATACTCCTAGATGAGATTGAAAATAAGAAATTGTAAAATAATAAAAAAGAACTTCATATGAAGTTCTTTTTTAACTTGGTTTTCAATTTAGGGTAGCAGATATAGTACCTTTTATGAATCAATATGTTTGCTCAATTTCTGGAATACTTGGAAAGTATCCGGTGTCAGAATGAACAGATACTCCAAAATTTTGGGTAGTAAAATTTTCTTCCTTTCATCAATTTATTGTAGTTCCTTCGATGGTTCATGTTACCTGTAATATATGCATGTATACATTTATAAAATAAAGTATTTCCCCGTATAGCATCTTGTTTTTAGATTTTATGCGAGTTACTATATTACTCTTCTATTATTTAGAGTCAAATATATTCGTATACTTTTTTTATTCCATAAGTCTATATCTTGATATTTGCATAATATGGACTATAAAATATAATAATCGTGTTATGTGTATAACTTTGTTATCATGAATATTCTTCAAAAAAAGAGCACTTGAGAAAAAGCTATTTTTTCAAGTCATTGGCTCTACACTATATATCTTGCATTAGTTTCATTTATAGCAATTGTCGTGATGTGTGTGAATTTAGGTATTTTGATTACTTCTGCTGGGAAATTCTTTCTTATTACAGATGAGGAATATATTCTTTCAGATAGAGCATATGAAATACGAGCTTGTGCCGAGCCACGATGGAATGGAAATGTTTCCGAAGAAAAAACTCCTGAAGAAGTAATTCTCTGTGAAGAAAGGGCTGCTGAAACAGCTATAGCGCAACGATCAGTTAATCTCAAAGAAACATTTATTTCTTCCTTTGCTTGGCTATTTGTATTTATTATTCTGTTTTGATTTCACTACCCTACATTTCTTGCAACTCGCGAGAAGAAATAAAGTAAAGAGTCTTATTTTTTGAGCCTCTTTTTAATATTAATTAATTTGAAACATATGCCTCTTGATACAATTTGAAATGAAACTCAATTATGAGCGCCTAATGTTAGCATTGCTTTATGGGAAAGGCAATGTGCAATTGTTGCTGATATGACAAAAGGGCTTCTTGAATATTGGCAGTCAAACTTTTGAATGATGCAAGAGCTTTGAACTATTTATAATGACATGCTTGAGCAACATAGGGATCCTCTTACACATCTCACTACTCAAGGGCAGTATCAAAATTTCATGACCTGACAAAAAATGAGAAAACAGACTTTAGAAACAGCCTTGAAACAACTTCAGATACTGAAATGAAAGGAGTGATATATATTTCCACAACAACAGCAGCTTGAAAATTATATTCGAACAAATCTTGCCTTTACATTTACCTTTGATAGACCAGATTATAATGTAGCACATACTACATTTGAAAGAATTCATGAATGAGAAAGGATGGGGATTAAAAAATTTTCTCCAGAAGTTATTGAGAAGAATGGAGAAACCATATTTCTTATTGCTCCTATAAGTTGACATTTCCCTACACTTTTGAGAAAAACAATACAGGCGCTTACAGATACATGATATGAAGTATGTATTACAGATTGGAAATCATGTCTACAGATGTCAGCAGATACTTCTACAACACTTGATGATTATACTTTAGATTTAAGCGAAGCCTATGATATCATTTCTCGTACTCTTGAGGATGGAGCAAGTTTTGATGTTCTTGCTGTATGTCAACCCGGGCCAATAACCTTAAGTTCTATTGCTTTAGCAGAAAAATCATGAGGGCTAACTCCTCGAAGTGTAACAATTATGGCCTCTCCTCTTGATACCTCGGTAAATCCTACTCAAGTTTGAAAAGTATGAGAGAGTATGTCTCCCATGACACTCCATACTGCACAGCTTGTTTCTCCAAAATCATGAAAAAAAGTATATCCTGGAACGTATCAGATCAATAACTTTATTGCAGCAAATTTTGAAAAACACTTAAAAAATTATATGGATCTTGCATTTCAATCATCTCCACTAGATGTAGAGCAAGAAAAAATGATTGCATTTTATCATGAGTATTTTGCAGTGATGGATATACCTTATGATTTCTTTGTTGAGACAGTTCAAAGAGTATTTCAAACACGAGAATGGGCTACTGGAAAAGTTCGATATAAAGATATGCTCTTAGATTTATCATCTATAGAAACACCTGTAGCAGTTGTGGAGTGATGAGATGATGATATTTGCTGAGTGTGAGAGACACAGGCTGCTTTTAGTATTACAGGGCAAAGTAAAACAGATGATAATTATTTACTATGTGAAGGAGCTGGGCATTATGGAGTATTTGCAGGTAAGTCTTTTAGAAAAAGGGTAATACCTTTTATGAAAAAGTTTAGAGAAAAAATATCAATTTAGTTCACAACTCTTTTAATTTCATCATACTGGAATCATTGAATTATGAGTTTCTGAATAATTTTTTCTTTAGGATACTTATTTTTTAGTTTTCCATACTCTTTGAGTATATTTTCACTTTCTCAGTCTCTAAAATACTCTTCTAAAAGTACTTCTAATACGTCTCTATCTTCACGAGTTTCTCAAAGTTTTTGATAGATATAATATCGACTCTTCCCTTTTGCTCTTAATATTTCTATTTTTCGTATCATAAAATCAGTATCTAGTATACTTTCTCAGCTATGTATATATTTTTCAAGATAGTTTTCCACCCTATCTTTTGGAAAGAGTTTCTCAGTCATTTTTTGACGGATATATCTATAGTTTTTATTTCGAAATATGTAATTATCTATTTTTGCTGCGATGATTTGTTCTTCTTGCAAAAGATGTTTTATTTCTTGAAATACTTTCTGAGCATCTTCCTGACTTCCCTTTTCCTCGAGCTTACGCAAAAGTTTCTTATTGCTTGGATAATAGCGAAAATAATACCAAAGTGCGTAGTCTTTGAGTCTTTGGAAAGAATAATTATTATTATCCATTGTTGAGTATATCTGCCGTCTTATCAACTATTTCACCTGTATTACTCTGATCACCATTATTATCTAATGTCTGTTTATCCCCGTATCATTCTACAGGTGTATTATCTAAGTTTTCTTTCGTTCAATATGCTGGGATGTTTGACATAATTAACTATTAATAAATAAAAATTATTATAAACATTATTTATGTTTTAAAAAAATATTTTTGACAAAATATTTAGCACTTATATAATCTTGGTGCTTAAAAAGAAAGGCAAAAAGAAATGCTTTTTGGGTAAAATGATTATACTTCTTTTTAGGTAAAAAAATATTTTTATTTTTTAAGTAGTATTGTATGAATATAGAACCTCTATTTGATAGAGTAGTACTCAAAGCAGTAGAACAAGAGAGTATTACAAGTTCTGGTATTTATATTCCAGAATGAACAACAAAAGAAAGACCATTTATGTATGAAGTTGTTGCGGTTTGACCTGGAAAAACAGATAAAGATATGTCTGGAATTTCTGTATGAGATACGGTGCTTGCAGGACAATATAGTGGTGATGAAGTAAAACTTGATAATAAAGAATATAAAATCGTTGCGGTTGAGTATATTTTAGCAAAAATCAATTAAATTATTCTTAATGCTCTGTCTCTAGTATCACGTATCTGATCAGTAATAATTTGAGGAGTAATAAAATCAGAAAATTCATTTGTTATAGCAATAAAGTCAGAGAGTCAATCATTACTATTTTGTAATATATTTCAGTGTTTTACTAAGAGAAGAAAAAGTTTATAAATTTCGAGAGACTCTTTAATAGAAGCAATGAGTAATTCCCTTGTTCACTCATTAACTTGGTCTGGTATTTGTCGAACGGCTCTTACCTGAAAAGTGATTGATGATACAAATCTTGGAAGTCTGTCTTCTATACCTAAAAAATGGTGTGCTTTTTGATTTAGCTGATAAACAGAAAAATTACTAAAATCACTTTTTAATACATAATCTATAGCATCCAAGTCTTTTTTAGCTATATTGTTTATATATTCCATGTTTTCTAATCCCATATTTTCTTTCTGAAGGTCCATGCAAATATTGATTAATAGATTAATTTTTATATATAGTATCATAGATTGTGGATTTTACAAAAAATACATAAGTAGGTAGATATTTATTTTTTTAATTCTAAATTATGGCAAAAATAATAAAATTTAGTGATGATGCTCGTGCAAGAATGTTTTCAGGTATGGAGCAAGTTGCAAAAACAGTGACGGTAACTATGGGGCCAAAAGGTCGGAATGTTATTTTAGATAAAGGATATGGTGCTCCTCAGGTAACGAATGATGGGGTTACGATAGCAAAAGAAATTGAACTTGAGGATAAGTTTGAAAATATGGGTGCTGAACTCGTAAAAGAAGCTGCAGAAAAGACGAATACGCTTGCTGGTGATGGAACTACTACAGCAACACTTTTGACCTATGCCCTTGCAAAAGAAGGACTCAGAAATATTAAGACAGGAGTCAATGCAGTTGAGTTAAAGAATGGTATGAAAAAGGCAGGAGAACTTATTTATCAAGAATTAGAAAAAAATTCAAAAAAGATTTCGACTCGAGAAGAGGTTGCTCAAGTTGCAACTATATCTGCTCAAGATCCAGAAGTAGGAGAAATCATAGCAGAGGCAATGGAAAAAGTAGGAAATGATGGAGTAATAAGTGTTGAGGAATGACAAACTTTTGGTATGGAAGTTGATATTACTGAAGGAATGCAGTTTGATACGGGCTATATGAGTCCATATATGGTGTCAAACACGGATAAGATGATAGCTGAGATGAAAGATGCTTCTATCCTTATTACCGATAAAAAGATATCGAGTATGAAAGATATTCTTCCCGTTTTAGAACAACTCGTTCAAAGTGGGAAAAAGGATATTGTTATCATAGCAGATGATATCGAAGGAGAAGCTCTTACTGCTATTATTTTAAATAAACTTAAGTGAGCACTCAATGTTCTCGGTATCAAAGCTCCAGGTTTTTGAGATAAGAAAAAAGAAATACTTCGAGATATCGCTATCCTTACTGGATGATCTGTTGTATCTGAAGAATTATGAATGAAACTTGAAAATATATCACTGAGTGATTTAGGTGCAGCATGATCTGTAGTTTCAACGCAGCAGCATACAACTATTATTTCTGGTGCTTGAGATAAAGCTGCAATTGAGGGGCGTGTATCTGAACTTAAAAAACAATATGAAAACTCTGAAAGTAGCTATGATAAAGAAAAACTTGCAGAGAGGATTGCAAAGCTTGCAGGAGGTGTTGCGGTTATCAAGGTAGGAGCAGCAAGTGAGGTAGAAATGAGAGAAAGAAAGCTTCGTATCGAAGATGCACTCAATGCAACTCGAGCTGCAGTAGAAGAATGAGTTGTTGCTTGAGGATGAGTTGCTCTTCTTAAAGCTGCAAAAATCCTTGAACATATTTCCCTTTGAAATCCTGATCAAGATGTTGGAGCTGAGATTGTTATGAGAGCTCTTTCCTACCCGGTGAAGCAAATTGTAGAAAATGCAGGAAAAGAAGGTTCTGTAGTTATTAATAAAATTATAGAACATATAGATATCAATTTTGGATACAATGCGGCAAGTGATGAGTTTGTAGATATGATGAAAGAGTGAATTATTGATCCTAAAAAAGTTGAGAGAGTGGCACTCTCCGAAGCTATTTCTCTTGCAGGTATGTTTCTTACAACAGAAGCTGCAGTTACTGATATTCCGAAAAAAGATGACCAGAATAATGATGTAGGAGCTATGGGGTGAATGGGATGATATCCAGGAATGTGAATGATGTAATTTGTCTTTTATATTCATTATTATGAGACCTCATAAAACAGGTCTCTTTTTTTGTATTCTTTTTTTATGTATGATATACTAAAAAAGACCTATTTTACTTGTTATTGAATGTATATGTTTTTACAGAAAATAACATCATCGAACTCATTTCATCTCATACCAGCTCAGGATGAGCACAAAACCATACCTTCTCAAACTTTTCGTCTCATTCCTGCTCAAGATGCTAAGTCAAAACTTATACATCAATTACAGATGATATTACCAGATAGTAAGTCATTTGTTTCAAATTTTAATAAAGAAAAGGAAAATTTTTGAATTGATATCATAGAAAATAAGGATGAATTTATTGCAGATATTGCTTCTATGCCAATGCTTCAAGTAAGCCCAACACTCTTGCTTGATTATATTGAAAATAATAAAGATGAATATAGTCTTTCTGACTTTATAAAACTTCTCAAAGAGCAAATAGATGTGCATATGGGAATGTATCATATGATAACTTGAATGAAGTGACTTCTTACTTCAAAAAGTATTGATGAATCTACTTGTTCTTGAGCTTTGAAAAAATATCTTGAATGAAAGCTTTCAAATGATATCAATCTAGAAGAACTGAAGAATTTAAAGAAGATGACAGATACCTATGATCAATTTCTTATTGATTATGAGTACCTTTTAGGGGCGAAGTTTCAAATTGATCAAGAAACGCATAATGATATACTCCATATTTTTCAGAATTTCAGAGATGACCCCTCTCATATAAAAATTCTTACTCTTATGAAAATTGAAAAGATTCGTGACCTCACGAAAAAGATAAAAATACCATACAATAAAAAATTTCAATAACTAGAATTTTTTAATAATTTTATAAAAATTTACTATGGAGATATTTGGTCCAAGTAGTGAGACATTGAGGAGAGAATTTGATGATTTACAGCAGAGTTGAGTTGACGACTTTTTTGCTGAGCATATGGAGTTTCTTACGGATAGATTATTTTTGGTTGAAGATGCTTCTGTTGAAGCTCGTCTTCTTAGAACTCAAATAGAGGATCTTTCTCGTTTAAATCAATTGTATCAAAATGAATTCCAGAGACCTCTTACGCGAGAAGCGAATAGAAGCATTAGTGAAAAATTTCAGTCTATTTTATCTCTTTTACAAACATGAGAGAGTTTATCAGGAGTACGAGAAGAGATAGAGTTATTGATTGATGCAGAACTTGATAGATTAGCAGATACTATAAACATTTTTACAGATAAAACAGCGCGTGATATTATTGAGATGTATGTCGATATAGTATCTTCACGTGATCATGGTTGACCAGTTATAGGAGAGTCATATATGAGTGGTGCAGTGGAAAGGTTTTTTGAATATATGACTCTAGAATACATTAATCAAGTTTGAACTGATATATCTATAATAGATGGGCCATTACAATGTTCCGAAGCAGATATGCTTAATATTTTAAGAAATGTGAAACTCAGACTCACTCCAGAAGAGTTAGAACAATTAAACTATAACTTTCGTTTTTCAACCACTAGCTGAGAATATGAATTTAGCTTTCATGATATTTTTATACCACAAGATTCTTATGAGTTATGAGAAATTCGTGAATATATTTTAAATTGAATCGATCTGAGTAACTTTATATGACATCTTTGACCTAGAGAGATTGAGGGTTTTTATAATGAATGAATGCTTTCTCATGAGCAAGCCTGGTGATTTTTAGAATGAGAAGAAGGGTTTCAAGAGGATAAAAATGATGCCTTTTCCCTTTCGGATGCTTTAAGTACTTTATGATTCTCTCATACACTTCTTGCTCGCATAAATATATTATTTTGAAGAGAACTCAATGAACAAGAGTTAGAAAACCTTAATCTTATGATACGATTCTTTCTCTTTATTGAATCAAATGGAAGAAATATAAGTACGAGTGGATGATATAATGTAGAAAATTATGCTTGAGCTAGCTCAGCAGAATGATACTTTCAATATTTGACTCAAAATGGATGATGGCTTAGACAAACTCGTGATGTCAGATGATGATCAAATGCTCCATGGAATACAAGTGGTTCATGGTGAAACTGACATGCAGAGGTCGATACATGAAATATTCGAGTAAGACGCTTTTGGTGATATAACTCATATGAAAGAGCTTTAAATAGCATTCCAAATGAAATAGTTGCAGGAAGTCAGGTATTTCAATGAGAAAGAGAAAAAATTTGAAATCCTGACGCTCAAAATCCTATGAGCCTATCTGCTGATGATCAAATAATACTTTTCTTATCAGATTTATGTAATAGAAGATGAGGTAGGGAATGTTTTGAGGATATTATTTGAGGAGATAGAAATGCAATAGTACGGCTCTATGTTGAAGAGCATCATACAAATGTAGATGAGGCTACAATGGCACTTGTGACACTTGCTGGACAGAGGGTTCTGTGATTTTCTGAGTCAGTAGTTTTATTTTCTCCCCGTCCTAGCTTACGACCCAATACTATTCCTATTCCGACACCGAGACCGGTGGAATAATTTTTTGCAATTCCCTGCTTCTTCCCTACAATCTCTCTAGTTTATTCTTAGAGAGTTTTTTATGAAAAAGGGACAAATACTAGAAAATATAAAAATTGAAAAACTAGTGTTTTGAGGAAAGGGGTTTGTACGACTTGAGGATTGAAAAGTAGCTTTTATAACAGGAGGAGCCATTCCTGGAGCTTTGGTAGATTTACGAATTATTAAAAAAAGAAAAGATTTTTATGAGACACAAATCACTCGAGTGATACAAAAATCTTCTATTGAAACGGGTGATTATGACCTATTTCCAGGTGCTCCTTGGATGAATATTAAGTATAGTGAACAACTCAAGATAAAGCAATCTCAGATTGAAGAAGCTTTATTTCATGTGAGAAAATATCAAGAAGATATTAATTTCCTGCCTATTATTCCTGCGCCAGAGCAATTTGGATATAGAAATAAAATAGAATTTTCTTTTGGTAAATTTATTTCTCACAAACTCGATATTTTTCAAGAGTTTAATATATGATTTCATGCACGAGGAGATTTTTCAAGAGTAGAAGATTACGATTCATGCTTACTCATAGATACAGAGCAAAATGAAATTTATAAAAAAATAAGACAATTTACAAAGGATTCAGGGCTACCTGTCTATGATCAAAAAATATGAACAGGTTTTTGGAGACACTTTATGATGCGAAAGATGCATTTTTCTGGTGAGATACTTCTGGTATTATCACTCTTCCCTTCTTATTTTAAGAGTGAAACAAATACGAACTTTGATGAGATAAAATCTCTCAATCAGATTAAAGAATTTATGTGTTCGCTTGCGAGAGAATTTCAAAGTATAAAATCTATATATATATCACATAACGGGAATAAGGCTGATACTCTTATTGGTGATATGGAGCTTGTTTATGGGAATGAAACTATTTCAGAAAATCTATTATGACTCAGTTTTGATATCTGACCGAAGAGTTTTTTCCAGACAAATTCACAAGGTGCCGAGATTCTCTATAGTCTTGTACGAGATTTTTTTACTTCATACCAAGGGGAGGAAAAAGTTTGAACTATACTTGATCTTTATGCTGGAACTGGAACAATAGGTATGATATTTTCAGATATAGCGCAGGAAGTTATCTCTGTTGAACTCGTAGAAGAAGCTTCTCAAAATTGAAAAAATAATGCAGAGAAAAATGGAGTAAATAATATGAGTTTTGTAAATGCAAAAGTAGAAGTGTTTCTCGAAGAATATCTTAAAAATGATAAGCAAGCGGATTTGCTTATTATAGACCCTCCAAGAGCAGGTATGCATCCAGATGCACTTCCTAATATTTTAAAATTTTGAACTCAGCAAATAATTTATGTGAGTTGTAACCCAGCGACTCTTGCGAGAGACTTACAATATATTCTTGAAAATAGTGCGTATAGAATAGAAAAAATCCAAGCTGTAGATATGTTTCCTCATACCCATCATATAGAGACGGTTGTGAGTCTTGTGAAAAAAGAATCCTAATTAGGATTCTTTTTTATTATTGATTTTCTCTTTAAATGCTTTAATTGCTGTATTTAACTGATGTTGCCATCATTTTTCCCAAGGACGAATCATTTCTTTCACTCTTGCTTCTGAACACCCAACGTGATTACTTATTAAAATTGTATCTTTGGTACAGAGGTTATAGCATAATATTACACTTATTTTCCTTGCTGTTGCAGCTAATTGGGTGCCTCTTTTTCATCATTCAGAAAATAATATATTTTCTTCTAATTCTACAATTTCTAGTAGATATTTTTTGATGTCTTCAATTTGTTCTACTATACTTTTATTCGATATATCAATTCCCTCTTTCTCTTCCAATCTCTCGAGGATAACTGAAAGCTGTCTATCACCTAATCTGTAATTTGTCATAAAAAAATACAATAGAAAATATTATATCTATTGTATTTTTATAATTTTATTGTCAAATATATTTATATTCCAATTCAGTCTTTGATAGCATTGACTTCATAGAGAAGATTTTTATCCTTCTTAAGAAGTTTTTCGAGTTTGTTACAGCTATAGAGGACAGATGCATGGTTTCTTCCGTTGAATATATTCCCTATTCTTTCGTAGGTATAATTCATTTTTGTTTTGAGAAGAAACATTCCGACTTGTCGTGGAAGCATAAATTCTTTTTTTCTATTTTCTCCTAGAATCCCCTCTTTTTCTATTCCAAAATGCATACTTACGGCATCAATGATATCTTCATAGCTTCGTATAGAAGTAACTCACCTTGTACGGCTTGGAATTTTTGAATCTCAAAGTATATCGGTAGTAAAACTGAGTTTTTGGAGTTTTTGAGCAATTCTTGTGAGTGTTGGAGTATTTCCTGTTAGTTCGTATTCAGCTATCATCTGATTGAGGACTCCTTCAAGCTCACGAACATTTTCTGTGACATTTGCAGCTATAAACTCTGCCACATCTTGTGGTATCATAAATTCTTTTTCTCGAGCTTTTTCTTGTATAATAGCAAGTCGTGTTTCAAAATCTGGTTTCCCAATATCTACAGTTATTCCCCATTCAAAACGACTTCTGAGTCGTGGCTCTAACTCTGTGAGTTCTTTTGGAGCTCTATCTCATGATATGATAATTTGTTTGTTTGCATCATATAAGAGGTTAAATATATTATACAGTTCGTTTTGTGTTTGTTCTTTTTTCGATAGAAATTGCACATCATCTATAACAAGTACATCAATATCTTGAAATTTTTCTCGCATTCTTTCAACATTTCTTTTCTTTACAGCAGTTACGTATTCAGTTATAAATTTATCTGCAGTTGTATAAGCCACTTTTTTATCTCTAAATTTTCTGAGGATTTCATTTCAAGTTGCCTGAAGGAGGTGAGTTTTTCAAAGCCCTACATCACCATATATATAGAGAGGGTTATAGGATTTTCCAGGGTTTCTTGTTACAGCTTCGCAGGCAGAATAAGCGAGTTGATTGTCAGCACCTACAATAAAATTATTGAGAGTATATCTTCCATTTACACTTACTTTCTTTTCTATTGGAGATCCAGATTCACGAGATTTTTTTTCTGCCTGTTTTGAATTTTTTTGATTTTCTTTATAAAAATTTTGACAGTCAATCGCATCAGTGTTTGATGGATTATCAATAGTGTTATCTACTATAAAACGTATTTGTGTCACATTTTCTCCAAATTCTTTTTGAGTAGATTCAAGAATAAGCTGAGAAAATTTTGCTTCTAAATTATCCTTCATAAAACTTGAGACTGTACCATATACCACAGTATTATTTTGTATCTCAACGATTGATATTTTTCTAAAATATACAAGAAAGTCCTGCTTTTTTACTGTTTCAATGATATTTGAAAGTACATTTCTCAGTTTATAGTGTTTTTCCATATCGTGTATCTATAAGTAATTAGTAATATATTTTTTTGCTTTGTCTAACTTGCTTCTATATGTTTAGAATATTAAAAAAATAGAGGGGGTCAAAAGAAAAAAAATATTTGACAGCTTTATATGTATACAAATTTTATACAATATATTTTTTGCTTTGCATTGCTAAATGCTTACAATGTTTTTACTAAAACTATTATATTCATTTTTTAAAAAATGTTAAAAAGTAATTCAGTTCTTTCTTGAGTATATGGTGTACTATTTTTTTTACTATTATGAGTGATTCTGTATTCAAAATATGGTATATGAGATAATTCTATTGTTTTTGAATATCCAGAGCAAGAAATAGAGTTTGCGTGAGATAAACTTCCAATGAACGGAAAAAATTTTGATAATAAAGAGCGATTTGATAAAGAGTTTCTAGGGACTTCAAATAATTTGTATCAATTTTATCTCTATGTAAAGCGTTATCCAGAGTATATCCCTTATATAGAAAAAGAATTAAAAAAAGCCTGAATACATGATGATTTTAAATATCTTCCTATTGCTGAAAGTGCACTTCGAGATGATGTTGTATCATCAGCTGGTGCATGATGAATATGGCAATTTATGCCTGAAACTGGGAAAAGATATGGTTTAAGAATCGATGAATATGTAGATGAACGATATGATTTTGAAAAAGCTACTTGAGCTGCGATAGAGTATTTAAGTGATTTGTATGAAGATTTTTGAGATTGGGCTCTTGTTGCTGCTGCATATAATAGATGAGAAAATGGCCTCAAACGAGATATGGAATCTCAAGGAGTTGATAATTATTATGATTTATATTTGAATGAAGAAACATCGCGATATGTATTTCGTATTCTCGCTATTAAGTATGTGATGCTTTCTTATTTTGAAAAAAAAGAACTTATAGATAGAATCATTGGAGGTGTGAATAATGTACCAGAAACTTCTATAATCGAGGTAAAAAAAATAGATGATTTGAGAACATGGTGTAAAGAGAATGGGTTTAATTATAAAGATATAAAGATCCTTAATCGATGGATTATAGGAGAAAGTCTTCCTGAATGATTATGGAATATTACTATCCTAAAATAATCTTAATATGCTTTTTTATCTGAAACTTTTTCGTGTGTGATCTCTTGATGATTTAATTCGACTCACTGATAGCTATGTATTTCATGGAGAGATTGAAAAAATAGTGGAGGTGACATATAGTTATAGAGATATTGATGCTCCTTATATTCTCAATGAAACTCTTTTTGAAGAGTATCTAGGCCTTAGCTATCCTGATAATGATATAGAGTATCTTGGAAGAAAGTATAAATATAAAATACAAGTTCAGATTGTCCTCATAGATGAGATATTAAAAAAAGCTCAAAAGATAAAAATCCTTTCCCGAAGTGAAAGTCTTAGGAGATGAATTTTTTGTGATGCACTTGAATATGTGAAAAAAATACTTGAAATTTCAGTTATGTGAACTGAGTTTGAACTTCAAAAAGCAGGAGTTCCACACCATTTTTCCCCTCTCAAAATAAAACGAAAAATTTCTGAAATAGAAAAACGAGAACGAGAAGTATTTTGACCAAAAGTTATCGAGGATTCTCAAGAGTTCTCTTTTTGTTATAATTTTATAGTTAAAAATCATGAAGCGAAGAAAAATTCTCTTTCAGAGGCTGATAAAAAAGTTATGAAAAAATACCTTAAAGTTATTAAAGAGAGTGCAAAATGTGATATTATCGAGACTCCTGATATTCAAAGAAAATTATTAAGAGGATCATTTTTAAAAAATGAAATTCCCCGGAAAGACTATCGCAAAATATTTGATACTGTCTGTGAGATGTATGGTCTCCCTCAAAGAACGAAGATTACGAATGCTGGATCTATCTATGATGGAGACCATTTTCTAGAGATTCCAAGATCAGATTCTTTTGCGTATTTTCCAGTTGAGCGTCTTCTTAAGCTTTTGGCTCACGAGGTAGAGTCTCATTATATTAATTCATATAATGGGAGACTGCTTCTATGAAATTTTCGAGGAGCAAAAAATCTTCCAAAAGAAGAAGGGCTCGCGATGTTTATGGAAAAAATATTTCATGGGTATAATTATGAAAACATAGATAATATTGTAGAGTATTTTTTTACTATACTTGCTGGAGAATGTTTAGAGTGACAAGATTTTAAAGACTTTATGCGTATTATGGGACGAGAGTATAAATGTAAGCGATCATACTTTCCTGCTGTAGTACGAGCAAAGAGGAACTATTCTCCAGAATACATATGAGTGCAACATAAGGATGTAGTGTATTTTAGAGGACTTACACAAACTGTAGAATATCTTAAAAATGGATGAGAATTTCGGAGATTATTTTGGGGGAAAGTATGATTTCATGATATTGAGAATATCTATGATATTTATGAAAGTTCTCCTCATAAAAGTAAGATACTCTACCCTATTTTTATATCTGATCTCATATATTATTATTTTAATGAAAAAGCTAAGAATGTAGATTTTGAGTTTTCTGCCCCAGAATACTATCTTTATTTGAAAAAGAAATATTGGTTTTTAGATCTTGAAAGTTTTAAAATCATTGATCATGTGAATACGGAATGGAAAAAAATTCAGAAAATTTTAAAAATGCTAGAGAAATTTATAGAGATTGATTAAAGTTTATTTCTGTATTTCTTTAATACGTTTTGTCATCAAACGAAAATACTTTTTATAATCATAATTATTATAGGGGTCTACTATATTTGCTTGTAACTCCTCAAGACCTATATCTCATGCCATTATTGCATCATAGTTATGAGAATCTTTTCGTATAAGTTTTTTTACGTTTTTGTACCCATTATAGTAGATGAGATCTTTCAGAAAGAGATGAGTTTCTCAGAGTTTACAGTACTTGTAAAATCTATTGTAGTATTGTAATGATCGCTCTCTGCTAAAACCTTTACAGGAGAGTACCTGATATATGTTTTCTTTTTTTTCTTCTTCACTTACATCTTGAAGTAAGTATTTGATACATATATTATAATATGGAATAAAGCTTCCATAATTACAAATTTTGTTTCCATAGAGATACTCATTATAAATAGCTATTCCCTCTTCAAGACTTGAATATCCTGCAAATTGAAATTTGAATCCCATATTTCTTTCTCCATTAAAGCTTCGGAAAAAATGGGTTACTTCATGAAAAAAAAGCGTAATAATATTCTGTAGATTATAGTATTTTTGATTGGGGATACGAAGAACTCAAGCACTATGAGAAAAATTTGGATACTTTCAAAATTTAAATTGAATCTCCGGACATATGCTTTGAGAATATTTAATCAGTTCCAAAAGAACAGATTTCTTATATATATTTTCAAAAATTGGACATTCTTGAATTATATTATGGTCTCCAATGTCTTTTTTTGTAACTCAAAAAAATGCTTTGTTATAGATATCAATACCCTGAGAATAATATATTTGTATAGTTGGGTCTATCTTTTGAGCCTCTATATTATACACGTTTCTTAGAAACTCTACTTTGAGGAGTCTATTTTCAATCTCTTCTAGGAGGATATTTCTTTCTTTTTTGGAAAGGATTTCTTTATATGTTTTTTCTTGAATTTGAAGAAGCACCGATTCTTTTCTCCTGAGTCAATGAAAGAAACTTTTTTTATATTTCATTGTGTCTCAATGAAAGTTTTTTCAGAATATAGTGGTATTGATGAGTTGGTTTTCATTTTCTTCTATCCTTCCTATAAGAGGGATTTTCACTTTAGAAAGTTCTTCAAGAAGAGTATGGAACATAAGCTGTATTCGAATGCTAAATATATGCACTATAATACCTGTATTTTATAAAAAAATCCATTATACATAAATTATGCATAATATATAATATTGAAATATATTTATTTTAAGTTATAATATACATATATAGAGAGATTATTTATTATTTATATTGTAAATGATTTGATTACTTCAAAATAAAGCAGGTTTTTTAGAATGATTTGTAGATCGTATTGATTCACTTTTAGACTCTAAAACTCATCCAGGGTTAGATGGTATTATAGAACTGACCTATTGATATAGAGACTTGTGAGAATGAAAGAGGTTTAATACGACACTCTTTCAGAACTATTGTTGAGTTGACCTTGTTGAGTGAGAAATAATGTTGGAATCTACTCAAGCTCAGATATCCCCTCAACAATTAAAGGATTTATTTCTGATGAAAACTCAATGAAATATTGATTCTATTCAGGAGCTTGAAGAAATTATAATGTCAAAAAATGATATTGAGGATATTATTAAACGGGACTCAATTTTAGAGGCTTTTACTTCCCTAATTCTTCTTATTCAATATGCTCAAAATAGTATAGATTTTGAAATAGAAAAAATATGATTTGACCTTGGATTATCTGAGGAAGAAAGAATAGAGAAACGAAAGAAGAACGAGGAATTTGAAAACATCTTATATGGGTGAAAAATATCTGAAAATAAAGTAGAATCTGAATTGACTCTAGAATTTCTAGATTTTATACTTGATGAATACAAGAAAAAAACTATTGAAGAAAAACAAAAAAGAGTAGATTCTAAAGATGCTTTCCGAGTACTTAGTTATGAAGAGCTATGAAGACTCGAATCATATATAGAAAAAATTCGAATCTATCTTAGAGACAAAGAATATAGTTTGGAGAAAACAATATTAACAGCCACTCCAAAGAGTACAACACAACAATTTTTTGAATCTATTAATGGAGTAAAAATTTCCCGGGATGAAGTTATAAAAATATTTAATGGAGTATTAGGATTTTACTCTCTTCCTCAACAAGCACGCGTATGAAATCCATGAGAATTTCAATCGATTTATGATTCTCCTACGGAGCTTGTGATACCTAATACAGATGCATTTGCGACCTTGTGAGTTGAGCGAGTTTTAAAGCTTATTTCTCATGAGATTATGTGTCATTATATGAATCAACAAAACCATGAAAAAAATAATGGAAGCTTGCGTTATTTTTGAAATGTAGAAAAAGAAGAAGGGCTTGCAATACTCGCAGAAAAAGGATTGACGGGATCTCAGTTATTAGGGAAAGACCTTATCACTCCTCCATTTGCCCGAATACTTGCGTGAGAGATACTTACACCTCATGAATTCGAAGATTTTATAGATTTATTTAGTGATGTGAGTGAGAGAAAGTCTACTCCATCAGTTCTAAAATCAAGACACAAAAGAAATCAAGAGGATAATATAACTTGAGTGCAGCATAAAGATGTTGCCTATGTAAGAGGACTCATAGCAAACATTGAATATTTAAAAAATTCTTGAGATATAGAACATCTTTTTGCTGGTAAAGTATGACTCAAGTCTATTATTCAATGAAATTATATATTTGATTCGGAGTCTATGATATTTCCATTTCTTATTACGGATGTTTTTTTATTTTTTCTCTTATCTACAAAATGAGCAAATAATTCATTTACACATACAAACTTTGTATGATATATTCAGAGTAAATATGGACAGGTTATTAAAAAAGAAAGTTTTAGTAAAATTAATACATTACTTGGCCGAAAACAAATTTTTGAGCTTTTCCAGATCTTACAACCACTTTTTGAAGCTGTAAAAAAACACTGAATTCAGTGACAAGTATGAGATAATATAGTACGAATAGAAAGAATTTTAGAAAAAAATTCCAAAACCTAGATTTTTCTATATAATCCCTTTGTGTGAGAGCAGATATCTACGCTAGTAGTAATACTTGTGAGGAAAGTCTGGACATCATGAGAACAGCCCTGGAGTTAATGGCTCCGGTCTGGAGAGGAATACATAAGCTCCAGATACCGCAAGTGCCGCAGAGACAATACTAACTCGCAAGAGTCAAAGGTGAAAAGCCTCTTTCAAGGAGGATTCGTGAAAGCGAAGTGGTAAACCGAGGGTGATGCAATGGGAATGGTATTTTTGGGAGATTATTGTTCTCTATTGTTTTCCAAAAATATACTCAGCTAGAGCATGTCGGTGACGATATGTCGAGATAGATTGATATCGAGGTACAGAATCCGGCTTATTACTCTCACATTTTTCTTGTAATTTGCAATAATTCCCTATACTATGAGGGAATTATTTTTTATGTATATAGTGTATGAATTATGTTTTTATTGGAATACAAGGTTCTGGAAAATGAACTCAGGCTCGACTCTTAGAAGAAAAGCATGATTTTAGATTATTTGAATCTGGATGAGCTTTACGGGTTATTGCTGAGGAAGATTCTGAACTTGGTAGGAGTGTTAAACAAACCATAGAAGCTGGAAATCATGTTTCTCCAGAAGTGATAGAGGATATAATGAAAGATATTTTAGAGACGAAACTTGATAGGGGTCATGGAATATTTGATGGTTTTGTAAGAAATATTGGGAATAAAGAAACTGCAGATAGAGTCCTCTGAGATTATAAGGTTGTACTTTTTGAACTTAGTGAAGCAAAAGCAAAGGCGAGACTTCTCGGACGAATGTACAATCCTGAAACAGGAGAAACATTTATGTCTGGTGTAACTCATGATCCTGAGACTGGAGCTGAACTTATAAAACGAGCAGATGACGAAGAAGAAGCAATTTTAAAAAGAATTAAACTGTACGTAGATTTAGCGCTTCCTCTCATAGCAGAATATAAGAGAGAGTGAAAACTGATAGAAATAAATGCAGATCAAGCAATTTGAGATGTATTTCAAGAATTAGAAACTAAATTAGGATTAAAATAAACTTATGGCATTTGATGGTTTTGAAAAGTCTAAATACTTTTGTGGTATATTGCCTGATGATGAGAATATAGATTTTTGGAGCTTACACTTCAATGAATATGTGTATAGGCTTGTTTCAGAATGAAAAATTTTACCATATTATGCTCAGAAGTTTTTTGCAACTCAAAAAGGATTTAATACTCAAATATTAAGTTCTCTTGATTGATTTCAAGAAAATCCTCCTATTTCTTACATGCATTAATATGTCTCAAAAAATATATTTAGCTTCTCCTCGCTGATACTGCGCTGGAGTCGATAGAGCAATCTGAATGCTCGATGATGTTATTGAAGCCTATAAGGATGAAGGTACAATCTATGTGAATCATGAAATTGTTCATAATACATTTATTGTGAAATATTTTGAACGTAAGGGAGTTATATTTTCGGATGATTTAGATGCAATTCCTTCCGGAAGCATTATGGTATTTTCTGCTCATGGTGTGGCTCCAAGCTTTGTACGTCAAGCCAAAGAAAAATGACTGAGAACTCTTGATGCTAGCTGTCCTCTCGTCATTAAGGTACATAATGAAGCAAAAAAATTTATTAAAGAAGGATATAAAATAATCTATATTGGAAAAAAATCTCACCAAGAAGCTATTTGAGTTGCAGATAATGATCTTGATAATATTTTTATTGTAGGAAATAAGCAGGAGGCTGATGAACTCAAATTTGATGCAGAACAAAAACTTGCTCTTCTCAATCAAACTACTCTGAGTGTAGATGATACCAAAGAACTTATTACATATGTACAATCTTTATATCCTCAGGTAAAACTTCCAAGTTTCTCCGATATTTGTTATGCTACAACAAATAGACAAGAAGCAGTCAAAGAACTTGTACAAGAAGTAGATGCTTTAATTATTGTAGGTTCAAAAAATTCAAGTAATTCAGTCAAACTTGCGCTTCTTTGAGAACGCGCAAATATGCCTACTGTGCTAATAGATACTCCTGATGAAATTCCTGAAGGTTTTTTAGATGGGATAAAAAATATTTGAATCTCATCTGGAGCTTCTGTCCCTGATAGCCTTGTTCAGGAAACGATTCGGTTTCTTGAGTCTCAAGGTGCAATATTTGCAAAAGAAATCATTACCAAGGAAGAAAAAATGATATTTCCGTATAAAATTAACCTCCAATAAATGTACGCATTCCAACTTTGACGAGAATATAAACTCTCTCTTGCAGAAATATATGCTCTTTTCCCGAAGACTCGTATCGAGTATTCTGATAGTAATGTCTGTGT
>UPTN01000264.1_pt1 | contig 28896 bp, 25 predicted proteins | sample 2160111 | NCBI WGS metagenome assembly UPTN01 (sample SAMN06265058, study PRJEB28932) | marine metagenome | isolation source: Columbia River Estuary | place: USA:Columbia River Estuary, USA | collected 2014-05-05
CTACTTCAACATCGTTAAGCTGAAAAAGGGCCAAGCGTTTGAATACATGGTGCCTGGATACGAGACTTGCATCGCACCAGCCACAGGAACCGTTGATATCAATATCGAAGGCTTTCAAGCGGACGGCATCGGTCAACGCACCCAAGACGTCTGGGATGGTGAGCCCGAAGGCGTCTATGTGCCGGTTGGGGTCAAGGCGCAGATGGTTTGCACCTCGGATGAGGCAGAGGTGTTCGTTTGCGGCGCACGTTATGACAAGGTGCTGGACGCATTTGCGGTCCGCGCGGATGATTTGGATTTCGTGCAATACGGATCTGACGACACCAAAACGCACCGCAAAATCAAACACATCCTCGGCACGAAGTACCACGACAAAGTCGGGCGCTTGCTGGTATCGGAACTGTTTACCGTAGGCGAGGGCGGTTGGTCCGGTTTCCCTAGCCATAAGCACGATACCGATCGTCTGCCGCTAGAGACACGCCATGACGAGACGTATAATTTTCGTTTCAAGCCCAATCACGGATCTGGCGTTCAAATGCTTCAACGCGAAGACGGCAAAGTGGGCGAGGCCTACCACATCGTAGACGGGTCCACGATCTGTCTTGATAGCGGGTATCACCCCTGCGCCGTCTTGCCGGGTTATCAGATGTATTACTTTACCATTCTAGGTGGGCTGTCACAGCGCAGTCTTGTGCAATACTTCCAGCCAACCCATGCCTATCAGATCGAAACGATCCCCGGCATCAAAGACATGATTGCAAAGTTCAAATGACCCTCGCCACGCTGAAAGATGTGCTGCAACCTGCGTTGCGTGGCGGCTATGCCGTTGGCGGATTGGTCACATTGGGTTGGGAAGACATGCGCGCATTTGTTGCCGCTGCCGAGGCTGAAAACTGTCCGGTGATCCTGCAAGCAGGGCCGGGGTGCCGGGCGCATACGCCGCTGCCGATTTTGGGCAAGATGTTCAGGTATCTGGCAGAAAATGCCAGCGTTCCGGTCGTGGCGCATTTGGACCATGGCTACACCTACGATGAATGCTCCGAGGCGCTTGATTCTGGTTTTACGTCTTTGATGTTTGACGGGTCACGCAAGCCGCTTGCTGATAACATTAAAGAAACCCTTCAAATTGCTGAAATGGCACATAAATCTGGAATTTCATGCGAAGGTGAAATTGGCTTTGTGGGGTATTCGGGCGGCGAGGCTTCAGCAGGTACAGACCCATCAGAGGCCGCTTTGTTTGCTGCAGAGACGGGCGTAGATGCAATGGCGATTTCGGTTGGCAATGTGCATTTGCAACAAGACAAAGAAGGCGGTTTGGATGAACCGCGCATTGCCGCCATTCAGGCCGCAACAAACACACCGTTGGTAATCCATGGTGGATCCGGCGTGCCAGTGGCGCAACGTAAACATCTGGCAACAAACACAAATGTCTGCAAATTCAATATCGGCACAGAGCTGCGTATGGCCTTTGGGTCAGCACTTCGCGATGCCGTGAACAGCGATCCATCACGGTTTGACCGTGTGACGATCCTGAAAGAAACACATGATCCCGTCATGGCGGCGGCGCGCATCGTTTTACGCAACCTGAAAGGTGAAAGCGTTGATTAATATAGGTATTCTAGGATGTGGCCGGATCGGCCAGGTGCATGGCGCAACCTTGCGCGGCATGACAAACGCACGGGCAGCCGCTGTGGTAGACGCAATGCCCGCAGCCGCCGAAAGCCTCGCGGCCAAGCTTGGCGCCAAGGTGATGGATGCAGAAGACTTGATCAATGATCCCGGCATTGATGCGGTCATTATCGGCACGCCGACGACGACGCATTACGACCTGATCCATGCGGCAGCGGCAGCGGGCAAAGCGATCTTTTGCGAAAAGCCGATCGATCTGTCCGTTGACCGGATCCATGATTGTCTGGCGGTTGTTGCAAAGGCTGGTGTGCCGTTTATGACCGCGTTCAACCGGCGCTTTGACCCGAACTTTGCCCATCTGCAACGACAGATTTCAGACCAAGTCATTGGAAATGTTGAAATTGTTACCATCTTGTCCCGCGACCCGTCGCCACCACCAATTGGGTATGTGAAAACCTCTGGCGGGATTTTCCGTGATATGATGATCCATGACCTCGACATGGCGCGGTTCCTTTTGGGCGAAGAGCCCGTTGAACTGACAGCCGCGGCATCCTGTCTGGTCGATCCGGCAATAGGCGAGGCGGGTGACTTTGACACTGCCGTCGTGACGCTCAAGACTGCGAGCGGCAAGCTGTGCCAGATTTCAAACTCGCGTCGCGCAACCTATGGCTATGACCAGCGGATCGAAGTGCATGGCAGCACCGGTATGTTGCGCGCTGACAATATGCTTGAGACAACCGTTGAGTTGTCGAACGCTTCTGGGATGTGCAAAGCACCAACACAGCCGTTTTTCCTTGAACGCTACGCAGCTGCATATCGCGCAGAGATGATGCATTTCGTTGATGCATTGCTGAAAGGTGTCCCAGTGACACCGACAGGTGAGGATGGGCTAAAGGCTCAGGTTTTGGCTGATGCGGCAGATGCAGCGGCACGTGATGGTTTGGCCAAAAAATTATAGGTTTCAGGTATCTAGGGGTGATTTGGCATATGATACTTCCCCGTTAGCATTTATCGCATAATCAGTATTATGTAATATTTTATACGATAGAAAGTACTGCGTCCGCCCAGCATACGCCGTTTGACGCCGCATTGTGCTTGGCCTAAGCCATGAACAACACAAGCTGGAAGGATCAGATGCGCATTCTTGCGATCACGACAATGCGCAACGAAGCGCCGTTCTTGTTGGAATGGATCGCGTACCACCAGCACATTGGGGTCACGGACTTCTTGATCTACACCAACGACTGTGACGATGGCACAGATGTACTGCTTGATCGATTGGCTGAGCTTGGCGTTGTCCATCACGAACGAAATCACTCTGGTGGGAAAAAAGCCGTTCAATGGCGCGCACTGACCAAGGCACAACGGCATCCGGTTTTTGCCCAAGCAGACTGGATCTTTGTGGCGGACGTCGATGAGTTCCTGAATATCCATGCAGGTGCTGGAAAGATCACGGATTTGATGGCCGCAGTCCCGCATGCGGATGGATTTGCAATTGCGTGGCGGATGTTCGGTAACGCCGGTATCCTGGGTTTCGAGGATGAACCAATCCTTGAACAGTTCACAAAAGCTGCGCCTGAGGCATTGTTGTGGCCATGGCGTGCGGTGCAATACAAGTCGCTCTACAGGCAAGACCCACGATATGAAAAGCTGGGTGTGCACCGTCCGAAAGTGGTTAAACAGTCGGATAATGGACACTGGGTTGATGGCAATGGTGCGCCCCTGCCCGACAATCCCAACGTGTTTCAGTATACCACGGGTCCACGCTACGGGCTTGCCCAGATTAACCATTATGCATTGGGCGCGATGGAAAGCTTTCTGGTTAAAATCGCGCGCGGCAAACCGAACCACACCAGTGATCCGATTGATTTGACCTACTGGTCAGATCGCAATTTTGCCCAAGTCGATGATCAAACTATATTGCGCCATCGGCCGCATGTCGCAGAGCGCATTGCTACGTTAAAAGCGGATATTGAAGTCAACCGACTGCATCTTGCAGGGGTCGAATGGCGCACAGCACGTATTCGGGCCCTTCTCCAGACGGTCGAAGGTCACAGCATGGTCGCAAGACTGCGACAAATGGCCCCGACACAGGTGCTTGCGATGGCAGACCAGGACAGGCTGTTGCGCGAGTTGATGAAAATCAAAGCAAAAGAACGTGCGCAAGGGACAAAAAGCTAGTGTAATTTCATCGCATCTTGCCGCGATACGGTGTGTAGCAAGCGTCTAAAAATGTATTTTGACCAAGAGGTTAAAAATGTTAGACACCCTACATGACACATTCAATTCTGATCCTGAACGGCCCGAACCTGAACCTGCTTGGCACACGCCAACCAGAGGTGTACGGCACCACGACGCTTGCCGATATTGAAGCACTTTGTGCAGCAAAGGCGGACGTGCTGGGGGTGACCATAGCTTTTCGTCAAACCAACCATGAAGGTGAGATGGTTGATCTGCTGCACGCGGCCCGTGGCCAGCATGCAGGTGTGATTTTGAATGCCGGCGCATATACCCATACTTCTGTTGCTTTGATGGACGCTGTTTCCAGCATCATGTTGCCTGTCATTGAACTGCATTTGTCGAATATTCATGCGCGTGAAGAATTTCGGAAAACGTCCTACATCTCCCGCGTTGCTATCGGTCAGATCTGCGGATTTGGCGCAGCCGGTTACCCGCTCGCGATGGAGGCCCTCGCGACACATCTTGGGGATACTGGTTGAACGTACTCGGTCACCTTGAAGACCTAACAAACGCCGGCACCGTGGAGGAGCTTTGGGACCACCACACCCGTATGATGGCGCGTTACGGGTTTGACAGGCTGATGTACGGGTTTACGCGGTACCGGACGTCCAGTTCACTTGGTGATCCACAAGATTGGGTTCTTTTGTCAACCCAAACCCCTGAATACATGAAGGTTTTCTTTGACGAGGGATTGTATCGACATGCCCCGATGATCCGTTGGGCCCTTGCCAATGATGGTGCATGTAGTTGGCGTTGGATGTCGGAAAAGAACTTTATCGACAGTTTGACGCCTAGCGAATTGCGCGTGGTGGAATTCAACAATTCGATGCAAGTTACGGTGGGTTATACGATCAGTTTTCGCTCCATTTCAGAACGGTCAAAAGGTGCGATTGCCTTAACCGCTAAACCTGGGATGACTCAAGATGCAGTCGATGCCATTTGGGAAGAACACGGTGACGCAATCATTATGATGAACAACGTGATGCATCTGAAGTTGTTGACCCTGCCCCATTCGGGAAAGCGGCAACTAACCAAAAGACAACGCGAAGTGCTTCAATGGGTTGGGGACGGCAAGACAACACAGGACATCGCGCTTTTGCTCAATCTGACTGTGGCGACGATTGAAAAACATTTGCGGCTGGCCCGCGAAGCGTTGGATGTCGACACTACAGCGCAAGCCGTTCTAAAAGCTGCATTTAATAACCAGATGTTCACGATCGACGCCAATTTATAGCGCAATCTTGTTGCTTTTGACGCTGGGTCACTAAGATTATTATTGCGCAAAAAGTCAGGATTACCCGACTTTTCTTACGTAAGGTAAACTGACAAACTACAACCATTCCGAGAGTGGTGGCCTAAGGCCTGGGAATAGTGCTTATCAACCCTTGAGTTTACAAGGCTCTGATTTGCGTGCCGGGAAACCGGGGCTGGCGGTGTAAGTTTGCTTACCGCGTCAGTAAAACGATGTGTGTTGGGCCTCGTCCCGAAATTGGTCCAGGATATAATCGTCGCGGTGCTGCTTTTCTTCCAAAAGCAGTACCGCGCTTTTCTCCCCTGAAAAGAAGGGCGACTTGCTTGGTTGTGCAAGTCGCCCTAAATTCTTCCTCAAACGACAAAAGCCCGCAGGCGCAAACCTACGGGCTTTCTATTTTCAGTGCCGTCTTAGCTTAGGTCTTGAGCTTGGCAACTTCGGCTGCAAAGTCTTCTGCGACTTTCTCGATGCCTTCGCCAACGCCCAGACGTGCGTAGCCTGTGATTTCAACACCAGCTTCGGCTGCGGCTTGCGCAACTGTCAGATCAGGGTTCACCACGAACTGCTGGTTCAGCAGTGTGATTTCAGCCATGTATTTCTTCATACGGCCAACGATCATTTTTTCGATCACGGCTTCTGGCTTGCCGCTTTCGCGGGCGATGTCCATCTGGACCTGCTTTTCTTTTTCGACCATTGCCGGATCAAGATCGGCCTCGGACAAAGATGCAGGGTTTGCAGCAGCAATGTGCATTGCGACCTGACGACCAAAGGCTTCGTTGTCGCCTTTCATTGCGACCAAGACACCGATGTTGCCCATGTCCGGTGCAGCAGCGTTGTGGACGTAAGTAACAACCGATGCGCCCTCAAGAACGGACATACGGCGCACAGACATGTTTTCGCCGATGATAGCGACCGCATCTGTTACCGCTTGCTCGACGGTCTTGCCGCCCATCTTTGAAGCTTTCAAACCATCAAGGTCTGACGCGCCAAGCGCCACAGTAGCGATGTCGCTAACCATTTTTTGAAAGTCAGCGTTCTTTGCAACAAAGTCGGTCTCGGAGTTGACTTCAACAGCCACACCTTTGCCGCCCTGTACAGCAACGGCAACAAGGCCTTCTGCTGCGGTACGACCGGATTTCTTTGCAGCTTTCGCCAGACCTTTGGTGCGCAGCCAATCAACAGCAGCTTCCATGTTGCCGTCGTTTTCTGTCAGCGCCTTCTTGGCGTCCATCATGCCTGCGCCTGTGCTATCGCGCAGCTCTTTCACCATTGCAGCGGTGATTGCCATGTTACTTCTCCTTAGAGATAAAATTGAATGCGGGCGGGGCGCAATCGCCCCTGCCCTAATTGGATTTAACGCTTACTTTGCAGCAGCAGCTTCTTCAGCCATCACTTCTTCGGCCAGATCTTCCATGGCACCCATGTCAACGCCTGCGGCACCCAGCTGAGCTGTCATGCCGTCAAGGGCAGCACGTGCGGCCAGATCGGTGTAAAGTGCGATAGCGCGGGCTGCGTCGTCGTTGCCAGGAATGACATAATCAACGCCAGCTGGTGAACAGTTGGTGTCAACGATCGCGACAACCGGAATACCCAGCTTGTTGGCTTCTGCGATGGCCAGATCTTCTTTGTTGCAGTCGATGACAAAGATCAGATCAGGCACGCCGCCCATTTCGCGGATGCCGCCCAATGATGCCTGCAGTTTGCCTTGCTCACGCTCCATGCCAAGACGCTCTTTCTTGGTCAGGCCGGCAAAGCCGTTTGCGGATGCTTCGTCGATCGCCTTAAGACGGTTGATGGACTGCGAAACTGTCTGCCAGTTTGTCAGTGTGCCACCCAACCAGCGGTGGTTCATGTAGAACTGCGCTGATTTCTCTGCGGCTTCCATGATCGGCTTTGCAGCTTGACGCTTGGTGCCGACGAACAGCACGCGGCCGCCTTTGGCGACAGTGTCACGGATGACCTGCAGGGCCTGATCCAGCATTGGAACAGTTTGTGTCAGGTCCATGATGTGGATGCCGTTACGTGATCCGTAGATGTATTTGTCCATCTTTGGGTTCCAGCGCGATGTCTGGTGACCAAAGTGTACGCCTGCTTCAAGCAGCTGACGCATGGAGAACTCGGGAAGAGCCATGTCGTTTTCCTTTTCCGGTTTCAGCCTCAGCGGGGAATTAGCGTTATGCCAACCGGTGGATACTTTGGGATTTCTCCCCAAGGTACCCGCCCCCGCCTGTGGGATTAAGTACGCGCCTCTTAGCGGGCGTTTATGTACTGTGCAAGTGTCAGGCGCCTTGGTCAGGCGTTTTTTTGACTAGATCATATGGCGGGGTCTTAAAGGAACACCCGCTCGATCACCCAATAGGCACCCACAGCCGCAATCGCGAGCGAACATGGCACCGCCACCAGACGCCGGAAGGCGTCGGGCTGATTGCGCAGCTGGATCGAAAGCATGCATAGCGCAAAGACACCGGCCAACGGTGCGGCAAAGACCCAAACAGGGTTTTCGAGTGCCGCCACCAATGGCGCAGGGTTCAGAACCGAAAGCGCAACTGCACTGACGAGCAAAGCGAGGTATATCGCAAGGCCGCGCCCTGCCTCGTTGCGCCCGCGGTCGATGCGCAAGGCCTGCCAGACGCAAAGGAACATCACAGCGATCACAGCAAGCTGACCGACTTCGACGCCGACGTTAAAGCCGATCAGGGCAGCGACAAATGTTTCTTCAGGTAAGCCGAATTCGCCCAAAACAGAGGCAAAACCAAGGCCGTGAAGCAGACCAAACCCGAAGATCACGAAAGGCCGCCATCGACTGATCCCCCGCGCCCAGACGTTTTCGATTGCAATGAACACGATGGACGCAGCAATCAGCGGCTCGACGATGCTGCCGGGCAAATTGACGTAGCCAAGGGCTGCTAGGGCCAGCGTGATTGTATGCGCCAAGGTGAAAAGCGAGATTTGCAGCAACAGCGGGCGAAACTGTGCGGCCAAAAAAAACAGACCCAACACAAAGAGAATGTGATCGAGCCCCTTTGGCACGATGTGATCGAACCCCACAGGAATGTAGTCTACAAAAGTTTCCCACCCTGTCGCCTGACCACCACCGCCAAGTGCAATTACATCCGACAAAGCGCCCGCTTCAAGATAACCGTCATAAGGCGCTGGTACATCCATTTGCCGCAACACCAGAACACCAAAGCTACTGTCCCACCCGAACTGAACGTTCTCGGCCCCAGCAGGTAGATCTGCCGAGAACGCAAAGATGGAAGATCGGACAACTTCTACGTCCCCGACCGGACCAACGCTGACATTTGTAAGTGTCGGAACCAGCGCTGCTTCTCCCGCCGTCAATGTGATGCCGTCTGCCATACGCGGCCAGAATGCTTCGAATTGGGCGGCCAAGGCATCCGAAGAAAGCGCCCGCAGCTCATCATACGTCGCCGCTTGCGGGCTCTCGTTGGTATCGGCTGTTTCGGTCAGGTCTATACCCGCAATAAAGCTTTCCAGATTGGCGCGAATTTCGAATGTGACTTCTGTATCGCTGGCGCGCATGTCGCCGATCGAGGGTAAAACCTCGTGGGCTTGGGCCACTGACAGTGTCGTGATCCACAGCAGTACTGCGCTTGACAACAGCCGAAGAAAGGCCACCCTTGCTTCAGCTATAAAGGAAGTATTCATGCGCATTTTCGCCCTCGTTCTTAGTCTTTTTGCCAGCCCTGCAGTTGCGCACGAGTTCTGGATTGAACCGCTCGCCTATCAGGTCGAAGCGGACGGTAGGCTGGAAGCGCATCTTGTCAATGGTCAGGACTTCGCTGGCGTTAAAATTCCGTACCTTCCGCGTGGATTTGCGAATTTTGTGACCTTTACAGATATCAATACAGCCGCGCGTGTGCGTGGCCGCGCTGGTGATATGCCTGCTTTGCAGCAAGATCCGCTAGGCGAAGGACTGAACGTTGTTGTCTATCAAGCCAATCCATCCACGATTGACTATGCCGAATGGGAAAAGTTCCAAGCCTTTGTCGATCACAAGGATTTTGGTGATGTCTTGTCTATCCACCAAGAACGCGGTCTTCCTGAAGAAGGCTTCACAGAAATTTATGCGCGGTTTTCCAAGTCTCTGATCGGTGTTGGCAGCAGCCAAGGCGCAGACACACGCGTGGGTCTGACCACAGAAATCGTGGCGCTGACCAACCCCTACACTGACGATCTGACCGATGGCGTACAGATTCAACTGTTCTATCTCAATGAACCCCGCGCGCAGGTGCAGGTCGAAGTATTCGAAAAGGCCGCCGATGAAACCGTCGAAGTTTCGTTCTACCGCACGGACGACGAAGGCATCGCCACTTTCCCTGTGAAAGCGGGTCATAGCTATATGTTGGACGCGGTCGTTCTGCGTGAACCGAGCGCCGAAGCAGCGGCGGAAACCGGGGCTGTTTGGGAAACACTCTGGGCGAATATGACGTTTGCGGTGCCGCAGTAAGGCTTGCCCTTGATCGCGGGTCGCGTCACAAGGCTTGCATGACAAAAACACCTGATATTCTTTGCATTGGATCAGTTCTGTGGGACGTGATCGGGCGTACGGCCAGCCATATGCGCGTCGGGTCCGATGTGCCGGGGCGTATTACCCGGCTGCCCGGTGGTGTGGCGATGAATATCGCAATGACGCTGCGCCGTTTTGGTATGACCCCTGCCCTGTTGACTGCAATTGGCCGCGACGCCGAGGGCGAAGAACTGATGTTGGAAGCCACACGGATGGGCATGGATTGCGCCCATGTTTATCGTTCTGATGACCTACCTACGGATGTCTATATGGCGATCGAGGGTGCCAACGGACTGATTGCGGCAGTCGCTGATGCCCATTCGCTTGAAGCGGCTGGAGAAAAGATTTTACGCCCTTTGGCCAACGGCGCGCTCGGATCTGCAGATACACCATTTGACGGGCCTGTCGCGCTCGACGGCAATTTGACGGTTGAATTATTACAAACGATTGCGTCTTCGCCTTTGTTTGCCAAAGCAGATTTGCGTGTGGCCCCCGCATCGCCCGGAAAGGCGGAACGGTTGCTGGCCTTGCTCGGTCATCCGTCAGCCACGCTTTACGTGAACCTTGAAGAGGCGGGATTGCTTTGCCAAACCAGCTTTGCGGATTCTGCAACTGCAGCGGCAGGGTTGATAAAACGCGGCGCGCACCGCGTGCTTGTCACAGATGGTGGGAAATCAGCGTCCGAAGGCAGGTCCGGCGACATTATTACCCAGACACCGCCCGCCGTGATGGTCACTCGCGTGACTGGTGCCGGTGACACCTTCATGGCCGCGCACATCGTGTCAGAGGCACAGGGCATGGAACGTGCCGCAGCACTGACCCGCGCACTGGACGCCGCCGCAACCTATGTTTCCGGAGAGACACCCTTATGATCCCGATTACCTACAGTGCAGAAGTCGCCGCTGCCCGCGATGCAGGTCAGCCGATTGTGGCGCTAGAAAGCACGATCATTACCCACGGCATGCCATTCCCGCAAAACGTGGAAACCGCGCGGTTGGTCGAAGATGATGTGCGCACCGCCGGTGCCACACCAGCAACGATTGCCGTCCTGAAGGGCACGTTACATGTGGGATTGGAAGCGGCTGAACTTGACGCTTTGGGTCAGGCCCAAAACGTAGCCAAACTATCACGGGCTGATATGGCCGCTTGTATCGCAACGGGCGGCACAGGGGCCACAACCGTTGCAGCGACGATGATTGCTGCACATCTGGCGGGCATCCACGTCTTTGCAACGGGCGGCATTGGCGGTGTGCATCGCGGCGCAGAGCTTAGCTTTGATATCTCGGCGGACCTGCAAGAACTGGCGCAAACGCCTGTCACCGTTGTCGCAGCCGGAGCAAAAGCGATCCTTGATCTGGCCAAAACATACGAGGTTCTTGAAACGCTCGGGGTGCCGGTCATAGCATTCGGACAAGACATGTTGCCCGCGTTTTGGTCAGCATCGTCTGACATGGCCGCACCTTTGCGAATGGACGGTGCAAGTGACATCGCCCGTGCCCAAATGACCCGAACTGCGATGGGGCTTTCAGGCGGACAGTTGATCGCAAATCCGATCCCGAAAGACGCAGAAATCCCTGCAGACGTTCTACGCCCGATCATAGATCAAGCCTTGAAAGAGGCCGACGCGCAAGGTGTCAGTGCCAAGGCCGTCACGCCTTTTCTTTTGGGACGCATCTTTGAACTGACTGACGGGCAGTCGCTTACCGCAAATATTGCACTTGTGCGTAATAATGCGCGGCTGGCTGCACAAATTGCTATCGCAATGGGTAAATAGCACGGTCTAACCTGCGACGCCGCTTGCTGCGCTGCATGCCAGCGCCTAAGTGTGAGAGGCGTCAAACCTCGGATAGCCATTATGAACGACCATACGCACGACGACTTAACCAAACGGACGAAGCCAAGCATATTCGCACGGTTGCGGAGCAATTTTCTGGCAGGCCTGATTATTGTGGCCCCGATCGGGCTGACAATCTGGCTGATCTGGACCGTTGTAGGCTGGGTTGATAGCTGGGTTTGGCCCTTTGTGCCGCAAGCCTACCATCCCGAAGCACTGGTGAACTATCTGCTGGGCCGCACCCCCGGCAACGAGGTCACAGTGAACGTGCGCGGTGTTGGCGTCGTTATTTTTCTTGTCTTCACAGTTGTTGTGGGTTGGGTCGGCAAAGGTTTGATCGGGCGGTCTTTTCTAGGAATTGGTGAACGACTGGTCGACCGCATGCCTGTCGTGCGTTCGATCTATAATGCGGTCAAACAGATCGCCGAAACGGTGTTTTCACAGCGCGACACGTCTTTCGACAAGGCGTGTCTTGTCGAATATCCACGTCGTGGCATTTGGGCGATTGCCTTTATTTCCACCAATGCAAAGGGTGAAATTGACGCCAAGATCAGTGATGGTGAACCTGTCGTGACTGTGTTCTTGCCGACGACCCCGAACCCCACATCAGGGTTTTTGCTGTTCCTGCCGCAAAGCGATGTGAAGCCGCTGGATATGACTGTCGAAGACGCTGCAAAGTTGGTGATTTCTGCAGGTCTGGTTTATCCCAACGGCAAAGACGCGGCCGCACTCCCTGACCACCAACCGGATTGATGATTACACCCGCTTTGACAGGCTTTGCCACGGCATTTGCATTGATCCTTGCGATTGGGGCGCAGAATGCGTTTGTCTTGCGGCAAGGGCTGATGCGCGCACATGTTTTCTGGCTGTGTTTGCTTTGTGCAGTCTCTGATGCTGTGCTGATCGCGGCCGGCGTTTTGGGATTTGGTGCAATTGTCGCGTTCTACCCGCTGTTCCCTCAGATTATGGCTTGGGGCGGAGCCGCGTTCTTGACCGTTTATGGCGCGATGCGGTTCTGGGCCGCATGGAAAGGGCAATACGAGATGCAGTTGGCGGGACAAAGTGCCGGACTGTGGGCGACGTTGGCAACAGGGGCCGCGTTTACGTGGCTCAACCCGCATGTTTATCTTGATACGCTTGGTTTGGTTGGCGCGATTTCAACGCAGTTCGTTGATGCCGCGCAGAAAACTGCCTTCGGAATCGGCGCGATTTCTGCGTCCTTCGTTTTCTTTTTCAGCCTTGGCTATGGTGCACGGTTGCTGGGTCCTGTCATGCAGTCAGCCCGCGCATGGCGCAGACTGGATGTGTTGATCGGGATTGTTATGTGGGCGCTCGCAATCAAATTGCTTAGCTGAACATTGCAGCCAAATCGACAGAACTGCGTTTGCCGATATCTGCCTTGTGATTTTTCAAGAACGTATCGGCAGCCTGCTCTCCCGCGGCTTTCAATCGCGACAAGATCACAGCGGATGGAATGGTCTTGGTGGCCACGTTCAGGGTGTTCATCAAGTCGTCATCGGCGATCATATGCACCAAGACGTTCTTCATTGTGCCCGGTTTTACCGACCCATCAGCAAGCAAACGTTTAACAAAATCGATCGCCCGCAATTCACGTAGCAATGAGCTATTGAAACTAATCTCGTTCACGCGGTTTTGGATCGATTGAACATCCGTCGGCAGCTCTTCGCGGCGCAACGGATTGATATTCACAATCAAAAGATCGTCCGGCAAGTCATTGGCAAACAATGGATAAAGTGCAGGGTTGCCCGTATAACCACCGTCCCAAAACGCTTCGATATTGCCTGTTTGTGGGTCCTCGAATTCAACCGCTTGGAACAGACTTGGCAGACAGGCAGAGGCCATTATGACCTCTGGTCTGATCTCGTCACCGGTAAAGACGCGGATCTTGCCGGACCGTACGTTGGTCGCGCAAATATGCAAAGCAGGTCCCGTTTCTGCGCAAACAGCATCATAGTGGAAACGCTTTACGATATCGGACAGCGGGTTCTGCATCGCCTCACCAAAGACATATGGCGAAAACAGCCGCGATGTCGTCTCGAACATGGTATATGCGGCGGAATATTTCATCGCCTTGGCCCAGAAATCAACCGACGGTTCGGCCGCTGCAATCCACGGCATGAACATCGGATCAGAGATTGCACCGACCTGCCCCCAAAGCCAGTTGAGGTTTTCGATCGCGCCTTCGCGCCCGTTTTCTACCCAACCGGATTTCAATGCCGCCGCATTCAAGGCTCCCGCAGACGTTCCTGAAATCGCGGCAATTTCAATATCTTCATCTTGCAGAAGCCGCAGCAGAACACCCCATGTAAACGCCCCATGCGCGCCGCCACCCTGCAGCGCGAGATTGATTGCCTTCACAGTGCGGTCCAACCACCATCGACGCTGATCGTGGTGCCGGTGATCTGTGCCGCTGCATCAGAACACAAGAAAACGGCGGTGCCGCCCAACTGTTCGACCGTGGCGAATTCCTTGGACGGTTGGCGTTGCAGCATCACGTTCTTGATCACATCGTCACGCGACATGTCGTATTCTTTCATGGTGTCGGGAATTTGTGCTTCGACCAATGGCGTTAACACGTAGCCCGGACAGATCGCATTGCATGTGATCGGGTCACGAGCCGTTTCCAAACCAATCGTTTTTGTCAGGCCCACAATACCGTGCTTGGCTGCAACATAGGCCGACTTGTAAGGCGAGGCCGTCAAGCCGTGCGCAGAAGCGATATTGATGACCCGTCCATAGCCCCTTTCGCGCATCCCGGTGACTGCTGCTGCAATCGTATGAAAGGCCGAAGTCAGGTTGATCGCAATTATTGCGTCCCATTTTGCCGTCGGGAACTCTTGAACTGGTGCGACATGTTGGATGCCTGCGTTATTCACCAGAATGTCACATCCGCCAGCCGCGACAATAAGGCGGCGGCAGTCGTCGGCTTTGGACATATCTGCCTGAATGTATTTTGCATCTACGCCAGTCACTTTTGCGATTTCGGCAGCAAGGGCATGATCTTCGTCAGAGTTGGTGTAGGAATTAAGCACCACATTCGCACCGGCCTTGGCCAATTCTCGCGCAACACCCAATCCAATCCCAGAATTTGATCCGGTAATGACGGCGGTTTTTCCTGCAAGTGACATATCTTAAGCTCCGATTCTCTAGGTTGCGATCAGTCTATATGCTGCACCTGCAAATGCCACATCACGGAACCGATAGCCCAAAAAAAAACGCCCGCACAAGGCGGGCGTGAAGTTATTGAGGCAGGTTTCATACAGGCAAGAAACCTATCGAGCAGTGCCCTCTTTATAAGCGTTCCACCGCGCGCGTCCAAGCTAAAAGTTTGAAAAGGTTGAAAAGCCTCTTTACGGTCGGTTCATAACAACAAAGAAACCAATCGGGGGCTCATAATGATAACAGCTACATTTGGCACAAAGGCACGCGCTTTCACCGCAGCGTTGATCCTTGGATTAGCCGGGCAAGGTGCAGTCGCACAAGGCCAACATGGCATAGCTATGTATGGTGATCCGGCACTTCCACCTGATTTTGTGTCCCTACCCTATGCCAATCCGGATGCACCCAAGGGCGGGCGAATCGTAACCGCCGAAGTTGGCAGCTTTGACAGCCTTAACCCGTTCATCCGAAAAGGGTCTGTGCCATGGCAGCTTCGTTTCTTTTTGGGCGAAAGTTTTATGGGGCGATCACTCGACGAACCATTCTCGCTTTACGGTGTTTTGGCCGAATCGGTCGAGACCGGACCGAATCGCGAATGGGTTGCTTTTACCCTGCGCGAAGAGGCAAAATTCTCGGACGGTAGTCCCGTGACAATCGAGGACGTTCTGTGGTCCTACGAGACCCTCGGGACTGTAGGTCACCCCCGCTATCTTGGGTTCTGGGACAAGATCGAAACGATGGAGCAAACAGGCCCTCGCACCGTCAAGTTCACGTTCAATGTAGAAGACCGTGAATTGGCGTTACTTGCCGGACTGCGCCCGATTTTGAAGAAAGCCCAATGGGACGGCGTGGATTTCGCCGAAAGCACAACCGAGATCGTACCGATCACTTCTGCCCCTTATGTCATCGATGACGTTGAACCGGGGCGGTATCTGTCCTTACGCCGTAACCCCGACTACTGGGGTGCGGATGTACCTTTCCGCCGCGGTACAAACAACCTTGACGAGGTCCGTTTGGAATTCTTCGGTGATGAAACCGCTGCGTTCGAGGCATTCAAGGTCGGTGAAGTGAATTCCAACCGCGAATTCAATGTCGCCCGCTGGGAAAGCCAATATGATTTCCCGGCTGTTCAGAACGGCGACGTTGTTTTGTCGGTTCTACCGCATGAACGGCCTTCTGGCATGACAGGCTTTGTGATGAACAGCCGTCGCGCCCAGTTCGAAGACTGGCGCGTCCGCGATGCGATGATCCAGGTTTTCAACTTTGAATTCATTAACGAGGCGATGACAGGATCTGCCCAGCCGCGCATCACATCCTATTGGTCCAATTCACCGTTGGGCATGTCGAACGGTCCCGCGACTGGTCGCGTTCTCGCGTTTCTTGAACCTTTCAGCGATGAATTGACGCCAGACACAATCGAAGGCTACGCCCTGCCCGTCAGCGACGGAACAGAACGCAACCGGGCAGGCACTGCTGCTGCATTGACTCAGATGGAAGCTGCAGGTTGGACGGTCCAAGACGGCGTGATGAAGAATGCCGACGGCATGCCTTTCACGTTCGAGATTTTGTTAGGTCAGGGCGGATCTGAAAACCAAGCGATTATCGATATGTATACGGAATCGCTGGCGCGGATCGGCGTCACACCGACAGTCGCAATTGCGGATAGTGCGCAGTTCAAGGAACGTACCGACGCACAAGACTTTGACATGACCTATTACCGTGTCGGCGTTTCACTATCCCCCGGCAACGAACAATATAGCTACTTTGGTTCTGAAGCGGCCAACCAACCGGGTGGTCGTAACCTGATGGGCATCCAATCAGCCGCCGTAGACGCGATGATTGGTCGCCTGCTCACTTCGGAAAGTCAGGATGATTTCGTGGCCGCTGTCAAAGCGCTGGACCGTGTTCTGACCGCTGGCCGCTATGTCATTCCGATTTACCAATGGAATATCAGCCGTTTGGCCCACGCCAAGGAACTACACTATCCCGACAACCTGCCTATCTTTGGTGACTGGCCGGGCTGGCAACCCGATGTGTGGTGGTACGAAGAATAACCCCGTTGTCACGCTGCTGTCATAAGGCAGCGTTATGACACCCCTAATGCTGCGGCTCATTTTCTGACAGGAACGACGCGTAAGATGCAAAAACTACTGGCCGAAGGCCTAGGCACCGCGTTTTTACTGGTCGGTGTTGTGGGATCAGGAATCATGGGTGCCGCATTGGCGGACGGAAACACGGCGATTGCACTGCTTGCCAATGCAATCGCTACGGGCTGCATTCTTTATGTGATCATAACCACGCTTGGGCCAATTTCTGGCGCACATTTCAATCCCGCCGTTACGTTGGCATTCTGGCTACGCGGACAGATCGAAACGCGGCAAGCGGGCCTTTATGTAGTCGTTCAAATCATTGGTGGAATCTTGGGCGTGTGGGCCGCGCATGTGATGTTTGATCTCGCAATTCTGCAAGCTTCAACGACCGCCCGCGCAGGCGTTGCGCAGTGGTTTTCGGAAATTCTGGCCACATTCGGCCTGCTTTTTGTGATCTTTGGCGGATTGAAAAGCAGGCCGGACGCAATCCCGACGCTGGTCGCCCTTTATATTACAGGCGCATACTGGTTCACGTCATCGACCAGCTTTGCCAATCCTGCCGTCACAATTGCACGCGGGTTCAGCGATACCTTTGCAGGCATCAACCCGGCACATATCCCGATGTTCATTGTCATGCAGATTGTCGGTGTTGGACTTGCGGCCGCCGTATTGCCCAAGCTTTTCCCAAAAGACTAGCGTAGCGATGTAACCCACAAGATCGTCGCATCTTCGGCACTGAGTGAAATCACATTGTGACCCATCGCGGCATCGTAATAGGCGCTATCGCCGCGCTTGAGTTCGACAGGTTCGTAGAATTCAGTATAGAGCCTGATTTGTCCCGTCAGGACATAGAGGAACTCTTCCCCGTCATGACGGACCCATCCGTCAAAATCTTCAAGCTGGCGGGCGCGGACGCGGGTGCGGTAAGGCAACATCTTTTTGGTGGTCAGCACCTCGCCCAGCAGCGCGTGCTCATAGGTTGTGGTTACCTTTGCGGTCTCTTCACCATTGCGGGTCACGGCCATGCGGCCATTGACCTGCCCCTTGGAAGGTGGGGTAAACAATTGCGGCACCGAAATCTCGAGGCCGACAGCTAGCTTCTTAAGCGCATCATAGGTTGGCGACATCTGACCGTTTTCGATCTTGGACAAAGTCGACCGCGCCAGACCAGCCTGTTGCGCGGCCTGTTCCAACGTCCAATCGCGGGCTTTGCGCAACTCTCGAACCCGTGCGCCCAGATCAATTGGTTGCGCCACACTGCTTTCGCCATTTTCGTGCGCGATGCGGATCAGGTTTTTGGGGTCACTATCAGCCATATGACGTTAATAAGCAGCACGTTCACGTCTTGCAACAGGGCTGCGTCCGCGTTGTGCAACAGCGCACAAAACAATTTGAAGTTGAGGGGTTTTATGTGGCTTAAGACATGATAAAGAAAGACAATTGCCTTTATGCGGGTCATGCTTTGATCGTTCACCAACCCAGTGGGAGACCGGACATGGTCAAGCTCGATATTATCTCTGATCCGATCTGCCCTTGGTGCTATATCGGCAAGGCAAATCTGGACAAAGCACTAGAGCAGTTCCCCGATCACCCCTTTATCATCGAATGGCATCCGTTTCAGTTGAACCCCGACATGCCAGCGGAAGGGATGGATCGACGCGCTTACCTTGAAGGAAAGTTCGGCGGAAAAGAAGGCGCGGTCAAAGCATACGCCCCGGTTGTAGCCGCCGCTGAAAAGTCCGGCGCGCATATCAATTTCGAAGCAATCAAGAAGACACCTAACACCATCGATGCCCACCGTCTGATCCATTGGGCAGGGATTGAGCAACGCCAAAGCTTTGTCGTCGACCTGCTGTTCAAAGCCTATTTTGTCGAGGGCCGCGACATTGGCAGCCACGAAGTTTTGGCAGACATTGCTGATACCGCAGAAATGGACGCCGCAATGGTCACCAAATTGCTCGCCTCGACATCGGACACAGATGATATTCGTGCGCGCGATCAACACAGCCGCGAAATGGGCGTGAATTCAGTGCCGACATTCATCGTCGCCCAACAACACGCGGTCCCGGGTGCGCAACCTCCAGAAATGTGGGTCACCGTTATCAAAGACATCATGGACCAGATCGAAGCCACAGAATGAACGCACCCGTCAAACCGCTGCCGCAGGCAGAGTTTATTGCGCTTATGGCGATGGTTGCTGCAACCGTGGCCTTTTCAATCGACGCGATGCTGCCTGCGTTGCCGCAAATGGGTGAAGCACTTTCACCCGACAATCTGAACAATGCGCAACTGATCATCACAAGTTTCGTGCTTGGAATGGGTGTAGGTACGCTATTTACAGGGCCACTGTCTGATGCATACGGGCGCAAATCCGTGATGATCGGTGGCGCTGTTGTTTATATTATCGCGTGTTTTGTGGCATGGCAGGCGCAGTCGCTTGAAGTGATGCTGGCCGCGCGGGTCGTACAGGGCCTTGGGGCAGCGGGTCCGCGCGTTGTTGCCATAGCAATGATCCGCGATCTTTATGCAGGACGTGACATGGCGCGTATCCTGTCTTTTGTGATGATCGTTTTTGCGCTGGTGCCTGCCCTTGCTCCGACAATCGGATACTACATTGTCATTCTTTCCGGTTGGCATGCGATTTTCTTGTCGTTCATCGTATTCACGCTTGTCTCTGTAATATGGCTGATTGTGCGCCAACCCGAGACTCTGCCTGTTGAAATGCGCCGTCCACTCAGTATTCGTGCCATGTGGTCTGCAACATTGGAAATGTTCGCACATCGCACAGCGTGCCTTTCTATCCTGATCCAGACACTCACATTCAGCATGCTTTTCAACATGCTGTCATCGACACAACAGGTATTTGACCAGACTTTCGGCCAAGGTGACGTTTTCCATCTTTGGTTTGGCGGCATTGCAATCGTGGCGGCGTCATCAGGTTTCCTGAACGCGCGACTGGTTGGAAGAATGGGCATGCGCGCGATCATCAAGGGCATGTTTTCGGCCCAAATCGTAATCACGGCAACACTCATTGGAATTACTGCATTCGACAGCCCTTATTGGCTGGCCTTTGGCGGTTATGTACTTTGGGTTCTGTCCAATTTTTTCCAAGCCGGCATGACGATTGGCAACCTCAACGCGCTCGCCATGGAAGAAATGGGTCATATTGCAGGGCTCGCGGCCTCGATACTTGCCGCTGTCGCAACAATCGGTGCTGTGATCATAGCCGTCCCAATTGCACTGCAATTTGATGGGACACCGCTACCGATGGCGATTGGCACATTGGTCTGCGCCATTTTAGCGCTTTGGCTTACGACCCTGATAAAGCGCCCCGGCGAGGACTAGTCGCGCTTTATTCCCCCGCCGGAAGCCTGCAAATCCGGCACACTTACCTGACTACTTACTTTTTTCTTCTGCCAACTTCTGCGCCAGATCACGGGCAATGTTGAACGCTCCTTGAATCTTGTCACGTTCACGGTCCCAGTCGCGGCGCACGACGATCTTGTTGTCTTTGACCTTCGCCTTGCCATTCTGCGCATGCACGAAATCCACCAGACCTTTGGGTGAGGCGAACTTGTCATTGTGAAACTGAATGGTTGCCCCCTTCGGTCCTGCATCCAGCTTGGCGATCCCTGCCCGCTTGCACATGGCCTTGATCCGCACAACGAGCATCAGCGTGTTGACCTCGCGCGGGAGTTTCCCGAAACGGTCGATCAATTCAGCCGCAAAGCCTTCCAGTTCAACCTTTGTCGTCAATTCCGACAAGCGACGGTAAAGCCCCAACCGCACATCCAGATCAGGAACGTAGGTATCAGGGATCAGAACCGGCACGCCCAGATTGATCTGCGGTGCCCAGTGACCGTCGTCAATGATACCTTCGGCTTGTCCCGACCGGATTGCAGCGATCTGGTCTTCCAGCATTTGCTGGTAGAGTTCATAACCAACTTCGCGCATCTGTCCTGATTGCTCTTCGCCCAGAAGGTTACCCGCACCGCGAATATCCAAGTCCTGACTGGCAAGCGTGAAACCCGCGCCAAGCGTATCAATTGATCCCAACACACGCAGACGTTTCTGCGCGGTATCCGTGAGCTTTTGACGTGGTTTCGTCGTTAGATAAGCGTAAGCGCGGGTCTTTGATCGACCCACGCGTCCGCGAATTTGGTATAGCTGGCTTAGGCCGAACATATCGGCACGCCAGACAATCATCGTGTTGGCGGTCGGAATATCCAAGCCGCTTTCCACAATTGTCGTGGCCAGCAGAACGTCGAATTTGCCGTCGTAAAACGCGTTCATCCGGTCATCCAACTCTCCCGCAGCCATCTGGCCCGTGGCGATGACATAGCTCACTTCGGGGACTTCACGTTTCAGGAAATCTTCCATTTCGGCCATGTCGGCGATACGTGGCACCACAAGGAACGACTGCCCGCCACGATAGTGTTCGCGCAGCAGTGCTTCGCGCACGGTGATGGTGTCGAATTCGCTGACATAGGTGCGGATCGCCAATCGATCGATCGGCGGTGTTCCAATAATCGACAGATCCCGCACGCCAGAAAGCGACAGTTGCAAGGTGCGCGGGATCGGCGTCGCCGTCAGCGTCAGCACATGCACGTCCGTGCGCAACTGCTTAAGCCTCTCTTTGTGCTGCACGCCGAATTTCTGTTCCTCATCAATGACTAATAGGCCAAGGTTCTTGAATTTCACCGATTTGGCAAGCAACGCATGGGTGCCTACCACGATATCCACTGTGCCTTTCGTCAGCCCTTCGCGGGTTAGATTGGCGTCCTTGGTTGATACGAACCGCGACAACGGGCGTACATTGACGGGAAAACCACGAAAGCGTTCGGCAAAGCTTTGATAATGCTGCCGCGCAAGCAGCGTTGTCGGCGCAATAATCGCGACCTGTACACCCGACAAAGCCGCAACAAAGGCGGCACGAATTGCGACTTCGGTTTTGCCAAAGCCCACGTCACCACAGATCAAGCGGTCCATCGGACGACCCGACCCAAGGTCGGTCAGGACATCCTCGATTGCGGTCAGTTGATCGTCAGTTTCCACATAGGGAAAACGTGCCAAAAACTGATCCCAAAGCCCGTCTGGCGGATCAAGTGCCGGTGCTGTGCGCAACTCGCGCTCTGCGGCGACACGGATCAGGCGTTCTGCAATCTGACGGATACGTTCTTTGAGTTTTGCTTTTTTGGCCTGCCAGGCTCCACCACCAAGTTTGTCCAGCAGTCCGGTGTCATGACCGTACTTTGACAGCAGCTCGATATTCTCTACCGGCAGGTAAAGCTTTGAATTTTCGGCGTATTCGAGCAACAGACATTCATGTGCAGCACCCAGTGCGGTGACAACTTCCATGCCCAGATAACGCCCGACACCGTGATCAACATGCACGACAAGATCGCCGATGCTAAGACTGTTGGCCTCTGTCAGAAAGTTTTCGGCCTTACGTTTGCGTTTGGTCTGCCGGATCAGGCGGTCACCCAGCACATCCTGTTCGGAAATAACCGTGATGCCCGGGGCTTCAAATCCGTGATCAAGCGGCCAAACGACCAGATGCACACCCGTTTTACCGATACGTGAAAAGTCATTCACAAGGATCGTATTCTCGATCCCTTCGTCTGCAATCAATCCCTCAAGACGCTCGCGGGCACCTTCGGAATAGGACGCGATTACGACGGGACCTTGCGCAAGTTTTGCCTTCACATGATCAGCTAGTGCGCTGAAAAGATTTATATCTTCCTGCTGACGTTCGGGCGCAAAGCTGCGTCCGATTTTGCCACCAGCATCTATAACGCTCATGCCCGTCGCTTGTTTCAACGGTGAAAGCAGCATGACGCGTCTGTTGGCAACGGCCTTTTCCCAAGCCGCATCAGTGAGATACAATAGCTCTGGCGGGGCCGGCTTATAGACGCTGTCCATCCGTCCCTTTTGGGTCAGCGCATGCATCCGTGTGCCATATTGGTCGGCGATACTGTCCCAACGCGCAATGCGGATCGACGTGCTTTGATCGTCAAGCGTCACAGTTGCATCGGGCAAATAATCAAACAGCGTTTCCAGATCGTCCTGAAAGAAGCCTAACCAGTGTTCAACGCCTGCGTGCTTGCGTCCGGCGGACACAGCCTCGTAAAGCGGATCATCAGTGCCAGCGGCCCCGAATTCGATGCGGTAACTTTGACGAAACCGTGTGATTGCAGCCTCATCGAGGATCACTTCGGACACAGGGGCCAGTTCGACCTCTTTCAAAGTTTCTATCGTACGCTGAGTTGCGGGATCAAATCGACGCGCGCCGTCCAGCACGTCACCAAAAAGATCAAGCCGCACAGGCCCCGATTGACCGGGAGGATAGATGTCTATGATTCCACCGCGCACGGCATAGTCGCCCGGCTCCATCACTGTCGGGCTTTGTGTAAACCCCATGCGCACAAGGAAATGGCGCAGGGCCTCTTCATCCATGCGTTTGCCGACAGTGGCTTTGAACGCCGCTTCACGCAGAATTTTGCGGGCAGGAACACGTTGCGTAGCAGCCGATAGTGACGTGAGTAGAATAAAGTTGGCCGGCATCCCATGCACCAGCCCTGCCAGTGTTGCCATACGCGCCGCTGAAATGTCCGTGTTGGGCGACACGCGGTCATATGGCAGGCAATCCCACGCAGGAAAAACAAAAACCGGCACATCTGGCGCAAAGAAAGCAAGAGCCGACTGCATCGCAGCAAGCCGTTTGTCATCACGGGCAATGTGAACCACCGGGACGCCTTTGGACAGTTCCGCAAGGATCAGTTGTGCGTCATACCCTTCGGGGGCGCCGCTGACGGTGATGTGTTTGGGATTGGACATGAAAGTGGACCTACCCCCAGCGCGGGCGGTGTCAACCGTTTAGAGCGCAAACAATGCATTAAGACTGTAGTACATGCCGTAAACAGCGGTGACGAAAATGGCGACCATACCGATGACCTGGCTCCAAAGGCGCATCTTGAACAAGCGGTTCACAAGATCACGCCCACCCACCGGATTTGCCCGCAAGGCGTATGCGACCTGAATATTGAGCCCGATAACCAGCGTCAGCGGTGCGCCCAGAATGAACAAACCTTGCGCCAACTCTAGCCCGTAGTAGAATCCGGCCATACAAAGTGCGGTCAACACAAACATGACAAAGCCCAAAAGCCATGGCCCCGCCATATCCGTCAAACCTGTAAAGCGGCGCACGTTGACATCCACAATTGCTTCGAGGTCCGCAATGTCTTGTGGCGCACACTTGCGGGCGCGAAACAACAGATCAAATGGCACGCCGATCAGCCAATGGCTTGCAACTGCCCAAGATACAATTACGGCAAACCAGTACCAGATACTTGCGAAGGTGCGAAAATCGATCACGCGGGCGATTGTTTCGGTCCAGTCCACGGGGCATTTCTTTCTGGCTTGTGGTAAATTGTCGGCATCAGACTAGCTGTGCAGTACGGGCTTGCCCAGACTTGTGATAGGGCAAAATCCATGCGACGAAAGATATAGTCAGCAAAAGGCACTACTTATGAAACCGACCCTTGCCCCCTATCCTGCTACCAGATTGCGCCGTATGCGCCGCACTCCCGCGATGCGCGCGCTTGCCCGTCAGAATACGCTGACGACCGACGATCTAATCTGGCCGGTGTTTGTGATGGACGGCAAAGATGATGAAACCCCCGTTGCATCAATGCCCGGTGTGATGCGGCGCACGGTTGACCGCGTGGCAAAAGCCGCGGCCGAAGCGCAAGCCCTTGGTATTCCTGCAATTTGTATTTTTCCCTACACCAGCATGGCGGCCCGCACCGAAGACTGTGCGATGGCATGGGATCCGAACAACCTGACCAACCAAGCCATCCGTGCGATCAAGGATGTTGCGCCTGATATTGCCGTGATGACCGACATTGCGCTGGATCCATATAATATCAACGGCCACGACGGCTTTGTTGAGAACGGACAGATCGTGAATGATCGCACAGTCGATGCATTGGTTAAGATGGCGCTGGCGCAAGCCGACGCAGGTGCGGATATCCTTGGTCCTTCTGACATGATGGATGGACGCATTGGTGCCATCCGGAATGCCCTAGAGACTGAAGGCCACCAAAACGTCGCGATCCTGAGCTATACAGCGAAGTATGCGTCTGCCTTTTACGGCCCATTCCGTGATGCGGTCGGTGCGTCCTCTGCGCTGACGGGCGACAAAAAAACCTATCAAATGGACCCCGGCAACAGTGACGAGGCTTTGCGTCTGGTTGAACGTGATCTGCGCGAGGGTGCCGACATGATCATGGTCAAACCGGGCATGCCCTATTTGGATATCTGCCGCCGCGTCAAAGATACGTTTGGCGTGCCGACCTATGCCTACCAAGTCAGCGGCGAATACGCGATGTTGCAAGCGGCCGCCCAGAACGGCTGGCTTGACGGTGATCAGGTGATGATGGAAAGCTTGCTAGCGTTCAAACGTGCCGGATGTGATGGTATTTTAACGTATTTCGCACCCGCAGCAGCCAAGCTTTTGCAGAAATAGGCGCCAGCCCCCGCTTTGTGCCACCTTGGAGGTGACAGCTTTGCCCCGATTGCGTATAGTTCCCGCATAAAGGGCGGCAAACGTCTTGAAACAGGCATATAGGCGGACATTAAAATGAATAATTTCTCAAGGCGCAGCTTTGCGCTTGGTGCAGCAGCGGCGACAACTTTGGCTGCGTGCGGTAACGGTATTGGTAGCGCAGGTGCAGCCACGATCGACGCGCGGGTCGATAGCACATTGAACGCAATGTACGCGGCATTCCCGGGAACTCGCGATCTGGCAGCGCGGGCGAATGGCATTCTTGTGATGCCGCTGGTGACAGAAGTCGGACTTGGCTTTGGTGGATCATTTGGACGCGGTGCGTTGCGTGTCGGGCCATCAACAGTTGATTATTACGCCGCAGCTTCTGGCAGTGCTGGCCTGCAGATCGGTGCGCAGCAATTCAGCCATGTGCTGTTCTTTATGACACCAGAGGCGCTTTCGGAATTCCGCCGCTCGCAAGGCTGGGCAGCTGGTGCGGACATCGAATATGCGTTCAGCTCGCGCAGCGACATGCTGCGTGCAGAGACGACAACATCGTTGTCGCCCGTCATCGCGGTTGTGTTCGGCCAGACTGGTTTGCGTCTGGGTGCTACGCTAGAAGGCACAAAGTACACGCGCATTATTCCATAAACGGTTGATTGGGGCGGTGTTCCGCCCCAACTTCTATGCCCGCAAGCGCACGCCTGTTGGGTCAAATGGCGGTTCTGCCAGCACAACGCCGCGATGCGGCTTGCCCAAAATCATGACATCAACAGCGGTGCCAGCCGCAACGCCCTTGAGATACCCAAGCGCCAGTGATTTCTCGACCGAGTAACCGTAAGTACCGGATGTCACACGCCCAACCGGAGTGCCATCAGGAAGGAAAACAGGTTCGCCGCCTGTCGCGTCTGCATTGGTGATATCTTGTACCTCGATCAACGACAGCATCTCGCGCGGTGCATTATCTTTGATCTTCAAGTAACTGGCTTTATTCAAGAATTCTTTTTCCAGCTTGATCAAACGATCCAAACCTACTTCTTGCGGCCAATACTCGGGCGAGTATTCCCGGCTCCAACTGCCGTAACCCTTTTCGACACGCAACGACATCAGCGCCCGTGATCCGACAGGGCCAGCGCCCATATCAATTCCAGCCTCAAGCAGGGCCTGATAGAGGTGTAGTTGATCAGCTTGATCGCAATGCAATTCCCACCCCAGGTCACCTGTGAATGACACCCGCAAAGCGATCACATCGACGCCTGCAACAGTAATCCGTTGCGAGCGCATGAAAGGAAAGCTCTCAGAGCTCAGGTCAGCATTTGTCAACCGCGCCAGCAAAGCTCGCGATTTTGGCCCCGCCACATTGAACCCGCACATGGTATCAGTGCGGCTTTCGAATGTTGTCCCTTCTGGCATCGGGACTTCTTTCCAGAACCGCTGGTGATAGCGTTCGGACATGCCGCCGCCGATGATCATAAATTCTTCGTCACCCAATCGTGTGACCGTAAAATCACCCGCAATTCCACCATTTACGCCAATTAAGGGTGTCAGGCACGATCGGCCCACGGCTTTTGGCATGTTGTTGGCAAAGATCGCATTCAACCAATTGGCGGCATCAGGACCCGTCACAAAGTATTTTGCAAAATTGGAAATATCAATAATTCCAGCAGTTTGGCGCAGCATTCGCGCCTCTGCCCCGACGGGTTCAAACCAGTTCTGTCGTGTAAACCCATTGGTGTCTTGCGTCCCGGGTGTGTCTGCAAACCACAACGGATGTTCCCACCCGTAGTTTAGGCCAAAGACAGCCCCCATCGCCTTTTGGGTCTCGTAGGCTGGTCGTGTACGCACAGGGCGACCCGCTGCGCGTTCTTCGTTGGGGAAATGGATTGCAAATCGCTTGGCGTATTGGTCGCCCACGCGTGCTTTGGTGAATTTCGCATCAGCCCATGGTCCAAACCGCGCCACGTCCCATGCAAACATGTCGTAGTCGCTTTCGCCATTGATGATCCACTGCGCAGCCATAAGCCCCATGCCGCCCGACTGGCTGAAACCCGGAATAATGCCGTTGCAGCAGAAGTAATTGCGCAAATCAGGGTGCGGGCCATAAAGGACGTTGCTGTCAGGCGACCAAATCATGGGGCCGTTGATGACGCGTTTGATACCCGCCTCGCCCACTGCCGGCACGCGATCAATAGCGCGCATAATGTTGTCCTCGATACGTTCAAGATCATCGGCGAACAACTCGTGACCGAACCCTTGCGGAGTGCCGTCTTCAGCCCAGAAACGCACGTCTTTTTCGTAGGCACCAACAAGCAGGCCCTGCCCTTCTTGGCGTAGATAATATTCGCCGTCACGGTCCGCGACCGAAGGCAGGCGGCGGTCCATTGCAGCGATTTCGGGAATGCTTTCAGTGACAAAATACTGATGTTCGGTCGGTAAAAGTGGCAAGTTGATGCCAGCCAGTTTGGCAACTTCACGGCCCCAGAGACCCGCAGCGTTGATCACCCATTCGGTGCGGATATTGCCGTTTGGTGTCTCTACAATCCACGACCCATCAGGTTGCGGCACAGTCGCTGTTACAGGCGTAAAGCGGTGAATTTCTGCGCCCTTTTGGCGCGCACCAATCGCGTAGGCATTGGTGACGCCCGAGGGGTCAACGTTGCCTCCGTCGGGTTCGTACATGATGCAGCGAATGCCATCGTAATTAACCAACGGGTGCAGGCGTTCGGCTTCGTCCCGGCTGACCTCGTGAAAATTCATCCCGTAAAACTTGGCCTTAGCGGCCTGTAGACGCAACTGATGCTCGCGTTCCTCTGTCTGTGCCAGATAAAGCGATCCGGGTTGGAAGACGCCACAAGACTGACCGGTTTCAGCCTCAAGCGCGTTATACAGGTTCATTGTGTAGTGCTGGATACGGCTGATATTGGTGCTGTCATGCAACCCGTGAATGTTGGCTGCCGCGTGCCAAGTTGATCCTGACGTCAATTCGTCCCGTTCAAGAAGAACAACATCGGTCCACCCTAGCTTTGCAAGGTGATACAAGATCGAACATCCGATAACGCCTCCGCCAATAACAACTGCCTGAGCATGTGAGCGCATCGTCGTCCCTTCCCGTGTGATGACAGTTCCAACCTGTGCAAAGGTTTGCACCAAGGATAGCATTCAGGCGACATGTTATGTCGCATTCGGAACCGCCTTTGCAATTTGGCGCGGCATAGTGAGCAAAACACGCAAGGAGCCCGCACTATGAAAACCACCACCCAAGCCGTCATCATCGGGGGCGGCGTTGTTGGCTGTTCTGTGCTTTATCACCTGACCAAACTGGGTTGGTCCGATGTGATGTTGCTGGAACGCTCCGAGTTGACGTCGGGATCAACGTGGCATGCCGCCGGTGGGTTTCACACGCTGAATGGCGATACCAACATGGCCGCATTGCAGGGCTATACAATCAAGCTTTACCGCGAACTGGAGGAACTAACAGGCATGTCGTGCGGGCTGCACCATGTCGGCGGTGTCACCTTGGCGGACAATCAGGACCGCTTTGATATGATGGTCGCTGAACGTGCCAAGCATCGCTATATCGGGTTAGAAACC
>UPTN01000268.1_pt1 | contig 28751 bp, 24 predicted proteins | sample 2160111 | NCBI WGS metagenome assembly UPTN01 (sample SAMN06265058, study PRJEB28932) | marine metagenome | isolation source: Columbia River Estuary | place: USA:Columbia River Estuary, USA | collected 2014-05-05
GCCCTGGTCAGCGCCCGTGCAGGCGGTGGGATACGCCAGATTCACGTTGAGGAAGGCCAGTACGTCACCGCTGGTGATCTGCTGGTTACCCTGGACGGTGAGCGCCTGCGCCTGGACGCCCTGAAAAGTGCGGCAAACCTGGCCAAACTCGAGCAAGAATACCGGCGCCAGGTAGAACTGCACGAGAAGGGCCTGGTGGCAGCCACCAACTTCGAGGATTTGAAATTCCGCCTGGAGGCACAACAAGCCTCCCATGACCTGGCCAGGCTTCAGTACAGCTACACCATGATCACCGCGCCAATTTCAGGAATCGTGGTCAACCGACTGGTCAAGCCCGGCCAGAGTGTCAACCCGGGCAACCCGGTCATGTGGATCACCGACCCCGATTCGTTGCTGGCCCGCATCCAGGTTCCGCAGTCTGAACTGGGCAAGTTCGCCGTTGGCCAGCCCGCATCCTTGCAGTTTGATGCCCTGCCCGGCCTGGAGCAGGATGCCGTTGTGTCCCGGATCAGCCCCACCGTGGACCCGACAAGCGGCACGTTCCGGATGCAAATTTCGATCGGTGCAAGCCAGGGCGAAATCGCAGCAGGAATGTTTTCCAGAGTGCAGATTGCCTATGATCGCCATGACGACGCCTTACTGCTCCCGGAGCGGGCTATCGTTATCGAGGATACCGATGCGGTGGTCTACATCGTGACTGACGGCGAAGCCAAGCGCCGCGTCATCCAGACCGGAATCACCGACGCGGGCATGACGGAAATACTGGGTGGACTGCAAAGCAATGAAACCGTGATCGTATCCGGTGGCCGCGGCCTCCGGGACGGTACACCCGTGGCCGCTGCCGGGGATACCCGGCTAAATGCCGGCTAAACCGAGACGGGTATAATAGATTAGCCCTTGAACCAAGACGATTAATAAAGGAAGCCTACATGCAGACCCCTAAATTCCTGAGTCTGTTTCTCCTGAGTGTGCTGGTGCTGACCGGATGCCAGGGCAACAACCCTGACGCAAAAAAGGATGGCGACGAAAAAGAAGAAGCGCCGCCTGTCCCGGTCGAAGTCGCAAGCCCTACCCGGGGCTCCATGTTGGCGAGCTATTCAGGCACCGCGGCAATAGAAGCATTCGCCGAAGCAGATGTGATCGCCAAGGTTGGGGGCGAGGTTCGCCAGATCCTGGCCGAGGAAGGTGACCATGTCAGGGCGGGCCAGATACTTGCCGTCCTTGACGGGGATCGTTTGCGGCTTGAGCTTGCGCAAACCGAAGCGAACATGAAAAAGCTGGACCGCGAGTACAATCGCAACCTTGATCTGCATGAGAAAGGTCTTGTGAGCGTCGGCGCTTTCGAAAATCTCAAATATGAACTGGACGCTCTCAAGGCCGGGTATGACCGGGCCAAACTTGAACTGTCTTACGTGCAACTCAGGGCGCCGATAGACGGCGTGGTTTCGGTTCGCTACATCAAGGTCGGCAATACGCTCAACGCCAACGACAAGACCTTTCGCGTCACCACACTGAAGCCGCTGATCATTTACCTGCATGCCCCGGAAAAGGAATATCGGAAGATTCGCGCCGGCCAACCCTCGCTGATTGAAGTTGACGCCTTGAAAGGAAAATCCTTTCCCGCCGTCGTAGCCAGGGTCAGCCCCATCGTCGATCCGACCAGCGGCACCTTCAAAATCACTATCGAGGTGGAGGACCTGACTGGCGAGCTCAAGCCCGGCATGTTTGGACGGGTGCACATCGTACACGAGGTACACGACAACGCGCTGTTGATTCCGCGCGAGGCCATTGTGGCCAGCAGTGATGAGGAGGTCGTATTCGTAGTCGAGGACGGCGTGGCCGTTAGGCGAATTCTCAGTACCGGTATCGTCAGGGATGGACTCGTGGAGGTACTCGCCGGACTGAGAGATGAAGACCGCTTTGTCATCCTGGGCCAGGCCGGTCTCAAGGACGGCGCCAAGCTCAATGTGGTCAACGAATCAGCGGACCCGGTCACCGGGAATGATTCCGAGCCCGAGCCCGAAGCCGGGCCAGAAACCGGCGACGACACAAACGACAAATAATAAACGGATCAGTGGGCGGCCAGGGCTGCCCATAAACCAGACAGGGAATAACTATGCGCCGGTTGATCGAAATCGCCACCGAAAGAAGAGTCACCATTGCGATGTTTACCGTTGCCATCGTGCTGTTTGGAATGGTGTCATTGTCACGTCTGAAGTTGAATCTGCTGCCAGATATCTCCTACCCCACCATTACAATTCGCACCGAACTCACCGGTGGTGCGCCATTGGAAGTGGAAAACCTCATCACCAAGCCAATCGAAGAAACCGTTGGCATCATCAAGAATGTTCGCCTGGTGAGATCCGTGTCCCGATCGGGCCAGTCTGATGTGATCCTGGAGTTTCTCTGGGGCACGGACATGGATATCGCGGGAGTGGATGTCCGGGAAAAACTCGATCTGTTGATGCTGCCGCTTGAAGCCGGCCGGCCAATGCTGCTGCGTTTTGACCCCTCCAATGAACCCATCCTTCGCCTGGCCCTCAGGGAGAAGGCCGAAGCAGGCAGCGCCCAGAGCAGCGAGGGCCGTCTCAAGGCCCTGCGCCGGCTCGCCGAGGACAGGTTAAAGACCGACCTGGAGGCAGTGGAAGGCACTGCAGCCGTGAAAGTTAGCGGCGGACTCAAAGACGAAATCCAGGTCCAGGTGGACCAGGACCGCCTGTCCCAGCTTGGCCTGAGCATTGACCAGATTGCTGCCCGACTCAGGGCCGAGAACGTCAATCTCTCAGGTGGTCGCCTGGAACAAGGCAGCCAGCGCTTCCTGGTTCGGACCATTAACGAATTCACCTCAGTGGAACAGATGGCTGACTCCATCGTGGCCAACGTGGAAGGACGGCCGGTTTACCTGAGGGACATCGCCAGCGTCACCCAGGGCTACAAGGAACGTGAGGCCATCACCCGGGTAGACGGAAGAGAATCCGTGGAACTCGCGGTGTACAAGGAAGGCGATGCAAACACCGTTCAGGTCGCCGAAAAACTCAAGGGACAACTTCAGCGGGTGCGCGAGTCCCTTCCCGAGAACATGGAACTGAGCACCGTATACGACCAGTCCACATTCATCTCGGCGGCCATCAGCCAGGTCACCTCCGCGGCACTCGGCGGCGGCTTGCTGGCCATCATCGTGCTCTATGGCTTCCTGCGGGACGCCCGGGCCACCCTGATCATCGGCCTGGCGATTCCGGTGTCCGTGATCGGTACCTTCCTGCTCATGTACAGCAGCGACGTAACCCTGAACATCATGTCCCTGGGTGGTATCGCACTGGCCGTGGGTATGCTTGTGGATAATTCCATCGTCGTGCTGGAAAACATAGTTCGCAAGCGAGAGGAAGGCATGGATACCCTGGAAGCTGCCCGCTCGGGAACTGCCGACGTGGCCATGGCGGTCACCGCTTCCACCCTGACCACGGTAGCCGTGTTCTTCCCGATGATTTTTATCAGCGGCGTGGCCGGCCAATTGTTCAAGGACCAGGCTCTCACCGTGTCCTTCGCCCTGGCGTTTTCCCTGGTGGTTGCGCTGACCCTGATCCCGATGCTGGCCGCACTGGGCGCCAATCAACGGTACGCAGATCAGATTGACGAGACCCCCCCGGGTCGCTTCACCCGGGGAACCGCCTTTATCGTCCGGCTGTTCCGCTGGGTGTTTGGCGCCATCAGCTGGGTGTTTGGAAAGCTGTTGCTGGTTCCCTCGATAATCCTGCGCGGCGCCTATGATGCGACGGCCCGGGTTTACCCCTCCATACTCCAGTGGTCACTGAATCACCGTGGCCTGGTAGCGATGACTGCCGTCGGGGTATTTGTGCTGACCATGGGCCTGGTCCCGCGCCTTGGCACCGAACTGATACCCCAGTTATCCCAGGGCGAATTCACCCTGGATATACGACTGCCTCCTGGCTCCCCCCTGTCCGAAACCGACAGGACCGTGCTGGATATTCAAAAACGCACTGGCGGACTGGACCAGGTCGCCATGAGTTACTCGGTGGCAGGCACCGGGAACCGCCTGGACGCCAGCCCAGTGGATTCCGGCGAGCATACGGGCAGCATTGCAATCACCCTGGAAAAGGGTGCTGACCGCGCCGCCGAGAATCGAGTCATGGACGCCATGCGTGCAGAGATGGGCCAGTTACCAGGGTTGCAGTATGAGTTCTCGCGGCCTTCCCTGTTCAGCTTCAGCGAGCCCCTGCAAATCCAGATTTCCGGGCATGACCTGGCACAGCTGACGCGGATTAACGCCCAAATCGTCAGCGCCATGTCGGGATCGGATCGCTATTCCGACATCAAGAGCACAATTGAGGAAGGCAGCCCGGAGATCCAGATCATTTTCGATCAGGAACGTGCTGCCAAGCTGGGCCTTCCCGTTCGCGATATCGCCAACCGCGTGGTCGCCAATGTGCGCGGTGAGCTCGCCACCCGCTATACCTGGCGCGACAAGAAAATTGACGTACTGGTGCGCAGTGTTGATACCCAGCAAGCCTCGGTGGAAGACATTCGCAACCTGATCGTCAACCCGGCTGCGGCCCGTCCGGTAACCCTGGACGCGGTCGCCGATGTCATCCTCGCCAGGGGTCCCTCGGAAATCCGCCGGGTTGCCCAGGAGCGAGTGGCGATTATCAGTGCAAGCGTCAGTTATGGAGACCTTGGCACCGCAGTCAAGGAACTGCAGACCCTGGTGGCAGGCATTGCCATGCCCCCGGGTATAGCCGCCACCGTAGCCGGTCAAAGCGAGGAAATGGCGGATTCGTTTGAATCCATGAAATTTGCCCTGGCCCTGGCTGTATTCCTGGTCTACCTGGTGATGGCCTCGCAGTTTGAATCCCTGATTCATCCCTTCGTGATCCTGTTCACCATCCCACTTGCCCTGGTGGGTGCCGTGCTGGCCCTGTTCGTGACCGGCACAACCGTGAATGTGGTGGCGTTGATTGGCGTCATCATGCTGGCGGGCATCGTGGTGAATAACGCTATCGTCCTGGTGGACATGATTAATCAACAGCAAGCCGAGGGCATGGAAAAACACCAGGCCATACTCAACGCGGGCAAGGCGCGGCTGCGGCCCATCATGATGACCACGCTGACCACGGTACTGGGCCTGTTACCCATGGCCATCGGCTTTGGCGAGGGTTCAGAGGTTCGCACACCCATGGCCATCACGGTAATCGGTGGTCTGCTGGTTTCCACGGTGCTGACCCTGGTTGTGATCCCGGTGGTGTACTCGCTGATGGACAGGAAGGTCTGGAAAACGGCGACCGGCACTGTGACCCAAGTCTGAGCGCGGAGGCGTCATGAAACATACTGAGATCGCCCTACGCAGACCCGTCACCACGGTCATGTTCTTCCTGGCCCTGGCGCTGGTGGGCTTGCTTGCCACCAAACTGCTCCCCCTGGAAAAGCTCCCTGACATCGAGTTCCCCGGTATTTTCATCCAGGTGCCTTACCAGGGCTCTACTCCCGAGGAGGTCGAGGAACTGATCACCCGGCCCATCGAAGAGGCCCTGGCCACCCTGCCCGGCGTGAAGGAGATGCGTTCCACCTCCACTGAAAACATGGCGCAGATATTCCTGCAATTCGACTGGGAGCAGGAAGTATCGGCCAAGGGCATCGATGCCAGGGCGAAGGTGGATGCCATTCGCGACCAACTGCCCGCGGATGTCACCCGGGTACTGGTATTTACCGGCTCCACCAGCGACCAACCCATGCTGACCCTGCGCGTATCCAGTGACCGCGACCTCAGCGACAGTTACGAGATGCTGGACAGGTTGCTCAAGAGACGGATCGAACGTCTGGAAGGTGTCGCCCGCACCGAACTGCAGGGCGTGGAACCCAAGGAAATTCGTATTCTGATGGACTCCAACCGGCTGGCAGCCCATGGCGTGGACATCAACACCCTTCTGCAGATGCTGGAAAAGAGCAATTTCTCCGTCAGTGCAGGAAGAATCACCCAGTCCGGGCAGCGGCTGAGCGTGCGGCCCCGGGGAGAATTCACGTCCCTGGAGCAGATTCGTGACCTGGCCATTAACGACCAGAACCTGAGGCTGCGGGATGTCGCCACAGTAGAAATGCGTGGCCAGGAACGTAACTACGGCCGTCACCTGGACCGTAACTTCGCAATCGGCCTGAATGTCTACAAGGCCACCGGCGCCAACATGGTCGAGGTGGCAGACCGGGTTAAGGAAGAGGTGGCGAAGATCGGTGAATTGCCACAAATGCGTGGCATCAAGATTTTCGACCTGGACAACCAGGCCGAGAACGTCAAGGACTCACTGAATGATTTGCTCTCGGCAGGCGCGGCCGGAGCTCTACTTGCCATCGTTGTGCTCTACCTGTTCCTGCGCCAGGTAACCACCACCCTGATCGTGGCGGCATCGGTGCCCTTCTCCTTGTTGATCACCCTGGGCGTCATGTACTTCACCGGGCTGACCCTCAACATCCTGTCCATGATGGGCTTGATGCTGGGCGTAGGCATGTTGGTGGATAACGCCGTGGTGGTCACCGAAAGCGTGTTCCGATACCGGCAAAAGGACCCGGGCAATCCCATGGCGGCTACCCTGAAAGGGGTAAACGAGGTGGGCCTGGCGGTGATCGCTGGCACCTCCACCTCGATTATCGTCTTCGCTCCAATCATGTTTGGTGCCAAGGTGGACATCACGGTCTTTCTCAGCCACGTGGCTATAACCATTATTGTCGCCCTGGTGGCCTCCTTGCTGATCGCACAGACCCTGGTGCCAATGCTGGCGGCCCGGGTACCGCCACCGCCCGTGCCAAAACAAAGCAATCTCATGCAAAGAGCCAGCATCGGATACATTAACCTGCTGCGCGCAGCCCAGAATCACCGCTGGTGGACCACCCTGGGCATCCTGGTTGTCGTGGGCACCAGTTTCATTCCCATGCAACTGGTGCATTTCGACTCCTTCCCCCAGGAGAGTTCGCGCCGGCTGTTCATGGATTATCACATCGAAGGCCAGCACTCGCTGGAAACCATGGAAACAGCAGTCAACAAGGTCGAAGAGTTCCTGTTCAACAGACAGGAAGAGCTGAATATCGCCTCGGTGTACAGCTACTTTGATCTTGAAAGGGCTCAAATGGTCATCTTGCTTACCGACGAGGATGTGGCAACCCTGCCCACCAAGGAAGTCATCAAGCGCATTGAAGAGGACATGCCGGAAATCATCATTGGCAAACCCAGTTTCAAGTTCGACCAGGATGGCGGCGGCAGCGGCTTCAGCATCCAGGTCATGGGTGACTCCACCGCCTACCTGAACGAACTGACCGGCGACCTGGTGCGGGTACTGGCCAGTGTGGAAGGCCTCAAGGACCTGCGTCCCGACAGCGACACCGCGGAACGCGAGATCCGGGTATCCGTGGACCGTGACCGGGCGGAGGCTGCGGGCCTGACTACACGTGAGGTGGCCTCGGCCATTGCGGTGGCAATGCGGGGGCAACTCCTGCGCGAGTACCGGGGCGAGAACGCCGACATTCCCGTGCGCCTGGCGTTCCGGGAGGACGACAAGCAATCCGTGGAGCAACTTGCCGACCTACCTCTGTATAACCGGATGGGCGAACGCGTTGCCCTGGGGACCGTGGCGTCCTTCCACATTGCTCCGGCAGCCCAGGCCATCCGCCGTGTGGACAGACAGACTGCGGTGGTTATCTCCGGCAATCTTGCCGACGAAACCGGTCTTGACGAGATCCGCCCCAAGGTGGAAGCGGTGATGGACACCTTTGAATTACCACCGGGATACAGCTGGAAATTCGGCCGGGGTTTCCAACGCGAGGATGAAACCCAGCAAATCATGGTAGTGAATATCCTGCTGGGTATCGCACTGATCTTTATCGTCATGGCGGCCCTGTTCGAATCTCTGCTTTATCCGCTGTCTATCATCACCTCCATTGGTTTCTCAGTGATCGGCGTGTTCTGGTTCTTCGCCGCCACCGGCACAACCTTTTCGTTCATGGCATCCATCGGCATCATGATCCTGATCGGTGTGGTGGTGAACAATGGAATTGTGCTGGTTGACCACATCAATAATCTTCGCAAGGAAGGCATGGCGCGCAATGAAGCGATTGTGATCGCTGGTCGTGATCGGCTGCGGCCCATCCTGATGACTGTCTCCACCACAATTCTTGGCCTTGCACCGCTGGCCATGGGCAGTACCCAGGTCGGTGGCGACGGCCCGCCCTACTACCCTATGGCGCGAGCGATTATCGGCGGGCTGGCATTTTCCACGATCATTTCGCTGGTGGTGGTACCTACCACCTACATCTGGCTGGATGGTCTTTCCAAGTGGGGAAGCAAGGTGATGCATACCGCCAGGCAGCCCCTGGGCTGGAAACGCAACCGTAAGGCCGGCTAGGGGCGCAAGGGACTATCTGATCAGCGTGGAGTAGACGTCCCAGAAGTCCTGTGCAAGTACGTTGCAGGAGTCAGAACTACCTACCGAGGCATTGCGAGCCACCTGGTCCAGGGAATCAGCTCTCGGGATAGTATCTTCTTCGGTCAAGAACTTGGCCGCCGCAATCAGGCTTTCGGCGCCTTGTTTCAGCCTGGAGGAAAAGGTTGGATCAGACTTCAGCCCGGCCATGACAATCGGTATCAATTCCATCAACTTGGTGCATTGGTCCCTTGTGCCATAGCGAATCTCTTCAATGGGCATGATCACAGCGTCTCGTGCCTTGCTCGCAAGTCCCTTCTCAGAGTAATAACTGTGCATATGCTGGGCCAGGGCGATCACCGCCAGGTTGGTCATGCGCTTTCCGACTATCCCCACTCCCTGGAACTCGGGTGGCCTCTCCCCTGCGATCAGGGATTGTTCTGAATTGAGTTCATCGTATTTGGTGGTCAGTGGCTCCAGCCTTGCATTGGCCGCCACAATCTCGGCTTGCAGCGGACGACGCTTGAAAAAACCCAGGATTCCGCGCATGGATTCCATCTTGGCATGCTGTCGCTTTATCTCACCCTGCAGCCGGGCAATCTCGGTGATCATCTCCTGCATGGCTTCTGCCAGTTTAGCCAAACGTTGGTTTCGATCACGATTGAAAATCATGACTTCTCGCTGGCGTTCCTTCTCTTCACGCTTGCGATGTAACTCAGCCGCGAACTTCTTCAGTTCCGCCGCACTGGTATTCCACAGGTTACGGAACTGGTAATAGACAATTGCGTTGAAGCCGGCCTCGGGATTAGCGAACAACTTGGCCAGGGACTCCATCCGCGCCTCGGCGCTTAAGGTCGCTGCCTGCTGTTGCTTCAAGGTTTCTTCAAGACGGTATCGCTGTTCGCGCAGGCGCTGGAATTCTTTCTTCAGGGCGGCCCGGTTCCAGAATAGCTGCATCAGGCGATCTTCGCCCTCACCTTTACCGTCGCTACCTGAGTGCTTTTTCGTCATCCCAAAGTCTTCCGATGCCCGTGAACCCCGTCAAAGCGGTGCCCAACATCAACACAGTATTCCAGCCATTTATTAAGCATCATGTTCCGCTGCCAGCGCTGATGCAATGCCCTACCCGGTTTGGTGGTATACGGCTCCAGCACCCGATGCCGATGAAACGTCGAACACTGCATAGTCTCCACCATTCGAGCGTCATGATAAATACGTACCGTCAGGTCAGGATCCGGCACGCTGTCCTCTCCCTCCTTAAACAGGTAGGTCATGTGCAAGGTAGTGGTATACGGGCCCTTATCAAGCACGCTCAGGAACAACGGCAGGTCGTTGGCAGCCCGGGAAACCTGCTCAGCGGGCATGTCCTTGAAATTGGGCAACAGCGAAATCAGTCGGATGAAATTGCTTTCGTACAGCGTCATCAGTCCCACGAAGGTCCGGGGCTGCGTTGGCCTGTGTAAGGCTATGAGACTGTCGCTAAGCATTGGCGAAATATATCACAGGGTACACGGGCCAGCGCCAGCGCCAATTTTCGGCCTTCTTCAGGGCCTGAATCTTCTTTCCAGACCTGTGTGCTGAAGGATTGTGCTGGCGATTTCCTCGACCGACATTTCGGTAGTATCAATGGTGGGAACGCCGTATTTCTTGAAAAGCTTCTCCGCCTCGCGCAATTCGAAACTAATTTGCTGGGGTGTAGCGTAACGCCCCCCATCCAGTCTTTCCTTGCGAATCTGCCGCAACCGCTGGGAATTAATAGTGAGGCCATAAAGCTTCTTGCGATGCGAATCCAGTGCGGCGGGCAACTTGCCTGACTCGAACTCTTCTTCGGTGAGGGGGTAATTGGCCGCAAAAACACCATATTGCATAGCCATGTACAGGCAGGTGGGGGTCTTACCCGAACGCGACACACCCACCAGGATCACATCGGCCTTGCCGTAATCCTTGATATGCGCCCCATCATCATTGTTCAGTGCGTAATTCGTGGCCTCAATGCGGAAATTGTATGCATCGACATTGGCCGACATGCCATGGGCCCGCCCTGTCGTATGGGAGGACTTCACTCCCAACTCACGCTCCAGCGGGGCCAGGAATGCGTCAAAAAAGTCTAGATACAGGCCATTTGCCTCGTGAAGCATATCGCGCAAATCATCGTGAACCAGGGTACTGAAGACCAGCGGGCGCTGCCCCTCTGCTTCCGCAGTGAGGTTGATTTTCCGCACTGCCTCCTCGGCCTTTTCCCTGTTGGACACAAAGGGAATAGTGATCCTGTTAAAAGATGCACCGTCAAACTGCGTCAGAAGGCTTTGCCCGAAGGTTTCCGCCGTCACGCCAGTTTGATCAGAAATGAAAAATACCGTCCGCTGAACCATTGCAAGCCGCTATAATGTTGTCAGTTGTTGAAGCCGGAATTCTCTAGTGCCGGCTGGAATAATACAAGGGGGATAGAAGGTTGAATAGTTACGTCATTTCGTTAAACCAGCTTGGAATGAATGATGTCGAGAATGTCGGAGGCAAAAACTCCTCTCTCGGTGAGATGATCAGCCACCTTAGCAGTTTGGGAGTCGATGTTCCCGGCGGCTTTGCTACTACCGCCCAGGCCTACTGGGACTTCCTGGACAATGCGAACCTGCGCAGCAGGATCCAGGAGGCTCTGAAAGACCTGGACGTGGACGATGTAGACGAACTCACGCGCACTGGCGCGATGATCAGGCAATGGGTTATGGAAAACCCCCTTCCAGCCCGCCTCCAGGAAGAAATTGAGGTCGCCTACAATTCCATGCGCGAAGATGGCGATGCCTCTGTCGCGGTCCGCTCCTCGGCAACCGCTGAGGATTTGCCGGATGCCTCTTTCGCCGGGCAGCAGGAAACTGTGCTCAACGTACGTGGCGTGGACCAGGTTATCCAGTCAATTCATGAGGTGTTCTCCTCCCTGTTCAATGACCGTGCGATTGCATATCGGGTCCACCAGGGCTTTGAACACGAGCGGGTTGCCCTCTCCGCAGGCATCCAGCACATGGTGCGCAGTGACCGGGGCTCCAGCGGTGTGATGTTCACACTGGACACTGAATCGGGCTTCCGAGAGGTGGTTTTCATCACCTCCTCCTACGGTCTGGGCGAAACCGTGGTCCAGGGCGCTGTGAATCCGGACGAATTTTACGTATCGAAACGCGCCCTGGAGCGTGGGGACTTCCCCATCCTGAGGCGAAACATTGGTGGCAAGGCCATCAAGATGATTTACAACGAGGATCCCAACGATCCCTCCACAGTGAAAACCGTGGATGTCAGCGACGAGGACCAAGTACGCTTTTCCCTGACCGAAGATGACGTCATTAACCTGGCCCGCCAGGCGATGATCATCGAGAAGCATTACCAGCGTCCCATGGATATCGAATGGGGCAAGGATGGCGAAACCGGCAAGATTTATATCTTGCAGGCCCGTCCGGAAACAGTGCAAAGCAGAAGTGGCCGGGTTCTCCAGCGTTTCAGCCTTAAGAAGCATTCCAAAGTCATTATCTCGGGCCGTAGCATTGGCCATCGTATTGGCAGCGGCACGGCCAGGGTAATCGACAACATCAAGGACATGGGACGTGTACAAAGCGGTGATGTGCTGGTTGCCGACATGACCGACCCGGACTGGGAACCGGTAATGAAGCGCGCCTCAGCCATTGTCACTAACCGTGGTGGTCGAACCTGTCACGCTGCGATTATTGCCAGGGAACTGGGTATTCCGGCGGTGGTTGGCTGCGGCACCGCCACCGACAAGATCTCCGATGGAGACGAGGTCACCATATCCTGCGCCGAGGGTGACGAAGGCTTTGTATACGAGGGCATCCTGGATTTCGAGCAACATGAAATCCAGCTGGACGCCCTGCCGGATATTCCGGTGAAAATCATGATGAATGTGGGTAACCCGGACCGGGCGTTTGATTTCGCCAGCATTCCCAACCGGGGCGTCGGCCTGGCAAGACTGGAATTCATCATCAACCGGATGATTGGCGTACACCCCCGTGCCCTGCTTGAATACGACTCACTGGATGTGGATCTGAAAGAGACCATTAGCCACCAAATGGCCGGATACACGGACCCGGTGGAATTTTTCGTGAGAAGACTGGCCGAAGGCATTTCAACTATTGCCGCAGCATTTGAACCCGAGCCGGTCATCGTCAGGCTGTCGGACTTCAAATCCAACGAATACGCCAACCTGATTGGCGGCAGTCTTTACGAACCCCATGAGGAAAACCCCATGCTGGGATTCCGGGGCGCTTCGCGTTACCTGGATCCGGTGTTCAGACCCTGTTTTGAGCTCGAATGCCGCGCCCTGAAGATGGTGCGTGAGGAGATGGGCCTGTCGAACGTCTGGGTCATGGTGCCCTTCGTACGGACCGTCGAAGAAGGCAAGGGCGTGATTGACCTGCTCAAGGAAAACGGCCTGGAGCAAGGCAAGAACGGCCTCAAGGTCATCATGATGTGCGAGGTACCCACCAACGCCCTGCTGGCTGAGGAATACCTTGAGCACTTTGACGGCATGTCCATCGGCTCCAACGACATGACCCAGCTGACCCTGGGCCTGGACAGAGATTCTGCGGTAATCGCCCACCTGTTCGACGAACGGGACCCGGCAGTGCGCAAAATGCTGGCCATGGCCATCAAGGCTTGCAAGGACAAGGGGAAATACGTGGGTATCTGCGGCCAGGGGCCGTCAGATCATCCCGACCTGGCCAAATGGCTGCTGGAACAGGGCATCGAAAGCATGTCCCTGAACCCTGACACAGTAGTCGAGACCTGGCTGCACCTGGCAGGCCAGAAAATCTGATTGAGTGGGCGGCCTCTTCTAGAGGTCGCCCCAACTCGAACGCCGGCGCCAGCGAATCCGCGGCAGAATCAATCCAAGCAACAAGCCCACGAACAGCACGCCACCACCGGCCATGAACCATTCAAGGGTCCGGCGATTGGATAATTCCTCATTGAGGATGCTCAGCTGGTCGTTTTCACCTTCCAGAGTGGTCACGCGCTGACGCAGCGCGCTGTTTTGCTTGTCTATATTGAGCACATCCGAGGCTTTTTCGCGCACTTCGTGGAGTTGTTTCGCCAACTGCTCGTTTTCGCTGCGAAGAGTATCTCTTTCCTTTTCCAGTCCGCTCAACGAACTGCTGGAGGCATTAAGCTTCGCACTGGTGCTCTTGGAGGACTCCACAAGCGCTGCGTACCGGCGCTGCACGTCGGGCAACACATCTCGCGCCACGGGCTGGTTCACGAGGAACCGGCTCAGGACCCAGCCTTCGGTACCCGAGGGGAGCCTCACCAGGCTGTAGCCGGTGTCACCGCTATCCTCAAGCACTTCCAGCGCTGTGCCCGACTTGAGCATGCGAACGATATTGTTACGGGTGCTCTGGCCACTGCGAAGCGTCACTTCCAGCTCATCAGTCACATAGCGGGTTTCAGCAAAGACTGCTCCGGCCAGCCCTAGCGACGCCATCGCCACCGAACCGAGCACAACAAATTTGAGAGTCTTGTAAATCATAGGAGGCCTCTGTTCCCGCAATATGTGAAGGCAGTCAATCTGCCGTTATTCTATTTGCGATTTATTGTAACCTCAGAATCGACCAAGAACAGCGTCGCAATTTACCGACGGTTCCTGGCGAGCCCGCTTCCAATAACCCGGAGATTCCCAGTCATGACTACAGCCTACCTTTGCGTACTGTTCGCGGGCCTGATGCCCTACATCTTTACCGGCATCGCCAAGTCGTCTAAAAAAGGCCTCGACAACCGGGCCCCGAGAGAATTTCTTGCCACTCTGGAAGGTTGGGGGCAACGGGCAAATTGGGCGCAAATGAATTCGTTTGAAGCCTTTCCGCTTTTTGCAGCCGCGGTGGTGATCGCCCAGCTGCGCGGCATAGATCAATCGCTGCTGAACAATCTTGCCATGGGCTTTATAGCCGCGCGCATCGCCTATGGCGCCTTCTATATCTTTGACAAGCCCTCGTTGCGCTCCCTGTCATGGACAGCAGGCATTGGCTGCTGCGTGGCGTTGTTCCTTGTCTAAATCGAAAGCCTAGTCCTGGGAAAGATGGGCCAGTGCGTGGGCATTGGCCTCCCAGTTGCGGCCATCAAACGGTGAAATTGTCATGGACGCCACCCTGTCCGTATCCAGGCAACGGGCATTCACGCTATAGCCATCCGGGTTGGAGCGCGGGATATAAAACGACTTCACCCCGCAGTGCCGGCAAAAATAGTGCTTGGCCGCGCCGGTGTTAAACGTATAGCAATGAAGATCGTCGTCTCCCTGAACCAGGGTGAACCGGGCCGAGGGCACAATCAGGTGCAAGTAGCCGCTTTTCGAGCAAATTGAGCAATTGCACTCATCCACCGCAAGATTAGCCGGCGCCTGGACTTCGAATCTCACACGGCCGCAATGACATCCGCCGCCATGGGTCACCATTTGTTCTGAACTCATACTCTCACTCCGGATTCCGGGACTCCATGCTGACCACCATGGCCAGGCTGGAGTCGTCCTGGTTTAAGGTCAGTCGAGTGATCGTACCACCCAGCGCCTCACCGAAATCTGCAACCGCTTCCCATTCAGACTGGCCGGGCTGCCAGCGCCACAATGCGGCCCCCGATGCCATCCATACCCGGCCCTCCCGATCCAGGGCCATGTCCTGGGAGCCTCCGGGCGTATCCAGTAGGGAAACTTGCAGGTCACTGGCCAGGTCGTGCCCGGTCAACTGCCACCGTCCTTCTCCCGTAGACAGGAGGAAATAGAGCATTCCCGTGCGTGGATCCCTGGCAAAGGAACGACCGATATCCGTCGCTAACTGTCGCACCCCGGGACCTGCCGTGTTGCCGAGCACCAACTTCATGGGCTCATCAACCAGGAATAATGCCAGTGACTTATCCGTTAACCAGAGGTGATACCCCACGTTATCCAGTTCGCTAACCAGCATCTCCTCGGGGGTGCCATCGGCGTTGTAGACCCATAGCCGCTGGCTACCGTCTTCCTCCACGCGAACCACGGAAAAGCCGCCACCAGGCCGCGGTGTTGGCGAGTACTCGCTCTGGGTGGTCTCAGTCAGGCGTCGGGCCCCGCCCTCCTCTATATCCAGCAGATACACATCCGACTGCAAGTCTGCGCGTATCGAACTGAATATCAACTGTTGCCCACCAGGCAGGAATGCAGGCTGATTGTCATACCCTGGCCGGGCTGTCAGGTTGCGCAGGCTCGCCGTGTCAGGCATGCCCTGGGCATTAATGCTGACCATGAAAATATCTGTATCGGGCACCTGGCTGGCAATTTCCTCTGCCGCCGATTCTTCTACAGCCTGGCTCTCAGTAGTTTCGGCAGTAGCCGGTGCACCCGCCGGCTCCGGCGTTTGCTGGCCACACCCGGATACCAGTAGAACAATCAATAAAATATAGCGAAACTGCATTGGTGATTTCTCCATTCCTGTCCGCGACCGCTTCAACATCGGGCACTTACCAGGGCAGATGATCCAGGTCCACATTGCCGCCGCTGATGATCAAGCCAATTCGCTTACCGGGCAGCTCCAGTCGACGGTGCAGCAAGGCTGCAATAGGCACCGCAGAAGACGGCTCGATGACCAGTTTCATTCTTTCCCAGACGAAGCGCATAGCCGCGATAATCTCGCTTTCTTCGACACATATAATGTCATCGGCATAGCGGTGAATCAGTTCGAAATTTCGTTCGCCCAGCGAGGCTCTCAATCCATCAGCAATGGTGTCGGGCGAATCCATGATCACCCGGGCGCCTCGCCGGAAAGACTGGCGCGCATCATCCGCCTGGCGCGGTTCGACTCCGATGACCCGCGTGCCTTTTCCAAAGCCCTCCGCCGCCAGCAAGGTTCCACCAATCAGCCCTCCTCCGCCTACCGGAACGAGAATCACATCCAGTCCCCCAACGTCATCCATGAGTTCCAGTGCCGCGGTCCCCTGACCGGCAATCACCAGGGAATCATCATAGGGATGAACCATGTGTGCACCGGTTTCCTCCATCACCCTGGCAAGGGTTTCTTCCCGGTTGCGCATGCCGGGCGCACAGTCCCAAACCTTCGCCTGGTAATGACGCACCGCCGCGCGTTTTACCTCGGATGAATTCGATGGCATGACCACGTGGGCCGGCGCTTTGCGAATCATTGCCGCCAGGGCCACGGCAGCGCCGTGATTTCCCGAGGAATGTGTCGCAACACCTTTTTTGATTTGTTCGTCGTCCAGGGCGAAAACAGCATTGCAGGCGCCACGGGCCTTGAACGCTCCCACCCGCTGCAGGTTCTCACACTTGAGAAACACCTCAGCCTGGGTCACGGCGTTCATGGTGCTGCTGGAATGTATCGGTGTCCGGTGCACGTAACCGGCTATGCGCTCACGGGCCGCCAGCACGTCTGCGTAAGTGGGGATATCAACCATTCTGCTTACCTCTTTTCCAGCACAACAGCATGTTGTTGGCCGGCATATCCATGCGCGTTGCCAGGCTCAAACCCAGGGGGGCCGCTGCATCCTCCAGGGCTCCCAGGTCACGCACGCCCATGTGGGGCGCCCGTTGTCTCAAACCTGCGTCAAACTCACGATTGCTCTGACTGGTGAATTTACCATCAAGATTGAATGGACCGTAAATCAAAAATCGTCCGCCATCAGGAAGCAAGCCACTGACGCCGCGAAACATGGCCAGGACCTCTTCCCAGGCCATGATATGGCAAGTATTGGAGCTATAGACCGCTTGCACCTCCAGCGAGGGCCACTGGTCCTGGGCCACGTCCAGCAGCAGGGGGCCGGCCAGGTTATCAAGCGAGGTACTTTCCAGGTTCGACCGGATGGCGGAATGGTTTTCCTGCCGGTCGCTGGTGACCCAGTGAAGATGCTGAAAATGCTGTGCGAAATACACTGCGTGCTGGCCGGTACCCGAACCGATCTCCAGCACGCTGCCCTGCCCAGGGAGCAAACTGGCAAGCGCCTGTCTTATTGGTTCTTTGTTCCGGTCAGCGGCAGAAAAGTATCCCGTCACACATAAGACTCCGTGGGTTCATCCGGCAAGCCCAGCAGGCGTTCACGGTAGTGCTTGAGTTCATCAATTGAATCGTGGATGTCATCCAGGGCCAGGTGCCGGGACTCCTTGGAAAAACTGGCCATGACCTCCGGCGCCCAGCGGGCAGCCAGTTCCTTCAACGTACTCACATCCAGGTTACGGTAGTGGAAGTAACGTTCCAGGTCGGGCATGAAGCGGGCAAGGAAGCGTCGATCCTGGCAAATGCTGTTGCCACACATGGGCGACAATCCCGGGTCCACGTACTGGGCAAGAAATTCCAGGGTCTTGCGCTCGGCTTCGGCCTCATTGACCTTGCTTTCCCGCACCCGCTTAACCAGCCCGGAGCCGTTATGCTGCCGGGTATTCCAGTCATCCATTTCCTCCAGAATCGAGTCTGCCTGGTGGATGGCGAACACCGGACCTTCTGCCAGGATCCTCAGGTGGGTATCGGTTACCACGGTGGCAATTTCGATAATCACATCCTCATGAGGCAGCAACCCTGTCATTTCAAGGTCAATCCAGATCAGGTTCTTTGGGTCTTTGGACATTTATGGCACTCCGTTTGCTTGCCGCGCATTCTAGCAAAGGCTAAGCTGATGCGCCCTTTCAACGTGGATGACGAATGAGCCTGTTTACCTCGATTTTCATTGCATTTCTCGTCGCAAGCACCCTGTGCCGCCTTTGGCTGTCGCTGCGACAGACCCGGCATATCAGCGAGCATCGAGCCCAGGTACCAAAACCGTTTAGCCAGCAAATTTCCCTGGAAGATCATCAAAAGGCCGCTGATTACACTAATGCCAAGGCCCAGTTGGGAAGAATGGAGACGGTTTTCGACTCGCTGCTGTTGGTGGCCTGGACCGTGGGTGGCGGCATCGCACTGGTCCAATCCATGGTTGATACCAGCGGCCTGACCGGCCTGTGGGGCGGCGTGGCGATGATCATTGCCGTGCTGATAATCAGCAGCCTGCTGTCTCTTCCGTTCAGCATCGCGCAAACTTTTGGCATTGAATCCCGATTCGGCTTCAATCGCTCCACCGCCGGGTTATTCATCGCGGACATGCTCAAGGGCTTGGGTCTTACTCTGCTTCTGGGTGCGCCGCTACTGGCTGCCGTGCTGTGGATCATGGCCCACACCGGCGAGCTTTGGTGGGTTTACGCCTGGGCTGTCTGGTCCGGATTTGGCCTGTTGATGTTCTGGGCCTACCCCACCTTGATCGCGCCGCTGTTTAACAAGTTTTCCCCCCTGGAAGACGAGACGCTGAAAGCCCGGGTTGAAGCGCTGCTGGATCGCTGCGGATTTCATAGCAAAGGCATCTTTGTCATGGACGGTTCCCGACGCTCGGCCCATGGCAACGCCTATTTCACCGGCATCGGAAACAACAAGCGCATCGTGTTCTTCGATACCCTTATCGGCACTCTCGAGCCGTTGGAAGTCGAAGCCGTGCTCGCTCATGAACTGGGACACTTTCGCAAGCGTCACGTTCGCAAGCGCCTGGTGTGGTCACTGGTTAGCAGCCTGATCGGCCTGGGCATTCTGGGCTGGCTCAAATCCGAGGCCTGGTTCTACACCGACCTGGGCGTACCCGCAGTCAGCGACCAGGCAGCTTTGTTGCTGTTCATCATGATTTCCCCGGTATTCAGCTACTTCATCTCTCCCCTTTCGGCCTGGTTCTCGCGCAAGCACGAATTCGAAGCGGATGCTTACGCGGCCAGCCAAAGCGACGCCAATGCATTAGTGGATGCGCTGGTGAAACTTTACCGGGAGAACGCCTCCACCCTTACCCCGGATCCGGTGCACTCGGCGTTTTACGACTCCCACCCGCCCGCCATGATCCGCATCCAGCACCTGCATGACCTTGCCCAGGCGAAAGCATGAGCCGGGAACAGGGAATTGTTGCTGCAAACTTTGGCCGACAGGTCCTGGTCGAAAACGCTGAAGGCGCGCTGATTCCCTGCATCATGTCTGGCCGCAAATTACGCCCGGTCACCGGTGACCGTGTTATGTGGGAACCCCTGGACGGGAAGAACAAGGGACTGGTCTGCGAAGTTCTCCCCAGGGACAACGAACTGACCCGGCCCGACAGGCGCGGACGCACCGATGTGCTGGCGGCAAATGTCAGCCAGGTGATGGTGGTCTGCGCTCCCCGACCGACGCCTGACCTGTTTCTCATCGACCGCTACCTGGCGGCAGCCGCCTTCATGGGCGCCTCGGCCTCGGTGGTGCTAAACAAGTCAGACCTGGAAAACGAGGCCGGCCTGGAACCCCTGCGAGAGGCCCTGGTGGAGTACAGCAAGATCGGCTACCCGGTGATACACACCAGCGCCATGTCGATGGAGGGCCTGGCCCCCTTATGTGCACAGATGGTCGGACACACCAGCATCCTGGTGGGCCAATCCGGCGTGGGTAAATCTTCGATCCTCAATGCCCTGCTGCCTGAGGCGGATATTCTGACCGGCGAACTATCAGAAGCCAGCGGAGAAGGACGCCACACCACCACCGCCTCGCGGCTTTATCACCTGAATACCGGTGGTGAACTGATCGATTCTCCGGGAGTGCGGGACTACGCACCCGCTGCCTTCGGCGAGGCGGATTTAACCAACGGTTTTATCGAATTCGCGGAGCCTGCAGGCAGCTGCAAGTTCGCCAACTGCCGTCACCTGCACGAACCACATTGTGGCGTCACCCAGGCGGTTGAAAACGGGGTAATCTGCCCCCGCCGATATGAAAGCTATAAGCGCCTCACCCGCCTGATGGAGCAATTACGCCCGGGGTACTAGCGGCGCACACGTGGCTCGGTCTTATTCGACATCCACCAGGACACGAAAATCATCGCGCTGCCCACCGCGGCCAGGGACACGAAAAGTGTCGCCGGCTTGCCATGGGGAAAGTCCTCGATAATCAGCTTCGCGCCAACCAGGATCAGCATTGGATAAACCAACCACCTGGCCTCTGGCCATCTCTTGTGGCGACTGGATATAGCCAGGGTGATTGCCGATGCTGCCAGGATCGATGTTCTAAGCGCTGCCAGTACAGCCAGGTCAGCCTCCGTACCCGGCACCCCTGCAATCGACGGAGCAAGCAGCAATACGAGAAGACCACCCACTTCCCAGACTGCGAGAACCAACACCACTATCTGGGGCATACCGGCCAACTTTCCCCAACGGGTCGAGCGCTGGGCCACAGGAATAAACAGGCTACCAACGGTGGCCAGGGCCACCACCACCTGCCAGCTGACTACCGGCGGCCAACTTTCCGCTCCATTTCCTGCAAGAGCAAGAAATCCTGTAGACAGCACTCCCGAAACAAATCCCGCCGCAATCAGCAACAAGGAACATTGCAGGCTCAGGGTCACCATTCCCTGTCTGCCGCTAAACCAGGCCAATACCAGGGCCAGCGCGGCCCAACCGGCTGCAGCGATACCTGGTGTCAAGACGATGGCACTGCCGGCGGCAACCAGCATTAGGCCCAGGGTCGAATAGAAAAAGAAGTTAGGCTCGCGGGCAGCCAGGGTCCTGGGCGTGAATCCCAGGCCGTAGATAACAGCACCCAGAACCAGGGCCAGGAAGCCCACCACTACCAAATTGATATGCCCGCCCCTGGACACTTCACCGGCCACATAAACCAGCAGGCCCACCGCCACGATAGCCTGGACAACCTCGAAAGCACCAACGTCCTCACCGTGAATGTGGGTCCGGACAGCAAAGCTCACCAGGTAAGCCAGCAATAGCGCGACCGCAAACCCAAAGGCCTCCATGTAGGCCACGTCCCAACCTTCGTTGGAACTCAACAACACCAGGGCAACAACTCCGGCGTTAACCCCCAGTGCAGCGATCCACTGGGGTCCCCTCCAGGTACGCTGATACACGGCCCACAAACAACCCATTGCCAGCAACAGCAAGAAGGCGACAAAAGCCTGGGCTGTATGTGAAGCACCGAGCAAATACAGTGCCGTCCCCACTCCACCGGCGCTTATCAGCCATGCCAGGATGCGCATATCCCTTAGCACCGACACCAGCAAGGCCAGCCCACAAAATACGCTTAACGCGATAGCACCCTGTGCCCCACTGAGCAGGTCGAATTTCGTCACCGCCTCCGCGAGCAGCGGCAAGGTCAGCAAGGTTGAGGATACTGCAAAAAACAAGGCGCCTGCTTTACGACCCTCTATGCCACCGGCACGATAGGCCATGAATAGCCACACCATTGCGTAGGATGCGCCAAGGAAAATACCCAGGCCTGTCGGGACAACCTGTGAGTCCGTCATGGCACGCAGGAGAAACGCGCCACCAAATATCAGGAGCACTCTCCCCAGGTGGGAAGAGGCGTTTGAAACCATTCCTTCATTAAGCGCTACGCCGCCAGATTCTTCAGCTGCGACACCAATACCCGTTCTTTTTTCAACAATCCGCAGTCGTTCTTCAACGGCTGCGACACGAGCTTCAAGAACAGACAGAGCATCATCCATAGCGGCACCTTCCAGCGTTGCGGCGACCAATAATCAAAGCGGTCACAGTGGCTATCCGATTTTTTGATATTTTTATTTTTCCTAATCCCTTATACCCGACAGGGATAGCCGACCTGTCGGGTTCTGCGAATTTGTTCAGTGTGACCGCAGTGAAGGTACAAACTTGTTAATTATCGAAAACAGCACGAATGGAATTGCAATGACCGTCAACGCTCCAAACAAACCTTCCTTAAAGGTTTCCATGCTGTGAGGAATAATCGGAATGTGGTAATGCATGTACCCGGAGAATGACAGGGAGAATGCCTGCCCGCCGATCACCACGTTCCAACGCATCATGAACACCCCGAACAAAATCAGGATCAGCGCCACCACCGTTCGCTTGATGGTCAGTTTCGGCAACAACAAGAGTATGAATGGCACCAGGTTACCCAGGGTGTACTGCAGGATAAATATATTGAAGAAATCCTTCCCGTACATCACCGAGCGCAAAATATCCCAGGACTTCATCGCGGTATACCCACGGAAGATCAGGTCAAGCATCTCAAGGGTGATAGCCGCAACCAGGAAGCCCAGCAGATAGCGCCCGGCCTCGAAAACGACCGCTTTCTCGGCGCCATGTATTTGCACCGACTTGTCGGCACTGCGCCTGTTCCGAAATGCCTGCCACTCCATGATGATGATGTAGGTAAGCATACACAGCGCGATACCGGAGACCACTGCAGACATGATGAAAATCACCGGCATCAATGGCGACATCCACAAGGCATTGGCCTTGACCGACCCGAAAATAAATCCTGCATATCCATGCAGGAAGCAGGCCACAGGAATACCCACGCCCGCGAGTATCTTGGCTGCCTTGTTATCGACGGCAATCGCCTCGTCGCTAACGTCGTAGGCGCCCATTGTGAGCACCTGGTATAAAAGCCGCGTCATGGTATTGGCAATTCCAGACTTACCCTTCAGCTCCTGCACCTGTTCAACAAAATACTTGCGATAGACAAACCAGATCTCGCTGACAACTATCAAAGCATAAGTTGTAAACACAATACCAAAGGCTGCAATCGCCGAGGTGAAATGCGGTGTTAGCAAGGGCTCCATGGCCCTGGTCGGTTGTTGCAAATGAAGCAGCAATGGCAATGCCGCGACCGGCAACAAGGCAAGAGAGAACACCAGAGAAAACTGGGCGATGTCTTTAAGGCCTTTCTGGTCAAACACATGATAGAGCGATGACAGGACAAACGCGCCCGCCACCAGACCGGTCATGTAGGGATACATGACAATCTGGATACTCCAGTAAATGAATTCATTGGGATAGACAAAGAGTTCTTTAACTGTCCATTCAACGCCATGTACTACTAGATCAGGGGACATATCATCTACCTCACGTTCTCATCGAGGCCCAAATAAAACACATGCGGTTTCGTCCCATACTCGTCTTTCAGCACAGCTACCCGCTTGGTCGCAATGGTCTTGGCGACTGGATCGTCTGGATCTTTGAGATTGCCTATCTTCCGAGCATCGAAGGCGCAGGCCTGGACACAGGCAGGCTCCAACCCTTTGCTGGTACGGTGATAGCAGAAATTGCACTTGTCGGCTGTCTTGGTAACCGGGTGGAAGAACCTCACACCGTAAGGACAGGCCATGATGCAGTAGCCACAACCAATGCACCAATCCCGATCGATCAGCACCACGCCATCCTCAGTCTGGTAGGTAGCGCCCACCGGACAAACCTGGACACAGGGTGCGTTTTCACACTGGTTGCAAAGCTTGGGTACAAAGAAGGCCTTGGTGATGTCCTTGGGATCTATCACTTCGTCGCGAATCTTATCGTCGATAAATCCGTCACGACCGCCCATAGGCGAATCAATGTGAGCCTCACCATCTTTGGTGATCACGTAGCGCTCAACCCAGGTACGAGTTACCGGCGCATCGTAGGGTATTTCGTTTTCCAGCTTGCAAGCCTTGACGCACATACCGCAGCCAACACACTTGTTGGTATCGACCAGGAACGTCCACCTGGTTTTCTTGTTCTCAACCGCCGCTTTTAATTCTCCGGGGGTCAGAAATACCATGGTACTCACAGGCAACGCGGCAGCCAGGGTAGTGGTGGCGGTGTCCTTGAGGAATTGTCGACGAGAGCAGGTCATCACCTATCCTCCAAATTTGGATTATGTGGGTTATGGCACTTACTACACTCGAACTTGCGCTTGTGCTTTTCAGACACGACGCCTTTCATCATTCCCCGTCTGCTGTTGGGGTAATCGAGTAATGCGTGGCATCGCAGGCACTGCTCCCGCGAGCGGTCTATGACAAGTTGCTTGACCTCCCTGGGATGGCCTGCAGCAGGTCCGTGACAATTTTCGCACTGGATTTTCTTGTGCCTGGAGTGGCTAATCGACTCGAAATTTTCTTCATGGCATTTGGAGCAACGCTCCCGGCCCTGGTACTTGACCGGAAAATCTTTCCACTCGTCGACATTGCTCAGGCGATAATAGTTGTAGGTAAAGGAGTCACCGTGAACGCCGAAATCCTCCGGTACCATGAAGTGCCGGGCAACCATAATCAGCAAGACTAGCCCTATGGCCAACCATAGCGGTCGCAGTACGTGGTTCTTCATGCCCCCTCCAGTCGATTCTTTCAAAAACAAGCTTTTGAATATTCGACACGGGCCGTCACTGCCGTTTTGAATTTTTCTGTCGTGATAATCAGGTATACAAACGGTCTTGACTGAGATCCTTCTTCGCTTCGTGTCTAGTTTTTGTTCGAGTCCATATTTGCGGTGATTTTTTTCGTTCCGCAATAGGTATTAACCCGAAGCATTCTCGGTAAGATAACTTACAAAAAATTGTCGCAGCGCGGCATTTTCGTTCGTCGAAAGCCGAAGGAATAGCGTTTATATAGGGGAAATATGGCCGTCGCTTCGCCAATACAAATCCGCAAGAAAGGCGATAAAAGTTAAAAATATAACTTCGCAATACACAGCGAATTTAATGGGAACGGTTATTCTTGCCGGCAGTCAGAAAGACTCATTCCAGACCGCGCAACCGGGCATGAAATATTTCCATAAAGAACTTCATCTTTTCAGGGCAAAAGGTCACCGCAACCCACCTGTCGAAGGTCGCCAATGAGAAGATTTTTTGGAGCATGAAATCCGCCGTTGATTCGGCTATTCCATGGTGTGCCGACCCGCCAGGGCGTGAGACAGGGTTCCGCCATCGACAAATTCAAGCTCGCCCCCAACCGGGACGCCATGAGCAATCCGGGTTGAGCGAATTCCGCGTTTGTTGGCCAGTTCAGAGATGTAGTGTGCGGTGGCCTCGCCTTCCACGGTCGGATTGGTAGCCAGGATGACTTCTTTTACGGAACCGCTATCCAGGCGCTGCTCCAACAGGTCAATACCCAACTGATCCGGACCCACACCATCTAACGGAGACAGGTGACCCATCAGGACAAAATACAATCCGCTGTAGCCGGCTGACTGTTCAACCGCCATCACATCTGCCGGAGTTTCCACCACACACAGAATGCTCGCATCCCGGGAACTTCCCTTGCATATCCAGCACAGGGTCTCCTCGGTAAGCATCCTGCAGCGTTCACAGTGCCCGACCTTCTCCACCGCCTGGACCAGCGCCTCGGCCATGGCCAGGGCCCCGTCACGATCACGCTCAAGCAAATGGAATGCCATGCGCTGGGCAGACTTGGGCCCGACACCCGGCAAACATCTCAGGGCATCTACAAGACGACTGACTAGCGGCGAATAACTCATGGGGCTAGAACGGGAGCTTCATGCCTGGCGGCAAGGACATCCCGGAGGTCATGGATGACATTTTTTCGCTGGTGGTGCGTTCAATGCGATGGACGGCATCATTGATTGCCGCGGCAACCAGGTCTTCCAGCATTTCCTTGTCGTCACCGAGCAATGAATCATCAATATCCACCCGGCGAACTTCATGCTTGCCGGTCATCACCACCTTCACCATGCCAGCGCCGGATTCACCGGTCACTTCCATGCGTCCCAACTCTTCCTGGGCTTTCTGCATGCTTTCCTGCATCTGCTGGGCCTGCTTCATTAGCTGGCCGATTCCGCCTTTCATCGGGTAAAACTCCTCGGTTCTATTCGGGTCAGTCGTCTAGGGGCCTGACCGATTCTTCATGAATTGTGGCGCCAAATGTGGATTTCAACGCCAGGATGTTAGGGTCTTGCTCAAGGGACTCCCTGGCATCGCGCTGCTTTTCTTCCTCAAGGCGAGCCACTTGTTTTGCCGGGGTTTCTGCCACCGGCGCCTCCAGGGTAATACGCAGGGAAATGCTGGTCTGAAAATACGCGCTGAGGCTCTCCTGCAATTTCCCTTTTAGCGTGTCGGTTAACAACGCCTTGCTTGACGGGTCCAGTTGCAGGGAAATCGTATTCCCCTCGCGGCCCAACATCACGCAGTTCACAGCAACCTGCCGGGCAACACCCTTCAGATGCATTGCACCAATCAGTGACATCCAGCTTTCGGTGTCCCTGGCTACGATCTGAGCCTGTTCCTGTCCGGATGGCGATTGAACCACGGACGCGGCGCTGGTCGCGGGAACCGAAGAGGCCCGGGGTGCCGGCGTGGGCGCCGCCGGTGCACTGGCAGGTCGCTTTGCAGGCGCTTGGGTCCTGGTCTTGGGAGCCGGAGCGCGCTTGGCTTTGCCGACCGCCGCAGCGGCTGACGGTGCCGCACCTGCGGCGCCGGTATCCGGCTTGAATGCCAACATACGCAGCAGGGTCATCTCGAACCCGCTCCTTGGATCAGGCGCCAGGTCCAGGTCTTTACGACCGCTAATCGCTATCTGGTAGAACAATTGAACATCTTCCGGCGACAACAGCTCCGCAAGCCGTTGCACTGAATCATCGTCTTCCTCTGCCAACCCCGCACCGGGCACAACCTGGTGCACAGCGATTTTCTGCAGGATGGATGACAAATCAATCAGCGCCCGGTCGTAATCCGGTACATCCTGGGCCAGGGCCTCCGCCCCTTCCATCAACGCTGAGCCATCCTGGGCGGCAAGAGCCTCAACCAGGTGGGTGACATGATGTTTGTCTATAGAGCCCAGCATCTTGCCGACTTCGGCTTCCCTGACCTCACCACCGCCGAATGCAATGGCCTGGTCCAGCAAACTCAAGGCATCCCGCATGCTGCCCTCGGCAGCGCGGCCCAGCATCCTCAGGGCAGGCAGGTCGGCACCAATCCCCTCTTCCCCGGCCAGCAATTCCAGGCGCTCGACGATGAGGTCCAGGGATATGCGTTTCAGGTTGAACTGCAGGCAGCGTGACAATACGGTCACCGGCAATTTTTGCGGGTCAGTGGTAGCCAGCAGGAATTTTACGTGGGGCGGCGGCTCTTCCAGGGTCTTTAGCAAGGCATTGAAAGAATGGGTGGAGAGCATGTGGACCTCATCGATGAGGTAGACCTTGTAGCGCCCCCGGGTAGGCGCGTACTGGACGTTCTCCAGCAATTCCCTGGTGTCATCCACCTTGGTGCGGGACGCAGCATCCACCTCGATCAGGTCGACGAAGCGACCTTCATCAATCTCATGGCAGGCTGAACATTCCCCACAGGGCTCCGACGTGACGCCTTTTTCACAGTTCAGGGATTTCGCGAAAATTCGGGAAATAGTGGTCTTGCCGACACCCCGGGTACCCGAAAACAGGTAGGCATGATGCAGCCGGTCATTATCCAGGGCATTGATTAACGCCCGCAGGACATGCTCCTGGCCAACCATTTCGGAGAAATTTTTAGGGCGCCATTTTCGCGCCAGGACGAGATAACTCATGCGTGGTGGATCGTCTCGGAAAAACGTTTACTCTAACACCAAACACCAGATTCGTGGCTTTCGAAATGGAGGCGGTCCGTACCAGCCACACCCCGGCGCACAGCTTCACCGTTGCCGCTGCTCCCTTCCGGGCCTGACGGGGTTCACGGTTGGCCGTCGCGAGGGGACCGGCACGAACCACCATTGATCGATGCGGTCGGTATTCTACAGTGCTTTCCCATTCGGTCCCAGCCCACTTTTAGGCCGTTCGCCCCGGGTTATGGCCCGATGGCCGGAAACCGCCCAAAAGCAGACTTCCGGCAGGTATGCTCTGACAGGCTGTGTGTCGCCCAGGACGGGAGTTCCCGGCATCTAGGAACATCAATCCGTGGACGGCGCAATAAACGTCAACTCAATGGAATAGTGCATATATTAACCGCCATCTCATGGATCTATCTTGCTGATCGATGCCGCCAAATTCACGTCATGTCGCGACAGTGTCGTGTTCCTGCTCCCAGTCTTCTGCCATAAATAAGCCTACAACACCCAAGGTGAACGCGATGAACATTCAACAACGTCGACTGGATAAAGGATGGTCCCAGGAAGAACTTGCTCGCCATTCCGGTTTAAGCACTCGCACGATCCAACGGATTGAGAGTGGCCAGAGGGCCGGCCTGGAATCGTTGAAATGCCTTGCAGCGGTGTTTGAAACCAGCATAAGCGCTTTAATGCAGGAGCAAATGATGAATGAGCAGGAACCGGCGGAACAGCCGAATCACCCCCCAAAGCAACCAATGATCAACAAAATCGAGCGAGATGCGATTGAATTTGCTCAATCCCTGCTGGCCGAACCCACCAAAGGAGAAGCTGATTCACTTAGCAAAATCGAGCGAGAAGCTATTTCCTACGCAAAGAACCTGTTGAAGATGTTCGGGAAATAGGTAGCGCGGGGGAAAGGATGGGATTGATTCACTCGCTTTGCGAGTTCACCCTTCGGGGCGCCGGCAAAGCCGGCGTCCTGCGCCAACGCTGGCGCGTTGGCTG
>UPTN01000275.1_pt1 | contig 28339 bp, 25 predicted proteins | sample 2160111 | NCBI WGS metagenome assembly UPTN01 (sample SAMN06265058, study PRJEB28932) | marine metagenome | isolation source: Columbia River Estuary | place: USA:Columbia River Estuary, USA | collected 2014-05-05
ATTTGCGCCAGTTCACACATAGCCGCACTGACATTCGCGTGTGGATCAAGCGTCACAGCGATGGGCAGGTCCGGCCCGACGACGGCTCGCAACCTGCGCAGTATCTCGCCTTCGCCATCTTCGCAGAAATCGGTCACCATCGCGCCGTGCAGCATCAAAAATATGCCGTCGTAGTTTCCCTGTGCTGCGGCAATCAAAGGCGCGGTTATTGCGTCGAATGCGTCGCGGGTCACGACCCCGCCCGGTCCAGCCGCTGCACTGATGACATGGTTTATGTTCCACGCATAATCGCGCCCCGTATCCAGCAAACCAGCAAGTTCTGTGTTATTGTCACCCCGCGCTGCGATCGCCTGTTCGCCGTTTAGCAAATAGCGTTCCTTAAAGGACTGCAGCGTCGTTGGTACGATATTGAAGGTATTCGTCTCGTGGGCGATTTCGGCGCTAAGGATCTTAAAGGTCATTGGCTTGCCTCCCACAATTGGTTGTGACCGCAAAAAGATTCCAATTGCAGGACATGCTGTCTTTTTCCAAACATCCTATGTTGCATCATCAACATGGCCTGTGAACTTGCTGTAAAGCCGCGCCACTTTGTTCATCCGTTGCTCGACGTCAGGTCCAAGCTCCATGAACACGCCGTTCACCAAGAGATTGGCAAGGCTCGCCATCTGTGCCGTCGATTCCCAAAAAAGGTTGATCGATGTCGGCACAACGAAGACCTCGTCCGCAACCGTATGTCCCCAGTCACAATAGGGATCAGTGATTAGCGTGACCGGAATGCCCGCCGCTTTGGCCTCGCTTGCCAGCAACTTTGCGTGGCGTGAATAACGGCGCGCCTCGAATATCACGAGTGTTGTATCTGTATTTTCGGAAGCAAGGACATCGGCAAAGTTACCGCTGGACAGGTCAAGTAACTGCACGCCGTCACGCAAGTACTGCAGTTGATGGACGAAGATTTGCGCAAGTCCCCTTTCCGTTTGGAAGCCAACAACAAAGACGGACTTTGCATGCGCCAGACGCTTGACGACTTTATCCCATACGGGTGTGCCAGCCATTTCATAGACTGCAACAAGCGCTGCCATCTCAAGCTCTAGGCCGCGGGTGAGTTGATCTTCGCCTGCCTTCGTGCGTTCTTGCAGATCGCGCAAGCGATCCCCGATCAGCCAGGGTTGATCGCCCATATCACTGCGAAGGTTTGTCTTGAGGTCTTTGAAACTCGTGTATCCAATCGCACGACAGAAACGTCCAACAGTGGGTTCGCTCACGTTAACTTTTGCGGCCAGACTTGCGGCCGTTTCAAATGGAAGATTGCCTAGCTCCGCCAACATATATGCAGCCAATGCGCGTTCCGCTTTTGAAGCGGACGACGTTGCATCAATGAGGCGTTCGCGTAGCGGCATTTTCATGAAAAAACTCCCTCTGCGGTGCACCAAAGTTGCTGAAACCTCCGTAAAATAAGGTCGCTCTGGCTGGCTTGCAAGGATTGATGGGCACAATGCTGCATTACAACTTGTCACTCAACTCTGGATGTTCTGTCCGCTTGGCGGGCTGAATGCATCGCACTGGTGAAAGCGTCGATGCAAACTGCGCATTGGTCGTAGCGGTCGATTGTGTGCATAATTCTGCCGTCAAAACCGCCAAAGCAGGTGCCATCATGATGCCAAAACCACCCTGCCCTGCCAGCCAAAAGAAGCCCGGGACATCCGTATCGAACCCGACAACGGGCGCTTCGTCTGGCACGAAACTGCGCAACCCTGCCCAACTATGTGCGATCTTTTCGACCTTGATCGTCGTCTCGTGCTCGATCCAATCAGCAAACACTGCAATATCCATGTCATCCGCCCAAGCGTCGTGCGGATCGGTCGGGACAGCGTCACCGGGGGACGCCATGAGCTTTCCCGCGTCGGGCTTCATGTAGGCACCTGAGCCTGCAAAATCGACAGCGGGCAAGCCCGCGCATTGAATTCCTTCGGGCGCATCAATGATGATCGCGGTGCGCCGCATCGGCACAAGGCCAATTGACTGCGCTCCAACCAAAGCGCCGATCTGATCTGCCCATGCACCTGCCGCATTGATGATTGTCGCCGCTGAATGTGTGTCATTGGAGGTTTGGGCTTTCCAGATGCCAGCATGTCGGGACAATGCCGCAACAGGTTGTTTTGTCAGTATGACCGCGCCGCGCGCCTTTGCCCCTTTGAGGTAAGACAGGTGGAGGTTGGCGACATCGATATCCGCAACATTTGCCTCGAAGACGGCAAAACCTACCCGTTCTGGTCGCAAGAAAGGTACCATTTCACAGGCTTCCTTGGACGAAATGGCGGCCACTTCTTCGCCGGGTTCGGACAGGGCCAGAACATCATTCAGCCCGCCTTTGTGGTCGGGATGTGCGACAGTCAAAGATCCCCTTGGGGTTAACAACGGTGTTTCGCAAAATCCAGCTGGCGGCGACCGAAAGAAGGGCGCACTGGCCGCATTGATCTTACGCACAACCGGGTTGCCATAGTTTCGCGTGAACAAGGCCGCGGATCGACCGGTTGCGTGATACCCTGTCGTGCTTTCCGCCTCGAGCAGCAAAACGGTACCATGCGCTGCAAGCTCGAAGGCCGCTGACGCGCCAGCTATGCCACCGCCGATCACAAGGAAATCATAGATCACTGAAACGAGCCTTTGTGGGCGTCAGAGCCCTTACAATTGCATGGTTGTTCTATAGAGCGCCCATTGGGCAGGCATTGCAAGAAAAACATATTTTGTTGACTCTGTGAAAGTTATATTACTTACTTTGCCCATCTGCTGGGAACTTTCCATGCCACAAATCAATCTGCAAGCTGCTCGATCAAGCGATACCGACATTGCCAAGAGCGGAATTCCGCATGGCGGTTGCTATGCGGTTTGAGCTTGGGCAGCTTTCATTTTGGACGGCAAGGCTGCGCCCAATCCGCCTTGCGACACTTCAATCAAGACAACTTCCCAAGCCCAAATGGCCCGCCTCTGGGGCGCGTCACAAAGATTTTAAAACTACTCGTTAAACCTAGGTTCACGAGCGAAATTTTTGGAAGCGAAAACAGGCAAAATGCCGGTCGCTTCCAAAATGCAGACACGTAGAGATTATCCAACAAGGAGACGACGAATGAAAAGAATACTCTTATCCAGTGTGGCGTTGACCGCCATGGCGAGTGCTGCGATGGCGGCCTGCCCGGCTGTCACAGTATCGGACCCCATGGGTGTCGCACCAGGCGCATTCCCGCAGCAGTACGAACTTGCCGAATTTCAGGCACTAGCTGATTGCACGATGGAAATGTCGCAGAACCCCGATATCGCGGCAATGAATGCGCGTATTCGCGGCAACCCTGATATGCCTGCTTTGGCGGATCGCCTGCCTTCAGAGCCATTGGTCGTTGCACCATATGACATGATCGGTAGCTACGGCGGTGTTTTCAACGCGCTGTCTAACGCAACCGAGGCCGGAACGTCTGACTTTATGTCAGTGCGTCACGTCAATCTGGTGCGCTATTCCGATGACCTGACAACTATTGTTCCAAACGTCGCCAAAAGCTGGTCGTGGAATGATGATTTTACGCAGCTGACATTCGTTCTTCGCGAAGGCCACAAATGGTCTGACGGCCAGCCATTCGGCGCAGAAGACGTCGAATTCTGGTACGAAAACCTGCAGCTTGATGCCAACGTGATCGAAAGCCCGAAGGACTATGTACTGGCTGGTGGCGAACCTATGACGGTCGATGTTCTTGATCCGCTGACTGTGCGTTTCAACATGCCTTCCCCAAAGCCGGGCTTTCTAGCGCATTTTGCAAACCACTATGCACAAGGTTTTCAGCCCAAGCATTTCCTTGGACAGTATCACCCCGACATCAACCCTGATGCCGACGCGCTGGCACAGTCGCTTGGGTTTGAAAATGGCTACGACCTGGTCAAAGCCTACTATGGCAGCTCTGACTGGATGGACACGCCAACGCCTATGCTGGCGCACCCAGACAAAGTTGCAGGTTTGCCGCTTGATGCAGCACCGACCCTTGAAAGCCACATTGTCATTTCGGAAAGCACCGAAGGGCGCCAGTTTGTAGCCAACCCTTACTTCTATATGGTTGATACGGCCGGCAATCAGCTTCCTTATATCAACGAGATGGACGAGATCTTTGTTGGCGAAAGCGAAGTACGCCTGCTTAAACTGGTCAACGGCGAAGTCGACTATAAGGCACAAGCTTTGCAAGTAGACTATGTTCCATTGCTGTTGGAAAACCAGGAAACCGCAGGGTTTGTTGTCGATCTCAAGCCAGAAATCACGATGCCTACGATTGCGTTCAACGTCACATCCGAAGACCTCGAAAAGCGTAAGGTTTTTGGTGATCTTGCCTTCCGTCAAGCGATGTCTGTCGCGATTAACCGCGACGAGATCAACGAGGTGGCTTTGTTCGGACTTGGCGAACCGCAACAATATATCGGTTTCTCTCCGACACCAAGCTTTGTAACGCCAGAGTGGGAACAGCACTTTGCCCAGTTCGATCCAGAAATGGCAAAGTCGTTGCTGGACGGAATCGGCGTTGTTGACACGGATGGCGACGGAATGCGCGAATTGCCAAATGGCGAGGCGCTAACCTTGAACCTGCAGGTTGCAACACAAGGTATCTCGATCAAGATCGTCGAACTTGTCGGGCAAAACTGGCGCGATGTCGGTATCAACAATACCGTCAAGGAAGTCACAACAGACGAATATCGTTCGTCGCAGTCGTCCAACCAACTGGATGTGACGTTGTTCGAGAAAAGCGTGCCATTGGCGGTTGTTCTCGGAAATGCGGAAATCTTTATTCCGCCGTTCGACAACTACTTCAACATGCGCACCGCGATGCTTTGGGGTGAATACGTTGAATCTGATGGCGCAGCAGGTGTTGAACCACCCGCATATGTCATGGAAATGATGGAAGATGTAAAAGCGTTTCAGGCAACCCCAGTTGGGACACCTGAATCCGATGCGCTGGGGCTAAAGCTGGTCGAAAACATGACAGGCAATCTGCTCTTTATTGGTACAGTCAAAGGCCTGCAGCCGATCTACCGTAGTGCGGCCCTGCAGAACTTCACCGATTTCAAAACGGCATCATACGCCTATTACCGGACATACCCTTATCGTCCGTCGCAGTGGTTCCTTGCTGAATAACGCCAACCGCACCGACTGATACTGTTGTGGGCCAAGCAATTGGCCCGCAACACACAAAAGCGAACCAACCAAGGTCGCATCACATACCCGGGGCATAGACAACAGATGGTTCAATTTCTTCGATTTGCCACAATACGCGCGGCCCTTGCGTTTTTCACACTCTGTCTTGTCTCATTTATTGTTTTCTCGTTGATGGAACTGGTACCCGGCGACTGTGCCGAGCGGTACCTCGCGTTCAAGAACTCTCAGGGCGCACAAATATCTATCGCCGACATCGAAGCGGAACGCGTTCGTTTGGGTCTGGACCGACCTTACCTTGAACGCTGGACCGGCTGGATTTTCAATGCATTCCAAGGCGAATTTGGTGATAGCTGCATTCTGCGGCTCAACATCAATCAGTTGCTGGGCCAAAAAGTATGGTTGAGCATCGGCATCTGCCTTGGCTCATTGTTCTTGGCCTACCTCATTGCAATTCCTGTTGGCATCATCGCCGCGACATCCCGCAATCCTTACCTTAACAACGGCCTGCGTATTGTCAGCTATTTGGGATTGGCGCTTCCAAACTTCCTGTTGGCGTTGATGATCATGTTGTTTTCGACTGTCTTTTTCGGGGACAGCTTGACCGGACTGTTTTCGCCCGAATATCGGGACGCGCCGTGGGATTGGCCAAAGATCAAGGATTTCCTTGGGCACGTCTGGCTACCTGTCTTCATTCTTGGCTGGTCGGCAACAGCGTTTGCCATTCAAACGGTTCGCGCACTGATGTCGGACGAGATCAGCAAGCTCTACGTCACGGCGGCGGCGGCGCGCGGCGTATCCGGGCGCAGGTTGCTGATGCGGTATCCTGCACGCCATGCGCTTAGCCCGATCATCAACTCGCTTGGGTTTGATCTTAACCGGATATTTAACGAACTGCCCATTGTGGCACTTATCCTGACATTGACCGAAGCAGGATCATTGCTGATCGAGGCACTAGCCCGTTCAAACGATCAGCAACTTGCGGGCGCAATCATCTTCTTCCTGACAGGCAGCATCATTGCCATTAACTTCATCACCGATATCGCGCTGGCCATTGTCGACCCGCGCATTCGTCGCAGCATATTGGGATAAATGACATGACCAAAACCAATATCTACGACGCCTCTGTCGATCAAAATGCAAAGGATGCTTATTTCACCGCGTCACAAAGCCAACTGATCTGGACACGGTTCAAGAAGCAAAAAGCAGCCATGTTTGGCGCATGGGTTTTGATCATCCTGATCCTTTCAGGGCTGTTTGCACCATTTCTAACACCCTATGACCCAACAATATCAGGGCGCGACAAGGACTATTTGAACGGTGCGCCAACGATCCCGCAGTTTTGCGATGACAACGGATGTTCGCTACGGCCCTTTATCTATGGCGTCGAACGCACACGTTCGATCGAAACGAACTTCCGGTGGGTCACAGAAGTGAACACCGATGATCGAAAATACGTTCAGTTTTTCGTTCAGGGATCACCCTATACACTGGCAGGGATCAGCTTTTCGACACACTTGTTTGGCCTTGAAGAAGGGTACATCCACCTGTTCGGAACCGACTCGACCGGGAAAGACATCTTTTCGCGGACCTTTCATGCCATCAATACATCGCTTGCGGTGGGAACCATCGGTGTCTTTATCGCCTTTGTGCTGGCGCTGATTATCGGCGGGATATCGGGCTATTATGGAGGCTGGATAGACTCTGTTATTCAGATGGTGACGGATGCCGTACGCACAATTCCAGCGATCCCCTTATTCATGGCACTAGCCGCTTTCATTCCAGACACATGGAGCGCGGAAGAAAGGTTTTTCTTTATCTCGATCATCCTAGGATTCATCGGATGGCCCACCTTGGCCAGACGTGTGCGCACGCATCTGTTGACCGAACGCAATCAGGAATATGTTTTGGCAGCACAGCTTTGCGGCGCATCCTCCGGTCACGTGATCCGCAAACATCTGCTACCCAGTTTTACCAGCTATATCATCGTCGATTTGGTCATCTCTTTTCCCTACATGGTTTTGTCGGAAACGGCGCTTAGCTTTATCGGCCTCGGCCTCAAAGACCCTGTCAATTCGCTTGGTGTCATGTTGCAGAACGTGACCAGCGCAGATGTCTTGTTGAATTATCAGTGGTATTTCATTCCGGTCATTTTCTTCATCGTACTTGTCATGGCATTTGTGTTTGTGGGTGACGGGCTACGCGACGCGGCTGATCCGTATGGGGATACAAAGAAATGAGCCGCTTGATCGACGTTGAAAACCTGACCCTGCAATTCGATACCGATGAAGGCCGCATTACCGCTGTTGACGACGTGTCGTTCAGTCTCGAGGCGGGTGAGGTCATGGGATTGGTAGGCGAAAGCGGGTCCGGCAAATCCGTCACTGCCAAATCGCTGATGAAGCTGAATCCACGCAATGCGATTTACGGCGAAGACACAAAAATCACACTGCACCTTGATGATGGCCCGGTTGATGTGATGTCACTGCAGAACGACCACGAGATGAAGATCGTGCGCGGTGGTTCAATCTCGCTTATCTTTCAAGAACCGATGGCCAGCTTTGCCCCCGCCATTTCTATCGGCGACCAGATGGTCGAGCAGTTGTTGATCCACACAAACTTTTCCAAGGCACAAGCCAAAGAAGTCTCGATCGAGATGCTGGACCGCGTTGGTATATCGGACCCAAGCACGCGGTTCGGTCAATATGCGTTTGAATTGTCGGGCGGGATGCGCCAGCGCGCAATGATCGCGATGGCGCTATCGACCAAGCCCAAGTTGCTGATCGCAGACGAGCCTACAACCGCGTTGGATGTGACCATTCAGGCGCAGGTGATCGACTTGATGAAAGACCTCGTGTCTGAATTTGGAATGGGCATCATCTTTATTACCCACGACCTTGGCGTCATCGCCCAGACCGCCGACAAGGTCGCGGTCATGTATCTGGGGCGACTAGTTGAACAAGGCACTGTGCGCGATGTCATTCGCAGGCCCGCGCATCCCTACACACGTGGCCTGATTGCTGCATTGCCAACGCTTGACGACATTGATGCCCCGCTGACGCCGATCCCCGGTGATATCCCATCCCCGCTAGAGCGGCCACCCGGATGCGTCTACAATACCCGTTGCCAAGAAGTCGTGGGGCCACGTTGTTCGAGGCAAGTGCCTGTTTTTTCCCAAGTTCAGCCCGATCATGCGGCCGCTTGCCACATCTACGATCCTGAAGGGGGCACAGAATGACCCAAAAGCCCCTGATCTCGGCGCAGAACCTGTCGGTGCATTATGCTTTGCGCGGCAGCCTGATTGGCCCAACTCCGTTTGTGCGTGCGGTTGAAAACGTAAGTCTTGAAATTGCCCCGGGCAGCTTTTTTGGCCTTGTTGGCGAATCTGGTTCCGGCAAAACCACGCTTGGACGCGCGATGCTGCGTGCCGCTCCGATCAGCAAGGGCGACGTTCTTTTTGATGACGGCGAAGTCGCCTATTCGCTTAAGAACCTTGGCAAGAAAGAACTGAAAGAATACCGCAAACGTGCGCAGCTTATTTTTCAAGACCCCTATGCCGCGCTTAGCCCACGGATGACCGTCCGCGACATTATTGCAGAGCCGCTAGAGGTCATGGGACTGACGAAATCGCGTGCCGAGACAGACGAACGCGTCCGCGAGATCGCTGCCAAATGCCGGTTGAACGTCGAACACTTGCGGCGATTTCCACATGCATTCAGTGGCGGCCAGCGCCAGCGTATCTCGATTGCGCGAGCATTGGTTTCAGCCCCGAAATTCATTGTTGCAGATGAAAGTGTCGCGGCCCTTGATGTGTCGATCCAAGCAGATGTGCTAAATCTGCTTAAGGCTATTCAGCAAGAAATGGGTCTGACCTTCTTGTTTATCAGCCACGATCTAAGTGTCGTCGCGCATGTCTGCGACCATGTCGCCGTGATGTATTTGGGGCGACTGGTTGAAACGGCCCCGACGCGCACTCTGTTTGCCACGCCGCGTCATCCCTACACTAAGGCGCTGTTGTCGGCGATCCCGTCGCTGGATCCTGACGACCGTGGCAAGGCGCAAAACTTGAAGGCGAAATCCCCTCGCCCACTAATCCCCCGCCAGGATGCAAGTTCCAGACACGATGCCCGATGGCAATTGATCGCTGCCGTGTTGAAGAACCGGTTCTTGAAACCGCCGGACCAGAGCATAATGTGGCTTGCCATCGCTGGAAAGAACTCGCCAACTAGAGGCAGTGTGATGAAAAAGAAGAGTTGCCTATGGAACTGACCTTTGAAGACCTTAAAACCCAAGTCGCTGCAGGCGACATCGACACCGTTCTTGTCTGCCTTGTAGACATGCAAGGTCGCCTGATGGGCAAGCGGTTCCATGCGGGCCACTTCATCGCAGACGCTTGGAAAGAGACCCATTGCTGCAACTATCTGTTGGCCACCGATCTGGAAATGGCAACGCCTTCTGGCTACGCCGCAACCAGCTGGGAACGCGGCTATGGCGACTATGTTATGCAGCCCGATCTAGATACATTACGTCCGGTGCCGTGGCTGGAAGGTACTGTCATGGTACTGTGTGACGTTCTTGACCATCATACCCACCAAGAGGTCCCCCATTCCCCTCGCGCTGTGTTGAAAAAGCAGATCAAACGGCTGGCGGCGATGGGATATGACGCCATGATGGCGACCGAGCTCGAGTTCTTTTTGTTTGAAAAGAGCTTTGACCAAATTCGCAAGGAAAAGTTCCGCGACCTTGAACCGATCAGCGGCTACAACGAAGATTATCACATTCTGCAAACCACCAAAGAAGAACATGTGATGCGCCCGTTACGCAATCACCTGTGGAATGCAGGCATCCCCGTTGAAAACACCAAAGGCGAAGCGGAAGCAGGACAGGAAGAGCTGAATATCAAGTATGCTGCAGCGCTTGATACAGCCGACCACCACACCATCGCCAAACACGCCACCAAAGAAATCGCTTGGCAACAGGGCCATGCCGTTACCTTCTTGCCCAAGTGGCACCATGACAGGGTGGGCAGTTCTTCGCATGTCCATCAGTCGCTTTGGAAAGACGGCAAGCCCGCGTTCTTTGATCCCGATGACAAATTGGGCATGTCACAGCTGATGAAGACCTATATGGCAGGTTTGCTGAAGTATGCGCCTGATTACATGTATTTTCTGGCCCCCTACATCAATAGCTACAAGCGCTTTCAGAAAGGTACTTTCGCACCGACACGTACCATCTGGTCAGTGGACAACCGGACTGCAGGTTTTCGTCTTTGCGCGGAAGGCACCAAGTCTGTGCGCGTCGAATGCCGCGTCGGTGGCTCCGATCTGAACCCGTATTTAGCAATGGCAGTACAGATCGCTGCCGGGATCGCGGGTATCGAAGAAAACCTAACGCTTGATCCACCGACCTCGGGTGACGCCTACGAAGGTAATAACGGCATGATCCCGCAAACATTGCGCGATGCACATACGACTTTGCGTGGATCAGCGATGCTGCGGGCCGCATTAGGGGATGATGTTGTCGACCACTATGCCCACGCGGCAGAATGGGAAATCGAGGAATTTGACCGCGTCGTAACCGACTACGAGATCGCGCGCGGATTTGAGAGAGCCTGAGGAACACTTGACACATAAACTGAAATGCATTTCTCCAATCGACGGGTCGGTATTCGCTGAGCGCGACACGCTATCGTTTGATGCCGCGTTGGGTCTGGCCCAAGCTGCGCGCACGGCACAAACTGCATGGGCCGCGCGTCCTTTGCAGGACCGTATCAACCTTGTGATGGCAGGTGTTGCTGCTGTGGGTGCTATGAACGATGAAATCGTGCCCGAACTCGCGCAGATGATGGGTCGGCCTATCCGCTACGGCGGTGAATTTGGCGGCTTCAATGAACGCGCCAGCCATATGGCCGAGATCGCGCAGACCGCTTTGGCCGATATCGCAGTCGGTGAAGACGCGAGTTTCAAACGCTACATCAAACGTGTTCCGCATGGTGTGGTGTTTGTCGTCGCTCCTTGGAACTATCCCTATATGACTGCGATCAACACTGTTGCCCCTGCCTTGATTGCAGGAAACACCGTTGTCTTAAAGCACGCCACACAGACCTTGCTTGTCGGGGAAAGGATGGCAAAGGCTTTCCACTCAGCGGGCATACCGACAGACGTGTTTCAGAATATTTTTCTGGATCACGACACAACGTCCGACCTGATCGCCCAACGTGCTTTTGACTTCGTCAACTTTACTGGTTCTGTTGGCGGGGGCAAAGCAATGGAACGCGCCGCTGCAGGCACGTTTACCGGTATCGGCCTTGAGTTGGGCGGCAAAGACCCCGGATATGTCATGGACGATGCGGATCTGGATGCAGCCGTAGAAACACTTATCGACGGCGCGATGTTCAATTCCGGCCAATGCTGTTGTGGGATTGAACGCATCTACGTGCATGAAAGCTTGTTTGACAGGTTTGTTGAAAAAGCTGTGGCCGTCGTCAATGGCTACAAACTGGGCGATCCGGTGGACCCCGAAACGACAATCGGTCCAATGGCCAATGTCCGTTTCGCGTCAGAGGTCCGCGCACAGATTGCAGAAGCATTAGCAGATGGTGCAACCGCCCATATCAACACAATGCCGTCCGATGACGGCGCGGCGTATCTCACGCCGCAAATCCTGACAAACATGACCCATGACATGCGGGTCATGCGTGACGAAAGCTTTGGTCCGGTTGTCGGCATCATGTCTGTTCGTGATGACGACGAAGCGATCCGGCTGATGAACGACAGCAATTTCGGCCTAACTGCCAGTCTTTGGACCCGCGATCTTGACCGCGCCATGCGTGTCGGGGATGCGATTGAAACAGGCACCGTCTTTATGAACCGCGCCGACTATCTGGATCCCGGCCTGTGTTGGACAGGCTGCAAAGATACAGGTCGCGGCGGTGGCCTGTCAGTCATCGGCTATCACAACCTCACACGTCCCAAATCCTATCATCTGAAAAAAGTGACAACATGAGCCTTACAGGAAATTGGTCCTATCCGACCGCTATGAAATTCGGTGCAGGCCGGATCAAAGAACTGCCTCAAGCGTGTTCCGCCGCAGGGATCAAGAACCCGTTGCTGGTGACCGACAGAGGACTCGCTGCCTTGCCCGTGACCCAGTCGACGCTGGATATTATGGAGGCTGCCGGACTGGGACGTGCGATGTTCAGCGAGGTCGATCCAAACCCGAACGAACTGAATTTGGACGCTGGCGTTGCCGCGTATATTGCTGGCGGACATGACGGGGTAATCGCCTTCGGCGGTGGCTCGGGATTGGACCTTGGCAAGATGGTGGCATTTATGGCGGGCCAAACGCGACCTGTCTGGGATTATGAAGATATCGATGACTGGTGGACGCGCGCGGATGCAGCGGCCATCGCACCGATCGTGGCTGTGCCCACGACAGCAGGAACCGGTTCAGAGGTTGGTCGCGCCAGTGTCATTACAAACTCCAAAACGCACATCAAGAAAATCATCTTCCACCCCAAAGTGCTGCCCACGGTCGTCATCTGTGATCCAGAACTCACTATGAGCATGCCAAAGGTCATCACAGCGGGAACCGGACTTGATGCATTTGCACATTGCGTCGAGGCGTTCAGCAGCCCGCACTACCACCCGATGAGCCAAGGCATCGCGCTTGAAGGCATGCGGTTGGTCATTGACTTTCTGCCACGCGCCTATGCCGATGGTTCGGATCTGGAAGCACGCGCAAATATGATGAGCGCTGCCGCTATGGGGGCGACGGCATTCCAAAAGGGGCTTGGCGCAATTCACGCTTTGAGCCACCCGATTGGCGCAGTTTACAACACCCATCACGGGACCACGAACGCCATCTGTATGCCAGCGGTGCTCGCGTTCAACGCCGAAAAGATCAAGGATCGCTTTGATCTGGCAGCGCCGTATTTAGGCATCTCTGGTGGCTTTTCAGGTTTCTGCGATTTCGTGCAAGAACTGAACGACAGTCTTGGCATACCGCGTCGTCTGTCCGAACTGGGCGTTGGTGATGACCGGATTGTAGAGCTGAGCGAAATGGCCCTGAACGACCCTTCATGTGGTGGCAATCCAGTTGTGTTGACGCAGGACAATCTGGAAGCACTGTTCAAGGCTGTGATTTAGGTTCCTCTTTTCATTCGACCTTGGCGGCGAACCGCAAACATGACGTCAGGTTTCGTTTAGTCATAACTGAACAAACTTGACATGAGTATGCTTTGGGGATTACACGCCCTAAAGCAACGCGCGTGCCAGCAGCCCTATAGGATGATTCAGATGACGAATGAAGCAATGAGAACCGCTGCAGAAAATGCATCCGATCCCACACCGAAACGCCTGACTTTCACATCGGACAAGGGTGCGTCGCGTTCTGCCTGGATTGCAGGTGCTCTTGTGATCGTCATCGTTGGATGGATGGGCAGTGGTTTCGTGATCCCGTCCGAGGACACCGCCCCTGTTGTAACACGCGAAACTCCGAAACCTGTAGCCGTTGCGGTGACAACCTCTACTGCGGAAACTGTTGCACAGTTCTATCAAGCCGAAGGTCAGGCATTGCCTGATCGCGATACAATGATGCGCGCCGAGATATCCGGCGATATCGCCGAGGTCTTTGTGAAGAAGGGCCAAGATGTGGAAGCCGGAGAAGTAATCGCCCGCTTTGACCCGACCAGCAACCAAGCAGATACAAACCGCGCAACACAAGAACTTGCCCGGGCGCAGCGTGAATTCGACAACGCGCAAGAACTGCTGGAACGCGGCGTTGCAACGGCGGACCGCGTATCACAAGCCCGCGCGACACTGGCCGCGGCACAGGCGCAGGTCACTGAAGTACAGCAAAATGGAGACGCACTCACCATCACGGCACCATTTGCAGGGCGTATTGAAACGCTTGATCTGGACGAAGGCGAATATGTGTCTTCGGGGGCAGAGGTTGGTCGGCTTGTCGACATTACTCCGCTCACAGTGGCAATTCAGGTCCCACAGCAATCGCTGACACGTATTTCTGTCGGTCAGTCCGCAACCGTACTCTTTATTACGGGCGAAGAACGTGTCGGGACAGTGACATTCGTAGGCACGTCCGCCGCGTCCGAGACCCGCACCTTTCTTGCCGAGATCGAAGTCGAAAATACTGACCGTGCTATCCCCGCTGGCATTTCCGCCGAAGTCGTCATCCCCACGGGCGAAGCGACGGCACACTTCCTGTCTCCGTCAATTGTATCCCTAAATACCGAAGGCACCCTTGGTGTGAAAACGGTTAACGCAGAGAATGTCGTTGCGTTCTTTCCAATCCAGATCGTGCGCGCACAAATCGACGGCATTTGGGTTGTTGGCCTTCCGGACACAGTAGACGTGATTACCGTAGGTCAGGGGTATGTGAACGAAAACGAAACTGTTGCCCCAGCTGCAGGAGAGCCGAGCGAATGAACACCCTCATCAACGCAGCGTTTTCGCGGTCCCGCGTCGTCGTCATGGCCCTTTTGATGGTGCTTGCCGTGGGCGCCTATGCCTATGTCTCTATTCCCAAAGAGGCGAACCCCGAAATTCCTTTGCCCTTGTTTTATGTATCAACGGGTCTGGACGGGATTAGTCCAACAGATGCCGAGCGCCTGTTACTGGAACCGATGGAGACCGAATTCGGATCCATTTCGGGCCTCGACAGCATGAAGTCAGATGCGTCCGAAGGTTTCGCGAGTATCCAGCTTGAATTCACCCCCGGCGGTGACAACCAAGAGGCACTGGATAAGGTCCGCGAAGCGGCGGATCGCGTGCAAGGCGAACTGCCCGACGATGCCCGTGACATCACAATCACCGAAATCAATACGGCACTCTTCCCGATCATCACAGCAATCCTTGCCGGCCCTGTCCCGGAGCGGACTTTGAACAGGTTGGCGGAAACTCTGCAGGAAGAAATCGAAGGCTTGCCCGGCGTCCTAGAAGCCGACATCGGTGGCCAGCGGTTCGAATTCCTCGAAGTTCTGATCGATCCAACCGTGTTTCAAACATATAATCTGTCGTTTGACGAACTGATCGGGCAGATTACGCGCAACAACCGCTTAATTGCTGCGGGTGCCATCGAAACGGGATCAGGACGCATTGTTCTGAAAGTTCCCGGACTTATCGAAGGTCTGGAAGACGTCATGGCGATGCCCGTAAAAGTGCGCGGCAACGCTGTCGTAACCTTTGGTGACATCGCTACTATCCGGCGCACATTCGAAGATCCCAGTTCATTTGCACGCATCAACGGGCAGCCTGCCTTGGCTTTGGAAGTCACCAAACGGTCCGGCGCGAACATCATCGAGACGGTTGCAGAGGTAAAGGAACTGGTCGCGGGCCTGCAAGCTGATTGGCCTGAGAACGTCACCATCACCTATCTGCAAGACCAGTCAAAGAGCGTCAAAGATCTCTTGAGCGATCTAGAGGCCAACGTGATTGCCGCCGTGATTTTGGTCATGATCGTGATTGTACTGGCTTTGGGTATGCGGTCCGCAATTCTGGTCGGTCTGTCGATACCGGGTGCGTTTCTTGCAGGTGTTATCGCGCTGTGGTCGATGGGGTTCACAATGAACATCGTTGTTCTGTTTTCGCTGATCCTTGTTGTGGGGATGTTGGTGGACGGTGCTATTGTGACCACCGAACTTGCTGATCGGAAACTGCAGGAAGGTGCTGCACCAAAAGATGCATACGCCTATGCCGCCAAGCGCATGGCGTGGCCCATTATTGCGTCTACCGCCACGACGCTCAGCGTTTTCTTTCCGTTGCTGTTCTGGAATGGCATGGTTGGCGAGTTCATGAAATTCCTGCCTATCACCGTGATCCTGACGCTGACGGCGTCTCTTTTTATGGCGCTGATTTTCATTCCGGTTGTGGGTGGTCTTATTGGCAAACGCCAACCGCAGTCTGCAAAGGCAAAGGCAGCGCTTCACGCCGCCGAATTTGGTGATCCGCGGGACATTGGCGGTTTTACAGGTGGGTATGTCCGTGTTTTGCAGTGGGCAATCTTGCGCCCTGCGACGACCCTGCTTCTGGCTGTTGCCTTACTGCTTGGTGGTTTCGGATTGTATGGGCAGTTTGGCAAAGGCATCACATTCTTCCCGTCGGTCGAACCCGACTTCATGCAGGTACAAGTCCGTGCGCGCGACAACTTCTCGATTTTCGAGCGTGACGCGCTGGTGCGTGCTGTCGAAGAACGTATTCTTGGCTATGACGAAATCGCCAGCATCTATGCAAGATCCACCATGAGCGCGGGCCAAGGCGACGAAGAAACCATCGGGACGTTGCAGCTTGAACTGACCCCTTGGGACACCCGACGTACGGCTGCCGAAATCGGTGTCGATATCCGCGAAAGCGTATCCGATATCGCAGGGGTCGACGTTCAGGTTCAAACAGAAAGCGGTGGCCCGACAGCAGGCAAGCCCGTGAACCTTCAGGTTACTGCGCGTGACGGCGATGCTCAGGCTGTCGCAGTGCAAAAAATACGCGATATCATGGATAGCATTGGCGGTTTCACTGACGTCACTGACACCCGCCCGGTTCCCGGGGTAGAGGTTTCAATCCTTGTCAATCGTGCCGAGGCAGCACGGTTTGGCGCTGATGTCAGCCTGCTTGGTCAAGCCGTTCAATTGCTGACGCAAGGTATTACCGTGGCCGACTATCGGCCTGATGATATCGACGGGTCGCTGGATATCCGTGTCCGCTTTCCGCGCGAAGAACGGTCTTTGTCAGAACTTGCCGGACTGCGTGTGCCGACATCATCTGGCCTCGTGCCGATCTCTAACTTCGTTACCTTCGCACCGTCGCCGCGCACAGGTGTCATCCGTCGCATTGACGAAAAGCGCGTTTCCACGATCGAGGCAAACGTAGCGCCGGGCATCCTTGTGAACGATCAAGTCATCGCGTTGACCGCCGCATTGAACGAAGCAGAACTCCCCGAAGGTGTGGCCTTCAGCTTTGCCGGTGAAGCCGAGGATCAAGCTGAAAGCATGATCTTTCTTGTTGGCGCATTCATCACGGCGATTTTCTTGATGTTCGTGATCCTTGTGGTTCAGTTCAACAACTTCTTCCAAGCATTCGTTGTAATGAGCGCGATTGTCTTTTCGATCGCCGGTGTTCTGCTGGGCCTCATCGTCACGGGGCGCCCTTTCGGGATCGTTATGGGGGGCATCGGTGTTATCGCGTTGGCCGGAATTGTGGTGAACAACAACATCGTGTTGATCGATACTTACAATGATCTCAAACGGTCGGGGCAATCCCCATTGGAAGCAGCATTGCGCACCGGCGCACAGCGCCTTCGACCTGTGATGCTGACGTCTGTCACGACGGCACTAGGCTTGATGCCAATGGTGATCGGGTTGAACTTGAACTTCTTTACCCGCGAGATCGTTTACGGCGCGCCGTCAACGCAGTGGTGGACAGAATTGTCGTCTGCAATCGCAGGTGGTCTGGTGATTGCAACAGTGCTGACGCTGGTGGTGACGCCTGCGATGCTGATGCTAGGCGAGAAACGAAAAACGCGTAGTTTACCTCAAGGATCACTGGCACCAGCTGAATAGGGTGCCACCACATAGTCGTCATGACTGAAAAAACCGCTTTGAACCCGCATCAATGACTGCTGTTCGGAGATCGAAGCCTTGGCCAATGTTGGTGATAATCATCAATCACAATTGGATGGCTATGCGACCTGCCATCTTTCAGATGCGGGTGGCCATCTGGTAGATCGTCATGGGTATGCGTGATCAACGCAGTATCATCACGCGACCAGAGAATTGCGCCTCCCAATAGCCCGGCGGTTGCGAGCACCGCGAGAGTGGCAAAAGCCACCGCTGCCCCCGCAAAGGTCATCAGCCACCCCGCCGTAGGATAAGTTATGAGCCAACATACATGAGAGAGCGCAAACTGTGCGGCGTAAACGGCAGGACGGTCTTCTGCATGGGCGGATCGCTTTAACAATCTGCCCGAAGGCGTCAGCACCGCCGAATATCCAATGCCGATGATGAACCAGCCAGCGAGCAGCGAACCCCAGTGCGTGCCGTAAAGAAGTGATGCAAGCGACAGGATCATAAGGCTGACCACCAACACGGCGGCTCCACCGATCATGATCGGACGGTCAGGGCGTTCATCAAGCAGTCGAGGTAACAGCAGCGCTGCCAGCATCGACCCCGCGCCAAAAGCCCCAAGGGTGAGCGCAACCTGCGCGTCGCCAAGACCGAGATTTGCTTTGATAAGAACGACCGTATTCACAAGCACCATGGCACCCGCCGCTGCTGCGGCAAGGTTTAAGGAAAGCAACCCGCGCAACCGAGGTGTGTTGAGGTAGATCCGTATCCCGCGCGTTGTGCGGTCGTAGATGCCACGTGGGGCCGTGGAGTGCGGACTGGGCAGCAGGACCGATACAACCAGCAAAGCCGACCCGACAAAACCGGCAACCGTGCCAAGGAACAACGCCTGATAGCTGACGAAGGCCAGCAAAATCGCGGCCAACGCGGGGCTAATTATGTTCTCTAGATCATATGCCAACCGGGACAGCGATAACGCACGGGTATAACGGTCTTCTTCGGGTAAGATATCAGGGATGGTCGCCTGAAATGTCGGGGTAAATGCGGCAGAAGCAGATTGCAGGACAAAAATCAGGACATAGACCTGCCAGACCTCGGACACCAAAGGCAGGCAAAGAGCGACTGCTGCGCGGATAAGATCAAGGCTGACCAGCATCTTTCGACGCGGCCAGCGATTTGCAAACGCTCCGGCAATCGGCGCGACGCCGACATAAGCCACCATCTTGATTGTAAAGATCGTCCCAAGAACCAGACCCGCCCGCTCACCCGACAGATCATAGGCCAACAGCCCCAGCGCAATGGTCGCAAGTCCCGTGCCAAGCAAAGCGATGATCTGAGCCAGAAACAGATGGCGATATGTACGGTCGGCAAGGACAGAGAGCATGATAATCCCTCAAAGGTATTTTGTGATGGCCTTAAAATCTGCCATTGCGGACACGTCACCCGTACCGGCAGCGGCCTTATCAAGACAGTGATCGATGTGGTCTTGGATCAGCGTGCGTTTTGCTTGCAGAACGGCCTTTTCAACCGCGTGGAGTTGCTGGGCGATGTCGGTGCAGGGCCGATTTCCTTCGACCATTGCTATCACACTAGCAAGGTGACCATTCGCACGTTTCAACCGCTTTGCGATATCGGGATGGGTCGCATGGGTATGGTCGTTTGACATACGCGATTTTAACCCCCCTAGGGGGATATGGCAAGCAAGCCCAACACAAATGAAGTGCCAACAAACTTGCGAGTGCAAAGGCCATGTGAACCAGTCACGCAACAGACCTACATTCGGTAAAGGAGTTGGCAAAAACGACATTGCGTCGCAATTGGCGATGCAGAACTGCCTTATCCGTAGAAGGTGTTGTTGATCCAAATCGAGCAGCCACAATGCACGAACGCCGAATCCCAGAATGGCTCCGCCATGCGCCCGCGCCTAGTGTCCGCGGGTTTGCTGTGTTGGCCGGAACTGAGGCCATTGCACGCGGCATTCTCGTTTCTGTCTTTCCGCTTGTGATGTATCAGACCCTAAAGGATGCCGCTTTTGTCTCTGCGGTCTATTTTGCCATTGGCATTGCATCACTCGTTGTCGGCTTGTCGGTTCCCTATGTGATCCGTCTTGTACCCAGACGATGGGTTTATGCCGTCGGGACCATCATGTTTTCGACAGGCGCGATGATTGCAACGCTTGCAACGCCAATTCCTGTAATAGCGGGCCTTGCTTTGACAACAATTGCAACGGTCACAACCTTTGTCTGCTTCAACGCCTATGTTCTGGACTACGTGGCTAAATTCGAACTTGGTCGTTTTGAAACGTCGCGCCTGTTCTACAGCGCTTTGGGGTGGACGGTCGGCCCCGTCTTGGGTGTCTATCTATATACTTGGCGTCCCATAGCACCGTTCCTGATTGCTGCTGCAGCGGCCTTCTTGATGCTGGTAGTCTTCACTGTCATGCGCCTTGGCAACGGAAAGCTCATTACCAAAAGCCGTCGCGCGCCGGCCAATCCGTTCGCTTACTTTCAGCGTTTCTTTGCGCAACCGCGATTGATCACGGGTTGGCTTTTTGCTGTCATCCGTTCCTGCGGATGGTGGGTATATGTCGTGTACTTGCCTATTTTCGCCTTGCAGAACGGTTTGCCAGAACAGTTGGGCGGAATGGTACTTTCGATATCAAACAGTGCGTTGTTTCTGACGCCTCTCATGCTTCGGTTCATGCAACGTCGTTCGGTCAGGACTGCCGTCAGGACAGGATTCCTAATGTCAGGGCTTTTGTTCTTCATCGCCGGCCTTACACAAAGCGCCCCACTGCTTACGGTCGTGTGCTTGATGATGGGCTCGTTCTTTTTGATCCTTTTGGATGTGTCAGGCGGCTTGCCATTTCTGCTGGCTGTCAAACCCTCGGAGCGCACCGAAATGTCGGCTATCTATTCCAGCTTTCGCGATGTTTCGGGCATTCTGACACCGGGTGCCGCGTGGATCATTTTGTTGATATCTCCAATATCGGGCGTGTTCATCGCAGGTGGCACCGGATTGGTTTCAGCTTGGTACTTAGCGCGAAAACTGCATCCGAGGTTAGGGCAAGCGCGGTTTTCCATAGAAATGGTTCCGGCACTGGAACTCGACAACGAGAATTTCAAAGCGTCGCAAAGTTAGCCAATCGCCCATGCGCAATAAAATCGAAGTTGGGCTCTACCCCCGATGAACATTGCTATTGAGATATTTTATGCGGTTTCTTTGGATTTCATGGATTGAAGTACACCGGACCTTGAGAACAGCCGGTTTTAACGGCCGTTGCGCTGGACAAAGTTGCCGGTCCCAATACACGGTGTCATTCTACAAACAGCCAACCGAGCGGGGTGAGTTGAAATGAGTCTAGGTTTTCATAGAAAAGCCAATGGGCGCCGGAGAGTCAGTAATCGACAAATTGACTTTCTTGGGTGGATTTTGTTCATTATTTCAGCATCTTCGTTTGTTGTTGCGAGTATTGGGAACCCTTGGGCAATGGCGGGTAGCTTGTCGTTCCTAGTGGCGTGTTTGGTATTTATCATTCCGTTCTTCCGCAAAGACTAGTTCTCCACGGTGGAATTCACTTTTCGGTTGGTTTGGGCTAAAGCCGACTTTCGCTGCGGCGTTCACCAATGACCGCTATTAGGCTCAACCCGACTGGATACCATTTGTGGTTTCCCAAAATGACATATCACCGATAAAGCCGACATTCCCGACGCAACTTTTGGCTATGTCAAAAGGTCAAAACCATAGCGGGACAAGGTAGAGCCCCAACATCAGCAAACACAGCATACCCAATGCAAATTCAAAACCTCGCCGCCACGCAGGTGCCGCCGCCAATCCAAGATACTGCGCCAAAATAATCCGTGCCTTTTGCCAAGCAAGCACAAGCGTTGCAATGCTGGCGGCCAACTGCCAATGCGTCCAGACCCCAGATAGCGATAAAAGCGTCGAACCAAGGCTCAACACGATCAACGAAACCCATGCGATATATAAAGTCCGCTGTGTCATCGCAGCAGGTAAATCACGGGAAACAGCAGAACCCACACAAGATCGACCATATGCCAAAACGCGGTTGCGTCCTCGATATTGGCAGCGCTGTCGCGCCATGCAACCAACAAAAGCAACGCGACACCGGCAACGACATGTGCTGCGTGAAAGCCAGTCAACATGAAGTAGAAGTTAAAGAATGGATGCGTGTCCCAAACGATGCCCAAAGCCGCTTTGTGGGAAAACTCTGCGCCTTTGATCCACAAGAAAACTAACCCCAAGGCAGCGGTGCCTACCAGCGCAAGGCGTGCGTTCAGTCGCGCACCTGCGTGCCGCAAGTTGCAGGCAAGGGCTGCCAGAAAACCGCTCGTAATCAAGATGACCGTGTTGATGCCGGCAGATTGACGATCCAGCATATCTTGGGCCTGCGCAAAACCTTCTGGGTCGGTGATGCGAACGGCCAAGAACACAATCAACCCGCCTCCGAAAACCAGCAATTCGCTGACAATCAAGATCCACATCATCAACTCGCCAGGAAGATCGTCCAGCGCGGTTTTCTCATTCATCGGCTTCGTAGGGGTCGGCTTCGTTCATCAAACTTCGGATGTGACGGGCAAAGACCAGCGTCACGGGCACGCCGATCACGCAGCCACATACAATTGACCATTGCGTAGACAGAACAGGCCAGCCAATCCAACTGCCGATCAGGGACGCAAAGAACACATTAACTGCCATCGCACCTGCCCCGAATGGGTATAGGACAAGCGCTATTTTCCCCACACTCCAACCATTCTGGGTCATCTGCGCATGACCAACCGGTGCACTGCCCACAAGGCTGCAAGCAGCGTGATAGATGCCATCGCGAACCATACCTCTGCGGTGGCAGATTGAGGCTGCGGGATCGGGCGATCGAACCCTTCGGCCATAGCCGGACTTGCTAGAATGAAAGTAATGAGGGGTAAAAAACGCATATCAGGTCTCCTGGGTCAGGTGGCGATAAATGTCGGGTAAGGCATGGGTCAGACGGGCGGGATTGGCCATCAAGCTAAAACCACCGCGCCCGAAAATGCGGGCAAACCAGTCTTGCCCGTCTTCGTCGATAATCACACCATGCAGGGATTGGCCGCTACGACGTGCTTCGCGGACGGCCATACGGCTGTCTTCGATACCATGCTGGCCTTCGTAGTGGTCCAGATCGTTTGGCTTGCCATCGGTCAACACAATGAGCAGTTTGCGCGCGGCAGTCTGTTCCGCCAGCATAGCAGATGCGTGGCGGATGGCGGCCCCGAGCCGGGTGTAGTGGCCCGGTCGCAACGCGCAGATGTTGGCCGTGATCTGGGACGACATCGGCATGTCGAATTCCTTGCAGCAGGTCAGGAACACGCGGTCGCGTCGCAAGGATGAAAACCCCCAGATGCCAAGGCGGTCACCCGCGGCATCAATCCCTGTGGCCAAAGCAGCCAGCGCCTCGCGGGCCACATCAATCACGCATGTGTCGCCCACGGCGGCCTCGGTCGAGCGGGATGTATCGATCAAAAATGCCACTGCAAGATCGCGGTCAATCTGGCGCGAAGCTTGCCAGATCCGGTCGCTACCTTGACCGGTCGCGCGAAGATCTGCCTGCGCAGTAATCAGAGCGTCGAGATCAAGTTCGGTCCCGTCGATTTGGCGCGGACGCAGGACACGCCGCGGTCGCAGGGTTTCAAACTGTCGGCGGACTTCGCGAATACGGGCGGCATTTGGCGTAAAGGTATCTGTGGGGTCGGGCACCGCTGGCGCGTCCAACACGCTGCAATGGCCGTCCATATAGCTGCGGCTGCGGTGGTTCCATTCAGGGTAGATGAACTTGCCTGCCAGTTTTTCGTGGTCCGCATCGGCAGGTGACAGGTCAAGATGCAGGCGCAGCCGCGTTGCAGCCCTTTTATTCACTTTTGATAGGGTGATTTTATCTTGATCATCAGCCGCTTTCTGAGCGTTCTCTTTGTCGTCATCATCGACGCTGCGGTTCAAGTTCATGGATTCAACCCATGACAGGATCGATTCAAAGCGGTGCAGGATGAAACTGTCTTTGCGGTTTGCCTCATCACGATCTTGACGCTCGCCCAGTTTGCGGTTCGTTGTGGCCGCAGCGGGTGGCGATTTAGCGCGTGCTTCATCCGTGTCGGGCGCCGCCGCGTCACCACTGCCCGCTGGATCAAGACGTAGCCAGAATGGAACGGGCGCAAAGCGCATGTAGTTGCGATCTGCAGGGGATGGTTCCGTCGTCAGGTCACGCCCCTGCAATGCATCGCACACTGCGGCTTCGATTGCGCTTTCATTGGCGGGCAGGCGCAAATCGGGACGTGTTAGCAGTGCGAACTTACACATGTCCGCAAAGCTACGCGCCAGACCCGGGCAAGCGATCAGCACTTGTGCCATCGCCGCTGCGTTCGCCTGCAATTCTGCAAAATCACGGGCGCATATGTCGGAAACAGCGTCCGGAGTGCGCACCACAGCCGCCATCGCGACCAGCCAGAAATAGGCCGCGCGGTTCAAGGATTTTTCAGGAAAAACCGCCATCTCCGGCGGCAGACGCAAACGTTCCCCGTCAAAGCTTGCGCGATATTCCTTTTCGCGGTCAGACCCCAACTTGCGCGCAGTGCTGCGACGGTGCGCAACGAGCGTCGCAGCAGCTTCACCCATCTCGACACCAGCATCACCGCCTAAAGCGCGGAACAACAGCGCAAGGCTGGGCCGCACGTCGGCAAGCAAAACCGCCGCTTGCGGATAGGTTGCGTCGGCACCCAAGCCATGCGCCATATCATGCCACAGGTTGCCGATCGTTTCTTCGGGTTCCATCAGGTCAAGCAGATGCATGGCGCGCCCCTAGCCGTAGACCGTCGCGACCAGATCGCGCAGCGCGTTCTGTACGTCCTCATCATCGCTAAGCGGTTCGATTATCGCGGCTTCGATCGCTTGAGGAATGCTCATTCCGCCGTTCATCAAAATTGCGGCATAGACCAAAAGGCGTGTCGATACGCCCTCTTCGAGATCCATCCCAGACAGTGCGCGGATATGCCCGCCAAGGCGCACCAAGGGGGCCACGCGGTTAGCGTCTAGCCCGCTTTCGTAGGCGACAATCCCGATTTCAAGATCAGGTTTTGGGAAATCGAACGTCAGCGACAAAAAGCGCTGGCGGGTCGAGGGTTTCATCCGTTTAAGCACATTTTGATAGCCGGGGTTATAACTGGCAACCAGCATGAAACCTGCAGGTGCCACCAGTTCTTCGCCGGTGCGGTCGATCATAAGCGTGCGGCGATTATCGGTTAACGGATGCAGTACAACGGTCACGTCTTTGCGGGCCTCGATCACTTCGTCAAGGTAGCAGATACCGCCCATCCGCACCGCGCGGGTCAGCGGGCCATCGACCCAAACAGTTTCGCCACCTTTCAACAGGTAGCGCCCGATCAGATCGGCAGCGGACAGATCATCGTGGCAGGCCACGGTGAATAGCGGTTTGTCCAACCGCGCCGCCATATGTTCGACGAACCGTGTTTTGCCGCAGCCGGTCGGCCCCTTCAAAAGAAGGGGCAAACCATTTTCTTGGGCCATTTCAAACAGCGCGCATTCTTCGCCCGAGGGCTGATAATGCGGCACCATGGTGGCATGATCTTTCATCACTTATTCTCCTGCCACAGTAGCTTTGGGGCCAGGTTCAATGATCTCGCGTTTGCGCACGACAATGACCGAATAGATGAACAAGAGCGCGCCAATGACCACTGCAAAACCCGCGCCAAACCGCATCAGGTAGAATAGCGCCAGATCGTCTTGGACTTGCATAAAGTAGTCACCAAGCACCCGTTGCATGTGAGTCTGGAGCGTCCCCGCAAAGGTCAGAACGAACGTCATGAATGCCATTCCACCCGTCATCAGCCAGAACGAACCCATATTCAGCACTTGGTTATACGGATCGCGGTTGCGCAAGAGCGGCATCGCATAGGTGATGATCGCAAGGTTTAGCGCAACGTAGGCCCCGAAGAACGCAAGGTGTCCGTGGGCTGCAGTAATCTGCGTGCCGTGACTGTAGAAGTTCACGCCATGCAAGGTATGCAAGAAACCCCAAACGCCTGCGCCAAAGAAGGCGAGCGTGGCTGACCCCAGCGACCATAGCAAAGCGGCCTTGTTGGGGTGATCGCGTTTGCCCTTCCAGACCATGACAAATGCAAAAGACATCATCAAGAAGAACGGGATCACTTCAAAAGTAGAAAAGATTGACCCGATCCACTGCCAATAGCCTGGCAAGCCGATCCAGTAGAAGTGGTGACCCGTACCGAGGATGCCTGAAAACAGCGCAGTTGCAACGATGACATAAAGCCATTTTTCAACAACCTCGCGGTCCACCCCAGTCAGCTTGAGCAATAAGAACGCAAGGATGGAAGCCATCACCAGTTCCCATGTTGCTTCGACCCAAAGGTGCACAACGAACCACCAATACATCTTATCAAGGCTCAGGTTGCTGGGGTTGATGAAGGCAAAAATCCACAAGAGTGACAAAAGCCACATACCCATCAGCAAGACATTCGTGATGGCCGTTTTCTTACCTGCCAGCACAGTCATCGAGATATTGAACAAGAAGATCAGTGCGGCAACCAGAATACCGAATTTCACCCAAAGCGGTTGTTCCAGAAACTCGCGCCCGCCATGGATACCCATCAAGTAAGACCCGACCGCGCCCAGCGTACCGACAACCAGAAGAATCAGTTGTAGATAGGCCAGCTTTTCTGAATAGATCTCGCGCTCGGACTCTTCGGGCACCAGAAAGTATGCCGCGCCGAAGAAACCTAAGAGCAGCCAGACAATCAGTGCGTTGGTGTGAATCATCCGGATGATGTTAAAGGGCAAAATTTCGGACAGGAAATTTGGGGCAACGTAAATCCACCCCGCCAAAAGGCCACCCAGAACCTGAATAGCGAACAGTCCCATGGCGCAGACGAAATAGGCGTATGCCACGCGTTGACTTTGATATTTCATGATAAAATCTCCTTATCCCGCATCATTGGGCGGCCAGCCCTGCGTGTCTGTTTGATCGGCCCAACGCAGGAATTCCGCCAATCCGCGTACTTCTTCGTCGGTCAGATTGAATTGCGGCATTTGACGACGGCCCTGAATTCCGCTGGGCTGGCTATCCATCCAGCTTTGCAGGATTTCAAATGCGGCTTCCGGATCGTCCTGCACGCCCCAGCGGGTCATCACATTGCCGACCTCGGGTGCGAAATACGCGCCTTCGCCATGTATTGTATGGCAGTTGATGCAGGAATGACGTTCCCAGACATGTTTGCCCAGAATCACTTCCTCGGACAACGGCATGCCAGCGGTCGACACTTCGACAACGTATTTATGGCTGTTGACAGTTAAGGCGATGAACACCAGCACGAAGAAAATGGATCCTCCGTAAAAGATGTTCCGCGCCCGCGATTTTGTAAGGATTTCAGCCATTTTTGGCCCCCGTTTTTGCGTTCACGCGATCTTGATAAGCGTGATGAACGGATGCGAGTTTGCGCCAGCGCAATGTTTTGGCCTGATGACTTGCTAGTGTCGGGGTAGATCAAGGAGGTGCAGACATGCCCTTGAAACGCTTTTACAACCCGGATTTGCCGTTGAGCGAGTTGATGGCGGATTGGCCCGAGACGGTCGAAGTTTTCTTTCGCCATCAGATGCTATGTGTGGGCTGCCTTGTGGCACCATTTCACACCGTCACTGATGCCTGTCTGGAATATGGGTTGAACATTGACGCATTCTACGCGGAACTTACGGCGGCACTTAGGTAGATGCCTGCGTGCCGGACAGGATAACCAGTTTATGCGGATCGCAGACCGTGATGTGTTTACGCTGACTTTCGATGATGCCGTCCCGCTCCCACGCGCTAAGTGTGCGGCTGACAGTATGCAACGTCGCGCCAGTCATTTCTGAAAGGTTCTGACGCGTAACGGGGAAATCGATCTCGATCCCGTTGTCTACTTTGCGTCCCGACTGGTTGATCATTCGCAAAATCGCGCAGGCGATGCGCTGTTCGACTTGCTGGGTTGCCAGTTCCAGCATCCGGGTACTCATCTCATCGATGCGACGCCCGACAGTCTTGTATGTCTGTGTTGCAAACCCGTCATAGCGCGCGACAAATTCAGTCCACAAATGCATCGGCCACGAAAGCGCAACCGCTTCCACGGCTGCAATTGCCGTTGCTGGATATGTCGTATGTCCTAGTGCTGAGGCGATGCCGAATAGCTGTCCGCTTGGAATATGAAGCGCGATGATACGTTCGCCTTGCTCGGATATCCGCACCACACGGATATGCCCGTCCAGCAGCAGATAAAACCGCTCTGCGTCAAAGCCTTCTTCAAAGATCGCAGTTCCCGCATCATAGCGACGCGAAGTCGCCTGGTCGAGAATTTCACGGATCTGATCCGTGCTTAGCATCGAGAATGGCGGCATCTGCGTCAGAAGACTTTCGTCTAGCAGAGCGTGTCGTGAGTGTTGGCGATTGTTCTTCATCTGGTATTTGTCTCACAAAGCCTTCTTGTGCGCCACGTGTTTGATCTCGATCAATAAAATAGGGATTTTTG
>UPTN01000281.1_pt1 | contig 28077 bp, 29 predicted proteins | sample 2160111 | NCBI WGS metagenome assembly UPTN01 (sample SAMN06265058, study PRJEB28932) | marine metagenome | isolation source: Columbia River Estuary | place: USA:Columbia River Estuary, USA | collected 2014-05-05
GTCACGTATCGGCATCCATCAAGGCAATCTGCTGCAGGCGAACCTGACGCAACCCCTCAACAAGCATGGCTGTAACAAAGCCAATGTTCAAAAGACCGTTGATCGCCGCCATTCCCCCTAGCAAGCGCCATTCAATCGGCAGCAAGATGTCGCCAAATCCAAGCGTCGTAAAAGCAACGAGCGCAAAATAAACCGACGTTTCCACGGTTTCGAAAATGCCCAGAGCCATCATAGTCAGCGCCCATGCCCACACGCCAATTGCCATCTGCAACAGAATCCCCACGGCAGACACGCACATTACCAGCATTAATTTGGGACGATGCGGCGGCACAATGAGCCATGGACGAAGCCGCATCAGCCAGTATTCCATGATCCAGAACACACTGCCCGCGACAACAATCGAAAAAACCAACAGCGCTGATCCCAGCATAATCTGAACGAGCACTGCATTTCTCCTTACATCTTGGGTCTTGCGCACCTTGTGCCACAGCGCCCCATCGCATATCTGATGTCGACTATGGCCAAGAAACCTGAAAACAAAAACTACAAAGTCATCGCCGAGAACCGGCGTGCAAGGTATGATTTTGCCATCGATGACGATATCGAAGTCGGGATAATCCTGACTGGCTCGGAGGTCAAATCCCTGCGCATCGGCCAATCCAACATCGCTGACAGTTATGCCAGTGTTGATGACGGAGAACTTTGGCTAACCAACGCCTATATCGCGCCCTATGACCGCGCCATGTTCGGTCACGAGGAACGCCGCAAGCGCAAGCTTTTGGTAAAAGGTCGCGAACTTGCCCGCCTTTGGAACGCGACCAAGCGTGAGGGAATGACCCTTGTCCCGCTGGTAATGTATTTCAACGATCGCGGTCTGGTAAAACTGAAGATCGCGACCGCCAAGGGCAAAAAGAACCACGACAAACGCGAGACCGAGGCAAAGCGTGACTGGGGTCGCCAGCAGCAACGCCTGCTGCGTCACGGGGATTAGCACGCGCTTTTTCCCCTTTCGCGGCAATCCGTGACCCGCAACAACCACCAATAAGCTATGATGTACGAATGCGTGACATCGGTTAATCTTGACGTGCGCAGCTATTGGCCCTGCTGACGCACTCCAAAAAACAATGGGTCTGAATGGAAGGGACAAACAAATGGAACAACTGATTATTCAACTGATCTCTGGTGCGGTCGGTGGAAACGTCGCGGGCGGCGTGATGAAGAACCTGTCGCTGGGGACTTTGGGCAATTCGATCGCTGGTATCGTCGGCGGTGGCGTCGGCGGACAGATTCTGTCGGCAGTCATGGGCGGTGGTGCAGCAGCTGGCGGTATGGATATCGCAAGCATTGTCACGCAGGTTGCCGGTGGTGGCATTGGTGGTGGCGCAGCATTGGCAATTGTTGGCGTAATCAAAAACATGATGGCCAAGTAAACCAAGCTTCACTTTGAAAATGACTCTCGCGCCTCAGGGCGCGGGCGTTTGTGCAAAACCCCAAGAAAATTCACATTAGGCCGATGCGCCCAATGCTGGACACTCTTGTCATGCGCAGCCGTGCGAGATACCCGTGAAGCCATTGCTCGGAAGGGACTGCGCCATGACCGCACCAACACCTGATGATCCTAAGACACTTGTCAGCACACAGTGGCTGGCCGCTCACCTCAAAGACCCAGACCTGAGGATCTTTGATGCAACGTGGTTCTTGCCTGACATGGACCGCGACGCGAAGGCAGAATATGCCGCAGCACATATCCCCGGTGCGCGCTACTTTGACATCGACGACATCAGTGATGCGCGGTCCGAACTGCCACATATGGCCCCTCCTGTTGAAAAATTCATGTCACGTATGCGCGCGATGGGCGTGGGTGACGGTCATCAAGTCGTGGTCTACGATGGTGCTGGCCTATTTTCAGCCGCGCGGGTCTGGTGGCTGTTCCGGCTGATGGGGCAAAAAAATATCGCCGTTCTTGACGGTGGACTGCCCAAATGGCGCGCCGAAGGACATCCGACGACCGCAGCTCCACCTATCATTCGTGACCGCCATATGACCGTGAAATACGAAGCAAACCGCGTGCGCGATGTGACCGACGTCGCACGCGCTGCCAAGTTGGGTGATCACAGCGTCATCGATGCCCGCGCACCTGCCAGATTTCGCGGGGCGGCCCCGGAACCGCGTCCAGGAATGCGGTCGGGTCATATACCTGGTTCAGTAAATGTCTTTTACAAAGACTTGCTCAACCAGAATGGGACCATGAAGCCCCCTGCAGCATTGCGCGCCGTGTTTGAAGCGGCAGGCGTCGACTTGCAAAAGCCTGCGATTACCACCTGTGGATCGGGTGTAACTGCCGCGATCCTATCCCTTGCCCTCGAACGGATCGGCAAAACCGACCATTCGCTTTATGATGGGTCATGGTCCGAATGGGGCATGTACGCTGATCTTCCAATCGCTACCGGAGCTTAAGAAATGCTAGAAAACCTAACCGCAAAACCTGTCGACAAAATCCTGACTCTTATGACCACGTTCAAAGCGGACCCACGCCAAGACAAGGTGGATCTGGGTGTCGGCGTTTACAAAGATGCGAGTGGCAACACTCCCGTCATGCGCGCCGTCAAAGAAGCAGAACGCCGGATTTTGGCCGATCAGTCCTCGAAAGCTTACACGGGGCTAGCAGGTGATCCTGCATTCAGCGCGGTTATGAAGGACCTTGTTCTAGGCGACAGCGTACCAAATGAACGCGTTGCCGCGATTGCCACGCCGGGTGGCACGGGTGCCATTCGACAAGCGCTGGAATTGATCCGCATCGCGGCACCAAATGCAACGGTTTGGCTGTCTAACCCAACTTGGCCGAACCATCAGTCAATCATCAAGTATCTGGGCATGAAAATGGCAGACTACCGCTATTTCGACGCCGACACGCGCGGCGTGGATTTCGGCGGTATGATGGCCGATCTAGAAGGCGTCGCGGCAGGCGATGTCGTCTTGCTGCATGGCTGCTGCCACAATCCCACAGGTGCCAACCTGACATATGATCAGATGTCACAAGTCATTGGTTTGATGCAAAAGAAGGGTGCCGTGCCCTTTGTTGACATCGCCTATCAAGGATTTGGTGATGGACTTTCTGCCGATGCGCAAACTACGCGCCAGATTGCAAGTAGCTTTGAAAACTGCCTGATAGCGGCCAGTTGTTCGAAGAACTTTGGCATTTACCGCGAACGAACAGGCATTTTGATGGCCGTCACCAAAGATGCTGACCAACAAGGATTGGCGCAGCAGAACCTCGCGTTCTTGAACCGTCAGAACTATTCCTTCCCGCCCGACCATGGCGCGCGCGTCGTAACGACTATCCTGCAAGACCCGAACCTGCGTGCCGACTGGGAAGCCGAATTGGAAGAAACGCGCAACGGCATGCTCACCCTGCGCCAACAGTTGGCAGATGAACTAAAGCGACTGACAAACAGTGATCGTTTCGACTTTTTGGCCCATCACCGCGGCATGTTTAGCTTGCTCGGTACAACCCCAGAGTTGGTCGAAAAACTGCGCGCTGATTTTGGAATCTACATGGTTGGCGACAGCCGTATGAACATCGCAGGTCTGAATGCACAAACTGTGCCGAGACTGGCCAAGGCGATTGTTGAAGCAGGCATCTAGACCCGCACGAACTGACATATATTGCACCGCGGCATTTCAGAATGCTGCGGTTGCAAATTTTGCCTTGTGGGTGATTGCGCAATAATATACCCGTTTTACGAACAAAGACGCAATTTTACTTCGCCGAGGATCTATCGATGTCATTCCGCCTGCAACCCACGCCCCCTGCCCGTCCAAACCGTTGCCAGCTGTTTGGCCCTGGTTCGAACACCAAGCTGTTTGCAAAAATGGCGGCAAGTGCAGCGGACGTCATCAACCTTGATCTCGAAGACAGCGTATCGCCGTCCGACAAAGACAGCGCGCGCGCCAACGTGATCCAAGCCATCAACGAGGTTGATTGGAACACCAAATACCTGTCTGTACGCATAAACGGATTGGATACGCCTTATTGGTACAAAGATGTTGTTGATCTGATGGAGCAGGCTGGCGAACGCCTTGACCAGATCATGATCCCAAAAGTTGGATGTGCGGCTGATGTCTATGCCGTTGACGCGCTCGTCACGGCGATTGAAAATGCCAAGGGCCGCAAAAAGCGGGTCAGTTTCGAGGTCATCATCGAATCTGCCGCAGGTATCGCACACGTCGAGGAGATTGCCGCCAGTTCGCCCCGTATGGCCGCGATGAGCCTTGGCGCAGCTGACTTTGCAGCCTCTATGGGCATGCAAACAACGGGTATCGGCGGCACGCAAGAAAACTACTACATGCTGCATGGCGACACGCGGCATTATTCTGATCCGTGGCACTGGGCGCAAACTGCAATCGTAGCGGCTTGCAGAACCCATGGGGTTTTGCCCGTCGATGGTCCGTTCGGCGATTTCAGCGACGATGAAGGCTACCGTGCGCAGGCAAAACGGTCTGCGACGCTAGGCATGGTTGGCAAATGGGCCATCCACCCCAAGCAAATCGCGCTGGCCAACGAAGTATTCACTCCGTCAGCAAAGGCCGTCGCCGAGGCACGCGAAATCCTTGCTGCTATGGAAGATGCCAAAGCACGCGGCGAAGGTGCGACCGTGTACAAAGGTCGCCTAGTCGATATCGCGTCAATCAAGCAAGCAGAGGTCATTGTGCGGCAGTCAGAGATGATCGCAAGCGAAGGCTGACCGACCTGCAACCTGTTGCTATTGACGAAACCCAGCGCCATATAGGGTAGAGTTGACGCAAAAGGCCCATAGTCATGACCCAATATCTGGACTTTGAAAAACCGCTCGCTGAAATCGAAGGCAAAGCGGAAGAACTGCGCGCGATGGCGCGTGAAAATCCCGAGATGGATGTCGCAAAAGAGGCCAGCGCGCTGGACAAGAAGGCCGCTGATCTGCTGACTTCGCTTTATGTCGGGTTGACACCTTGGCGCAAATGCCAAGTCGCGCGTCACCCCCAGCGTCCGCATTGCAAAGACTATATCGACGCCTTGTTTACCGAATATACACCGCTTGCAGGTGACAGGAACTTTGCCGATGACCACGCTGTTATGGGTGGCATTGCACGATTGAACGGGATGCCCGTGATGGTGATCGGCCATGAAAAGGGCGATGACACCAAATCCCGGATCGCGCGCAATTTCGGCATGGCGCGTCCCGAAGGATATCGCAAGGCGATCCGCCTGATGGAACTGGCCAACCGCTTTGGGCTTCCGGTGATTACGCTGGTTGATACCCCTGGCGCATACCCCGGCAAAGGTGCCGAAGAGCGCGGTCAATCAGAGGCAATCGCCCGTTCGACTGAAAAATGCTTGGACATCAAAGTTCCGTTGATCAGCGTTGTGATTGGCGAAGGCGGTTCTGGTGGTGCGGTTGCGTTTGCGACGGCAAACCGTGTGGCGATGCTTGAGCATTCCGTTTATTCCGTGATTAGCCCCGAAGGTTGTGCCTCGATCCTGTGGAAAGATGCCGAAAAGATGCGCGAATCGGCAGAAGCACTGCGTCTGACTTCCAAAGACCTTAAGGAATTGGGTGTCTGCGACCGCATCATCAACGAACCGCGTGGCGGTGCGCACCGCGACCGCGCAACCGCAATCAAATCGGTTGGCGAGGCTTTGGTAGCAATGTTGAACGAACTGCGAGATTTGTCCGGCGAAAAACTGCGAAGCGATCGCCGCAGCAAGTATCTTGATCTTGGCTCAAAAGGGCTTGCGGCCTAATTTTGCAATTATTGCGTGGGCATTGGCAGTTACTTTCGCTGACTGCACTTGTCTTTGTATTTTGGCAAACACCCGCGGTGACGCCCCTCAAAATTCTAGTCGTTTTCTTTCATGAAGCCGCCCATGCAATCGCCACCTTTGTGACAGGTGGCGAAGTGGTCAGCCTTTCGATTTCGCCAAATCAAGGCGGAACGGTAATCAGTCGCGGCGGTAATCGTTTTATCATCCTGACAGCCGGCTATCTTGGGTCTTTACTGATCGGGGTCGGGTTACTGGCCGCAGCCACGCGGACCCGCGCAGATCGCATGATAATGGCTGGTTGCGGCATTGTGATGCTGGTGATCGCAGGGCTCTATGTCAGAGAGTTCTTTGCGCTGTCTTTTGCAATCGGCACCGGTGTTTTGATGCTCTTGGTGGCACGCTTTCTTGGACATACTGCAAACGATCTGTTCTTAAGGGTTATCGGCCTGACGAGCATGGTTTACGTGCCCTTTGACATTTTCAGCGACACTATTGCGCGGGCAAACTTGCGCTCTGATGCGTGGATGCTGGCGGACGAGTTTGGCGGCTCCACACAAATGTGGGGTGCTTTGTGGTTGTTAATTAGCGTTGCGGTGATTGTCTGTTGCCTGCGCTTTGGTCTGGGGCGCAGCAGCAACCTCAAACTGCGCTAGTTGACGGCTTTTGCCCTGTCATGCGCCGTCAAAGCCCGCCTCTTTGTTCAATCGATCCGAAGCTGTTTCGATGTCATGTTCGATACGGGCCATGAAATCCGCAACCTCCAGCCCCGGTTCAATACGTGGTAGAAATTCGAATACAGCAGTACCTGGCTTGCGGAAAATCCCGCGCTTGGGCCAGAACACGCCAATATTGGTGGCCACAGGCACAACCGGCTGGTTCAATTCACGATAAAGCGCGCCGGTTCCGACCTTGTAAGGGGCTTTGACCCCCGGTGCGATCCGTGTGCCTTGCGGATAGATGATGAGCTGCCCGCCGACGGCGCGACCTGCGGTGACATCAGCCAGCATCTTTTTGATAGCCTGTCCGCGCTTGCCTCGGTCTACGGGAATACAGCCGATCCGCAAGCCGAACTGACCGACAATAGGCGCGTATTTCAGGATTGATTTGAAAATGAATTTGCCGCGAGGGATTGACCCGAAAATAACCAAAACATCCATGAAGGATTGGTGTTTGGGGGCAACCATCACCTCGTCTGTGGGCGGGGTACCGCGGATTTCGGTCTTAAGGCCAATCATCCAGGACGCCGACCACCTGATATACCGACAATAGGCATGACACCCTGCCAGAGCCCCATTCGCCGATATTATCGCAGCAGGTGTATAGAGGATGCCGACAACTAGCAGCGCCACATACATCTGTGCGTTAAAGATCAGCGACCGAACCCATTGAATTGCATAGCTCATGTTTGTTCCCTTAGCCTGCGGAATGCGGCGGCACGCGTCGCAAAGAATGCCACTACTGCTGATAATAGCGGTATGAGCGGCAACAAGAACCATTCTGCACCATCAAAGCCGACGCCCATCAAAATACTTTCGCCTGCCCCACCTTGCGGCATCATTGTTGTCACAGCGGCTCCGATCACAACACCGACAACGGCCCCAAAACCGGCGCGAACAGTGTAGCGCCGCACAAATGCTCGGGCGATATACACATCGCGCGCTCCGACAAGGCGCAATACGCGGATCACCTGCGCATTGGCGGCCAATGATGCTTGTGCAGCCAAGGTAATCATCGCCGCCACGGTCACACCGATCAACAAGATAACCGTCCAGCTGACAAAGCGGACACTGCTTGCGGCCTCAAGCAATGGCGCGCGCCATGCAGTATGATCGTCCAGAACCGCCCCTGGAACTTGCGCAGAAAGGCGCGCACGAAGCCCGTCAGCATCATAAGTTTCGCCGTCGGTGATAATCTCGATCAGTTGCGGAATTGGCAGTGCTTCAAGCGGAAGATCCGGACCGAACCAAGGTTCGAGCAGCGCCTGTTGTTCTTGTGCCGAAAGAGCCCGCGCCGAAGTCACACCAGGTGTCGTCTCAAGCACGTCCAGCGCCTCAAGAAGCAATGCATCGGCGGTTTGTTGGTTTACCGGTAAACGCAAAGTAGCCGACTGTGCCAATTCCTGCGCCCAAACCTCTGCGACGCGGCCCGTGGTCAGCGAAATTGCAAGCGTCAATACTGCCAGAAAGGCCATCACAGCAGCGACAAAAACCGTGAGCCGCGCAGTAACACCTGTTGGCGGCACAGCGCGATCCGCTTGGGGGTCTCCCAAAATCAGCTCGAACACGGCCTTCATAGCTCTGCTCCGGCTTGCATCAACTGTCCTTCGCGCAAGCGCAAAACACGCGCGCTTACATCAGTTTTCATCGCGCGGATCATGTTCAAATCGTGGGTCGCAATCAGGATGGTTTTGCCCATCTTGTTCAACTCGACCAGCAGGCGCATCAGTCGCTGCGACATTTCCCAATCAACATTGCCTGTCGGTTCGTCCGCGATAATCACATCAGGCGACATGATCACAGCACGCGCCAATGCCGCCCGCTGCCGTTCACCGCCAGACAACTGCGGCGGTAACTGTTCTGCCTGACGGCCAAGGCCCACCCAACTCAGCAATTCTGGCAAATTCTGTGCCGCCTCGTTTGCACGGTCGGAAACAGTCAACGGCAAAGCAATGTTTTCCGCAATTGTCAGATGATCCAAAAACGCGCAGTCCTGATGCACTACCCCGATGCGCCGCCGCGCCATTGCGACCGCATCGCGGTCAAGGGCAGCGGCATCTTGCCCAAAGAGCCGAACTTGGCCATCCGGCGCCAGCAAATCCGCATAGCACAATCGCAAGAGCGTCGTTTTGCCAGCCCCAGACGGTCCGGTCAGAAAATGGAAAGACCCTGCCGTCAGACTCAGGGATAACTGGGAAAATAACGCCGTCCCGCCAAATCCGTAGGACACTTTATCGAGTTCAATCACGGTATTTCCTTTGCGCCACACTCCACTTCTGCCCAAATCTGCAACAGGTTACAATCTCTTGGGGCGCAAGCTTGCGCAAATCCTTTGCGTTTGCCGCTGGCATCGCTAAATTAGTCATGGCAAGAATAATAACTGACCCGATCCGGGACAGAAGGAATGTAGATGCGGCTTATTTGTCCAAATTGTGATGCAGAGTACAATGTGGCCGACGATGCGATTCCGCAGGACGGACGTGATGTGCAGTGCTCCAGCTGTGACACCACTTGGTTTCAGACACGTAAGTCCAGAATTCTAAGCCGCGAAGTTTCGCGAATTCTTACGACGCCAATCCCGTCTGTGGTCAAGTCGCAGTCACGGGACGTTTCTGCATATGATACTCCGCAGTCCAAAAACGGAAATACCGAAGGCCCGCAGCACGAGCCTGTCACGGACAAGCCGCGGCATCGCCAAATAGACCCAAGTGTCGCAAATATACTTCGCAAAGAGGCTGCGCGCAGCCAAGGCGTGGCGGACTATAGCGCCAGCAAGCCAACCTTGCGCCGCGAAAGTAATCCCGATGTCGTTGCTCAAACACGCAAACGGATCGCCCAAATCACCGAAGTCGAAGGCGGCACGCCCGCAGGAATAAGCCGGACAGGTGCGAACGTTGCTGTTTCATCGACAAACCCACGCGCAGTTCCAGACATCAACGAAATCAATGCGGCGCTTCGTGGACGTGCAGAGGCCAGCAACGAGGGCGGATTGACCGAACTCGAACGACACGAGGCCGTCCGCCGCAGAGGTTTCCGCCGTGGTTTCTTTATTGTTCTGATTTTGATTGCGGTGACGATCACACCGTACATTCTGTCAGAAGAGATCACGCAGAACATGCCGGAACTTAGTGGCTACATGGCGACCTATGTTGCTGTAATTGATGAGCTACGCCTGTCCCTGAATACCTTCATTGATGGCATAGCCCAAAGCATTTCAAATCTGACCGGCTAAGCGCTAGAACTGCTCTAGTAAGCGGCGCAGATAGTCGCGCTCCAACTCTGGGCGGCTCTGTTCTGCAGACCGTCTGCGGATTTCATCCAGCAATTCTTCGGCGCGACGGTTGATATCTGCGCCGCCTAACAGTTCCTGATCCGTCCCTAGCTGGCCTGTGTTGCCCATCTCACGCCCAAGAGGATCGCGCTGACCCGGCGTTGGCCTGCCCGACGCATCGCCTTGCTCTGATCCTTGGCCTGGCTCGGCATTCTGGTTTTCAGCTAAAGCCTGCCCCAATTCACGCATGCCGTTGCGCAAAGCATCCATCGCCTCGGCCTGTCGATCAATTGCTTCGGCCAGATCGCCTTCGCGCAAGGCATCTTCAGCGCCTTCCATCGCGCCCTCTGCCCGCTCAAGCGATCGGCGTGCGATTTCACCGGTTTCGCCCGGCAAATTCGGTAGACCTTCACGTTGGCGCTGGAGTTCATCGCGCAACGCCTCTTGCCGTTCGGCAAGGCTGCGCGGGTCACCCTCGCCGCCAGCGCCACTATCGCTTTGCTGGCCATTCTGGGCATCTTCACCAACACCTTGGCCCTGACCCTGCTGTCCGTCTTGGCCTTGCTGACCGTTATCTTGACCTTGCTGCCCTTGCTGCTGGCCGGGGTTTTGGCCTTGTTGGCCTTGCTGCTGGCCCGGTTCGCTTGGGTTGAACTGGTCTTGTAAATCACTGAACGCATCGTCTGACAGTTCTTCTTGCTCGCGCAGCGTGTCCGACAGATCCTGCATCGACTGCTCGCCCGGAGATGGTGAACCTTCGCCCCCTTCGCCTTGGGTTACGCGCATGTTTTCCATCATCTGGTTAAGTTGTTCCATCAACTCTTGCGCTTCGGCCATGCGACCTTCTTGCATCAGCTCTTCTATGCGATCCAATAAAGCTTGCAGTTCATCCATCGACAAGCGCTCGCCTTCTTGACCGTTGTCCGCTTGGTCGGTGCCGTCCGATGGTTCCGCTTCTTCAGCCAGCATGCGCATGTAATCGTCGGTTGCTTCGCGCAATTCCTGCATCAATTCCGCGATCTCTTCGTCCGACGCCCCGTTGCGCATCGCTTCAGCCAGCCGTTCCTGGGCGCGACGCAGGCGTTCACGGGCATCTGCCAAGCGGCCATCCTCAAGCTGAATAGCCAGATCCCAAAGCGCCTTAACGACTTCGGCCTGGCCTTCGTCGGTCATGCCAAATTCGGCCATGTTATCGAGCCTGCGAATAATTGTGCGCAGTCGCAGATAAGTCGTTTCATTCGAGAACAGCCCCTCGGGACGGTTCGAGACGGCCCGCAATATCTGCGTTACACGTACAGTATTCTCTTTGGACCACATGAGATCGCGCCGCTGTTCGATCACGGCGCGGGCAAACGGCTGGAAAAAGCGGCGGCCCGGCAGGATCATCGGTTCTGCGGGTGTGATGCCTGCTTGTTCGGCATCATCCGTGACAGTCAATTGCATCGTGACAGGCAGGTTCGCGAGAGGGTGTTCACTGAGATTATCAATCAGGAACTCATCGAAATCGGCGCGATCCCCACTAAAGGGCATCGGCAGGTCCAAGATAAGCGGCGCGATCGGATCAGGGGCAATCGACAGACCGTGCCGCCGATCAACCGATGCCAAATCTAACGTGATTGTAGCAGTTCCAAAGGTGACGCCATAGTCATCGTACGCAGTGAACGGTTGCGACATCTCGCCCATAGCATCGGATTCGATCGGGCCGGTTAGGTCAATGACGGGTGGCTGATCGGGTATCGCTGTGACTTCCCATGTCGTGTCCGTCGCCCCACCAATGGAAAGAGAACCGGACTGTGTCACATCGAACTGCTGCTGTGCATCTGACGCTGCGCCCACGTTTTCGACGCGGCCTGAAACAGTTTCGGCCACTGTCAGCGCACCAACTTCACCGTAAAGGCGCAGCGTGATTTGACTGCCCTCAGGCACCCGCAATGGGCCTGCGGGGATATCATTCAGGTAGATTGACGGTTTGCCGGTATAGGCGGGCGGCTCAACCCAGCCTTCCCAAACCGGGCCCGTGGCAAGTGATTGTTCGGACCCTGTCACGATCTCACCGACAGAACTGATGCGGAATAGCGATCCAAACATCAAAGCGGCGACAAAGAACAACAGTGCAATAAAACGCAATCCGTAAGGGTCGCGATTGGAAATACGCAAATCAGGTTCAACGGCGCGGGCTTGCTTGGTGCGTTCGGCCATGCGGGCCATATGAGCCTGCCAGACAGCTTCCGATGCAGAATCACCGGTGCCGATGGCTTGGGTGTCGGCAATTGCAGAAATCGGTCGCCCCGGCAAAGCGGCGTCAACACGCGCGATTGCTTCTTGGGTCGTCGGCAGACGGAAATGACGGATACCCCAAACCAGCGTCGCAACAAGAGAGATGATACTGACCACAGCGCCGCCCCAGAAAATCTCTAGCGGTGCAAGGTCCTGCCATCCCATCATCAAGGGGGTTAGGATCAAGAAAACAGCCGTCCAAAAAGGCCAGAACGCACGCACGACTTGTTCGGCCACCATACCCGCACGGGTCGCAGCAACCGGTAGACGCAAATGGCGCATTTGGTCTTGTTGGGTGTTCAGCGGGCCTCTCCCTTGGTTGTGCAACACGGGGCCGGTCGGGGGTCAGCCTATGATTAGTCTAACCACTCTGGCAGCGTATCGCGCGCGATCATCTCTTCATAGGTAGGGCGTGCGCGGATAACTGCAAATTGATCGCCATTCACCAAAACCTCGGGGATCAGCGGGCGCGAATTATATTCGGACGACATCACTGCGCCATATGCGCCTGCCGAACGGAACGCGACAAGGTCGTCCGCCGCCAGTCTTGGCATTTCACGCGCCTTGGCAAAAGTGTCGCCGCTTTCACAGATCGGACCAACAATATCATACTTCACAGGCTCTGCCCCCGGCGCGGGTTCAATCACAGGCACAATATCGTGCCATGCCTCGTACATCGCGGGTCGGATTAAATCGTTCATCGCCCCATCAAGAATTAGAAACTCACGATCTTCACCCGATTTCACATAGATCACCTTTGAAACCATCAGACCTGCATTGCCTGATATCAGGCGACCAGGTTCAATCTCGATTTCACAACCCAGATGGCCGACGGTGCGCTGGATCAACGCGCCATAATCAGTCGGCAAAGGTGGGGCTTCGTTCGTGCGTGTATATGGAATGCCCAGACCGCCACCCAGATCAAGGCGTTTGATATCATGACCGTCTGCACGCAACTGTTCGGTCAGTTCGGCAACTTTGTTGTACGCCGCCTCAAAAGGGGCCAGTTCGGTCAACTGAGACCCGATATGCACATCGATCCCGACAACCTTGAGTCCTGCCATAGCGCCAGCCATCGCATAGACTTCACGCGCGCGACTGATCGGAATACCAAACTTGTTTTCGGACTTGCCGGTTGCGATCTTGGCGTGGGTCTTTGCATCGACATCGGGGTTTACGCGAATGGTGATCGGAACCACAGCACCCAGCGATTGGGCGACCTGATCAAGCACCGCCATCTCTGGTTCGCTTTCGACATTGAACTGGCGAATGCCGCCCGAGATAGCCACGCGCATTTCTTCTGCGGTTTTGCCTACACCGGAAAAAACAATGCGATCACCTGGTATGCCTGCGGCTTTCGCACGCAGATATTCACCAACAGACACGACATCCATGCCTGCACCTGCATCACCTAACACCTTGATTACAGCTTGGTTCGAAAGCGATTTCATCGCAAAGCAGACCAAATGATCGCCCCAAGCCAAAGCGTCGTCAAACAGGGTAAAGTGACGTTTCAGCGTGGCAGTCGAATAGACGTAAAACGGTGTGCCAACCGCAGCTGCGATGTCAGCAACGGGAACGTCTTCGGCGAAAAGTGCGCCGTCGCGATACAGAAAATGATCCAAGCCGATGATCCTTGTCCAAAACCAGCTTTGGGACATATCAGATCATGGGCAAAGACCAACCCTGATTTGCAAGGTCTACAGTTGGCGGACGGTGTGACGGTCGCGAGAATAGACGATGCGGTTGCGCAAGTACAAATACAGCGGCAACCCACAACTGACACCGATCAAGAACGTTGCGGGAATAGCAATCAGGCTCAGCCAGTTCTTGGTGCGAAGCGCCTCTGCAATGACCCAAATCGTCAACGTGATTGCGGCGATGGTCAAATCCCAGACCAGACCGCTTGTTGCTGCATTCGCATGCCAAGCGTCAACCATAGCCATGATGTTCCAACCTTCAGCCATGAACCAGCTGACAAAATAATACATCGGATGAATTGCGCCCCAAATAGCCAGCGCTAGAAAAACGTTTCGCATCAAAGACCTACTCCTACAGAAACCGTGCCATTCGACGCACCGACCGAAGCTCCGGTTGTGACGCCGTTTGACCCAAGCCCGATGCCAAGACTGGCGTTAGGCGTAAAGGGCGCGCCGTCTGCGCCGCAGGCTGCCAATGCCGCGATAACTAAGATCCAAGCAATCCGTTTCATTTCAAAACCTCTTTCCAATGCGCCACTTGGGCGCGCACGCCTGACGGTGCTGTCCCACCAAAACTGGTCCGCGACGCAACCGAATTTTCCACGCCGAGCACATCAAAGACATCAGCGCGAATGCCGTCGTGAACGCTACGCATGTCGTCCAAGGTGAGGTCAGGCAAGTCGCAGCCCTTTCCCTCGGCCATAGCGACCAGCGATCCGGTCACATGATGTGCGTCTCGGAATGGTAGCCCAAGTTCGCGCACCAGCCAATCGGCCAGATCAGTTGCTGTCGAAAAGCCGCCTGATGCTGCGACCTTCAGGTTCTCGCGTTGCGCGGTCATATCCGCGACCATTCCGGTCATGGCCGCCAAAGCCAACATCAGGTTGTCAGCCGCATCAAAGGTCTGTTCTTTGTCTTCCTGCATATCCTTGGAATAAGTCAGCGGCAGACCTTTCATCACAGTCATCAGCGCAACATTGGCCCCGAAAATCCGACCTATCTTTGCGCGGATCAGCTCTGCCGCATCAGGATTACGCTTTTGCGGCATGATCGATGATCCTGTGGACCACTTGTCGGACATTTTGACAAAACGGAATTGTGCCGAGGACCAGATCACCAGTTCTTCGGCCAGACGGCTTAGGTGCATGGCACAAATGCTGGCCGATGCCAGATAATCCAAAGCAAAGTCACGATCCGCAACCGCATCCAATGAATTGGACATTGGCCGGTCAAAGCCCAATGCGGCTGCGGTCATCTGGCGATCAATCGGGAACGACGTGCCAGCCAGCGCCGCAGCACCCAAAGGCGAGGTATTCATCCGCTTGCGCGCGTCCGCAAAGCGCGAACGATCCCGCGCGATCATCTCGACGTAGGCCAGCATATGATGGCCCCAAGTCACGGGCTGTGCGGTCTGCAAATGAGTGAAACCGGGCATGACCCAATCCGCACCCGCCTCTGCCTGTCCCAAAAGGGCAGTTTGTAGCGCAGCCAATGCCGCATCAGCTTGATCGCATTGATCACGGACCCAAAGACGGAAATCGACGGCAACTTGGTCATTGCGCGACCGTGCCGTGTGCAAGCGGCCTGCTGGTTCGCCAATTAAATCACGCAAGCGCGCCTCTACATTCATGTGGATGTCTTCAAGCGCGGTAGAAAATGGAAAATCGCCAGTTTCAATCTCTGACAATACGGTGAGCAGGCCTTCCCGAATGGCGGCAGCATCGCTATCTGTGATTATGCCACAGGCAGCCAACATGGCGGCATGGGCACGTGAACCTGCAATGTCTTGTGGTGCAAGGCGTCGATCATACCCGATTGAGGCGTTAATTGCCTCCATGATCGCGTCTGGTCCGGCGGCAAAACGCCCGCCCCACATGGTGTTTGCAGATTTAGTCATGAAGGAAATCGCCTATGCGCAAGTTAATGTCAGCCCTGCTTTATACGGCCCTTCTTGGTCTTGCAAATATCGCGCACACCGATGTGTCTGCAGCAAGTGACATGCGTACCGGTGATATGCGCAAATTGAACTTTCACAGTGCACCGCTGGCAACCACCGATGTCGCATTTACCAGCGAAGACGGGCAGGAAATGACACTTGCCGATTTTGAGGGCAAATACATCGTGCTGAACTTTTGGGCGACTTGGTGCGCGCCCTGTCGCAAGGAAATGCCGCACCTTTCAGCACTCCAAGACATCATGGGCGGTGATAATTTCGAAGTCGTCACAATCGCCACTGGCCGCAATCCGTTGCCTGCGATGCAGCGTTTTTTTGCGGAGATCGAGGTAGATAACCTGCCGTTGCACACCGACCCCCGTCAGGCTTTGGCACGTAATCTGGGTGTCTTGGGATTACCTGCAACGTTGATCATTGACCCCGAAGGCCGCGAAATTGCACGCATGCAGGGCGAAGCGGATTGGTCCAGTGAAAACGCAATTGCGATCTTGCAGACGTTGTTGGAACCCGGCAGCTAAGCGTGACCCGCTGTTGCCGATAGAAGCAAAGGATCTATGCCCATCAATTGCAAGGCAGCGGTCCATTTCTTGTCGTTGGGCGTATTAAAGACGACGTCATGGGTTGGCTTGCAGGTCAACCAACCGTTTTGGCCGATTTCATATTCCAATTGCCCCGGACCCCAACCGGAATAGCCTAGCGCCAACATCGATACGGCCGGACCCGTGCCATTGGCAATGTCTTCAAGCACCTCAAGTGTCGCAGTCATCCGGAATGTGTCATCAACTTCCAGCGTGCCTGTTGTGGCTTGATAGTCGTTGCCATGCAGTACAAATCCACGTTGCCGTTCGACCGGTCCTCCGAAATGCACCTGCGCGTCGCGACCGCCTTCGACTTTTGGAATTTCCAACTGCTCAAGCAACTGAGCAAAAGTTAACTTGGGCTGCGGTTTATTGATGATCAAACCCATGCCGCCCTCGTCAGAATGCGAACACATGTAAATGACAGTCTTGGCAAAGCGCGTGTCCGCCATGTCGGGCATCGCGATCAACAGTTTACCGGCTAAATTGGAATCTGTAGCTTTCATTGTCGCTAGATTAGAAACCTGCAGCCGCGACGCAAGCACCAAGATTGCAAAGACTGGCGTAAACGTGACTTCCCATTGCAGCCGCTTTGGATAAAGAAGAAGACATGCGCCAGAACCCGCTTATCATAATTGCCCTTGCGGCCTTGCCAAGCTTTGGCTTTAGCCAGTCTTTCGAAGACCTTGCGCAAGTCGACGTGATGCCCGGTTGGCGCAGCGATGCAAATACGCATATGGCCGCGATCAAAATCACCTTGGCCCCCGGATGGATCACCTATTGGCGTGCGCCGGGTGACGCGGGTATTCCGCCAGAGTTTTCGTTTTCGGGTAGCGACACAATTCAAAGCATCACCCCCCATTGGCCGACGCCAGAAGTATTTGGCGAAGATGGCGCACGGTCGATTGGCTATTACAACAGCGTCATCGTGCCCCTTACCGTCAATCTTGGAGCCAGCCCCCAGAATATCGCTATCCAAGGTGAAATTCTGATCGGCGTCTGCGAAGAAATTTGTATTCCTGTCACGCTTCCATTCTCGGCGGTTTTACCTGTGAACGGTGTCCGAGATGCGGCGATCAGTGCGGCCATGGGCGACCAACCGATGACGCAATCCGCCGCAAAAGTAGGGACAGTGACATGCAACATCGACCCTATCGCTGACGGTTTACGTATGACTACATCAATAGATGTCGCCGCAACAGGCGCGTCAGAACATGTCGTGATCGAAGCCAGTGATCCCCGCGTCTGGGTGTCCGAGGCCCGCACCCAGCGTGTCGGTGAAGTTCTAAGCGCAACCGTCGATATGATACACCCTAGCGGGCAACCCTTTGCCTTCGATAGATCTGGCGTGCGTATTACCGTGCTTGGCACGGATCAGGCAATTGATATTCGCGGCTGCTCTGCGGGCTAGTTGCGTACTTTGCGCAAGCCTTGCGACATCGCAGCCACAGCATAAATCGCCAAGAGCAGAACCATTAATCCGCCGATAAACACGCCCAAAGCTGCACCAAAACCACCTTGCAACATAGGCAATGCTGCAACGGCCGCTGGCAATGGGCCGCCCGTAATCAGTAACGGCGCTATTGTCACCGCAAACAACCCGAGCGCCCCGAACGCGCCAAGTCCCGCAGGTATGAACATCGCCGCACGCCGCCCGCGCAACGCACGTTTCGCAGATTGCACCTGTCTGTAGACATCCGCTTGCATCGCCATCACCGATGGCACGACCAACAGAACCAGCACCATGCCGAATCCCAAACCAAAGACCAGTGTAACAACGGTCGGCTTAAGAAATTCAGCTTGGTTGGACCCTTCATATAGTAGCGGTGTTAGCCCCAAAACAGTCGTGAGCGTTGTCAACATCACAGGCCGTAAGCGGTCCACTGTGCCATCAATAATCGCAGGCACCAGACCGCGATCTTCAGCGTACTCATCCACCGTCGTCACCAAAACGATACTGTCGTTGATGATGATGCCAACCATCCCGATTAGACCCACGACCGTAAACATGCTCATCGGGATGCCCCAGACGTAGTGACCAAAGATCGTACCGACCAAAGCAAACGGAATAATGGACATCACGACAACTGGACGCGTCCAACTGCTGAAAATCCAAGCAAGGGTCAAATAAATGCCAAGCAGAACAAGGATCAGGCCCGTGCGTGCATCATTAAGGAACCGCTGTTCTTGCTCGCTTTGCCCTGACAACATGGTTTCAATTGCAAAGTTGCTTTCGATGCGCGGCAGGATATCATCGTTGATGATCTGCTGGATTTCGGTCGCGCGTGCTGCATCGTCATCATCCAGATCACCAATGACCGAGATGAGCTGAATGCCATTCTCGCGTCGGACTGTCGAAAATCCGGTCCGGCTTTGAACCGTAACGACATCAGCAAGTGGAACATAAATCCCGTCTGGTGTCCGGATTTGGGTCCGGTCTAAAAAGTCTGCCGAAAGTTCGCTGCCCGGCAGCTCGACCCTGATCGTGCCAGAGCGCGTACCGTCAGGAAAACTCGCCGCTTCGATCCCGCCGAGGCGATTGCGCAAAATGCGGCCCAAGGCATCAATGCCTAAGCCCAGCGCATCCCCTTGCGGAGTTAGTTCTAGGATTAGTTCTTCTTTGTCGTAGGCCAACGTATCTTCAAGACCGGAAATTTCTGCAAACTGGCCCAACTCCGATTTTAGCGCTTCGGCGGCCGCTTTGAGAGTGTCGCTATTTGCACCGAACATCTGGATATCCAGACTGTCGCCACCCGGCCCTGACCCCCAACTACGGAAGCTGACGGTTTCAGCCATAGGATGCTGCACAATGCTATCTTGCAACGCGGAAACGAATGCAAAGCTGGTGTAGGGGCGGCTGTCAGCGTCGATCAACTCGATCGTGATAGAGCCCAGTTGATCCGCGTCCTTGGTGTCTGAACCAGCGATGGCACGGCCTGAATTGCCACCAATTTCGGCCACCACGAACTTAAGCGGATTGGCCCCATGTTCTGCCTCGTACTCCGCGCCCAGCGCATCCGCCGCGCGTTGCATTTCGCGCATCATCTCGATCGTGTCTTGGCGGGTCGCTCCGGGCAGCATGGCAAAGTTACCGGTGACCTGGCCCTGTTCAGGAGAGTTGAAGAAACGCCAACTAACGTCACCTTTGATAAACAGCGAAACTTGGCTCGCAAGAAGTACCAGCACCATTGCTACCACAGGATAGCGGGCCTTGATGACCAGCCCCATGAAAGGACGGAATAGCGTTTCGCGAAACCAGTCAAATCCACGGTTCACGGTGCGCGATGGCCAGTCATACCAATGGTCCTTGGCGGAATGTGCCATCGCATGAGCAAGGTGGTTGGGCAGGATCAAGAAACATTCGACCAAACTGGCGATCAGCACGACAATCACAGTGAACGGGATATCAGAGATCAGATCGCCAAAACGCCCGCCGATGATCACAAGTCCGAAAAAGGCAATGACCGTGGTAACTGTGGCCGAAAATACCGGGCTAAACATCCGTTTGGCAGCGCGTTCAGCGGCGACAGTCGGATCTTCGCCCAAATGCCTGACGCGGAAATCAGCGTGTTCACCAACGACAATTGCATCATCCACCACGATCCCCAAGGTGATAATCAGCGCAAAAAGCGAGATCATGTTGAACGTAATTCCAACGACGTACATCAACGCAATCGCGGCCAGCATCGCGACCGGTATACCAAAAGCCACCCAGAACGCTGTACGCGCATTCAGGAACAGGAACAGAAGGCTGACAACCAGCAACAGACCCGTCAGTCCGTTATCAAGCAAGATATCCAATCGCGCCGTTATCAGCTCTGCACGGCCATTGGTCAGTTCAATCGACACACCTTGGGGTAAGGACGCAGTGAGCTCTTGTGCGACTTGCTCGACGGTTTCCTGCATACCGATTGCATCGCCTTGTGACGATCGCTGCACACGCACTTTGATTGCGGGGTTTTCGCCCACGAAATACGCGCGGTCGCGGTCCGTGCCTTCCACCATGACCGTCGCCACATCATCGATCGTCAACTTAGAGCCGTCGGGATTTGATCGCAGCACAATCGCGCCAATATCATCAGCCGTACGTTTGGCGACGCCGGTACGCACCCGCGCATTGCCTGACACATCACCTGCGGGGTCAGCTTCTGCCTCTTCCGCGATCCGTGACGCGATATCAGACAGGCCGATGTCGTATTGGATCAATGACAGCGACGGCACTTCGACAATCGTCGAGGGTGCGGCAACGCCTTGCACAAATACCTGCGTGACACCTTCAGCGAACAAACGCGCCGCGAATTCATCAGCAAAGCGGCCCAACTGGTCCACGCTGACCGGCCCCGTGATCACCACATCCGTCACACGGTCGGACCAGCCACCTCGGCGCACGGTCGGGTCTTCGGCGTCGGCGGGCAAGTTCGAGGTGCTATCCACAGCCAGTTGCACATTTTCGGCAGCACGGTCGATGTCATAGCCCGGTTCGAATTCGAGATTGATCGAAGCACTACCTTCGCGCGATGTGGACGAAGAGGAGGTTACCCCTTCGACCCCCAAGAGAACTGGTTCCAAGACCTGAACGATGGCAGCGTCGACGTCCTCAGCGCCCGCCCCCTGCCACGCAACCGAAACAGTCAGATCATCGACGACCACATCCGGAAAAAACTGTGCGCGCATGTTCGGGAACGCAAACAGTCCCGCCGTCAGCATTAACACCAACAGCAGGTTCGCCGCCGTCTTGTGACGCGTGAAATAGGACAGGATGCCACCGGCGCCCGCGTTCAACCTTTCACCGCCAGTCACCATTAGCTGCCCATCCGCGCTTCGAGACGGGTTACGGTTTCAGACGACACTTCGCCAGCTTCCAACTGGCTGATGATCCGCGCTTTAACGTCATCGGGCATGCGACCATCTTTAACGAATGCGATCAGTTTCGCGCGACGTTCTGCGTCCAATGTGATCATTTCTGGTTCTGGTGCAGCCTCAACCGCACCGGGTCGGATCGGACGGACCTTGATCCCCGCGCCCAACAGCGGCGAACGTTCAGCAACTATCGTTGCTCCCGCATTTTCACCTACAGCGATGATGACATCGTCACCTTGTCGGCGAAGCAGTTGAACATCGGCACTGCGCAAACGATCTTCGTCCCCAACGATCAATACCGTCTGATCGGCGGCAACAGCCGTGGCAGGTACGCGGGCAACGCCTTCCAAGGCGGGTTCCGCAATCCGAACAGTCACAAAATCACCTGGGCGAAAACCGGGGGCTGCATCAATGCGCGCAAACAACAGCCGCCCCGTTTGACCCACGCCGACAGTCGCCCCTTCACGGGTAATCTGACCTGCTGCCCGCAGGTTTACGCCGGACACATCCAATGTCACTTCGACAGGGGCTTTCAAAAGCTTCCCGTCCACATCCAATAGCCGCGCATATTGCGATGTTGAGACGCGAAATGATACCTCGAGCTGAGAAGGATCGACGAGTTGCGCAAAGCGTTCGTTGGCCGTGACGCGCCCTCCGGGGCTAATGGTGACATCGGCCAAAGTGCCGTTGAAGGCGGCGTAAACTTGGGTATCCGCCACGGTGCGTTCAGCTTCGGAAAGATTGATCTGTGTCCGCGCCAACCGTGTCGTGGCTTGATCAATCCGCGCTTGCGCCGAGGCGAGGGCCTGTCTGCGACTAAGAACTGAAGCTTGGGCTGATGATGCGGCCAATTCAGCCGTCTCGACTGCGGCTGCTGTCCCGACGCCACGTTCTTCTAGGTCTACTGCACGCGCCAGCGCCTGATCGCGCAATCCAGCTTGGGCTCTTGCCGCTTCAAGTTCGTCTTGGGCCAATATCAGCGCACGATCCGCGTCACGCAATTCCGCCTGTGCATCCTGCAAATCAGCGCGAACGCGGTCCAGGGCCGCCTCTGCATCAACGGGATCAATGCGCAGCAAAAGCTGGCCTGCTGTAACGGTGCCGCCTTCGACCAACGCATCACTTGCCTCAAGCACGGTCCCGCCGATTGCACTGCGAAGATCAAGCGTGCGTTGACTGCGCAATTCGCCGAACACTGTCAGTTCTGGCGTAATTGTCTGGGGATCAAGTGTGACGATGTTGACCGCCAATATGCGTTCGCTTTGTGGAAAACTGCGGGGTTCTTCGCTCATCCGTGCAGTCACAGCACCACGCACCATTTCACCCGCCCAAGCGAGCAGGGCCAACGTGACTGCCAGCAAGAACACACCTGTAAGGCTACGACGTAGAAACCGCATTCATATTGTCCTTAGTCTATGCTTAAGACTTAGCCGGAAAACCGGTGCTTTCCAGTTTAACGCACGATCTCGTTATTTCCGTCGCAGATGTTCGTCCAAACGCGGCATAATCTCAACAAAATTACAGGGACGATGACGATAGTCCAACTGTCGCTCCAGAATCTCGTCCCAAGCGTCTTTGCAAGCCCCCGGTGATCCGGGCAGCGCAAAAAGATACGTGCCCAGTGCCACACCCGCTGTTGCACGGCTTTGCACGGCGCTGGTGCCAATCTTTTGCATGCTGACGATCGTGAAAATCGTACCGAACGCGTCGATCTCTTTTTCATACACATCGCGGTGTGCCTCGACGGTTACGTCTCGGCCAGTCAGGCCCGTGCCACCGGTCGAGATAATTACGTCAATGGCGTCATCAGCACACCATGTCCGCAGTTGCCCTGCAATCTGGTCACGTTCATCTGCAACGATTCTACGATCAGCGATGCTGTGACCAGCCTTTTCAATGCGGTCCACGAGCGTCTGGCCGGACTTGTCGTCAGCCAATTGGCGTGTGTCGCTGACAGTCAGAACAGCGATGCGCACGGGTATAAAATCAATGTTTTCGTCAATCTGGGTCATTTTACGCTCACAAACATGGATTTGAAACGGGCAGTCGCGGCACCGACATCATGCCGTCAATTTCGGCGCGGCTGTCAGCATTGAATATCTGATCGGCCAGATTTGTCACGACACTAAGGTTGGCACAGTAAGGGCGCGCGCCTTCGATTTGCGATGCAACCAATGCATCAAATCGTTCTCGCACAGTCATCAGAGACGCCGCTGGAACTGTGTTGGCGGCATAGAACGACAGCGCCTCGTCGAGATATGTCGCCTGAACCGCCGCCTGATCAACGGGAAGGGACACTTCGCAGGCCTGAAGCGCACTTTCGATCGTCGCGAGGATAGTAACAAAGCAACCCACCGCCCCTTCGCCGCTTTCATCAAGACCGGCATATTGCTGCGCCTCATTGGCGTCGTAAAGGATTGTGATGTTCTCTAGCTGCAAGATTGACCGCGTTTCCGAAACGACCTGCACATTGTCCTGATTATCGGCAAAAAGCCCTTCATAGTCGATCAGATCAAGCGGATCCGCCAGTACAGGGCTTGCACAAAGTGCCACGACAAACGCCAGTTTCTTCATTCAACTATCCTAGCTACCCGCGCAAATGCGCATTCAGTTCAAGTAAATCTGCCCAAGCCTCGCGTTTCGCAATTGGGTTACGCAGTAAATGGTCAGGATGCAGCATCGGCAAACATGCTGTACCCAAAGCCTTGGTCCAGTTGCCACGCATACGTGAAATACCGTTGCGCCCAAGCAGCGCTTGGCAGGGGCCATTGCCCATTAAGACCAAGACATCCGGATTGGCCAAAGCAACATGGCGTTCCAGAAACGGAAGCATCATTGCGATTTCGACATCATCGGGCGCGCGATTCGACGGTGTGCGCCACGGCAAAACATTGGCAATATACAGACTGCGCGCCGCGTCCTCATGCTTGCGACCCATCTGGATAGCGTCGAACATCTTGTCAAACAGCTGGCCTGTTCGTCCGACAAAAGGCCGCCCGGCGCGGTCTTCTTCGCGACTTGGCGCTTCACCGATGATCATCACACGAGCGGCAGGGTTGCCGTCGCCAAAAACAAACTTTCGTGCGCCGCGTTTCAATTCGCAGTGTTCAAAGGCTTCCATTGCGGCTGACAAAGCAGGTAAATCGCTGGCAGCCGCCGCTGCTGAACGTGCCAAACCGACAGCATCAATTTCTTGTACCTGCGGCAAGGTTGGGATCGGGGCGCGCTTTTCCTGCCCGTCTTGATGGACAGCCAGTGTCGGTGTTGCCTTTGGAACTGGTTTTACAGTCTCCAATGAATAGCGATCAACAGGCGCGTCCAAAATCGCATCTGTCGCACCCAATTCGACCTGCCATTCCAGCAAGGCGCGGTCGTTCCAATATGTGTTCGCCGAATCCATCGCCGCCACGATATGCCGGATCGCATCGGATGTGCAGTGCTTGCAGCATTGAAGCAGACCGCACTGCCCCCTATAAGGGCGCGAACTGCACGCATGAGGGCCCTATGACATTCCGCGCCAAGCATCTTCTGGGCATCGAGCCGCTGCACCCCACCGAAATCACCACGCTTTTGGATTTGGCCGACAGCTATGCCGATCATAACAGGCGTGGGGTCGCACACCGTGATGTGCTGACAGGGCTGACACAGATCAACATGTTCTTTGAAAACTCGACCCGCACGCTGGCCAGTTTTGAGCTGGCAGGCAAACGTCTGGGTGCGGATGTGATGAACATGGGCATGCAGGCCTCGTCCATCAAAAAGGGCGAGACGCTGATCGATACTGCCCTGACGCTGAACGCAATGCGCCCTGATTTGTTGGTTGTGCGTCATCCGCATTCTGGTGCTGTCGATCTGCTTGCCCAAAAAGTGAACTGCGCCGTGCTGAACGCTGGTGACGGCAAGCACGAACACCCGACCCAAGCGCTGCTTGATGCGCTGACAATCCGCCGCGCAAAGGGGCGCCTGCACCGTCTTTCCATCGCGATTTGCGGGGATATTGCACATAGCCGTGTGGCTCGGTCGAACATCATGCTGCTGGGCAAAATGGAAAACCGCATCCGCCTGATCGCCCCTCCGACTTTAATGCCCTCTGGTATGGCTGATTTCGGGGTCGAGGTGTTCGAGAGCATGGAAGAGGGTCTCAAAGACGTCGACGTCGTCATGATGCTTCGCTTGCAAAAAGAACGTATGGACGGCGGGTTTATCCCGTCCGAGCGCGAATATTATCATCGCTATGGTCTTGATGCGGCAAAGTTAAGCCACGCCAAACCTGACGCTATTATCATGCATCCCGGCCCGATGAACCGCGGGGTGGAAATCGACGGCACGCTTGCCGACGACATCAATCGGTCGGTCATCCAGGAGCAAGTCGAAATGGGTGTCGCCGTGCGAATGGCAGCAATGGATTTGCTGGCACAGAACCTAAATGCAGACCGCAAAGCGGTGATGGCATGACCGTCCATGTCCCCGCAAATGACCACGGCGCGATCTATGTGTTCGAGGTCACAGGCAAACACCCCGCTGGTTTGGCTGACAAAACTGACAGCGCGTTGTTGGCAGTTTTCGGACATGCCTTGCTCAACTCGGATTATGTCGATGTCGTTTATCCCGCAACATTGATGGAAATGACGCTGCCGGAATACATCACACAAGGCTACGATCTGCCCGTAACGGATGAACTGGCTGAAGACCTGCGCAAAATCACTAACCCCGCAGTTCTGGTGATGTCTGCCGCTTTCGGTGGGAAAGAAATGACCTTGGATTTGTCTGAAAACGTACAGCTCGTGACCACATTGCGCGAAAAATCCGCGATCAAGGTCATCGACCCGATAAACTCGGCAGGTGCAGATGGTGTGCTGACGCCAAAACCAACCAAACCACCAAAGTCCAATGCAAGGATGAGCGGCATGGTCGCCATGTATGCACTGCTTGCAATGTTCGCCCTTGTCGGCCTGATGATCTGGGTGGGCGGCTGATGCTATTTGAAATGACACTTTGCGCGCAGGATACCGCACAATGACCGCTACATTCTTTGCCAACGCCCGCCTGATTGATCCGGTCGCACTGACTGACAACATGGGAGCGATCCTGATCGAAGACGGGATCATCACAGCGGTTTTCGATAGCGATGCGAAACCCCCAAAAGATGCGAATGTCATCGATTGCGGCGGCCATTGCCTTGCGCCCGGTATCATCGACATCGGCGTGAAAGTGTCCGAACCAGGCGAGCGGCACAAGGAATCGTTTCGTTCCGCCGGACGTGCGGCTGCTGCAGGGGGTGTGACAACGATTGTGACCCGCCCCGATACGCTGCCAGCAATTGATACGCCTGAAACGCTTGAATTTGTGGAACGGCGCGCGCAGCAAGATGCGCCCGTGCATGTTCTGCCGATGGCTGCGCTGACCAAAGGGCGCGATGGCCGTGAGATGACAGAAATCGGGCTGTTGCAAGATGCAGGTGCTGTGGCGTTCACAGATTGTGATCGTGTCGTGACCAACACCAAAGTTTACAGCCGCGCGCTTACCTATGCGCGGTCACTCGACGCGCTAGTGATTGGTCATATCCAGGAACCTGTGTTGTCAGAAGGTGCAGCCGTAACTTCTGGAAAGTTCGCATCATTGCGCGGCCTGCCTGGTGTCAGCCCAATGGCCGAACGCATGGGGCTTGATCGCGATATCAGCCTGTTAGAGATGACAGGTGCGCGTTTCCACGTCGACCAGATCACTACCGCACGCGCCCTGCCCGCGCTTGAACGAGCCAAGCGCAACGGCGTCAAAATCACCGCAGGTATCGGTGTGCATCATCTGACATTGAATGAATTGGACGTGGCGGATTATCGGACGTTTTTTAAGCTCAAGCCACCATTGCGCAGCGAAGATGATCGCATTGCAGTCGTCCAGGCCGTCGCCGAAGGGCTGATCGATATCATTTGCTCGATGCACACACCGCAGGACGAAGAAAGCAAACGGCTACCGTATGAAGAAGCCGCAAGCGGCGCGGTCGGACTAGAAACGTTGTTGCCCGCGGCCCTGCGCCTTTATCATGCCGAGATGATCGACATGCCGCGCCTGTTTCGCGCATTGGCATTGAACCCTGCCAAATTGCTTGGACTTGCAGCAGGACGGCTAGCAGCAGACGCGCCTGCCGATCTGATTTTGTTTGACCCGCACCCGCCATTCCAGTTGGATCGCTACACGCTACTGTCGAAATCAAAGAACACGCCTTTTGACGGCGCAATCATGCAAGGCCGCGTCCTTGGTACTTGGGTCGACGGAAACCGCGTTTGGGAGAAATCATAATGCCAACAGCTGAAATCGCATACGGAACCCTGATCCTTTGGGGCGTCATCGGGTATCTGTTCGGGTCGATCCCAAGCGGCATGATCCTTGCGCGGGTTATGAACCTTGGCAACCTGCGCGAGATCGGGTCCGGCAATATCGGTGCGACGAATGTACTGCGAACTGGCAACAAGAAAGCAGCGGTCCTGACGTTGATCTTTGATGCAGCCAAAGGCGCAATCGTTGTCCTGTTGGCCCGCGCCCTCGCTTCCGAAGACGCAGCGCAGTTCGGCGCACTAATGGCATTCCTAGGTCATTGCTTTCCGGTATGGCTGCGCTTCAAGGGCGGCAAAGGTGTCGCCACTTATCTGGGCATCCTTTGGGCATTATCATGGCCGATGGGGGCCGCAGCCTGTCTTATCTGGCTCGTTATTGCGGGGATTTCACGCTATTCATCGCTCGCCGCATTATTCGCTGCGGGCTGGACGCCTATCGTCATGGCCCTGACCGGAAATGGTGCGTATTTCATGCTAAGTGCCATACTTGGCTTGCTGATTTACACCCGCCATTTAAGCAACATCAAGCGTCTGCGCGCTGGCACAGAAACCAAGATCGGCGGCAATAAGGTAAAAGCCTAGG
>UPTN01000283.1_pt1 | contig 28022 bp, 35 predicted proteins | sample 2160111 | NCBI WGS metagenome assembly UPTN01 (sample SAMN06265058, study PRJEB28932) | marine metagenome | isolation source: Columbia River Estuary | place: USA:Columbia River Estuary, USA | collected 2014-05-05
CCTGTAACATTAAGAGGAGTACCATCGCCACTGAATATGAAATTATAAGCCGAGTCATATTTCGCAGGCGTATAATACATTCTACTGAGGTCTTTACACTGTTTATCTCCTGTGGAGTCAAGGTAGGATTGTAACGCGAACCAGAAGTGTCGTATTCTCTCCGCTGGTATATGCTCTTCAAGTTCGATAACGAGTCTGAACTTTGGCCTGTCAATTGTACTGCTCGCAGTGCTATAACACACAAAACGCCATTTAGGAATAAGTTTACGTACAAAATCACTTAGCTCACCTTTAATCTCGATATCATCAACATCAACTGCGGCCCAACCCGCCCATTCTGTAGTGGTTTTATTCAAACGAGTAGTTCCGGGTTCGTAAATAGCAGGAGAAATAAGTTCTGCACTTTTTTTATTCGGCAACTTTCTTTCGGATAATGCATATAGAAACTTTTCGAAGTGTTCCCACCCCGAAAAGTCCAATCGTTTGTCCGTCTTATTATCCTTAATACTATAAAAGGATGTAAGGGAAATCTTACTGCTCATCATCCATCTCCATATAAATATTATATAACATAAGGACAAGAATGTAAACCCCTATTTTAGGATTTGTGGTAAATGACCATGATTACCTTCGTGTGATGGGGGTTGCCATCCACCCGGTTTCATCATATCAGGTAATCCCCAAGGATTTGGCCTACCGGGTTTAACGCCCGTCTCTTTAGCCATATTTGCATCAAGAATATTATTCCAAGCCGTATTAGTATCAACTTCGAATACATCAAGAGTGCCGATAGCAAAAACACAAATGTCGATTAATCCATCAACTACTTCTTCAGGATTTCCTTGAACGTTGGCAGCCGAAAGAATTTCCCCAAGTTCTTCATAGAGCATGGTGAGACGAAATGACAAATATTTTTTCATCAATTCCTTGTCGTCTTTATTTTTATCAAACCAATCTTTTACACCAAATTGTTCGTGCATATCTCGGATGTCTTTGACCCAATTAGTACTCATTATTTTTCCTTTCAGTATATGAATAAGACGTTTGTCCTTATTCGAAAAAAGCCTCGAGCGATGCGCGAGGCTCAGCGCTCCATTTAATTGCATCCAGAATAGATACTACCGGTTCAAGAAATGCTTTATCGAATTGCTTATCATAATCGATATATCGATCTAATCCGAACTCCGATGGTAAATAATCAGGGAATGAAATTACGTTTTCCCTAATAGGATTTGGCATTTTAAGATAAACGTATTTTAGTTTTGCAGAATCAGGAATCTTTTCATAGAGATCTCCTAAATTCTTTTCAGTGATCAGTTTATTATATAGCAATGCTCCACGGACGTGAATCGGACACCCCTTTTTATAAATGCTATTTCGATCCTGCCATTTCCCTAGGTTATTCGCTCCTCGGGGTGCAGCAATTTCTTCTACTCGTAATCCTTTGAACAGATTCTTATGTTTACGAATATAAGCTTGAGTTTCTTCTTCGGTACCAGACATTAGAATAGGAAACAATTCCTTCATCCAAGCTCGAGCGCGTTCCGGCGTGGAAGATTTAATAGCTTCGATTCCCATGATCTTAAGCTTCGGCTTAGAGTATTGAACACCTTCGCTATTATGAACATTGAGGATATATCGTTTCTTTGCTTGCCAGATTCCTCGATCCGCAATCACTTCCCTTTCCATAACCATTCTGGATTCAAATGCATTCATTCGTGTCTTGAGCTTCTCTAAAGATCCCGCAAACATAGGTTCGAAATGTTGGGAACAGATCTGATCGAGGAATTTTACAGGATCTTCCGGTTGAAATTTATCTATCAGGGGTTTAAAGTTTACATAGACCGAATCCGTATCAATTGCAATAACATAGTCTACATTAGTTTTCAGAAGTTTATTCAGTTCCTCGTTAATAGTTCTTTCACACCATTTGATCACTAGCTGACCGGTCAGGGTAATACCTTCTGCAATTCGAAGATCGAAGTGTCTATAGAATTTATTTCCAATTGCACCGAATAGCGAATTGAGAAGAATCTTAATTGCCATTTGGCGATTGCGTTCTTTTGCGATTTCATTCTCAATCTCTTTGCTCTTATGCACCTCGTATTTCCTCATCGCATCAAGCATGAGACGCTTTGCTTCTTTACGCTCGGTGTAATATTTTTTTACGATTGTTGGGAATACCCCTTCTTTATCATTACTATACATTGAACCATTTGCAGCAATGGATGCATTTTTTGAAATAATCGGATCAGAATTTAGATAATGACTTACGGCACCTGCGCATACCACACTCTTATCTAGAGTTTCAGGTGACATATTCCACTGGGCAATGATGTTGGGATATAGGCTTGCAAGGTCAAAACTTACCACCCATTCATACATATCCGGGACCACATCTTTCACGTATCCACCGGCAAATGAGGTATCAAGTTGTGAAAGAGAGGATCTATTCTGGATGGGTGGAACAACGATATTTTGTTGGGTTAGTTCCCGATAAACAATTGAATCCCAGATAGACGTCGTACCCATAACCTCAGAATAATTCACCCCAGCCTTATAGGCAATAGCAAAAGCAAGATCCATGAGTTGCTCTTTCTCGTCGATGCGCTCGACAAGTTCCACATCTTTGATGTTATAGTCTATATAAAGCTGATGGTCATTGTTATAGAGGTTTCGGAGCGAGCCATGTTCTTCATATGACATCTTACGTTCACCCAGTACGATATTTGCAATGTGGTCTAGCTTATAGCTTTCTTGGGTACCATACGAGTAGGCAAATTTGGTAAACAAATCGTAATAGTCCATTTGGGAAATCCCGAGCATGACATACGAGTCCATATTTTTATTCTTGAACTGAACATGCTTCTTATAGACATTATTCCACGGAGAAAGACTATTTGCTCCTTGCTCACTGCCGATTCTGATAATACGATTGATGATATAAGGAATATCAAAGAATCGAATATTCCACCCCGTTACGACATCAGGATAATCCTTTTTCCACCAATGAAGAAACTTGACCAAAAGATCTTCTTCCGAATCACATTTATGATATTGGATTGTTAAATGTTGGTGAGGGGATTTTTTATGATCCCAGTCTTTTAATCCCCAAACGTGATAAACACTAGATTTGCTCGATTTAGCTGTGATCGCAACGATAGGATGTGCGGCTTCATCAGCATGAGGAAATCCTTCTTCGGAATGAACTTCAATATCCAAATTAACCACGTTAATCAGGCTTCGTTTATAACTTATCTGAGAAGGAAATTTATCTTGGATGAACTGCATAACCGGACGATCACATCCAAAATATTGGAATCCTTCAAGTTCATCTTTTTCTTTTACCCAATCCCGCATTTCGTTAATGGATAAAAATTCTCGCTCTTTAACTGGCAGTCCGTCTAGTGTAGTCCACTGGGTCGGTTTACTACTAGGAACATAAAGTGTTGGGGAGAATTTATAACGATTCATGATCGGATTACCGTGATCATTATACCCTCGGTACACGATACGATTATTATAGCTTTCAACAGATGTATAAAATGACATATTACCTCTACATTAATTAAGTTATTCTATCCTATATTTCACGACTTGTAAACCCCATAAATACCTAAGAAAAGAAAAAGGATAATAATATGGTTTGTGCATCGAGTGTAAATTACCTACAGCCGACTGGATTCCGTATGTTGATCGATAGAAGACGGTTTGCAAACGTGTCTTTTTATATTCAAAGTGTTGATCATCCCGGTTTAACCACAAGTGCTGCGGAATCCCCATTCCGCAAATACGAGAGCCTCCCACAATTGCCTGATAGTTATACTTATGGTCAATTGACTGTGAATATCATACTTGACGAAAATATGAATTCTTATACCGAACTCCTCAATTGGATGTTGGCAAACGTTGATGGAAACCCAATTGCTGCGGGAGAAGAAGAACCGTCACATTCTGATATAGTCCTTTCGATATTGACAAGTAAGAATAATATAAATAAAACTGTTTACTACAGGGACGCTTTTCCTACCGACCTGGGGAGTTTCACCATGGCTGCAAACACCGATGGAACTGAAGTGATTGTCTTTTCCGTCACCTTTAGATATACAAAATTTGACATTGAATAAGGAATGAAATTCTGTGATAGATCTACAAAATGTACTCAAAGAGTGGGATAAAGACTGTCAGATCGACAGTATGAATTTGGACGAATCAGCTCGGTTATCCCCAAATCTCCACTCTAAATATCTTCAACTCTACTCTGTGGCAAAACTCCAGTTAAAGAAGGTAGAGCATTCCCAGAAAGTTTTGCTTAAGAAAAAATACCTATATTATAATGGGAAGATGTCTCAAGAAGAAATTGAAAGAGAGGGATGGCCTTACGACCCCTTCGACGGCCTCCATATCATCAAAACAAATCTAGAATATTATTACGATTCGGATTTAGATATCCAAACGTCCGAAGAGAAAGTTGAATATTGGAAGACGGTCATCAGCACTTTAAAAGATATTCTCGAGAATATTAAATGGCGTCAACAAACTATTCGTAATATAATTGATTTTAGAAAATTCCAATCGGGTGGTTAAATGGTTGACGTAATAAAAGTTCAGAAGAGAGATAATATTTCGTTGCAGATTGATTGCGATAAAGGCATTGCAATGGAGTTAGACGAATTTTTCTCATTCTTTGTTCCTGGATATAAGTTCATCCCGAGCTATAAGAATAAGGTTTGGGATGGAAAAATTAGGCTATTCCAGAGACGGAATTATCAATTGCCGGTGGGTCTTTATGATCATCTACAGAAATTTACAAAAACCCGAGGATACAATCTAGATCTAATCGAAGGGTCAGAGGGATATCCAAATTCTAAAAATGATGTTACCCCAGAAGAAATATATACCTTCATTCAAGAATTAAATCTGAATTCGAAGGGTAAACCAATTCAGGTTCGTTCGTATCAATTTGAAGCAATTTACCATGGGATCAATGACAAGCGCAGGATTCTACTTTCCCCAACCGGATCTGGTAAGTCTTTGATCATTTACGTTCTCCTTAGATGGTTTTTAGCGACCCATGACGATAAGGTTTTAGTAGTAGTTCCTACGACGTCTCTTGTCGAACAAATGTTGAATGACTTCGATGATTATTCTTCACATGATGAAACCTTTTCTAAAGAGGATTGCCATACCATCTTTTCAGGTCGACCAAAAACTAATATCCAACAGCGAGTCGTGATTTCGACCTGGCAATCTATTTTTAATTTACCCACTACATGGTTTGATCCTTTCGGGTGTATTGTTGGTGACGAGGTTCACGGATTCAAATCGAAGTCTCTTACGAGTATTATGAATAAATCTCGACATGCTTCCCATCGTTGGGGTACTACCGGAACCCTAGACGGGACCCAAGTTCATGAATTAGTTCTACAAGGACTCTTCGGGCGCACACTCAACGTAGTTACTACTAAAGAATTACAAGAGAATGATGTCTTAGCTCAACTTGATATATCTATCCTTGTACTCGAACACCCGCAGGAAATTCGAAAAGAATTCGGTAAAAGAACCTATCAGGATGAAATAGATTACATTGTCCGAAATGAACCTCGAAATCATTTTGTTCGTAACTTAGCACTGGATCTTAATGGTAACACCCTTATTCTGTTTCAATTTGTTGAAAAACACGGTAAACCTCTCTATCAGGATATTATCAAGAATGCAAAGGAAGGTAGAAAAATCTTCTTTGTTGCAGGGGAAACTGAGTCAAGTGACCGAGAAGCAATTCGACATATCGTAGAGACTCAGAAAGATTCAATTATCGTTGCTTCTATGGGGGTATTTTCTACTGGTATCAATATCAGAAATCTTCATAATATCATCTTTCCTAGCCCGTCGAAATCCCAAATTAGAGTTCTTCAGTCTATCGGCCGTGGTCTTCGGAAGTCTGATAATAATCAATCCACTCGATTATTTGACATAGTGGATGATTTACATTGGAAAGATCGGAAAAACTTTGCTATGCTGCACGGGGTACATCGAATGTCAGTTTACGACAAGCAAGGGTTTCGATATAATATATACAAGGTTAAATTAGATTAACAATTGATCAGGAGATAAACGATGTTGGATTCAAATACAATATGGCAGATGAAATTAATTGATGGTAATGAAGTATTTGCAGAAGTAATTAATTGGGATGAAGAAGCAGATGATATTCAAGTGCAAAATACTATGTCTATTCATAAGGTAGATGGTCCAACAGGTACCTATTATGCCCTTCGTCCTTATATGACAGGGCAAAAGATTAGTCAGATTGTTACTATTATGCAATCTAATATTCAAGCAGTTACATTACCCTCAGATACTATGATTAATCAATATATGTTGACCGTTGATAGCATTAAGAACCATTTGAATGAGCTTCACGGATTGGATATGGATGAAGATATGGATGAAGATATGGATGAAGATAAACGTAAAGAAGATAAAGTAGATAACATCATCGGGATAAACTTTGGTAGTAAGAAACCTCTACATTGATAGGGGTAGTATTCTATCCTCCCAGAGATATCTCTCTTATTATATCGTCTTTTTACAATTTGTAAACCCCCTATTTTGACTTTTATCAAACTTTTATTTTAACTTTTCGTCTTTTTTTAATTTACATCCTAACCATATTATGTTATAATAGAAAATAATAAGGAGTTTCTATTAATGAGTCCAAAGAACAAAAGCGTAAATTATATTAACAATCACGATTTTTCCCATGCAGTAGTTGAATACGTACGAATTGTCAACACGGCACAAGAAAAAGGTGAAGCAATACCCATCGTCCCAGATTATATTGCTAGATGTTTTCTAGATCTAGCAGAGGGATTATCTCACAAATCGAACTTCATTAGATATACCTATCGAGAAGAAATGGTTATGGATGCTGTTGAGAATTGTCTTAAGGCGATTCATAATTATAATATTGAAGCAGCTACGCGTACGGGAAAACCGAATGCCTTTGCTTACTTTACTCAAATTAGTTGGTATGCATTTCTCAGACGTATCGATAGAGAAAATAAACAGCGAGATATACGATTAAAATATCTTGCTGAATCCGGGGTAGAAAACTTCATCGACGGTGAAGATATGAATGATGCTAGTATCATGTCCTTTATCGGTCAACTTAAAGATCGAATTGATAAGGTGAAGGATTATGATGTAAAGATTAAAGAGTATAAGAAAAAAGAGACTAAGAAGAAAAGAACTGTACACGTAGATTCTGATTTAACGGGGTTCTTCGAGTGAAAATAGCTATTCTGAATGATACACACTTTGGTGTGAGGAATGGAAGTGATATCTTTGCCGATAATGCAAGGAAATTCTATGAAGAGGTATTCTTTCCGTATCTCGAAGAACATGGTATCAAGAACATCGTTCACCTTGGTGACTTCTACGACAATCGAAAGACTGTCATGGTCAAGACGATGGCACGGGCGAGACATGATTTTTTACGAGTTCTTCGCGAACGAGGGATTCATATGGATATCATTCCAGGAAATCATGACGTAGTTTATAAAAATACGAATGAAGTGAATTCACTGAAAGAACTTCTAGGCCACTATATGGGTGAAGTAACGATCCATATGGATCCTGTGGTTAAAGAATATGATGGATTCCGGCTTGCTTTAGTGCCCTGGATAAACAGTGAGAATTATGATCATTGTCTGAAATTCATCGGGGCGTGTAAGGCGGACTGGCTTGGCGGTCATTTGGAACTAAAGGGGTTTGAGGTTCTAAAGGGAGTAGAATCTCATGACGGTATGGATTACGAACTCTTTTCGAGATTCGAGCAGGTTCTTACCGGACACTTCCATACTAAATCTAATAAGGATAACATTCGATACCTCGGATCACAATTGGAATTTACTTGGTCTGATGCTCATGATCCTAAACATTTTCATATTCTTGATACCAATTCCCGTGAGCTTATTCCAGTACTGAATCCACATACGATGTTCGAACGCATTTACTATGATGCAGATATGGATCCCCTCGGGAATTACGAATTCGATAGGTGTGACAATAAATTCGTAAAAGTGGTGGTAATAAACAAGGGAGACCTATTTACATTCGATCGGTTTATTGATAAAATACAAGAACAAGCAATCCACGACTTAAATGTCCAGGATAACTTCGAAGAATTTACGGGATCACAGGTAAGCGATGAAGGTATAAAACTTGAAGAAACGGAAACCCTTCTGGACACTTATATTGAGAACGTTGAAACCGTATTGGACAAATTGAGATTGAAACAGGAAATTAGAGCACTTCATATAGAAGCTCAGAGTATGGATATAACATGAATATATTTGTTTTTGGATCAAACCTTGCGGGCGTACACGGGGCAGGTGCTGCAAAATATGCTCACAAAATGCATGGAGCAGAAATGGGGGTCGGAGAGGGATTAACCGGTTCATCATATGCTATTCCGACAAAAGATGAAAAGATTTTAACGAGATCCCCAGCCGGGGTAAAGGATTCTATTCATACATTTTGTGATTTTGCTAGAAGACACCCCGAACATAATTTTACGATTACACCCGTAGGAACAGGCCTAGCAGGATTCACCACTTCTTTTATATGGAATTGCTTTAAGTCTGGGGATATCCCTCCGAATTGCTATTTAACCTCTACTTGGATTACAGATAGTCTAGATGCTAATTTTTGAAAAATTGAGATGGAAGAACTTTCTCTCGACGGGAAATGCATGGACAGAGATCGACTTTCTTTCTAATAAGTCGACTCTGATCGTCGGTCACAATGGAGCCGGCAAATCAACAATACTAGATGCATTGTCCTTTGCCCTGTTCGGCAAACCCCATCGAAATATCAATAAACCGCAACTTGTGAATAGTATCAATAAGAAGAACTGCGTTGTCGAGGTTGAGTTTAAAGCTGATAGAACCAATCTACGTATTGTTCGGGGATTAAATCCTGCCATTTTCGAAATCTGGAAAAATGGTGTTATGATCAATCAGGATTCTCACGCCCGCGAATACCAGAAGATTTTAGAGCAGAATATTCTAAAGTTGACCCATAAGTCTTTTCATCAGATTGTGGTACTCGGAAGCTCTTCTTTTATTCCTTTCATGCAACTCGCAGCACACCATCGTCGTTCGGTAATCGAAGACCTACTTGATATCAACGTCTTTACGAAGATGAATTTGATCATCAAAGAAAAAATATCACTTCTACGCGATAGACAGAAAGATAATGCGTATCAAATTGAATTAAATACGAATAAGATTGATACTCAGAACAAATATATTCGTAACATTACTGCATTGAATGATGAAGAGGTTCGAGAAAAACAATCTCAGATCGACAGCATTCTAGGTGAAATAGAAAGACTCGAATCCTTGAATCTGGATCTCTTGGAAGGACTAAATGAAGCAGAAAATGATGCATCGAAGAAACTTAATCTTGAGCACGATCGAAAACAATCCCTCTTACAGTATAAGGCAGGGTTCGACACCAAGATTAGAAGTCTTGTAAAGGATGCAAAATTCTATGAAGATAATACTTCGTGTCCGACTTGTACTCAGGAAATTTTAGAAGACACTAGAACTACTAAACTCGAGTCTGTGAAGGAAAAGGCTATGGTTCTTCAGGATGCAATGAAGAAAATTCAAGAACAAAGTTCTATCGTTGAAGATAGTATTCGATCGTTCAACAGTCTTATTGAAAATCTTAGAAAAAAACGATCGGAAATGAGTGCGAATGATCAGGATATTCGCACGAGACGTAATATGATCACTACCCTCAAAGATGATATTCGTAGAATTAATTCTCGATCCGGAGACCTAGGTCTTGCACAAATTGACCTAGAGAATATGAAATCTGAACGTGAGGAATTAAGGGAAGAGAAATTTAAACTCAATGAATCCCATAATTATAATTCAGTTATTGCTGAAATGTTAAAAGATACTGGTATTAAAACGAAAGTCATTAAACAGTATCTGCCAGTCATTAATAAGTTAGTAAATCAATATCTACAAGTTCTCGATTTTTTCGTTCATTTTAATCTGGATGAAGAATTTAAGGAACAGATCCGTTCTCGGCATCGAGACACATTCTCTTATGATTCATTTTCAGAGGGAGAAAAACAACGTATTGACCTTGCACTACTTTTCACTTGGCGAATGATTGCAAAGATGAAAAACAGTGTAGCAACCAATTTGCTAATTCTCGATGAAACATTCGATTCATCCCTCGATCACGAGGGTGTAGATAATCTAATGAAGATTCTTCATACATTGGATGAAGATACTAATGTATTCGTGATTAGTCATAAAGGCGAGATTCTTGATGGTAAATTTCAAAGAAAGGTGGAATTCCACAAAGAAAAGAATTTTAGTGTAATGTTAAAATAAAGGTTTACAATCTGATTTTAATGTGTTAATATAGAGAAATAATATGGAGTATAGTATGCAATTAAAAGATGAGACCATTCAAGTTCTCAAAAACTTTGCCTTAATTAATCCCAATATGGTTATTAGAGAAGGTAGTGAGATTAAAACAGTCGCAGAAGCAAAGAATGTCTATGCAGCTGCTACCGTTCAGGATTCATTCCCCGTGGAATTTGGGATTTATGATCTGAATGAATTTTTATCCGTTATGAGTATTATGGATAACCCAGATCTTGTTTTTAGTGACAAATGGGTTACCATCAATAGTGGTAGTGGTAGATCAAAAATAAAATATTATTTCACTGATCCGGATATGCTTACAAGTCCCACTCGTTTAGTGAAACTTCCATCGGAATATGAGATTGAATTTCGTCTAGATTCCACAACCCTCGGTCGGATCAAAACCGCGGCAAGTACCCTCGGCCATAATGAACTTGTTATTACACCAGATAATGGTTCACTAAGGCTTACAGTAGCAGACACGGAAAATGTGACTTCAAATACATTCTCTATTGATGTTCCTGGTAAATATGATCAGTCTGATTCATTTGAACTAATTCTTAATATTACCAATATTAAGAAACTAGTTGTGGGTGATTATAATGTCCAGCTCTCTTCGAAACTCGTTTCACGTTTCGAATCAACCGCCCCTGCTATCGAATATATGGTAGCTCTTGAAAAAAATAGTAAATATGGAAAATAAAATGTCAGAACTTGCAAACCTATCCAATCAAGTCGCGCGTAGCGCAATTGCTGTCATCGATGCTATCACAGCCCGCGGAGCATTTAAAGGTGAAGAACTATCTACTATCGGTCGTCTACGCGATCAATGTACTCAACTTACTGCGATGGCCGAAGAAGGAATGAACTCCGAAGACAAATAAAGTATATACGTTTGCCAAATTATATGTTATAATGGTATTATGAAAAAAGGTAAAATATATGTCCAATGATTTCCTCTGGTGCGAAAAACACCGGCCGAAGACTATTGAAGATTGCGTTCTACCCGAAGGTCTAAAAAAGACCTTCCAAGAAATTGTAGATTCGGGCAATATTCCTAATTGCTTGTTTACCGGATCTGCTGGGCTTGGTAAGACAACGGTTGCAAAAGCTTTGTGTAACGAACTAGGTCTGGATTATATGTTCATCAATGCTTCTGAAGAGGGTAATATCGACACTCTTCGAAGTAAAATTCGACAGTTTGCTTCTACGGTATCCCTTCAAGGTGGGATGAAGGTCGTTATCCTCGATGAAGCGGATTATCTAAATGCTCAGTCGACCCAGCCTGCATTGAGAGGGTTCATGGAATCCTTTTCGAGTAACTGCCGATTCATTCTTACGTGTAACTTTAAGAATCGAATCATTGAGCCCATTCATTCTCGGTGCTCGGTTTACGAGTTCAATACGACCAAGAAAGATATGGCGTCTCTTGCTGCAGTCTTCTTTGAGAGGATGAAACATATTCTCGAAAGTGAGAATATTCAGTATGACGTTAAAGCAGTTGCTGATCTTATTATCAAGTACGCACCCGATTGGCGCCGGGTGATTAATGAATGCCAACGTTATAGTATCTCCGGAAAGATCGATGCCGGGGTTCTTGATAACGTAAGCGATGCATCTTATGATGCATTGTTTAAGGCATTGAAGGGTAAAAACTTTAAGGAAATGCGCGGGTGGGTAGTGAATAATATAGATGCTGAACCTACTGCTATCTTTCGTGGTTTATATGATCGTATGAGCGGTAGGGTAAGTCCTCAATCTATTCCAGCATTAGTTTTGATTCTTGCCGATTACCAATATAAGAATGCTTTCGTGGCTGATCGCGAGCTAAATTTAGTAGCATGCATGACCGAAATACTAAGTAATGTGGAGTTTGTATAATGACAGATAGAGTGGGCGATGCCGTTATCTACGACTTTGAAACCCTAGGAACTGAACCGACGGATAGTGTAGTAATTTCGGTAGCAATTTTAACGTTTAATACAAAACGAGTTAAATATGGTCCTGATTATTCCTATGACGAGCTTCTAAAAAGAGTTAGGGTATTGAAGTTTGATGTTCAAGATCAGGTACATCAATACAAACGTAAGATTTATCCGGATACTCTCGAGTGGTGGGGAAAACAGTCTAAGGAAGCTCAAAAGCAATTAGCTCCTTCTAGTAGAGATAGATCAATTAGTAAACTTCCATCATTTCTTGCTGATAGTGCTATTTGGGATACTATTAAGGTAGTTTACACTAGGAATAACACTTTCGATCCACCATTCATGAAATATATCCATCGTGATACTGGTACAACAATGCCTTATGCAGAATGGGTGGTTCGCGACACTAAGAGCACGATCGACGGAATGACGTGGGGTCAAAACATTCGAGATAATTTCATAGTGGAAGGTCTCGAAAAGCAATTTATCGCTCATGATCCCGCGCACGATATTGCAATGGATGTTATGAGACTTCAATTCTTATCCAGGCTTTTGATTGATGAGATTCCATTTTGACCCCGTTTGATTTCCTCAATTCTATCACTACGACCAAAAAGGATATAATGGTTGACGGTATTGCAGAGAAACAATATGTCCCGTTCGTGGTGAATAGAAGTTTATCTTATTGGGCAGATACGGTTCTCATTGCTAACGAGATGAATAAGGTTGCTCATATTGATAATAAGCTTCAGTATGATTTTTATTTTAATATGATCCGAAAGAAGAAACGATTCACGAAATGGGATAAAGCCGATAAGATTAAAGACTTAGACTTAGTAAAGATTGCATATGGTTATTCTAGTGAAAAGGCAATGCAGGTTTTATCTCTATTAAATGAAGATCAATTAAAGATTCTACGCAATAAAACCCAAATAGGTGGAAAAACTAGAACTAATAAATAGACTAGTTATGATGTGATCCTCATAATGTAATAATAATAATGGGATTTATTAAATGGAACTAGAAAATACACTTTACGAATGGGATGCTTCTAAAATGCTTGAAGTGCATTTAGCAGAGCCTGATGACTTTCTTAAGGTCAAAGAAACCCTTACCAGAATCGGAATTGCTTCACGGAAAGACCGTAAGCTCTATCAATCTTGTCACATTCTTCATAAGCAAGGTAGATATTTTATCGTACACTTCAAGGAGCTTTTTCTTCTCGATGGGAAGAAGTCAAACCTAGAAGAGAATGATATACAACGCAGAAATACAATTGCTCAACTTATGTCCGACTGGGGTTTACTCACCATAGATAATGAGGAAAAGGCAAGACCTCTTGCTCCATTGAGACAGATTAAGATCCTTTCGTTCAAAGATAAGAATGAATGGGAACTTTGTCAAAAATATAATATCGGCACGAGGTAATAGGGGTTTACAAGCTCAGTAGTTTATGCTATAATATCTAATAAACTTTTTGATGGATGATTCCCCTACGGATTACACGCCAGTAAACCTTGAGACGTTGGCAGATACAGTAAAAAAGATAAAATTGGCGTGGTAAGTTGCAACGTCTCATATAAATAAACTCGGGCGCGGAATAATCCGGCCCGATAATAATCTTGCTGAAAAGGAGATAACTATGACAGGTCTTAAAAATATTTTCCCTCGTTCTTCGTTTGTGGGATTTGATCATATGTTCAATGAACTAGATCATATCAGTCAACATGCAAACGATTACTATCCTCCACACAATGTAATCAAAGTCGGAGATCAAGAATACTTGATCGAACTTGCAATTGCAGGTTTTTCAAAGAATGAGATTGAGGTTGCGTTGAATGATAGAACTCTTACAATTACGGGAGAACACGTATCAAGAGGACGTGAGTTCATTCACCGTGGCATTTCCACGAAGAAGTTCAAACGTTCTTTCCGACTGTCCGAGCACGTAGAAGTGCATGGAGCTGATGTTGTGGATGGTATACTTGCAGTTCAACTGAAGTACGTTGTCCCCGACAATATGCGTCCTCGTTTAATCCCTATCGGAAACCCAAACGAGGTAAAATCAAATGAAAAGCAATTTCTTCAAGAAACTAACTAATATGCTCTCTGAGTATAAATCTAAAAGAGTATCACGAGTACAATATAATGAAACCTTTCGTGAACTGAGTAGACTTTCGGATAAAGAACTTCTAGATATCGGTCTCGCTCGCGGCAATATTCGTAGTGTCGCACTGGAAATATATCAAAAGTAATTTATAGGGCTTGACCGCTGAGCCTGCATAGCAAATCAGCGGCCACATCACACAGGAGAGATATAGAAATGATCACTAATCAAAAACAACTCGTAAACCACAATAAGAAATTTTTAGATGCATTCATCGATCTAAAAGTTGCTGGATGGGATTCTTATGTAGATGCATTTAATTCGTATACTATGAATTTCTATAAAGATCAAATGTCCACAATGACTGAAACCGTTAAACGTACCGCGATTATCATGAAAGGTGAAGCTAATGGCAAATAAGAATCCATTTGAAATTCGTGCTGAAATGGTATCACTTGCCAAGGACTATATGGATGCTCAACAAGAGCTAAATATCCAGCTTGTAAATGACATGTACGAACAAGGTAAGAAGACATACGAAGAAGTACAAGAAGCCTATAAGATGTACACGATGGACGATCTAATGGGCAAGGCGAAAGAAATGTACTCTTTCGTATCTACTAAAGACTGACTTCTCTGCCACGTGTAGATGAAGCATTTGAGGGCGGTCGAAAGACCGCCCTCAGTAGTATCAAACGTTGGAAAATAGCGAGTAAAAAGATAGGCACCGAAGTGCCTATCAGTCTGGATAGTTGTATCTATCCTTATTTTATCAGGAAAGAATACCGTCAACCCTGAAAATTCTATAGTACTGATTGGTCTTTGCAGCAGCAAGACCACTTGCAGGGGTAGAACCGACGAATGGGTTGGATACCATACCATAGCGGGTCTTAAAGCCGATCTTCGGCTGGAAGTTGTTTTCACCAACCGCACGAACCATGGTAAGTGGAACGTATGGGCAGTAGAACACGCCAGCGTCATAAGCGGAAGTACCCTTATAACCTACGTTGATATAGTCTGCGGTAGCATATGGGTCAATGTAGACCTTGGTGCGACCGTTAATAATACCTGCGAAGGTATTACCAGTATCATCAACATTGAGGTTAGTAGATAGAGCAGGGGTGTAGTCAAGCATACCAGTAGATGCAAGAGCAGATGCAACGTCAGAGGAACAGATAATGAAGTTACCTTTACCACGACGAGTATCTTTTGCAATTTGGTTAGCTTCGCGATCGAGTTGAAGGATTAGACCCTTGAACTTTTCTACGCTCCAACGACCATCAGCATCAGTGCTAAGATCGAAGATACCGTTGATAGCAGTATTACCGGTAGATGCACCAGTCTTTGCCTGAGAGTTAACCGTGCGAATAACCTCACGGTTGATTTCTGCGAGAATCTCAGTAGAAAGAATGTTTGCGAGCTCGGTTTCAGCATCAAGACCGTGGATAGCCTTGAGATCCTGTGCGAGTTCCATGGTGTATTCTGCCTTGAGAGCACGGGACTTTGCAGTCACAGTTGCTTTTTCAATGGTGAAACCCATCTCTGCAAATCCCTCTCCGCCAGAAGCACCTAGTGCTTCTGCTTCAGCGGTTGTGTAGAGATCGAGACCAGCAAGAGGGTCGTTACGATCGTTGTTGATAGAACTGTCACCGTTGGAGTCAGTTACACCAGAAAGACCGGAACCGTCAGTACCCATTGCAGTGGTGCCAGAGTCACCAGAGAAGTTGTACTCTGCTTCGCCGAGGAGTGCTTCGTCACCAACAGACTTACCAGCCTTTGTAGTACGGTAGCGGCTCTTCATTGCAAAGATAAGTCCTGTTGGACCAGTCATTGGTTGTACACCAGCAACGTCGAATGCCATCATATTAGGCAATGACCGACGTACGAGCGAGATAAGAACGGGGTTCCAGTTAGCAGTACCACCACCGGTCACGTTGGTAGTATTCTGATCGTTCTCCGTGAGGAAGTTCATTGCTGCACCTTCTTCACGGAAAGCAATCTCTTGGTTCTCGAGAAGCTGTGCTGTAACAGCTTTTCTATAACGATCAGTGATCGGGGTAGCACTTTCAGATGCTAGGACCGGCTTCCACTTTTCCATAAGTTTATCGTAAGACATAGATTAACTCCTTATTTATTAGTTCTATTTAGGGCGGTGAGATACATTGACATTGCAGACGAGACTTCGGATTCTTCACTTTCATCAAAGGATCCGTTAGTTTCTTCTACGATGGTATTAGCGGTTTTAGGCTTTGCTGCAAAATACGATTCCTTGATGATAGCAACTTTCTGTGCGAATTGCTTTTCATTTTCGAATTCGATACCTTCTGCAAGCTTAGCAAGCTTTTCTTTCTGGGTATCTGCAAGATCTCTTGCGGACTCAGAAATGATGATGCCTCTCTTAAGAAGTTCATTCTCTTCGAGAAGTTCAATTGCATTCATGGTAGTAGTGTTGAACTTTTCTTCAAGCTCTTCTACCTGTGCTGCAAGTTCGTCAACTAGGTCAACTTTAGCTTCTGGTACTTCAATATAAGATTCAGCAAATAGAGTTTTAAGTCCATCCATGAAACTTTCAGCAATTTCTGCACGTAGTCCGCTTTGAACTGCAATCTTATTTTCTGCCATCCAGTTTTCTACGACGTAATTGAGATAACCATCTACCTTCTCAACCATTTGGGTTTGAGTGGTTTCAAGTTCCTCTTTTAACTCTTCAGAGTATTGCTCTTCGAGACGGTTGATTTCTTCTGCAAGTTTACTCTTAAGAGCAGCTTCAAAGATGACCGCAGTCTTTTCTTTGAACCCCTCAGAGAGGGTTGCTTCGGATTCAACCAAAGCGTTTAGTTCGCCTTTGTAGTCGTAAACAACTTCATTTTCCGCAAGATCTGTATCTGCTTCAAATTCTGCATTCTCACCAAACATATTCTTATATGCTGTAGAGATGTCTGTCTTGGAACTACCCGCAAGTTGAGTATAAATCGCACCCAACATACCTGCCTTTGTCTTTGGCATCGGTTCACTATTACGCTTATCGCCCGGACGACCAGCGGCCTGGCTTGTTGCTTCAGTTGCCTTATCCACAGATTTTGCGGAATTTACTTCGGCATTTTTCGGATCGTAAGCTTCAGTGACTTCATTCTCGTCATCGAGCTCAATCCCCTGATCTTTTAGTTGATCGGTCATACTATGCTCCTTCATTTGGATTTGAGTAACGAGAGGAAATTCTTAAACTCACGAGTTTGGGTTTCATAAAGATTCCCCCGTGAAGCTTTCTTAATTTCTGTCTCCATTTTATCAATTTCTCGAGCCTCAATGATTCCATTGTTCCATACCCAGTCGACACCTTCCATAATTCCATTTACAAAAGCGTCCGGTGCAGAGGGATCTTGAACAATATCTACAGTGCTAAGCATAAAATCATTCTTAACATACATAGTACCATTTCGTTCTACGAGACTTCCCATACCACGAGTTGACACACCTAGTTGAACACCACCCTCAAGCAAACCTTTCACGATCTTACCCATTGGAGTATCCAATATTTGCGCCTTACCCACAACGTTATTACCTTGCCATTTCATCTCAGTAATACGGTGGGATACTTTATCAAGATTAATTGTCGGTCCTGCAGGATGATTTAATTCGCCTACTGCACGACCCTTATTAACTTGTTCTGTAACATATTTGTGTACGGCAGATTCCATGATATCACGTGGATAAACTCTGCCGTTCCTATTCTTTCCTTCAGCCTGTGCAAAGACACCTTCAATGGCATACTTTTTCTCGCCAGACTTATTTGCCTCTACGATATATTCGAGACTATTGTCGATGTATTCGCTAATAAGCTTCATTTCTTTTTGAACCGATATTCAGTGGATTTGACTTCCTCGTTCATCTTAATAAATTCGGCAGCAGCACTCTTAGCAGAATTTAGGTCATCATAGTCGTCGAGTCGATCACCATCAATGTAGACGACAAACCCGCTTACTTCTTTATGAATGAGTACCTTATGTTTGCCCATTTTTTCATCATAGACTTTTTTCCCGGACGGATTACGTCCTAAGGATTCCCGTAATTCTTTAAATGTCTTCATCAGAATTCTCCGCTGCAGGATTATATATTGAACCTGCCACATTAGCTTTCTCTTGTTCTAATGCAACGTTCATTTTATCATTAATAAGATCATTGAATACATCTCCTGCGGATTTGTAATTATCACTCATAATATTTTGAATTAATGTTTCTACAGTACTCATATTAATCTCCTATTTACTTTATTTATAATAATAAAGATTTTTACTTTTAATCATTTTTAGCAGTGGGTTTCGGTTCTTTAGGTTGGGAAGGTTCAACGGGTTTCAACTCATAATGAGAATTTTGTGGGGCTTGTGGGGCTTCTTCCTCTGTTGGAGGGGTATCGCCTTCTTCTTTTTCTGCCTTTTTCTTTTCTTTTTCAAGATCTGAAATTTCCTCATCGGTAAGCCGAAGAACTTTTCTCATGACAAAATTCCGGGTATAATATTCACCGACGTATTGACTCATGGTGTCAAGTGTGGATATTCTTTCTCGAATAATTTCCGATTCTTTCAATTCGTCAAAATGATTATCCTTTAGGAAATCAACAACAATATTGGATTTCCACTTATCCCAGTCTTCTTGTGTGATGACTCCTTTGAGAAGAAGTTGCTTACGGAGTAACTCGAGGAAAAGTTTTGAGAATTTGCGACGAAGCTGATCAATAAATCGCTGGAACTTAATTTCTTGACGAGAGATTTCCGTACTACGACCGATAGAAAATGGAGATGCTTCATCATCCATTCGACCCGCAGGAACATTGAGAGACTTATAAAGACGCTTCTGAAAATAAAGAACGTCATCAATTTGTCCTAGATTTTGACCTCCAGGTAAAGAGCTAATCTCAGTACCTCTACCGCCCTCGCGGCGCGGTAGCCAAAAATCTTCAAGCATGGACATATGCTTTCGATCATCTTTAATTTCACCAGTAGCTTGATCATAGACTAGTTTATTACGATACTTGGCCATGATCCCTTTCATATATTCCTCAGCCTTACCCTTCGGTAAGTTACCCACGTCGATATAGAATATTCGTCGCTCGGGGGCACGCGCGAGACGATAGATGACTAATGAGTCTTCCATCATCTTGAGCTGATTGATTGCCTTTAGGGATTTGTGAAGGTGTGAAACCACTTTTTTTCGGGTTTCATCTAATAGACCTGAAGTTACATAACTGATAGAATCCAGGGAGAGTTTTACGGTAGTTGAAGGATTGCCCGGGCCTTCCTGATAAATGAAATACTCTTCTACCTTATCAACAGTTTTTACCCCGGTCAAAGGATCTTTTTTATATTTGATATCTCGAATTTTACGAACTTTTGCCCCGTCCATGAAACGGAGTTCTTGTAATCCGTGTTTGGGGTTTTTTTCATCGATGATAATTTGATGAACCAGTCTTCCATCGACATACCATCTTTTGAACATATCGGAACCATTATCATTGAAGTCTAATAGCGATAATATACGATCAAATTCTTCTCGAATGGTATCTTTAATTTTATCTGTGGTTTCTATATTATCTAATCTAAGTTCAACAGAAGCACCCTCGTCATTCGGAACAATTGCTTCGTTAACAATTTCCCCGATAGCAAGATCAACCTCAGGATACATCGAAGCACCCCGGTATTTCATAATGAGATGATAATTGTCTTTGGCTTTATCGCCGTCGATATCTACGTATTGTCCATAGTGTCCACCACCAACAGACGTAACATAACCTGCTCCGTCGTCATCATTCGGCGGAACAATCGCTACACTATTATTCGTATTATCCTTCGACTTATTTCTCTTGATCTCAAACCCGAGAAAGTTCCAAGCTTTTTCGTCTGCCATTTAATTCCCTATTACATAATGTTAGTGTAAAGGGGCCGAAACCCCTTTACCTTATTTATAGAGCAGATTAGAATACACTTTTTCCGCCGGAGAATCCGTTACCGCTTTCGATAAGATCTGAAGTTTTCCAGTACTGATATTCAAAGGTACAGGTATATTCTTCGATCTGATTTTCATTATCGAAACTTACAGTGATTGGGGATAGGTTGGAAGGCCATGCACCAATAAGTTCATACTTGCGCAGGACATTCTGTTCCCTATCAATTTGTTCCACTTCAAGATCGACAAAGTAATTTTCATTTGTACCTTGTCCATCTTCGTGGTTGTTAATCCCACTCATCCAAATTTCAATATCTTTACGGATACTAAACTTTGCATCGTTGATGATTGTAACTGTCCAAGGGTCGAAGGTCTTATCTCCTGCAACCTTAAGTTGACGTCCTCGGAATGGAAGAGTAATAGGGGTAATAGTAGAACCCGGAAGTTCTGCACCCTTTACCATAAATCCCGATTGTTCAGCTATATCACCAACAGGACTGCGCAATGTAACCTTGAACAGGTTAGATCTTGCGCCACCTCCGATAAGTTTTTCTTTGAAGTCATTAATATTGAGAACTGACATTCTTTATCTCCTTATACACTTCCAACAACTTCTTCAAAGCTTACGCCAGTTCTAACAGCCACAAAGTTCAAGGTAATGTAGTTGATAGAGCGCGCAGGCTTCACGAAGATGCTAGCAATAAATTCGTTGTTGTCGATAACCTCAGGAGTGTTATTTGTTTCGTCACAAACAATCTGATATGCATAAACCCCACGCCGAGACTGGATGCTACGTAGATAAGGTTCTACAACTCCCGTGAATTCTGATCGAGTAAACTCGTCATTGAATTCGAATAGGATATCCTTAGCATACCTGGTAATATCTTTTTCCATTCTGAGGAATAGACGACGGACATTAATACGGTCAAACGCGCTCGGGCGACCGAGTTTTGTTTTATCGCCATATAACAATGTGCCTTGTCCAGTAAGATTAACGATCGGATTAACAGATACTTTATAGAGGGTATCTCTATTGGCCTTGTCCGGGTTATATGCTAGATCTGCAAGTCCGAGATATTGTCCCCGACGTGTTCCTGCAGGAGAATACCAGGGGGCTGTTGATTCATCAGATGCTGCCATGAGGCCAGCGGTAGATGATGCTGCAGGAACCCAGATGTAGTTATCATTATATTTATCGTAGATCTTGAGATAGTTACCATCCACGAAGAGATAAGAAGATGCACTCATCTTATTTACGTTAGCGACAATACTAGCGACAATAGTATCTGCGACTGTACCATTACCAATCACCGAACCTCGGTTAGGAGACGTAACAACCACACAATCTTTACGCTCCGATTGAGCTATAGAAACGAGGTTGTTAACTAAGGATGCCTGGTCAGTCGAAGTGCTAAGACCCGGCGCAATAATAAAGTCAATATTCATAGTTTCCGGATCATCAACCAAAGCATAGCTTCTAAGGAAGTCTGCCTGATCGAGTGCACCAGAGTTAGCACCACCTGCAAGGGTGTAAGTCTTTACTGTAAGACCGTCTGTGAAACTCTTTGCAGTACCCTTTGTAGTTGCAGTACCGAGGTTAGTAGAAGTACCCCATGTATCGCCATCAAATGCAAGACTTGATCCAAAGGAAGCAAAGTGAACATAGTTGGACTGAGCATTAAGGATATTCTTAACGTAGTTGGTAGAACCATCAGTAGTTTTTGCATCGGATGCTACCGAAACGTATGGGTATTTTTCAAGAACTGTACCTGCAGTTCCTGTGATTGCCCCGTTTTTATCTATGACGATTACGTGTACTTCGTCATACGAACCATCGCGGGCAGATGCATAGGATGAAGTTCCAGGTGCACCGTCGAAGGAAGATGCATATGTCCAGCTATCGAAAACAGAAGCGCCACCACTATCAGCATCAGCTGGACAGATCTGGACTTCAATGCTATTACCAATTACACCAGGATAACGAGCAAGAATTGTATGACCTCTTACAAGGGCAGGATCTCCAGCACTATCTCCAGAATAGTTATCAAGGGTATCTACCTGACCGTCCCAGTCGGTGCTATTTTTAATCACCGGGGTACCGTCGGTCGGAGCAGCTGTTGCACTGTCCGAAGCATATGCGTTAATTGCTGTTGTTGCGGATGCTGAATCGTCTAAACCTCTAAGGACATAAAGACTATCAGAATATCTGAGAAAGTTTGCTGCACTGTGGAAATCCACAGTATTTGTGGTATTTGGGGTTCCGAAGGTTGAAACCAGACCAGTCTCGTTGGTGACTAGGGTCGGTTCGTCTACTGGCCCCCAATTGAAGTTTCCGGCAATAACCGCTACGTTTGTAGGCTCGCTAAGAATACGACCGGTAAGGTCAATCTCGCGAAAGTTAACTGCTGGAGACGAGGATGGGATTCCTATAGCCATTGGATATTATCTCCTTAATTATACGATTGTTCATAATACGTTATTCATCGTATCTATTTATAATAAATTGAATTTTTACCAGGAGTTATCCGCCGGATAATCAAATTCAATTGTATAGTCATGACGATTTACTGCTGTGACGTCAATATGATCTCGACCATCATCGATAAAGCCAAATGGTAATATATCATCTTCAATTTCTTTTAAACTTTGTTCGAATAAGGTTTTCTTAATATCAATATTCATAGCATCGCCAAAGTAATTAGTATTGATAAAATACCCAAATAGAACAAGATTCATAACGAGGTCGTCGTGATTACCTTGGGAAGCTTCATACGATTGTCCTTTTACGACAAACGTTGAGGTTTCTTTAATAGTTTCTTCGTCCACCAAATGCAATTGATTTCTTTCAAGAAGATCCTTAAATCCGGAACACCCGATACGTTTAACTTTTCGGGTCATATTAATTCCAAGAGCATTAGCTTTAATAGCAGATTCAATATAAAGATTATCATATTCTAGGTCATGATATAATCCATTGCAAACAACTTGACCCGCATCGTTCGATTCAATTACGACTAATGCCCCATTATAACTACATGCATATTTGTAAATAACATCTGGATATAATAAAGGGGATATCATATTATTACGATAGACCGCAACCTGTTTCCACGGTTTTGTCGTAATATCAATTACATTAAAAGTGGAATAATCTTGACCCCGACCTTTTGCCACGTCAACAAACATTACATACTCGTGGTCTTTCTCCGGTTCCTCATAGATTTTCACTTGATCGTTCGTGACTTGCTTATACGGTTCTGCTCTTAGTTTAAGTAAGGTGTCAGCAGAAATGAGAGTATCACCAGTTCCGAAGAAGACGTTTCCGAATTCCTGGTCGAATTGTAATGGAGAAGTATTTGCAATAGTGAGAGCCTTCCATACCTCGTCTCTCCCGGGCACGTCCCACCAATCTACTCGGAATGATTTATACTCATTCACCCCCTGTTCTGCCCCAGTCCAAATCCTTTCGTACATATTACCAATACCATTTGCAGTAGATGTGATAATTACCTTTGTATCACTACCTGCAGAGATAACCGGATAAGTGGACGTATAGAATTCTGAAGCTCTATCGACGAATGCAAACTCATCCAAATAGAGTAGGCTAACAGACATACCCCGAATAGAAGAGCTAGAAGTTCCTGCACTTATAATCCGGGAGTTATTGCTAAATTCCATGGATCCTTTATTGAGGGATTTACAGCCCGGTTGTAAGAACCACGGTAAGTGTTCGAGCATAAGCGTGATACGACCTAGCATTTCTCTTGCGGTCGAACCCTTATTTGCTAGAATAGCAACAGTCTTTTCAGAATGAAAAACCGCATACCAAAGAAGGTAAGCAACAGATGATATTGATTTCCCCGATTGACGACAGGCGAGGATAATAGAAAATCGATTCTCATTGAAGTGCTTGAACATCTTTTCTTGATAAGGATAGAGTTCGAAATGAACCAATCCTTTATCGAGAGAAATGATTTTACAATAAGTCCGCGCAAAATATGCAGGATCATGCATACACTTTGCATATTCCCGCACGTCCGATTGGGTCCATTCGATTTGGACCCCATCACGTTTAACGAGTGGATTACCGTTATAATGTTCACTAATCTCAATTGCCATCGATTATATTACCGTCCTCATTATCTAATTTAGTCAGCATTTTTTGGAGTTCGGCGGTAGAGGTAGTAATCATGATATTATTAGTGGTAGAATTCGGAAGAGCTAACGAATGAGATGGCGGATCTTTCTTTGTTATATCCTTACGCTTCTTGTGGATATCCATAAGTCGGTCATTTACATCTGCAATACTCTTGATCATACCAGACAAGACCTCGTATGAACGAGGATGTGCAGTTTCATCTGCTACATCCAACATATTCGAAAGAGCTACTTGACCGGTTTCAATTAGGTCTAAATAAACTTTTCTCGAATATTCGAAGTCATCTTTCATTTGTTCATCTGAATCACCCATATCAATCCCTTATGCCGAATCTATGTAATCATATTTTATTGTTGTAAACCCATAATCCGAGTCAGGACTGATATCCACCGGGTCTGGTGTAACTACCAGTTTACTGACGGGGGTATCAGAATCGGTACCTTGTAAGTAGTAGTTTGTGATGACAGTACGAATAAGGTTGTCTGCATTTACCAATGGACCGTAGAATAATGTTTTCATTTCGAAGTTCAGGGTGTATATGATTGTCCTTCTGGCTGCAAGTTCCCCATCGTAATCGTCACTGAATGAACTATTATTCAGAGTAATCGGAACATTTTCTTTAATGCTAGGATAATCGTCAAATGGTTTAATAGTTAAGGTATACTGAGGGGTAAAATATGGAAGGATCTGTTCCACTACCTGCAATGCATCATCGTGACCTTTGGCATATACGTTCAATTCAAAATTGATAATATAAGGAACCCCCACGTACGCGACTCGTTTAGTTACCCCATTTACAGTACAGAGTTGGTTGGTTTTTGCGACCTGACGAGTAGAGTCGTATGAAAAGGCAGTAATCTCAAACGACATGCGAGGTAATTTAATCGCGGTTTTAGTGTCAGTGTCTAGGTCAGGGTTCTCTCGGATCCGTTCTAAATACTTCCTCTTTGGCGCGTAAGAAAGAGGAACGCGTTCCGTGGAAATAACATTCCCATTAGAATTTTTACGAATAATATGAAGATTGTTGAACATGGCACCGAAGGTGGCCACATTTCTTCTTATTCTTTGATGATAAAAATGTTGTCCGAACATTTACTCTTCTCTTTTATAAGCGGTCATATTAACTTGCCGGGCTTTCTTAAAATCTCGGTTCTTTCTTGGGTTATACCCCCATTAATTCTTTTCTTCATCTCTGATGTAACTCGGTTTTTCTTTACACCTCTAATGAAGATATGAACCTCTACAGGTATATCATCATGCACGTGTTTAATTGCTGCCATCCTATGTCTTCCCTCATGTCCTGCAATACGAGGGTATTGATGATCCATTTCTAGGTCAATTTGCAGAAACGGTGATGCAAAGGGTTTCCCTGCTTCAAGGTGCTTAATCATAAAATCGGTGGGCTTTAGTCCTTTTACGGGAGATGCAAGTTTAAGAAACGTACTCGGCTTCATTTGAACTCGAAAGCCGAAATAGTCTACGTCTTGATTCATCGGAACATTCCCGAGTCCTTTTTTTTGATCCATCTTTAACGATTCATTAATGTATCCCATGAACGTTTTCATTAGTTACCCTCGGTGTCTATCGGATCGCCGAATGGATTACTAATTGAAAAATCTATGAGGTCCCAACCAGCACTCTTGAAATCTTCATTCTGAGCATAGTTGTCATTATAGTCATCAGCAATCGCAGTGATGGTCCTTGTGTAACCATTCTCACTGCCCGTAACAGTGCCAAGGGTAAATGCATGATAGCTATCACTATCATTACCGACGTGGGTAATCTTGACCACATTGTCTGAATCGTTGTACCATGTGACCTCGCCATTCACAATTACACCTGATCCAAGAGTCTGGATAAGTGTCTCACCGACTACGAACGATCCCTCAGAGTCTGCAAGTGTAAGTGCTAATTCATATCCCGTGCCTTCAATCGAATCAATCTCTTCGATATTAGTGTCCAGTTGTTCCCCACTGTATTCGAAGAGTTCACACCGTAACTTATATGTCGGTAAATTGCTTAACTGATAGAAAGGCTGCTCGTGTTCAACCTTCATAATTTGAAATAACGAACCCGACAGTGTAATATAGATTAAATCGCCCTCGCGTGGCCGCACGGAATTGATCTCATTATCATAGCGACCGACCGTTTGGGTCCAACGTTTTCGGGCAACCACAAATGTTGCTTGGTCCCGAAGTTCTACCCCAAATTTTGAGAATAGATCTCCTTCCCCATCGAATCCCTCTACGTTCTCAATGTACATCTCGATTTTATAGGAACTATTGAATCTGGATGGGATATCATCACCAAAAATCTTGTCCTCGTTGACAATGTCCCGAGGAAGGTAATACACATCATTGCCATAGAGTTTTAGGGACTCAATTATGATTTCCTCATAGAGATCCTGTTCGGATTTCACGCCTTGGCTGAAGTATGGATTAGTGGCCATTAGACTTTCCTCATTGTCCCGTTTTCTTGGACGTGATATGCAATAAACTCAACACCTGGATATCTCTTTTCTAAACTCATAAATGAACGAACATTTGCAACGCTATCGTCAAAGAAGGTAATAGATTTAAACTTACCGGTACTCAGGTATTTATTGAATATAACCTTCTTATTTTTTGCAGTTGAATTGAATCCCTTATGATCAAGATTGCCGGCTCTTTCCACATAGACCTTATCGATGTCAAACCCGTACCTTCGAAACACGCTCAAGAACTTCTCCTTGTCATCAAAGTCCGCACGCGCGGTTAGGATAATGACCTTATTCTTACTATTACTTCTTCCGACCTCATCCTTTGCCCTCGAAAGGACTTTATGTATGGGCTTCGCGGTTTCTGCAAACTTTGCCGAACTCCTAAACTCGTCGAAGTTGAACGATTCACCATCCTTCAGCTTGTATTTGGGATATTCGGCAGGGGTAAGTCTTCGAACCGTTTTACCGTCTTTCTCAACGCCTACCTCTGCAGAGCTTTTGAACAGGGTGTCATCAATATCGAACACGGTCAAGTTCATGTCCGCATCCGATTTAAGTGCTACTCGTTCGTCTAAGAGGTAGTGGGAGAAGTTGAACATCTGATCAATACAGCCCCACCAGAGCGGATGCTGTCGTACCAGTAGAATTTACTCTTTTAAGTCTTAGCGGTAATAAAGTACCACCAGGTATACCGACAAACGTAACAACCTCATCGTTGATTGTGACGGCCGCTAAATCTCCCGTACCCCCAATATAAACGGCTCTGGTTGCAAAATCGCAATTTACGGTGTTCGAGGGGGTTATTGAAAATGCATTTCCCGCAGGCCCATCATAAGTCGGATATTGATTTCTAAATTTATCTACTACCATCTATTTTCTCCTATTAAGATTTAATCTATTTATTAAAGTATTATTCGAGTTTTACTACTAATCGTGTCGGGGTCAAGGAGCGACA
>UPTN01000284.1_pt1 | contig 27952 bp, 28 predicted proteins | sample 2160111 | NCBI WGS metagenome assembly UPTN01 (sample SAMN06265058, study PRJEB28932) | marine metagenome | isolation source: Columbia River Estuary | place: USA:Columbia River Estuary, USA | collected 2014-05-05
ACTAAGCCCGACGACAGTTTCTACTAGTGGACGGCATTCAAAAATAGGGAGTCTAACATGACACACACATCAAAATTCACGATCGCGGCGCTGCTTGCCAGCACTATGCTTGCGGGACCGGTCTTTGCAGACGGTCATGTGCCGGCTGGCGTAACGCTTGCCGCTGATCAAACATTTACATACCGCGTTCTGGACGAGCACAGTTCTGTCGACCCGCAGGTGGTCGAAGATGTCACAGGTTCCGAAATCGTCCGCGATTTGTTTGAAGGCCTGATGAACCAAGACGCCGACGGCAACCTAGTGCCGGGTGTTGCGACTGGTTTTGAAGTCAACGATGACAACACGGTTTACACATTCACACTGCGCGACAACGCAAAGTGGTCCAACGGCGAGCCCGTGACAGCAGGCGATTTTGTCTTTGCCTGGCAGCGTGCAGCCGATCCGGCGCTATCGTCACCGTATCAGTGGTTCATTGAGTTGATGTCGATCGCAAACGCAGCCGACATCATTGCAGGTGACAAGCCTACCGCTGATCTGGGTGTGCGCGCTATTGACGATCTGACGTTCGAGGTCACGCTGTCGGCACCTCTGCCATACTTCCCACAAATGACGACGCATGCGACCACGTTCCCTGCGCCACGCGCTGTGATCGAAGAGTTCGGCGCCGACTGGACCAAGCCCGAAAACATTGTGTCGAACGGTGCCTATGTCCTGACCGAGCATCTGCCGATGGAACGCTCTGTGCGTGAACGGAACCCGATGTATTGGGACAACGACAACACGATTATCGAAAAAGTCGTAGCCCTAGTGATCAACGATGAAAACGTTGCTCTGACACGCTTTCAGGCTGGTGAGCTTGACCGCACCGAAGTTCCTGCAGGTCAGTTTCCGCGTCTGAGCGTTGAATACCCCGGCGTTGCGATCAGTTTCCCGCGTCTGTGTAACTACTACTACACATTCAACCTGAGCGATTCCGGCCCAGAAGCCTTTAAAGACGTGCGCGTCCGTCAGGCTTTGGCGCTTGCTGTTGATCGCAAGATCATCACAGAAAACGTCCTCGCTGGTGGCCAGCCTGAGGCTTATACTTTCACACCTGCGGCTGTGGCTGGCTTCACGCCACCTGCGACCGACATGGAAGGCATGACGCAAGAAGAGCGTAACGCGAAAGCCGTGGAACTGATGGCCGAAGCTGGCTATGGCCCTGACAATCCGCTGACCTTCGACATGATCTACAATACATCCGAAGCGCACAACAAAATTGCCGTCGCGATGAGCCAGATGTGGAAGCAAACACTTGGCGTCGAAGCAACCTTGGCCAACCTCGAATGGAAAGTTTTCCTTGAAACACGGGGCAACCAAGACTTTGAATTGGCGCGTGGCGCTTGGTGCGGAGACTATAACGAGGCGTCGACCTTCCTAGACTTGCTAGACAGCAGCTCTGGTTATAACGACGGCAAATACAACAACGCCGCTTTGGACGGCTTGTTGGCCGACGCGAAGATGTCGACTGACGCGTCTGACCTGTACACACAGGTCGAAGGCATCATCGCAGAGGAAATGCCTGTCATCCCGATTTACCACTATGCGGGCGTCTACATGATGGACAGCGATGTTGGTAACTGGCCTGTCGGCAACGTCGAACAGAACTGGTATTCCAAGAACCTCTACAAAATCGCAGAGTAACATCTGAAACCGCGCCGCCCCCGATTTTGGGGGCGGCGTCTTTCGTCGGAAAATCAATGCTCAATTTTACTATTCGGCGGCTTTTCGTCGCCATTCCCACAATTTTGATCCTTGTGATTGCGTGCTTCTTTTTGATGCATTTGGCACCCGGTGGCCCTTTCACGAGCGAACGCCCATTGCCGCCTGCTGTTCTGGCAAACATCGAGGCGCGTTATGGGTTGGACCAACCTTTGTGGAAACAGCTATGGGATTACCTGACCAATATCGTGCTGCATTTCGACTTTGGACCAAGCTTTGTTTTCAAAGATCGCGATGTGAATGACATCATCGCACAAGGTTTTCCGATTTCATTGACCTACGGTAGCCTGTCGTTCTTTGCAGCTTCTATTGTCGGCATCAGCTTGGGAATTGCAGCTGCTATCCGTCATAACACGTGGATTGATTATTTCGCAGTCAGCCTTGGCATTCTGGCCCAAGCTTTGCCCAACTTTATCATGGGCCCGATCTTGATCCTGACCTTCACATTATGGCTGGGCTGGTTACCGGGCGGCGGCTGGTATGGTGGACAATGGCAATATTTGATCATGCCCGTAATTGCCCTTTCAACATCGTTTATGGGATCGATAGCGCGGATCACGCGGTCTTCGATGCTTGAGGTAATGAACGCAAATTTCATCCGCACAGCCCGCGCCAAAGGCCTGCCCGAACGCACTGTGATCTGGCGTCATGCAATGAAGCCAACGCTTCTGCCCGTGATATCGTATCTAGGTCCGGTGTTTGTGTACGTCCTGACAGGATCAGTTTTTGTTGATCTTTACTTTTCGACTGGTGGGCTTGGCCAATCCTTTGTCAATTCAGCCCTGTCGCGGGACTATGCCGTGCTGCTGGGTGTAACGATCCTGTATGGCAGTTTGACGGTGGCGGTGAACCTTCTCACTGACCTGTCATATGCCTGGTTTGACCCAAAGATAAGGTACTAACCTCTTGTTCCAACGCTACAAAAAGGTCGAGGCACTTGCCTCTGATATGACCCATCATTCTGCCGTCAAAGGCCGGTCGCTGATGCGCGATGCACGTGAACGGTTCTTGCGCAACAAGGCCGCACTCGTCTGTCTGGGCGTGTTGTTTCTGGTCGTGCTTTTTGTCCTTCTGGGGCCGTTCTTTGCGGTCTGGGACAACGAGACGATCGACTGGGGCAATATGGGCGCAACAGGTGTACCGTCACTGCAAACAGGGCATTATTTCGGTACGGACGATCTTGGGCGTGATCTGTATTCGCGCACAATTCAGGCGACAGGCACATCGTTGATGGTCGGTTTGATTGGCGCGGGCATGGCTTTGATCATCGGGATCGCGTGGGGCGTCATTGCGGGGTTCTATGGTGGCTGGCTTGATAGCGTGATGATGCGGATTGTGGACATTCTTTTAGCCATTCCATTGGTACTGGTCTTGATCCTGATCCTTGTGATCGCCGGGCGGTCATTCACGACGCTATTCATCGCCCTTGGTGCAGTGTCCTGGTTGACGATGGCGCGGATCGTGCGCGCTCAAACGATGGCCCTGAAAGGTCGCGAATTCATCGAGGCCGCCCGCGCAAGCGGTGTCTCCGAGACAATGATCATCATCCGCCACATATTACCGAACCTCATGGGCGTTGTGATCGTTTATGCGTCGCTATTGGTGCCGGATATGATCTTGGCCGAAAGCTTCATTTCGTTTCTGGGTCTTGGCATTTCCGAGCCCAGCACATCATTGGGCAGTTTGATTTCCGAAGGCGCAGGCACAATGGCCTATGGCACGCTTTGGCAGTTGGCATTCCCGCTGGCCTTTTATGTCACGATCATCATCACAATGTTCTTCATTGGTGATGGATTGCGCGACGCACTTGATCCAAAGGACCGATAGAATGAGCGTTTTTTCGGTAAACAACCTGCATGTGGATTTTGACACCGCCGACGGTACAGTGAACGCCGTGCGCGGGATTTCGTTGCAGATCGCCAAGGGTGAATGTCTGGGGATTGTGGGCGAATCCGGCTCTGGCAAAAGCCAATGTTTTATGGCTGCGATGGGTTTGCTTGCGGGTAATGGCACTGCGCGCGGGTCCGTAAAGCTGGGCGAAGAAGAGATTTTGAACCTTTCGCCCAAAGCTCTGAACCACATTCGCGGTGACGAGGTAGGGATGATCTTCCAAGATCCCCTGACCGCCCTGACACCGCATCTGCGTATTGGTCAGCAAATGGCCGAAGTTCTTAAAATACATCGCGGCATGTCCCATCGGGCTGCGCAAAAGCTGTGCCTTGATTGGCTGGACAAAGTGCGCATTCCCGACGCCGCACGGCGTCTGCAGCAATTCCCGCATGAACTGTCAGGTGGGATGCGGCAGCGCGTTATGATCGCAATGGCCATGCTTTGTGATCCCAAGCTGCTGATTGCTGATGAACCTACCACAGCGCTCGATGTTACAGTGCAAGCCGACGTTCTGGATCTGATCGCCGCTTTGCAGGCTGAACATCAAACAGCGGTCGCATTGATCACCCATGACATGGGCGTCGTTGCCCGGATGTGTGACCGGGTGCAGGTGATGCGCCTTGGTACCTTCGTTGAGGAAGGCGATGTTGAGGATATTTTTGCCCGCCCTAGCCACGACTACACGCGCAAATTACTGGACGCGATGCCGCGCATTGATGCAGGTGGCGTTGAGCGAACAGTAGACCTGTCCAAGCCAATTCTGAAGGCTGACGACATCAAGGTCCATTTTCCGATCAAAGTCAGCGGTGGTTTCTTTGGAAAGACCAAACCGTTGCGCGCGGTTAACGGCGTAAGCTTTACTCTGCATCAGGGTGAAACGCTGGGCGTAGTGGGAGAGTCCGGTTGCGGAAAATCCACACTCGCGCGCGCGGTTTTACGGCTCATTGAACCAACGCATGGATCGGTCAGTTGGCTTGGTACAAACCTGACGTCGCTTGACAAGAAGAACATGATCAAAGCACGCCAAAATTTGCAAATCGTGTTTCAAGATCCGCTTGCAAGCCTTGATCCACGCATGACCATTTCAACTTCGATCGCTGAACCGCTGCGCACATTCCGCCCTGATCTGACCGCACAGGAGCGCCGCACAGAGGTAGAGGATATGATGCACCGCGTCGGCTTGGATGCGTCAATGTATAACCGCTATCCGCATGAACTTTCTGGTGGACAGAACCAGCGAGTAGGGATCGCGCGGGCGATGATTAACCGACCCAAGTTGATAATCTGCGATGAGGCCGTATCGGCCCTGGATGTGTCGATACAAGCGCAGATCATCAAGCTGTTGAAAGACCTGCAGTCAGAGTTCGGGATGTCGATGCTGTTCATTTCGCACGACCTGTCTGTCGTGCGGGATATCTCGGACCGGATCATGGTGCTTTATCTGGGCCGGATCGTCGAATTGTCCGGCAGCAAGGCGATTTGCTCGACACCAAAGCACCCTTATACGCAGGCGCTGATTTCTGCCGTCCCGATCCCGGATCCTGTGGCAGAGCGGGCAAGAAAGCGTATCACCCTGCCTGGCGATTTGCCGTCACCGCTCGACGTCAAAGCCGCACTGCGGTTCTTGCCAAGCAAACTGAATGCAGGTCAGCACGACTATGTTCCTCAGATGCAGGAAGTCGCGCCGGGGCATTTTGTGGCGGAACACGACAGCATCGAGGATATTCTGGCGAACAGCCAGATCATTGGATAGCCTCTGTTGTTCGGCCAACATGCCAATAAATGAATGGACGCTAGCCCAGCCAAGAGATCGACGTCATTCCATCAACAGCAAGTCGCGCAATTTCTGCTACTCTGCAGCGTCGATATACTCGTCCATCGGCGGGCATGTACAAGCGAGGTTTCTGTCGCCCCACACGTTGTCTACCCGGTTTACAGGTGGCCAGTATTTGTCGATCCTGAACGCGCCGGGCGGAAAGCACCCCGTTTCGCGGGAATATGGCCTGTCCCAATCTTTTACGAGATCCTCCATTGTGTGCGGCGCGTTCTTCAACGGATTATTGTCAGGGTCGACGCTTTCGTTTTCGATGTCTGCAATTTCAGCCCTAATTGCGAGCATGGCATCGCAAAAGCGATCAAGCTCCGCTTTTGTTTCCGATTCCGTAGGCTCGATCATCAGAGTTCCTGCTACTGGCCAGCTCATTGTCGGGGCATGAAACCCGCAATCAATAAGCCGTTTGGCGATGTCATCTACGGTGATATGCGCGCTTTCGGCGAATGGGCGCGTATCGATTATGCATTCATGTGCGACCCGACCCGTTGGTCCTTTGTAGAGGACGTTGAATGCCCCTTCGAGCCGTTTGGCGATGTAGTTGGCATTCAGGATCGCCACGCGCGTTGCTTGCGTTAGTCCTTCACCACCCATCATCAGGCAATACGCCCAAGAAATCGGCAGCAATGAAGGCGAACCAAAAGCAGCAGCGGATACGGCACCTTCACCTGATGTTGGATCGCCCGGCAGATGTGGGATCAGGTGTGTTTTGACACCAATTGGCCCCATGCCCGGACCACCGCCACCGTGCGGGATGCAAAACGTTTTGTGCAGGTTCAGGTGGCTAACGTCGCCGCCCAGATCACCCGGACGCGATAGTCCGACCATCGCATTCATATTTGCCCCATCGATATAGACCTGACCACCGTGGTCATGCACGACTTTGCAAACATCAATGACTGTTTCCTCAAATACGCCGTGCGTTGAGGGGTAGGTGATCATACAAGCCGCGAGGTTATCGGCATGTTCTTTCGCCTTTGCGCTGAAGTCCTCCATATCGATGTCACCATTGGCGGCCGATCTGACGGGAACAACCTTCCAACCAACCATTTGTGCCGAAGCAGGGTTGGTTCCGTGTGCTGACATCGGGATAAGACAAATGTTGCGGTGGCCCTGACCATTCGCACGGTGATAGCTCGCTATCGACAAAAGACCCGCGTATTCGCCTTGTGCTCCGGAATTGGGCTGCATGGAAATTGCGTTATACCCTGTGACATCACAAAGCTTTGCGGAAAGGTCGTCGATCATTTCCATATATCCCGCTGCTTGGTCGCGGGGAATATAGGGATGCAAAAGCGAGAACTCGTCCCAAGACACCGGCATCATTTCAGCGGCGGAATTTAGTTTCATCGTGCAGGATCCAAGCGGGATCATCGCACGGTCCAGCGCGAGGTCGCGATCAGCCAAGCGGCGCATATAGCGCATCATCTCGGTCTCTGCGCGGTTCATGTGGAATACAGGGTGCGTCAAGTATTCCGATGTACGGATCAGCTTTTCTGGCACGTGATAGTGTGGCGTATAATCCTTGTCTTCTCGGTCGATCCCGAAGGCCCGCCAGACGGCCTCGATTGTTGCGGGGCGTGTGCGTTCGTCCAATGTGATGCCCACCTGTGTGGTGCCAACTGCACGAAGGTTGATGCCTTCGTCCACCGCGGACTTCATCACGGCAGCTTGCAAGGGGCCGACCTCAACGGTGATTGTGTCAAAGAACGTCGCAGGGCGCACATCAAATCCCGCATCCTTGATCCCTTCTGCCAGCCGCGCAGTTTTCCGGTGAATGCGTTGGGCAATCGCCCGAAGCCCTTCGGGACCATGAAACACTGCGTAAAAACCAGCCATCACAGCCAGCAGCGCCTGCGCGGTGCAGACATTCGATGTCGCCTTTTCACGGCGGATATGTTGTTCGCGTGTTTGCAGTGATAGCCGGTAGGCGCGGTTGCCATGGCTGTCGATTGACACGCCAACAAGCCGTCCCGGCATGGAACGGGCATAGTTTTGCTTGGTCGCCATATATGCGGCGTGCGGACCACCATATCCAACAGGAACGCCAAACCGTTGCGTGCTGCCAACTGCTATATCCGCACCCATTGCTCCAGGTTCCTTGAGCAATGTCAGCGACAGTGGATCGGCTGCGATGATACCGATAGCGTTGGCGGCATGAAGCTTGGCGATCTCGGGAGTAAAATCGCGCAGGTGTCCGTACGTGCCGGGATACTGGAAAATCGCACCGAAAACAGCAGCGGCGTCCATGTCATCGGGTTTGCCGACTGTGACCTCGATCCCCAAAGGCGCAGCACGTGTCTTCATCACAGAGATATTTTGTGGATGGCAGTTTTCGTCGATAAAGAAGCCTTTGACCTTTGATTTAGCGACGCGCTGCGCCATGGTCATCGCTTCGGCGCAAGCCGTCGCTTCGTCCAGCAACGAAGCGTTCGCGATTTCCAAGCCGGTGAGATCTGAAACCATGGTTTGGAAATTCAGCAGTGCCTCAAGCCGCCCCTGTGAAATCTCGGGTTGGTAGGGGGTATATGCTGTGTACCAAGCAGGGTTTTCAAAGATGTTTCGCTGGATTGCCGGTGGCGTGACCGTGCCGTGATAGCCTTGCCCAATGAGTGAGGTTAAGACCTTATTCTTGGACGCAGTGATCTTCATGTGATGCAGCAGTTCGCGTTCTGACATCGGTTTGCCAAAATCAAGCGGTTTCGCCTGCCGTATCTTCGCAGGAAGCGTGTCAGAGATAAGCGCATCCAGATCAGCAGCCCCCACGACTTTCAGCATTTCGGCCATTTCTGCAGGCGATGGACCGATGTGACGCCGGTTAGCAAAGTCATAAGGCAGATAGTCTGTGGGGGTGAAGGTCATGTCAGGCTCCGGGTTCTTAAGCGATAAAGGCGTTGTAAGCGGCTTCGTCCATGTAGCCATCCATCTGAGTGGGATCGGATGGCTTGATCTTAAAGAACCAACCCGCACCAATTGCATCTTCGTTTGCCAGTGCGGGGTTGTCAGCAAGGGCCGCGTTCACCTCAACTATCTCGCCGTCAATCGGGGACATGATATCAGAGGCTGCTTTGACGCTTTCGATCACAACGACTTCTTCGTCTTTGGTTACAGTGGTACCAACTTCTGGCAATTCCACGAAGACGATATCGCCCAATTGGGTTGTTGCATGTTCGGTGATACCCACAACGACAATGTCGTCTTCGGGGCGCAGCCATTCGTGCTCTTCAGTGAATTTCATAGTGTTCTCCGTGTTTTCTAGCGTTTGAAATTTGCAGGTGTGAAGGGAAGGGATGTGACAGTCAGCGGCAGGCGCTTGCCTCTAAGTTCACCATATACCGTCGTTCCGATTTTGGCCTGCGCTGTTGGCAGATACCCCATCGCGACCGGCGCGCCGACCGTTGGCCCGAAGCCACCAGATGTGATTTTTCCAATTGGGGCTTCACCATCCACTTCGGCGAAAAGTTGCACCCCTTCGCGCATTGGCGCGCGTCCTTCAGGCAATAAGCCAACCCTCTTGCAAACGGCACCTTCAGTTAGTTCAGACAAAATGACATCTGCACCGGGGAATCCGCCAGCACGGTCGCCGCCACTGCGCCGCACTTTCTGGATCGCCCAATTCAACGCGGCTTGTGTTGGTGTGGTGTTGGTATCGATATCGTGCCCATACAGGCAAAGCCCGCCTTCCAGCCGCAGGCTGTCGCGCGCGCCAAGGCCAATGGGGGCTACATCAGCGTGTGCAAGCAATAGCTTGGCCAATGCTTCGGCTTGTGCAGCAGGGACCGAAATTTCGTAGCCGTCTTCACCGGTATACCCTGAACGTGAAACCCAACATTCTGCACCAGCGAGCGTAAGCGTCGCGACATCCATAAACTGCATTCTTGCGGCTTTAGGGTCCAAAGCAGACAGGACGGTTTCGGCCGCTGGTCCTTGCAATGCAAGCAGCGCACGGTCGGTAATCTCGGTGACGGTGACATCGCTCAAATTGGCTTTCATATAGGCAATGTCGTCGGCCTTGCAGCCAGCGTTCACGACTACAAAGATGTGATCCCCGCGATTGGCCAACATCAGATCATCCAAGATGCCGCCCGTTTGGTTTGTAAAAAACCCATAGCGTTGCCGATCTTGACCAAGTCCAAGGATATCGACCGGTACCAACGTTTCTAAAGCTGCTGCTGCCGTCGCAAAATCTTGGCCCGCTACGATCACTTGCCCCATGTGACTGACATCAAAAAGGCCGGCTTTCTTGCGTGTATGCATGTGTTCTTGCAACACGCCCATCGGGTATTGAACCGGCATGGCATAGCCTGCGAACGGCACCATCTTTGCACCAAGGTCTTCATGAAGTTGATGCAACGGCGTGCGCAAAAGGTCGGACATCTAAGGCCTCTTCTTAATAACGGCCGTTCGGATATAACGATATCTTGCGGCACCATTTGGACGCGAAAGCTGCGCCTCCACGTATGATGCCCCCTCTGTCCGGTTGCCTGAGATTGCTATCCCTTCGGCGGGCACATTTTGCGTACCACTCTCCAGAGTCTTCGTATCGGCGTCGGTCCGGTTGCCTGAGAGTTTCCGGGGCGGTTGCTCCTTCGGCACCAACTAAGTTGGTTCTCCCAACGTCGACTTGTAAGCATCCTTGCCTGTTCGCAGGTCATAGGCAAGGCATTTGTCTGTCTATCAGGCGGCGCTGCTGCGGACTATAATTCGGGTAGCTGAACCAAGCCACTAACTGCTTGCCAATCAACCCGCGGCGCAGGATGTAACGCCAAAACCATTAATCCGACAGACGGACGTTCTGAACTGATGTGCCGGCGTCAGCGCTGGACGGCACCAGACGCGTGAGAAGTTGGTTTGCACCAACTGAAATGACCACCAACGCGACCAAAGAGAAAAGGAAAGCTTTCATCTTATGTGGCCTCCGACTTGGATGGTTTTGCCTCTAGGACCTCTTCAGCCCAAATACTGTGGTGTTCGCGTGCCCACTGCTCTTCGACTTCGCCTTTGCCCATAGCATCAAAGGCACCTTCCATTCCCACTGACCCAAGATAGATATGTGCCAATATGATCGCTGTTAGGACCAGACTGATGATTGCATGCCAAAGCTGTGCAAACTGCATCTCTTCTTGCGGTTGAAGCGGGTAGGGCAGGTCGGCCATACCGAACCATCCCGGAACGCCCCAGCTATTGATGGTCGAGAACGTATGTTCAAACATGTGGAATTCAAACGGGAATAGAAGCGAAACACCTGAAACCGCGATGGACCCGCCCAGAATGATGACAGCCCAGAAAATCAATTTTTGACCCGCATTGAACTTCTTGGCTGGTGGGTGTGATCCGCCTAGCAATCCGCCCGCCTTTGAAAGCCAAACCAGATCGGTACGGTCGGGAATGTTATGCACGACCCAGACAACAAAGATGATCACCAGAGCCACTATAAAGGCCCAAGAGACGTTGTTGTGAACCCATTTGCTGCCGATAGCCAAAAACGAAAACGCATCATGCCCAAAGGTTGGTATCAGTACTTTGCGTCCAATCAACGAGATCAATCCTGTCAGGCCAAGAATGATGAATGATGATGCCAGCAACCAATGACCAAAGCGTTCAAATGCCTTGAAGCGGGTAATTGTTCGACCCGTTTTTTCACCGTCAATGCGGATACGACCACGTACCAAATAGAACAGCGCCAATGCCAGCAGTGTCCCGCCAAGCAAATAGACTGTCATTTTCAACAACGGGCCTTCGCGGAAAAGTAACCACCACATGCCACCATCTTGAATGAGTGTGGTCGATGCCGGACCGCGATTTTGGGTAGTAATATCAGCCGTGCTATAGCGGAATGCCCGCCACAGATCGGGGTCTGATGCGCCTCCCAATGTGCCTAATTGTTCTGTTATTGGTGCAGCGCGATCAGGGTTTCCAGTGATATCACTGCGAAAACTATCATCGATGATCTGACCTTCTTGGCGACGCAATATGTCTTCGAGTGTTTGCGCCCCTCCGGTGGCTGCGCGCGGCGTGTCCGTCGCCTCTTGTGCCGCGACAGGCATTGCGAGGGTCCAAAGCAAAGCAAACAGGGTCATTAGACGCAGCATCGGTATTTCCTCTTTGTCTGATCAAAGAAGGGCGGCCCATTGAAGGCCGCCCCTTTTTATGTAGTAAGAAGGGGCAGTTAGCCGCCTTTTTGGTTGTAAGCGGTACCCCAACCCCATGCACCCGAGCCAAAGCCACGGGCCACAACGCGTTCGCGGTAGATGTTGGAGACAGTGTCGCCATCACCTGCCAGCAACGCCTTTGTTGCACACATCTCGGCGCAGATTGGCAGTTTGCCTTCTGCAATCCGGTTGCGTCCATATTTGGCGAACTCAGCGCTTGAGTTGTTTTCTTCAGGGCCGCCAGCGCAGAAGGTACATTTGTCCATCTTGCCGCGTGATCCGAAGTTGCCAGCCTGCGGGAACTGGGGCGCGCCAAACGGACACGCGTAGAAGCAGTAACCACACCCAATGCACAAGTCTTTAGAGTGAAGCACGACACCGTCCGCTGTCTGGTAGAAACAGTCTACCGGACACACGGCCATACAGGGCGCGTCAGAACAGTGCATACAGGCCACCGAGATTGACCGCTCACCAGGTGAGCCATCATTGATGGTGACGACCTTGCGGCGGTTAATGCCCCAAGGCACTTCATGCTCGTTCTTACACGCTGTGACGCAGGCGTTGCATTCAATGCAGCGTTCAGCATCGACGAGAAATTTTGCTCTAGCCATTCTACTTCTCCCTTATGCTGTCCAGATTTTGCAAAGAGTAGCTTTCGTCTCTTGCATCTGGGTTACGCTATCATAGCCGTATGTTTGTGCGGTGTTGGTGGATTCACCCAAGACGAAAGGATCGGCTCCTTCGGGATATTTATCCCTAAGATCAACACCTTCCAAGTGCCCGCCAAAGTGGAATGGCATGAAGGCAACGCCTTCGCCAACCCGTTCGGTGACCATGGCCATAACCTTGACCTTGCCGCCTTCAGGGCCTTCAACCCAGACCTGCGCACCGTCGCGCACGCCCAAGTTATTGGCATCGCGAGTGTTGATTTCCACGAACATGTCTTGCTGCAATTCCGCAAGCCAAGGGTTCGAACGGGATTCGTCACCACCCCCTTCATATTCAACCAATCGGCCCGACGTCAGGATGATCGGATACTCTTGCGAGAAATCTTTCTCTTGGATTGATGCGTACATCGTCGGGACGCGCCAGAACTTCTTGTCTTCGTAAGTCGGGTAATCTGCAACCAGATCCCGCCGGTTTGAATACAGTGGTTCGCGGTGGATCGGGACGGGGTCTGGGAAGGTCCAGACCACGGCGCGGGCCTTTGCGTTGCCAAATGGTGCACAACCACGTTTGATTGCGACCCTCTGGATGCCACCTGAAAGGTCAGTTTTCCAGTTGGTGTTCGGGCCAGCAACCGCATCAATCGCAGCGCGTTCATCAGCCGTCAGATCGCCATCCCATCCAAGGTCCATCAGCATTTGCATGGTGAATTCTGGATAGCCATCCTCGATCTCGGAACCGGGTGTAAAGACACCTTCGGCCAAAAGGTTGTCACCATCATGTTCCACACCAAAGCGGGCGCGGAATGTCAGGCCACCTTCGGCGACCGGCATCGACATATCGTAAAGGTTCGCAGTGCCGGGGTGGTTCATCTCGGGTGTGCCCCAACATGGCCACGGCATCCCGTAAAAGTCCCCATCAGCCGGACCACCGATGGCACGCAGCGATGTGCGGTCAAAGGTATGCTGGTTGGCCATGTGCATTTTCATGCGCTCTGGGCTCTGGCCGGTATAGCCAATTGTCCACATGCCGCGGTTGAATTCGCGGGTAATGTCTTCGACATTTGGCTCACCACCTTCATCAATCGCGATGTTGCGGAAGATTTTGTCATGGAAGCCGAACTTTTCAGAGAACATCGCCAAGATCGTGTGATCAGGCAGCGATTCAAACAGAGGCTCAACGACCTTATCACGCCACTGAAGTGACCGGTTTGATGCTGTCACAGAACCGCGTGTTTCGAACTGGGTACATGCCGGCAACAGGTAGACACCATCTGTACGGTCCTGAAGAACCGCCGAAACAGTTGGGTATGGATCAACCACGACAAGCATGTCGAGCTTTTCCATCGCCGTCTTCATTTCCTTTTGGCGGGTTTGGCTGTTTGGCGCATGGCCCCAAAGCACCATGGCGCGCGTGTTATCAGGCTGATCGATATCTGCAGCATCCTCCAGAACGCCGTCAATCCAGCGGCTGACTGGAATACCTGTCAGGTTCATCATCGCGGTGTCACCCACCGTTGCAGGTGAGAAACGGCCCTTTAGCCAATCAAGGTCTTCTTCCCAGACCCGGGCCCAATGTGCCCATGATCCTTCAGCCAAACCGTAGTAACCTGGCAACGTATCAGCAAGAACACCAAGGTCAGTCGCGCCTTGCACGTTGTCGTGGCCGCGGAAAATATTGGTGCCGCCACCTGCGGTGCCCATATTGCCAAGTGCCAGCTGCAGAATGCAGTACGCGCGGGTGTTGTTGTTACCGTTGGTATGCTGTGTGCCACCCATACACCAAATCACAGTGCCGGGGCGGTTGTTTGCAAGGGTCCTAGCGACACGCTCCAGCTGGCTGCCGGGTGCGCCAGTGACGCGTTCAACTTCTTCGGGCGTCCAGCGTGCTACTTCGGTTTCGATCTGGTCCATTCCCCAGACGCGGGTGCGGATGAATTCCTTATCTTGCCAGCCGTTTTCAAAGATGTGCCACAAGATACCCCAAACCAGCGCAACGTCGCTACCGGGCCGGAAACGGACGTACTCGTCAGCGTGTGCTGCAGTCCGTGTGAAACGAGGGTCACAAACAATCAAAGGCGCGTTGTTCTGTTCTTTGGCTTTCAGCATATGCAGCAGTGACACAGGGTGTGCCTCGGCCGGGTTGCCACCAATCAGAAAAATCGCTTTGGAGTTATGAATGTCGTTGTAGCTGTTTGTCATGGCGCCGTAGCCCCATGTGTTTGCAACACCTGCAACAGTTGTCGAGTGACAAATCCGCGCTTGGTGATCGACGTTGTTGGTGCCCCAGTAGGCGGCAAACTTGCGGAACAAATAGGCTTGTTCGTTGCTGTGCTTTGCCGATCCAAGCCAATAAACCGAATCCGGTCCACTTTCTTCGCGGATCTTCATCATGCCGTCGCCGATCTCGTTGATCGCGGTCTCCCAGCTGATGCGTACCCACTCGCCGTTTTCTTTTTTCATCGGGTATTTCAGGCGACGTTCACCATGTGCGTGCTCGCGCACCGCAGAACCTTTGGCGCAATGCGCACCCAGGTTAAACGGGCTGTCCCAGCCGGGCTCTTGTCCCGTCCAGACGCCATTGTCGACCTCTGCGATGACCGTACAGCCTACAGAGCAGTGCGTGCAGACTGATTTGATTGTCTCGATTGCGCGGGTTGCGGCGGATTGCGCAGTTGCTTGCGTCACCGAACCACCTGTCGCTGCAATTGCGGCTAAACCACCAATCGCAAGTCCTGATCCGCGCAGAAAGCCGCGACGATCAATTCCGTTGGAACCTTTGTTCACGGTAATCGGTGTCCGACCGGACCGCCGTGTGTATCCGTTGGTCTTTTTCCTCAGCATTTTCTTCCTCCCTTATCCGGTCTTGCCGGATGAACTCTTGTGGGCCGCTTTGTTATCGTCTTTTTGGACGAAGACCGGGCCATGAAACGAACCTAGAAACGGGTGCTTTCGAAATAAGCGCGCGTGTGATCGGTATCTTGCATTGTCTCTGATGAAAGATCCGCCGGTTGAGCTGCGGCTTGTGTTGCCCCACCTGCGGCCACTGCAACGGCCGCCGGTGCAGCAGTCCCCGCCAGTTTCAGAAAGTCACGGCGGCTGGCGCCTTCTTTTTTATCGGTCATAGGATGTCTCCCTTTCCTTCTTTGGCGGGCATCCCCACCGGTTATATGGCAAGCCCGTCAGCTTGCGGACATGCGAAATGCTTCTTTTTCGATCTCCATGAAGGCCAATCCGACCGCACCGATTGATGCGTAAAGGATTGATGATTTGGCCCCCTGCAGGTCATTGAAATAATGTGTCGCCCAAGTGCTGATATGCGCGTTAAAGAAGGCCTGTTGTTCAGCAACGCTTGCCACGCGGCCAAAACGGCCAACGATCATACCCGCCATCATTTCCATCAATGACGCGATGTTATCTTCGGGCTCGAACACGTCGTTTGCGCGCGTCATTCCAAAGTCAGCCATGGTTGCGCGCAAATTCGCCAGTGGCTTTTCATTCAAGAACCCTGTGAGGTAGTAGCTTGCGAAAGGCAAAAGCTCTCCCCGGCCAAGACCGATGAACAGGGCGTTATATTCAGTCCGCACAGCCTTTGGCTTTGAAATCTTCGCGACCCGCGCCAGCCCGTTGATTGCTTGCCCAAGGTCTGTCTCGTCACCGCTTAGTCCGGCCGATTGATCCAACAAGAGCTGATCTGGCGGACCTGCAAGCATAAGCCCTAGATAGTTGTAAAGATCAGCCCGCAGCCGATCTTCTTCTGGTACGTCTGCAATGGCGGCAGCAACATTCATGCGGCATCATCCTTAAACTGAAACTGCATCCGGCGGGGCGCTGTTGGAGAGGGTTCTTCATCGACACTAGCAACCCCTTCATCGGTCACGGTAGGGCTTTCGTCCAATGTGTCGGTGGAAACTTCAGCATCTTCTTCAATCGTGGCGTCAATAGCGACAACTTCGGGTTCAACGTTCTTGAGGCGCTCAACTTCCAACAAATGCGCCAACATGCCCTTACCGACCTGATACGAGGTCTTGATTGCACCTTGGCCAAGGCCTTGGGTTAGGTAGTCGTCATCATAATCGTTTAACCCGTCAACACAGGCCAAAACGGGATTGCTTCGCCACAGCTTGCGCAGCGCGCGTTTACGCAGATGTTGCGGCACGGACTTAGACATGAATGCCTTAAAGTCATCGCCAAGCGCCAAACTATCCGGATCAGGCAGGCCAAGCTCTTTTAGAATCTCTTCGTCGGTTTTTTCTGCCAACGCTTCTTGCTCTTGTGCAAGCGCAGCTTCATGCGCAGCAACGTCCGCTTCTTCAGCTTCTGCGGCGACGGCCGCACGACGACGTGACCATGATGACATCATATCACTCAATTCAGCACCTCTTTGCGGCGCGGCGCGCGGTAAACATCGCTGGCCTGACGGATACGTGGATCGCCAATGCCATCTTGGCTCTGATCAACACGGGTTTTGTTCCGGCGACGTTTTACAAACGCTTCTTCTTCGTAGTGCTTTTCAACAAACGCAGTAATCCATGCGCCCAGCCCATCGGGCATCGGGATCTTCTCAACAAGCTCTTCAGCGGAATCGCAGTAATCCTGCGCTTCGTAGGGGGATGCGGTAACAAGTGCGACCGTCCAAGGCACTTCGGCGTTCACGTCGCGCGGGCGCAATACTGCATAGACGGACGGCGTACGTGCTTGAAGTTCATGCGCGTAAGCTTCTGCATCTGAAACATAGAGCGTTAGGGGGAGTGTTGCTGCGTGGAATTCGGTCACATCACCATCGCTTCGCAGGACTTTCCAATCGGCAGGTCCGGCACCAGGCAAAACGGCAGACGCTTTCCAAGCATATTTTGCCCATCTCGTCACACCGATAGATCGCTTGACGACAACGCCAAGTGGTAGCGACTGAGAGTCTGGGTATTCAAACTTCAAGCGAGGCCCCATCGGTAAGCAATTCTTGTCTGTAGTTTGACCCAGAACTTCCCAAACGCAAAGAAAGATTTTTGTTCAAAAGGGTGTGACGAGGCAATGCCGCATTGCAGCATCGCCCGAGCCCCTTTTTGACATGGGGAATAAGAAAATCACATGCGATTGTCGGGTGTTGAAATTATTCAATTGCCGCAACCGCGAAATCGTCAGAGACAGAATCATGTAGAAATTTGGGTTTACTGTGCCAGATAATCCTGCCTAGCTGCGACGCGACCCAAGTTCATGTAAATTGAGGGAAACCATGTCGAAAACATTGTTGGTATGTGATTGCCTCGGATCCCAGAAAGTTGATTCCGCCGCTTTGGAAATCGCGACGGGGCTTGCCTGTCGCACCTGCTTTACAGGCCTTTGTACCGACCAAATCGACCATGCTGCCAAAGCGATTTCGGAAGGCGATGTCGTGATTGCCTGCCAGCAAGAAGCACACCGTTTCATTGCACTGGCCGAAGACATCGACGCCAACGCCCCTGACTTTGTTGATATTCGTGACCGTGCTGGCTGGACGGACGATGCAGGTGATACCACGCCAAAGATGGCCGCGCTGATCGCTGATGCCGCTTTAACGCCACCTGCGCAAAAGTCGTTCGACATTATCACGGAAGGCACCTGTTTAATTGTTGGGGCCGCAGATGTTGCGCTGTCTGCTGCAGAAAAACTGAAAGAGGCTCTCGCCGTCACTGTCTTGCTCGCTCCGGGGGAAGAAATCATTCCGACCCAAAGCTACGATGCTGTTGTTGGAAAATTACAGCAGGCCACCGGAACACTTGGACGATTTGAAGTCCGCATTGATGAATTCCAGCAAAGTGTTTCGGGTGGACGCGGGACACCCGGTTTGACCGCAGCGCAGGATGGTGCCTTGTCTCACTGCGACATAATTCTTGATCTTACAGGTGGCGTCCCCTTGTTTCCTGCGCCTGATAAACGTGATGGATACCTGCGCGCGGACCCAAAAAGCCAAGGGGCAGTGGCGGACGCGATATTTGCAGCCAGCCAGCTTGTCGGTACATTCGAAAAGCCGTTTTATATCCGCATGGAAACAAGCCTTTGTGCGCATTCACGTGCAGAAAAGCCTGCATGCTCCAACTGCCTGAACGTGTGTCCAACGGGTGCCATCGTGTCGGCAGGTGAGCATGTCAACATAGATCCGATGATCTGTGCAGGTTGTGGTGCATGTTCTGCTGTCTGTCCCTCTGGTGCGATCAGTTATGACGCGCCATCGTCAGATTTTGTCTTTCGCCGGATTAATACGTTGGCAAGCAGCTATCGCAGCGCAGGCGGAAAAGACGCCACGCTATTGGTACATGATGATCACGGCGGACAGATGATCAGTTTGGGCGCACGCTATGGGCGTGGATTGCCCGCACATGTGATCCCCATGGAGGTCGAAGCACTCGCCGGATTTGGCCACGCCGAAATGGTTGGCGCGCTGGCCAGCGGCTTTGCCCGCGTTGACGTTCTGCTGGCGCCCAAAACAGAACGCGACGCGCTAGTGCCGCAGGCGGAATTGGCCAATGCGATAGCTCCCGGAACGGTCGCACTGCTTGATTTCGAAGATCCCGATGCCCTGTCAGATCACCTGTTTGGGGATGCGCGAAAATCTGCGATCGCAAGCCCGATCCTGCCGCTTGGCACACGCAGACAAGTGGCACGATTGTCGGCCAAGGCACTTAATCCCGGTGTCGAAACGCTGCCATTGCCAGCCAACGCGCCTTATGGTGCCGTAATTGTCGATACAGATGCATGCACGTTGTGTTTGGCCTGTGTATCACTTTGCCCGTCTGGCGCATTGGGCGACAATTCCGATCTACCGCAACTTCGGTTTCAAGAGGACGCATGTTTGCAATGTGGACTTTGCTCCAATGTTTGCCCTGAAAAGGCAATTACACTGCAGCCGCAGCTTGATCTGACCGATGCCGCATTATCCCAGTCAATCCTGAACGAAGAAGAACCTTTTGCTTGCATCGAGTGCGGTATTTTATTTGGCGTCAAATCGACTGTCGAAAAGATCACCGAAAAGCTCGCCGGCAATCATGCGATGTTCGCGAATCCAGACACGATCAAAATGATCCAGATGTGCGACAATTGCCGCATCAACGCCCAATACCATTCAGAAAATAATCCCTTCGCAGGCGGCGACAGACCGCGCCCGCGCACGACAGATGACTATCTGTCCAAGCGCAAGGATCACTGATTTTGCTGCGCACCACCAAGTGTTTTAGCAAAAGCCCGGACTGGACAATTTTGTCTGGTGCGGACAACTTGAACTTTTCCTGCGCCCCCGCATTTGCGGGCAAGATTGAATTCAACGAGGGTACCTCTGACCTCTCATCAACTACCCCGTTTTGAACTGCAGCAACTAGGGTCGCAGTCAGCAGAACGGTCAAGCAATATGGAGACATCCCAATGAGTGACGATTTTAACATGTCGATGCGCAAATTCCTCAAGCAGGTCGGCGTCACTTCGCAACAAGCGATTGAGGAGGCCTTGCGCAAAGCTGGCGATACCAGCGGACGCAGCTTTGATGCCAAAGTGGTTCTCACAATTGATGGGCTGGAGCTTGAGCATATTGTGACCGGTAAAATCGAAGGACAATCTTAACGTGGCGATTATCCGAGAAACAGTCCTGGCCATCCTAAAGGACATCATTGATCCAATCAGTGGGACATCCATTACCGAAGCCGGGATCGTCAAAGCCCTGACTGTCGAAGATGGCAATGTGCGCTTTGTCATGGAGGTCAACGGCAGCCATGCTAAGGCCTACACGGCCCTCAAAGATGATGCCGAGGCCAAGATCAAAGATTGCGAGGGCGTCGCATCTGTATCGGTTGTTATGACCGCGCATAGTGCGCCTGCTGCACCGCCAGATCTTAAACCGCAACGTGGGGGCCAGCCTGCTGGCCCTGAAAAAATCCCAGGTGTTGACCGCATTATCGCTGTGGCATCTGGCAAAGGTGGCGTCGGAAAATCGACTGTTGCTTCCAACCTTGCTTGTGCGCTTGCCGCAGAAGGGCGCCGCGTTGGTTTGTTGGATGCGGATGTGTACGGCCCAAGCCAGCCACGCATGCTGGGGGTGTCGGGCAGACCCGCATCACCCGACGGCAAAACGATCCTGCCAATGCGCAATTACGGTGTCACGATGATGTCGCTGGGTTTGATGGCGAATGAAGATCAGGCCGTTGTCTGGCGGGGTCCAATGCTGATGGGCGCACTGCAACAAATGTTGACCCAAGTTCAATGGGGCGCGCTGGATGTGCTGATCGTCGATTTGCCCCCCGGCACGGGTGACGTTCAAATGACGCTCGCGCAAAAGTCGCAGTTGAATGGGGCGATTATTGTCTCGACGCCGCAAGATATCGCGCTTCTTGATGCCCGTAAGGGAATCGACATGTTCAACCAACTGGGCACACCGCTGATTGGCATGATCGAAAACATGTCGACACATATATGTTCCGCATGCGGTCATGAGGAACATATGTTCGGGCATGGCGGCGTGGCGAAGGAAGCCGCGAAATTGGGCGTTCCCTTATTGGCTGAAATCCCGCTTCACATTGATATCCGGCTCGCTGCAGATGGCGGTGCGCCGATTGTGGTATCAAAGCCTGACAGCGCCCAAGCCGCTGCTTTCCGTAGTGTTGCACGCGATTTGATTGCCAAGGGGCACGCATGATCGCACCATCGTTTCCGCCGCTTTTTACAGGGCTAGATGCGAACGGTGGTGATCCGTTTGCCCTGGCCTGTGCGACGGCAGAGGCGGGTTGCGATGCGGGACTGGTAATTTACGATCTTGCGCCGGATACTTTACGTGCGGCGATCGTTTTTGCGCCCGATGTCACATTGGCTAAAGCAGCCGTCATGCTACCGATATGCGGTGTTGGTTTTCAGAACGCGCTTGGCGCGCTGGCCCCGCCCGAAGTTGGGGTGCATCTGGGGTGGGACGGGGCGATCTATGTCAATGGCGGACGCTGCGGAGCCATGCACATGGCGGCGGCCGGTCAGCCCGATAATGAACCCGATTGGCTTGTCATTGATCTTACGCTTTCTTTGTGGCCTGCCAGTGACGACACGGGCCTGACCCCGGACGAAACAGCCCTTTATGCCGAAGGCTGCGCAGAGGTTGATGCGGTCGCCTTGCTCGAAGCGTGGGTGCGCCACACCTTGGTGGGGATTAACGCTTGGGCAGACAACGGCACGGCACAGGTTCACCGCGAATGGTCTGGGTTGGCTCATGGGTTAGAGGGCGATATCACGGTTGCGGGCCAAACCGGCACCTACAGCGGACTTGATGAAGATCTTGGCCTCTTGTTGAAGGTCGATGAAAAGATAACACTTGTCCCACTCACGGTTAATCTAACGAGGCCCACATGAAACTTGCCCGCGCGATACATTTTGACGAAAGCGATTCTCGAGTGTTCCACAATCCGGCACGCACCGGTGAATGGTGCATTTCGGGCGGGTTTGAATTTTCAAACTGGGGCGAGGCCGATCTTGTCGGAAAAGCCAGACAGGCATTTTCAAACGGCTGGATGGGGTGCGAAACCAACGGACGAGTCAGCTTTGTCGCCGTCACACAGATCGAACCACAAGAACAAGATGCAATCGCGGGTCTGCTTGCGCAGCACTTTGTGGATATTTACGGCGCACCATCACTTGATGCTGCACGCACCGTAGCGATGGAAGAAATTAGTCAAATGGCAGAACTTTGTGCAGATCATGCACCGAATACGCTGCTCACTGTGGCGCGCGAATTGACCGAAGCAGGGGTCAAAGAGGCGTACCGCGTCATTGAACCTCAAGACGCGGACTTGAACCAGTTTGCTGTGCATGGCTCATTGGATGAACCGCACCAGCACTGATCACTTTGGCTGTGCGTTGAACACAAAAAGCGTCTCGCCATTGATCGCATAGCCGTTGATTAACGCCTCTGCGCGGGGCCCCGTCAGCCATACCTCAAGCGCCAGCGCCAAATCATTGCGGACGTTTGCGTTTTTGTCTGGGGCTACAGGAAGATACGCGTATTGATTAAACAGGGCAGGGTCGCCGGAATAAAGCAGCGCCAATTCGGCCTTGTTTGCAAAATTCAGCCAACTGGCCCGATCTGAAAGGACATAGGCATCCATTGCTGCGGCGGTATTCAAGGCCTGACCCATGCCAGCCCCGACCGAACGATACCAGTTGTCAAAGGTACTCGCGTCAAACCCTGCTTGCGCCCAAATTGCCAATTCTGCCTTGTGTGTACCGCTGTCATCACCACGGCTGACGAAAAGCGATTGTGCGGTTTCGATGCGTTGCAATGCATCTGCAGCACTGGCCGCATCCTCAATTCCAGCTGTATCTGTTGCAGGGCCAATCAGGACAAAGTCATTGTACATAATCTCGCGACGGTGCGTGCCATGACCCGCGGCGACGAATGCTTCTTCCGCGGCCTTGGAATGAACCAAGACGGCATCAACATCGCCAGCTTCGCCAAGCCGTAGAGCTTGTCCGGTTCCCACGACAAGCAACTGCACATCCAGATCAAGATCTTCCTTGATCGCAGGCAGAAGAACATCCGCCAATCCCGAGCTATCAAAAGACGTCGTTACCGCTAAGCGCATTTCTTCAGCGGCACTCGCCGTGGCCCAAAGCGCTAGGATAAGTGCCGAAAAACTTCTGATCATGTTACAATATCTCCTCTTAGAAACGCTGCTAGCTCTTTGGTTGCGGGTTGTGTGAAGAGGGTCTCTGCATCGCCCACATCATGTACTTTGCCACCCAACATGAAGACAATATCCCGCGCAAGTCTACGCGCCTGACCCATGTCATGTGTCGACATCACAAGGCGGGTTCCCGCTGCAGAGGCTTCTTGCAATAGCGCCTCGATTTCGCGGGTGGCGTGGCCATCAAGGTTTGCGCAGGGTTCGTCCAGAAATAGGACCTGTGGTTTGCGAATAAGGGCTCTTGCAATGGCAAGTTTTTGCCTCTCGCCACCCGACAGACGCAACGCTGGGCTATGGCGCATATCACTTAGGCCGATGCGCTCTAGCCAATGATCCACCGCTTGCGCAACTTCAGGCTTCGGCGTTTTGATAAGCCGCAGTGGATAGGCCAGATTTTCATAGACCGATCGCCGTAAGACGATTGGTGACTGAAAGACAAAGGCGTGTTGCGACGGATCATCATGCCGCCAAGTCACCGTGCCACTGGTCACCCGTTCGATCCCATGCATAACACGCAACAACGTCGTCTTGCCCGACCCGTTTGGCCCGATAATGATCGTGGGACCATCGGGCTGAAGCACAAGGTCGGTCGGACCGATAACAGCTTTGCCTCTGCGACGCACCAAAACTTGATCAAGGGTTAATGGGAACATCTGTGTCACCAGCGGCCCTCCCGCTCTGTTTGCGACAACGTGTGGATCGCCAAATTCACCAAAATCGCAAGACCGATCAGCACAAAGCCAAGTCCAAGGGCGAGCGCAAAATCACCCTTGCCCGTTTCCAGTGCGATGGCCGTCGTCAAAACACGCGTCACATGATCGATATTGCCACCTACAATCATGATCGCGCCCACCTCACCAATAGCGCGTCCAAATCCGGCGAGTGCTGCAGTTAGCAGATTGCGCCTGCCGTCCCAAATCAGCGTGAGGATACGTTGCTTTTTGGAGGTATTTAGCGAGATCAGTAAATCATGGTATTCAGCCCAAAGTTCGCGCATGGATTGATGCGCGATAGAGGCAATCACGGGAGTGATGATGATGACCTGCGCAATGATCATGGCCGTGGGTGTGAACAACAGATCGAGAACCCCGAACGGCCCAGAGCGCGACAGCAGTATGTAAACAACCAGCCCGACAACAACCGGCGGCAGACCCATCAGTGCGTTGATGAGCGAAATGACAAAACGGCGAAAGCGAAAGCGTTGCACCGCGAGGTAGGTTCCCAAGGGAATCGCGATTACAGAAGCAATCAATAGTGCGGTCAGTGTCACACGCAGAGACCGCAGGCTGATCTCCCAAAGCTCGGCGTCGAATGTAACAACCAGCCAAAATGCGGATCTCAAACCCTCAAAAATTTCAACCATGGAGGCGGTGCACTTGCTTTGTTTCGGAACGCTTACGGTCTGGGTTTTAGGACCAAAATACAATAGCCAATCTAGGCCGAGATTCCGCGCGCCTGACCATTACTTAAGTCTAGGAGCAGCGTTTCTAATATGAAACCGCTTCCCGTTGCGGAAAAGCAACCAACTTGCACTTCCAATAACACACGACGGAATTCCTTCTGAAGCTTGGTTTCAAATGCCCCCAATGTCGGTTTAGGTTAATGTAATCACCGAGAACACCACGCGTAGTTGTGGGTTATCGATCGGGCAATTTGCACAATTAAAGATCCTAGGAACAAAGGTGGAAATGCGATGATAGAAGGAGACGAATGGCTGGAACGGTTCCCTGGTTTGTCCCGTCTTGACCCAGAAACAAAGAAACTCCTGCTGTCGCGTAGTACGATTATCGAAGTTCCTGAAGGGACCACCATTTTCGGTCCGGGAAAATCGCCGGAAAATATGTTGTTTCTTCTGGATGGGACAGTGCGCGTGCAACAAGTGTCTGAAACTGGGCATGAAATTGTGCTTTACCGGATTCAGGCGGGGCAAAGCTGCGTTTTGACCACAGCTTGTTTGCTGGCCTATGAAGACTACTCTGCCGAAGGAATATCCGAGACCCCCGTGCAAGCAGCAGCGGTCCCCCGCGACGTTTTCGATGACCTTGTCGCGCAGTCAAAGGCATTCCGCGATTTCGTCTTTGCGGCCTTTTCCAAACGCATTACCGATTTGTTTTTGATGATTGACGAGGTTGCCTTTCAAAGGCTTGATGTTCGTCTTGCAGACAAATTAATCAGCCTCTCAAATGGTCACGATACTGTCGCCACCACGCATCAGAAATTATCTGTTGAACTTGGAACTGCGCGTGAAGTTGTGTCCCGCCAGTTGCAAGAATTCCAACGTCGCGGATGGATCGAACAGGCACGGGGTAGGGTTATTCTACTTAACCGCGGACAGCTCGAACTTTTGGCGAACCACAACACCTGAATGGTTTTTCAGCTTAGTGACATTGTCACCGTCGTTTGATTCTCGAACTCCTATAAAGGGCGTATCTTTTATAGGAGACTGAGAAATGACTAAGAATGTTGGTGCGATAGATCGCATTTTCCGCGCTATTTTGGGTGTCGTCTTGTTGACCGTCCCATTTGTAAGCGGGGTGTCACTTTTTGAATCGGGCGCTGCAACAACCGTTTCGGTCGTTGTCGGCATCATCATGGTTGCGACAGCCGCGATGAAGTTCTGCCCGCTCTATACGATCTTTGGCATTCGGACCTGTCAGCAATGATCGAGACAGCTTTTACCCCGTTTCAATCGCTAGGTGGTGGTGCCCTGATCGGTCTGGGTGCTGTCCTCTTGATGGCAACAATTGGCCGCGTCATGGGTGCCACAGGCATCTTGGCGGGTTTCATCCAACCGATGTCTGTGCCCGATTGGTCATGGCGTGTCGCGGTGCTGTTGGGCATGATGACGGGGCCAGGTGTGGTCCTTTTGATCACAGGTGAACTGCCTGCAATCCAAGTGCCGATCTCTACAACCATGATGATTGTAGGCGGCTTCATCGTCGGTATTGGCGTGACTTTTGGTGCGGGATGCACATCAGGTCACGGGGTTTGCGGCATGGCTAGACTGTCACCGCGTTCTATCACCGCGACGGTCACCTTCATGATTGCGACAGCCATCACAGTCTACGTGGTGCGCCACGTTCTAGGAGCCTGATCCATGAAACTGATCTATTCTTATCTGAGTGGCCTTATCTTCGGGATTGGCATTTCAATTTCCGGCATGGCCAATCCAGCCAAGGTGCTGAATTTCTTTGACGTTGCCGGAACATGGGATCCAAGTCTTGCCTTTGTCATGGGCGGCGCACTCGTCGTGACGTTCATTGGATATCGTTTCGTTCTAAAACGACCCGCGCCGCTGATGTCTGCTAGCTTTCAGCTTCCCACGCGCCGCGATCTTGATCTGTCTTTGATTGGGGGTTCCGCTCTTTTCGGCATTGGCTGGGGAATTGCAGGATTTTGTCCGGGCGGCGCGTTGCCTGCTTTGGGCACCGGTCAAGCAGACGTCTACATTTTTGTAGCCGCACTAATTCTGGGTATTTTCGCAGCCAACTTTCTGCGTTCAGCATTCGCAAATCGGGCAAATGCCCAAGCCTAATCACATCGAGGAAATTACATGACCTATCCAGTGAACATGTCCATCAAACCAGAGGTTTCACCTCATTTCGATGAGGCTACCAATACGATCACGTATATCGTCAAAGACCCCAACAGCAATCATTGCGCCATCATCGATAGCGTCATGGATATCGACTATGCTGCGGGCAGGATAACTTATGATGCGGCGGACGCATTAATCGCCGAGATCAAAGATCGCGGACTGACGCTTGACTGGATCATAGAAACCCACGTCCACGCCGATCACCTGAGTGCTGCACCCTATATCCAGCAAAAGCTGGGTGGGAAAATTGGCGTGGGCGAAAAGATCATGCTTATTCAGGAAACCTTTGGCAAGATTTTCAACGAAGGCACGGAGTTTCAGCGGGACGGTTCACAGTTTGATGCACTGTTCAAAGACGGTGATACCTACATGATTGGCGGCATGCAGGCGTTTGCGATTTACACGCCCGGTCACACGCCGGCGTGCATGGTTCATGTTATCGGTGATGCGGCCTTTGCTGGTGATACGCTTTTCATGCCGGATGGTGGATCCGCGCGGTGCGACTTTCCCGGCGGCGACGCAGGCGAGCTTTATGACAGCATTATGAAAGTGCTTTCGTTGCCTGACGAAACAAGACTTTTCATGTGCCACGACTATGGCCCGAATGGCCGTGCAATCCAGTGGGAAACCACGGTGGCGGACCAGAAGGCTGACAATATTCACGTCGGCGGCGGCAAAACCCGCGCGGATTTTATCAAGTTCCGCACAGAACGCGACGCCCAGCTTGCGATGCCGAAGCTTATCATCCCGTCTTTGCAGGTAAATATGCGTGCCGGAGATATCCCAAAGGATACTGACGGCAATCCGATGCTCAAAGTACCAATCAACGCTATTTGATAGAGAATAGAGAAAACAATGGATATCAAGAAACTGACAACCGGCCTATCGGTAAGCCCGCAAATCGTGGCTTCGGATTTGCAGTCCCTCAAAGACGCTGGTTTTCGCGCAATCATCTGCAATCGTCCCGACGGTGAGGGCGCTGATCAGCCAACGTTCGATGAAATCGCGGCGGCAGCCAAGAAGGTAGGTCTGGAAACCACTTACATCCCGATCGTTGCAGGCAAAGTCACAGATGAAGATGCGGATGCGTTCAACACCGCGCTGACCGAATTGCCTGGGCCAGTTCTGGCTTATTGCCGTACTGGCACGCGATCAGCGACGCTGTGGTCGCTTGGGCAGGCTGGCAACCGTAGTCTTGCTGATATCCTCGCGGTCACCAAAGCGGCGGGCTATGATATGGCTGGCGTCGTCAGGCGGATTGTAAACGGGGGTAAGACCCCGACCGATACAGGTGATGCAAGCTATGAGGTTGTAATTGTAGGCGGGGGTGCCGGCGGCACGGGAACATGACGCGCACTGACTCAATA
>UPTN01000285.1_pt1 | contig 27950 bp, 21 predicted proteins | sample 2160111 | NCBI WGS metagenome assembly UPTN01 (sample SAMN06265058, study PRJEB28932) | marine metagenome | isolation source: Columbia River Estuary | place: USA:Columbia River Estuary, USA | collected 2014-05-05
GCCCGCTGGCCGAACCCAACACCCGTGCCACCCAGGTGGAACTATCCGCCAATCGTGAGGCGTTCAGCCAGAACTGCTGGCCAGGTGTGAACCTGGACTTGCTGTCTATTAATAATGTCTTTTCGGCAGTTCTGCCTGCGGGTTTCTACTACAAGACATTCATGGCGCCCCGGCGTCTCTGGCCCTGGTACGAAAAAATGATCCGCAAGGCGGCGGGCATGGGCACGGCTCCGGACCAGGCAGACCCGGATCACTACCTGTGCAGTTACGCACACTGCGACGTATTGGTAGTGGGCGCCGGACCCAGCGGCCTGATGAGCGCCCTGGCTGCCGCCAGGACAGGCGCTTCGGTCATGCTTGTTGACGAGAACCCTGCAGCAGGAGGATGGCTGCAACGGGAACGCCTAAGCATGGATGGCATGCCCGGGGCCAACTGGGCCGAATCGATCTGGCAAGAACTAACCGACCTGCCCAATGTCACGGTGCGTGCCCGGGCAACTGCGTTTGGCTATTACGATCACAACATGGTGGCGATACTGGAACGCGTCCCTCGCGGCAATGACAAGGACCTGCCCAGCCAACGCTTGTGGCGGGTGCGTGCAAAGCGAGTCGTGCTGGCCACCGGCGCCATCGAGCGCCCGCTGATTTTCGCCAATAACGACAGGCCCGGCGTCATGCTCGCCGGGGCCGCAAGGGCCTATGCAAACCAGTACGCGGTTCGGGCCGGTTCCCGGGCGGTAGTGGCGACCAATAACAACAGTGGCTACCTGACTGCCGTCGACCTTGCAGATTCAGGTATCGCCGTGGCCGCTGTGATGGACAGCCGAAGCAGCGTGGATCACACACTGCTTGGCATGATGGAAGAACGAGGCATCCCCGTAGACATCGGTCATACGGTCCACGACACCCGGGGCGGAAAAACCCTGGGCGCGGTGCGCTCCGGCGCCACGGACGTAATTGGTGGCAGCCAATGGATGGACTGCGATCTGCTCGCCGTATCCGGGGGCTGGTCCCCCGCCGTACACCTGCACGCCCAGACCGGCGCGCGTCCGGTGTATTCCACGGAAATTGAGGCGTTTATCCCTGGCCCCAGCAAGCAGGCAGAACAAACCATCGGTGCAGCCCGGGGAAATTACGATCTCGAGGGATGTTTGAACGAGGGTCTGCGGGCCGGCAGGCAGGCGGCCCGCCTGGCGGGTTTCGACACACCCGATGAGGATTCACTTTCCCTCCCCGAAACCAACGGCGAGACCCTCCCCTACGGACAAGAAGCCTTCTGGCAGGCGCCACGTCCAGGCAAGCGGTCCAAGCAATTCGTAGACATCCAGGACGATGTCACCACCCTGGATATCGAACTGGCCCACCGGGAAGGCTATGTGTCGGTTGAACACCTGAAACGCTACACCACCCTGGGGATGGGTACAGACCAGGGCAAGACATCCAACATCAATGGCATGGCCCTGTTGGCGAGACTGCGGCAGGAACCCATCCCGCATGTGGGCACAACGACCTTCCGACCACCCTATACACCAATCACCCTGGGCGCCCTGGCCGGTGGCGAAACCGGCGCCAGTGTGAAACCCAGGCGTTACACACCCATGCATGCACAACACCAGGCACTGGATGCGGTGTTCGCCCCCCTGGGACTCTGGATGCGGCCCCAGGGCTATCCTCGCCGGGGAGAAACCATGCACCAGTGCGTGCAACGCGAAGCCCGGGCAGTAAGATCAGCAGTCGGACTCACCGATGTATCAACCCTGGGCAAGATCTCGCTCAGGGGCCCCGATGCTGGCGAGTTTCTTAACCGCATCTATGTGAACCAGTTCAGTTCACTTCCTACAGGTCGGGCACGCTACGGCCTGATGCTTCGCGAAGACGGAATGATCTTGGATGACGGCACAGTAACGCGACTTTCCGAGGACGCCTATTTCATGACTTGCACCAGCGGCAATGCCAGCGGCGTACTCCAGCACCTGGAGTATCACCTGGAGGTTGCCTGGCCTGAACTGGAGGTAGATCTTTGCGAGGTGACCGAACAGTGGGCCGCGGTTGCCCTGGCTGGCCCCCTGAGTCGAGGCGTATTGCAAAGGCTCTGCCCGGAAGGAACTGTGGATGCAGTGCGACTGCCCGCGATGGGCGCGGTAGACACAACGGTCGCCGGCATCCCGGCGCGCATCATCCGGATCAGCTTCTCTGGAGAATTGGCGTTTGAAATATACGTGCCGTCCTCCCGCGGCGGCGAATTGTGGGACGCCTTGCTGGTCACACGAGATAACACTGAGGTTACCCCTTACGGGATGGATGCCCTGGAAGTACTGCGAATAGAAAAAGGCTTTATCGGCATGGGCACCGAGGCCGATGGCCGAACCACTGCCGAGGACCTGGGACTGGGACGGATGCTGAGTAAGAAAAAATGGTTCGTTGGCCAACTGGCTCTGCAAAGACCAGGCCTGAACCATGCCAACCGGCTGAAATTGGTCGGACTGACCCCCGTGTCCCCAGGTGATGAATTACCCGAGGGCGCCCAGGTGCTGGCCCAGGCGGTCGCGACAGGACCCGGCTGCAGCATCGGCCATGTCAGCTCAGCCGCCCACAGCGTGGTGCTGGGGACAGCCATCGCCCTGGCCCTGGTCAAGGGCGGCAGTCTTCGTTCTGGCGACACGGTTTATCTTGCAGATCCGGCGCGAGGTGCGAACGAAACCATTGCCGCCCGGGTAACCTACCCGTGTTTCTATGATCCGGAAGGAGCGCGCCAACATGATTGATCACAGCCGCTCCCCGGGTGAGGCACTATTCAGCGCTCCAAAATTGAAAATTGATCCTGCCCCCGTTGATCACTGGCTACAAGCAAGTGACCGCACCCGCCCTCAGCGGCTCAGGGAATCCCTTGCAAAAGCCCTGGGCGTCGAACCCGGCGAGCATGTGAATACCGTCACCGCTGTTGCCGGAGGCCCGGACGTCCTGGTCATCGGGCCAGGCCGATGGTTACTCAGGTACCCTCCCGGTCAAACCCTGGATGGCCAGGAGTTACTGCGTTCTGTCACAGACATTTCCGACAGCATGCTGGGCTTCCGTGTTTCCGGGGATAGTGCACGGGAACTGCTTGGTACTGGCTGCCCGCTTGAACTTGGCGAGTGGGACGACACCCAGCCCGGTTGCGCCCAAAGCCTGTTCCATCACATACCCTTGCTGATCCATCGACTGCAAGACAGTTCACTGGACCTGCTGGTGCCACGAAGCTACCTGGCAGAATTTCAACACGCCCTTCTGCACAGCGCCCGGGCACTCGCGGCCTTGCAGTCCAACGCCGAAAACGGGTAACTCGATATGTCAGCTCCCGCCTTGAAATCAGCGTTACCAAAAACGGTGGTGGTTCTGTCATTGGTGTCGCTGTTAAATGACGCCGCAAGTGAAATGATCACCCCGCTGCTGCCCATCTTTCTGACCGTCGCCCTGGGCGCTACACCGGCTATCGTAGGATTGGTCGAGGGTCTGGCCGAGGCCACGGCCAGTGTGCTGAAACTGATCTCCGGGAGACTGGCGGACAAAGGCTGGAACCCCAAGGCACTGGTGGTCTGGGGCTATGGGTCATCAAACCTTGCGCGACCCTTGATCGGACTGGCCCTGGCCTGGCCCTTTGTCATGGCCATGCGTTTCCTTGATCGCCTGGGCAAGGGTCTGCGCACCGCACCCCGGGATGCCATGATCGCCAACTCGGTTGCTGCTCCCTACCGGGGAGCGGCTTTCGGGTTTCACCGATCCATGGACCACGCTGGTGCTGTGATCGGGCCCCTGGCCGCGTTCCTTGTTCTGCGCCAGGGCGTAGAGATGAGCAACGTCTTCCTGATGTCTATCATCCCCGGTGCCGCCGTAGTGCTGCTGGTCGTCTTTGGCTTGCCAAAGGTCGAACCCCAACCGGTCTCCAACGCGCCACTGAAATGGTCCCTGCTGGATGGCAGATTGCGGGCACTGATTATCGCCTCCGGGGCCCTGGCGCTTGCCACCATGCCCGAGGCCTTCCTGGTACTTTGGGCCGCAGGCCGCGGCATAAAGCTGGAATACATCCCCCTGGTCTGGGCAGCAGCCAGCCTGGTCAAGGTGTTCGTGTCTTACCTGGCCGGTGCAGCATCGGACAAGATCGGACGGCTGCCAATAGTCATCGCCGGCTGGTCCTTGCGCGTCGCAACCCTGCTCCTGATCGCCGTGGTAGATGGCAGTGAACTGATGACCTGGGTGATGTTCCTGCTATTCGCCGCCAGCCTTGCCTCTACCGAAGCGGCGGAGCGATCACTGATAGGCGATGCCGCTGATCCTCTTCAACGGGGCACGGCCTACGGCCTTTACCACCTTGTTTGCGGATTACTGGCCTTGCCCGGGGCGATCTTTATCGGCGCCGTCTGGCAATGGTTTGGACAATCTGTGGCGTTTGTTATGGCGGGAACATTAACCACCTTTGCTGCCATAGCCCTGTTGATGATCAGCCGGGGAATAGGTCAACCCAGGCAGCCACCAGGCTAATTTTCTTCCGGGTCTGCACCAAACAAGCGATTCAGGTCATCCAGTTCGTTGCTCTGGGCGGAGGCCGAGGTGGGTCCAGAATCCGATGAAGCGCCAAACAACGCGTCCAGATCCTGCCTGGCCTGGTCGCTCGTGGAGGTATCCGGAGCCACCCATTTTCGGGAGGAAATTCTCAGGTAACCGCAGAAATTTGCGCGTTCTTTCTCCAATACCCTGTCGGCCACGGGTTCTCTGCACGAGTCGGCAACCGCCGTATCGAAAAACTCGCACATCCTGCAAACATGCAACTGCGAGCGACAACCAGGGCACTCTGCAAGGCGAGCCAACGGAAGAGGCTCATCAAGCAGTTGTTCGCCACATTTCCAACAGTAAAAGGGGTTCATAGCCAAATATCCTACATCTGATAGCCCCGGAGATCACTCACCGTCCAATATATTCAACGCTTCTCGGGGTAGATTTACACAACCGTATCGGCTCTACCCTATACCCTGTCTAGTCCTCCTCGAAATCACCCCCAGATCATATAGGGGTTTCCCGAAGCGAAACGTTTGGTATTATTCAACACGATAGGGTTTGATATAGGCTGAATCGTGATCACTCACGATCGGAAGGGTATTAGCCCCGTAAGGGCTTTAGATACCAACGTTTCAAGTAACAACGATCGGCACCATGTTGGATGTCGGCGAGTTTAGGGGGAATTTCCAAATGTCGCAGCAATCTAAATGGCTGGCCGGCTTTACTGCAGTTGCACTGACCTCAATCAGTGGCGCAGCGATGGCTGAGCAGACCATTGAAGAAGTGGTGGTAACCGCACAGAAGAGAGAACAGAGTCTTCAGGATGTACCCATCGCAGTCTCCGCATTCAGCGAAGACATGATGAAAAAAGCCAATATCGAAGACGTGCGCGGTCTTACCGACCTGACACCTGGCTTCTCCGGCCGCACCGAAGACAGCTTCAATGACGCACTGTCCATTCGTGGCATCAGCACCAATGACTTCGGCATCGGTGGTGACCCGTCTGTAGGCATCTTCATGGATGGCGTGTACGAGGGTCGCACCGGTGGTGCTATTTCCTCATTCTTCGACATGTCAGGCGCTGAAGTCGTCAAGGGCCCCCAGGGCACCTTGTTCGGCCGTAACGCTATTGCTGGCGCTGTCAGCATGCGTACCAACAAGCCCAACGAAGAGTTCGGCGGCAACGTCAGCCTGGGCCTGGAAGAGTACAACCACGTCGACGTGACCGGCACCATCAACATTCCTTTAAGTGACAAGTGGGCGTTCCGCGCCTCTGGCCATCACTTCCAGGACGATGGCTACCTGGAAAACCTGTACGACGGCAAGAAACTGGGCGGTCATGACCGTAGCGCAGTGCGTGCTGCTATTCGTTACACCAGCGACGTGTGGGATAGCACTGCAACCGTGTTCTACGAAGATCGTACTGGCACCGGTTCCGTGTACTGGGATACCTCCAACCCCGATCTGCCCAAGGACAAGGTCACCTCTGACCTGAGCGACGGCAGTGTCGATGAAGGCAAGATCCTGCGTTTCACCCTGGAAGCCGAAGCGGCCCTGGCAAACGGCCAGACCCTGACCTCCATCACCGGGTACAAGACGTTCGAATACCACTACCTGGAAGATTACGATGCCACAGTGCTGCAGGCGGATGATTACCTGCAGGATAACGATGTGGACTACTTCAGCCAGGAGTTCCGTCTGAACTCCGACTCTGACGGTGACATCTTCTGGTTCGTGGGCGCCAGCTTCTACAAGGAAAGCATCAAGGGCACTTTCGCTTCGATCTACACCGAAGACGACCTGTGCACCCGTATCGGTCAGACCGATGCTGATGATTTCAGTGGTCCGTTCGTGGGTTGTGCCACACCCGAGTTCGCCGAGTACTGGGAAGCTGACATAGCTGACCTGGAAGGCGGCCTGGTCAACAAATACGAATACAACTACGCCAACGGCGAATACAAGGGCTATGCAGTCTACGCAGACCTGACCTACGCAGCGTCTGAGAAGCTGGATATCACCCTGGGTGCCCGTTACACCTACGATGAGAAGTTCTTCGAGAACAACGTGCCCTACTCCGGCGGCGTTCTGGGTAACAACTTCGGCTTCGAATTCGAAACCGACGGTTTTATCTCTGACACCAAGGACTGGAACGACTTCACCCCGCGTCTTGCTGCAACCTATGCGTTCAGTGACAACGTGACCTTCTACGGCAACATCTCCAAGGGCTACAAGTCAGGCGGCTTCGCCACCTTCGGCTTCAACCTGGTTGATGAGGACGAGGACTACGTTGCTGATCCGGAAACCACCCTCAAGACATTTGATCCTGAGACAGTGGTCAGCACCGAAATCGGTATGAAGTACCGCTCGAGCGACCGCACTCTGCAGAGCAACATTTCGTTGTACCACTACGACTACAGCGATCTGCAGATGGTCTACTTCGCCGACGGTTCCAGCCAGGTAGCAAACGTGGCTAACGCCGTGGGCCAGGGCATCGAGATTGATACCCGTTGGTACCCGGCAGAGAACTTCGAGCTGTACTGGGGCGTGTCTGTCAGTGATAGCGAGATCAAGAGCGTAAGCCAGCAGTTCATCGATGACGGCGGCTGCGAAGACTGCACCGGTAACAAGCTGTGGTTTGACCCAGGCTTTACCTCGGCAGCCATCGCCACCTACCACATCCCGCTGGTGGACAGTCGTGAAATGACCGTCGCCCTGGAACACCAGTACGAAGGTAAGAAGTACTCTGGTGCCGACAACTTCGAAAGCGCCGCAGTGGGCAGCTACAACGTGGTTAACCTGCGCGTGGGCTACGATTCGGGCAGCGCCTGGACCGCCACCGCTTACGTTGAAAACCTGACCGACGAGCTGTTCTACGAGCGCGGCTGGGAAAATGCCGGACGTGACAACACCTATGGCTACGGCCTGGTGAACACCATGGTATGGCCCTCACGCGGTCGTGTCTTCGGTGTGAAGTTCGACTACAGCTTCTAATCTGAAGTTGAACTGAAGAAATAAAGGCCGGGTCGAGAAATCGACCCGGCCTTTTTCTTTTCTGCAGGCTGACCAATCAAGCCGGCGCTATCGTCCTTGTACGGCTCATGCCTTGTACAGCGCCGCTGCACTGGCCAGCAAGGCTGCCACCTGGTCGCGCAGCGCCTGGGGAGCCAGCACTTCCACGTCCGGCCCATACTTCATGATATCCATGGATAACTCGCGAGCGTCGCTGTACGGCACTTTCAGGACGAAGTAGCCATCCAGTTCAACATCGCCCTCCTGGTCCGGATGCCACTGCTCACGTGACACCCACCGGGCCCGCTTTGGGTTAAAACGCAGCACGGCTGTCTGAACGTCGGCGCCTGAGAATATCCCAAAGCCCGAGCCCAGCACCTGGTCCAGGGTCTCGTCCTTGATGTCAGTGGCCGGCTTGTTCAGGACCATGGCTGACTCAATCGCGTCTACAGAAAACGTCCTCAAGGATTTTCTCAGGTGGCACCAGCAGTCCAGGTACCAGTTATCCCGGTAATGCACCATCCGCTGGGGAGACACATCCCGCTCCAGGGTCTCGCCTTCCTGACGCCTGTGGTGGGCAATCCGAAGCCGTCGGCGGGACAGCAATGCCGTTGCACAGGTCTGGAAGTGCTTGGGTTCCACCGGACGGGCGCCCTGGCTGAGAACCCGAATATGCCTGGCCAGGTCATCCGGCGATCGATCTCCCTCGGTCAGTATCTGGCGAATCCGGTTCCTTAGCGGCTTCACCTGGGCGCCAAGCAGTCCCGGCTGAAGCGTCTCCAGCAAGGTCTCCATAGTCAGCAGGGCATAAATCTCTTCGGAGCTGAACCACAATCCCGGCAATTGGAAGGTTGCGTGAGCCGGATCACTTTCATCCAGCCTGTATCCGCCCTTTTCCCTGTCCCAGATCAAGGGCATGGACATGCGGTCCCTCAGGTACTCCAGGTCGCGCTTGAAGGTGGCTGGAGAAATCTCCATGTCCTCAAGAAACACTTCACGGGGCACGACCCGTCGCTGTGACAGCAGTTTCTGGATGCGATAAAAGCGCTCGGTTCGATTCATGAGTTCTCCGTTCCCAGTGCGTCTCCCCACAAGGCCTGGGCCTGCGGTCTATACCCCACACGTCTGCCGTGGTGTATCACTCTCCGGACGTCTCCGTTCCGGTGCAATCAGGTGTCGTGTTATCCGGGTCTTCATCCGGAGACGACTTGCCATACTCGGCCCTGAGGTCGATAAGTTCCTGGGCGCTCAGTCGGCTCACCTTGCCTATCCGGCAGGACCTGTCTGCTCCCATGTCGCGAATCAGCAATCTCTCATTTGCCCGGCCACAGATACTTCCCTGGGTGTTAAAGGCGATGGCGTTAGTGGTCTTCAATCCCTGGCAAAAACTCGTCACTTCAACCTTGTAGGGGCAACGCTGGCTAGGTGCCCAGACAATCAACAAGTTATCGCTCAGGGCCTCAAAGTTCCGGACACTCCGGGCAAAAAAGCAGTTACCTCCTGCGGACCAGGTCTTGTCGCCGTCGTTCGTACTGTTATCCGTGGTTGAGGCACAACCGACCATGATCATACTGAACAGGCCCACCATCAGTACCGTAGCCATTCGTTCTGCAGTTCTCATCACAGTTCTCCACTTCAAGAAATCCTTTCCGACTCCCGGAATTCTTCAGCGCGCTTCAGTTCTTCTTCAATATGGCGGCTTTGAGTGGTTGCCGCGTAACGTGCTGGGCGTTCCTCGCTGGTAAATTCCGGCAGGGGAGCGACCTCGCAATCTCCATCAAGCGCATTAAACAGGATAATGGAATAACGCTGCCAGGGGGTAATCCCCACCCGGTGCCCGGTTGCCGGGAATTCACCGTTGGTCAGGCGTTCCATCATGTCACCAAGAATAACGGTGAACTGACCCACGTTGGCTGGGGCATCGCACCATTGGCCGTTTATATCCGTCAATCCCAGGCCTGGCGCGGTCTGGTACATCAAGGTAAAGAATTCAAAGTCAGTGTGGGCGGCGATCCCCACGTTGGAACGATCCGAGGTCACAGCACTGCCAGGGTAATTAAGAAATCGCATGGTGCTCGGTGCTTTTCTTGTGGCCTTGTTGCGGAAATACGCCCGGGGAAGTCCCATGGCCTCGGCCAGGGCCTCAAACAATGCCTCGCTCAATTCACGGGCCGAAAGGTAGTAAATCTCGGCGACGGTTTTAAATCCTGGCAGTCCCGGCCAGAGGTTTGGATAGATCCCCAGGCTCGCAGCCACGCCCTCATCTCCAATCCACTCCATGGGCGGACTCATGTCAAAGGATTCCAGGTGCGCCACGGTGCCGGGCTGATAGGCCGGTTCTTCAAACATGGGGCCCCAACCGGTCCCACCGGCTGACAGCTTGTTTAACGCACAGCGCTTGGCGGGGTCACTGTCATCGAGGCTAAAAAAGCGCTGCATCTGCTCCAGCGTAGCACCGATCAAATCATCTGAAATACAGGTATTGTGTATGTAGAAAAATCCGGTCTCGCGACAGGCTTTGCGAATCTGCGCGATAACTGCGCCCCGGGCCGCCTCACCAGCTTCACCCCCTGCGGATCCGAACAAGGGACCTACATCAATCAGGTGCAGGCGCTGCTTTTCCAGGCGCGCTGAAGGTGCGGCAACATCCAACTCCTGGGTACTGGGCATACCGATTCTCTCTACGAGCCTGTTTCAAAGATCCGGTGATTGATACACCACGCGGCCGTTAAACACCGTCATCAAAACCTGGGTGGCAGCAATATGATCCGCCTGCTGCTGTTCAACCAGCTCCACCAGGTTCTGATCAAGCACCACCAGGTCAGCCAGCTTGCCCACCTCAATGGAACCCACCTTGTCTGACTGTTTCAACATTCGCGCCGCATTGATCGTAAACGCGTCGATGGCCTGTTCAATACTCAACTGCTCAGAGGCGTTGTAGGCCATTCCCTCTGCTGAACGGGTAACCGCTTGTTGCAGGTTCACAAAGGGCCGGGGCTCGCGAGTATCAACAGGGGCGTCACTACCTGCCACAATCATTCCTCCACCGGCGAGCACGCTCTCGGCCGGATACACGTTCTGCATGTAATACAGGTCCGGATCATACATATCGTTGATCGAACCAACCTGTTCAAGGAAAGGAATAACCGACATGTCGTACACCGGGTCAGGCAAGACCCAGGCGAAGGTCATGGCCACATAGACGCCCAGCTCAGCCATGCGCTTCCGGTCATCCGGATGCACCAGTTGTGCATGCGCGATGCTCTGGGTAAGACCGGCTCTATCAGCAGCTTCCTTGTTCTCGGCAAATGCATCAAGAGTGACCCTGACTGCCCGATCACCAATGGCATGGGCATGAACACTGAACCCCGCCTCGGTCATCTGTCTTACGAAGCTGTGAATAAACGCTTCGCTGTGTTCCAGCACGCCCTTGTTGGTCTCGCACTGACTCGGGAAATATCCATGTTCCAGGTTAAACGAAACAGCGGCTGCGTGGCCGCGATATTGATCCGAGCTACGAACGGTACGACACAACTCGCTATTGGTATCCACATAGCCCAGCAAGTCCAGTCGCTGGTTTTCCATATCCACCCTGAACCGGGGTTGCTTGTAGTCATTGAGCACAGCGGCGTTGGGCAGGGTCGGCGGCGTTGCCAGGGGATCTCCCTCGATCACACCATCAACGAATAATTTTACTGATTGCACCGTAATGAGCTCATCACCCGAATACTGTTCCCGGGCCCGGGAGAACTTTTCCACGTATCCAGGGATACGTGCCAGCCCTGCTTCGCTTTGGGAGTTTTCCGGTCGCTCAAACAAGGCGGCGCTAAGCCGGAAAGTCATTTTCCCGCTACGCTCAAGGTCGGCAAATGCCTCCAGTGAATCGGGCTTGAGCGCGGCGTCCTGCACCGAGGTGATTCCATTGGCAGCAAGTTTCTCGGCCACTTTCACCATGAATGACCTGGGCACGTTATCCCCGGCCCCCAACATCACATCAAAGACCGAGGGAGGATTCATCAGTTCCCGTGCACCCTCGTTGACTCCGCCGGTAGGCTCACCCATTGCATCCACTGCCACCAACTGGGCGTAGTCCGCGAATACGCTTTCCAGGGTCGCGGCACTCAGGCCCGCCTGTTCACCCGAAGAGTCAGTAGCCAGTGACAGGCCCAGTGAATTTACCGCTCCATGGTGGCCATCATTGCCATAAAGAATAATCGGCTGCTCACTGGACACGGCATCCAGCGCGGCACGTATGGTCGGGTAGGTCTCGCTGGGCTGATTGCCGCTGGTGAAGTTCCACTGGGGAACCGCCATCCACTGGCCGTCCGGCACAGGAAAACGATCGACACAGTCCTGTAGAAAAGGCACCAACTCATCAAGGCTCATGGGCTGGCTGCGTATGTCGCATATATCGGGCTGAACAATTCCCAGTGCATGGATATGCGCGTCGTGCAGACCGGGCATCACCATCCGACCCTGCAAATCGTAAACCCGGGTCCCATCACCAATGAATTTTGAAATTTCTTCGTCGCTGCCAACCGCAATAATTCGCTTATCCTTGACCGCCACGGCGGCGGCTACCCGCCTCGCGCCATCTACCGTGTAGACATAGCCATTGTTCAAAACAAGATCGGCGACATGTGCGCTGTCCTGGGGCGCTTTCTGACAGCCTGTCGCAAGGATTACCAGGACCAGACTCAAGAGACGATATCGATTCATTGCTGCTTCCACAAAACAAGGGCATGGCGGGACCGGGATGAACCCGGACCGCGTGAGAGAATTTTTGGAACAAGACGATAGATGGATGCCAAATCCGGACTTCTAGCGATAAGGCACCTCCGGTATGTACGCCGGCCTTTGTGCCTCGTGGCTGCGGATTTCATAGGCATACCCCAGGGCGAGTATTTTCCCATCCTCAAATCGGCCTCCGATAAAGGATAGACCCACCGGCAGACCGCTGATCATGCCCATGGGCACCGTCAGGTGCGGATAGCCGGCCACCGCCGGTGCGCCACCCGGGCCACCACTACCCGAATCCCCATTTACCGGGTCGATAATCCAGGACGGGTCCCAGGTGGGTGCAATCAATCCATCCAGCCGATGCTCTGCCATCACTGCGTCGATTCCCTCGGGGCCCGCGAGCCGCTGGGAACGTTCCCGCGCGGCCAGGTAGTCGGCATCATCAAGTCCCGCCTGCTCCTGGGCAAGAATGAAAATCTCCTGTCCAAACCTGGGCATGACCGTCTCGGCATTTGCCTCGTTAAAGGCAATCAATTCCTCCAGGCTACTCGCCTGCCCCGGTCGCTGGTGGGATTCCAGGTAGGCGTTCAAGCCAGCCTTGAACTCAACCAGCAAGACCAGGTACTCGTCATCACCCAACTCGTTTTCATTGGGAAGTTCCACCTCGACGATGGTGGCTCCAGACGCTTCCAGCACCTGCCTCGCCCTGGCGAATGTTTTCTCCATTTCCGGACTGCTCACGTATCCGGAGATGACCCCCAGGCGTTTTCCTTCCAGTGCGGTAACCGACAACTGGCCCGGGAAATCAAAATCAAAGTCCGCCGGTATAGCCTGGGTCCCAGGGTCGGATTCATCCCGTCCTGCCATCACCGACATCAACAGAGCGGCATCGTGAACACTGCGGGTCATCGGGCCCGCGGTATCCTGGCTGGCAGAAATCGGCACAATACCGCTGCGACTGACCAGTCCGACCGTGGGTTTAAAACCGACAATGCCGTTGACCGCAGCGGGACAAGTCACCGAGCCATCAGTTTCCGTTCCCAGCGCGGCACTCGCCAGGCCCGCTGCCACGGCGGCGCCGGAGCCCGAACTGGATCCGCAGGCCGATCGGTTAAGCACATGGGGATTAACTGTTTGCCCACCCACCGAACTCCAGCCACTGATGGACCGGGTGGAACGAAAATTCGCCCACTCGCTCAGGTTGGTCTTACCCATTATCACCGCACCAGCTTTTCGCAGGCGGGACAGCACATGAGCATCTTCGGTGACAAGGTTTTTCGCCAGCGCCCGGGACCCAGCAGTGGTTGGCAGTCCCCCCGCCATATCAATGTTGTCTTTTACTACCAGGACTGCGCCCTTTAGCGGCAGTGCTCCTTTGGCCCCATCCACTTTACGGGCCTGGTCCATGGCATCCGGAGCGATGGCGAGCACGGAATTCAGTCCCGGACCCGCCTGATCAATCGCCTTGATGCGATCCAGGTAGGCGGAGGTCAACTCTTCAACCTTCAACTGCCCGGCAGTGACTGCCTGCTGCTGAAAGCGCATGGTCCCGAACAACATATCCTCGGGAAGCGTGTAGTGGGCGAGTGCAACTGACGCAGGCACACAGACCAGCGCCAGACCCAGTTTTCCAAAAACTCTCATAACCTCTCCCCTTGCGGAATCCTCGCCGCCTCACAGCCGGATTGGGTCCGACTTATTTATCGCCGGGAACCCAATCGCTATCAGTAATACTCATCATGGTTATCTCGCCGTAGATGCCGACCTGGTCCTTGATCTTCTGGCTGTCACCGATGAACACGTAGACCATGTCTTCACGTTTTGGATAAATACGAGCAATGACCTGGCTGGCCTTTTCAGAGGTCACGGCATCCATTTCACTGGAGTAGTCATTCACCTTGCTGTCGGGCAAGCCGTAAAACTTCAGAGTCATTATCTGCCCCGCCAGGTCCCTGGCAGTTTCAAATCCCATGGGATAGAGCCCCTGGCGATAGGTCTTGCCCGATTGCAGCGAGGCGGCGTCAAATCCGACCTCACGAACTTTCCTCAGTTGTTCCAGGGCCAGGTCCACTGCTTCTATGGTGGTCTCCGTGGCGGTGTAGGACGCGATGGAAACACTACCGGGCTGGCTTAGCATGGCAAGGCTGGAGCGAGCGCCATAGGTCAGACCCGACTCGATCCGCAGGGCCGTATTAAGCATGGAGGTAAATCGCCCACCAAACAGGGTGTTCACCAACTCGATTGCCACGGCATCAGGGTCGCTTCGGCTGACGCCAACATTGCCTATCCAGAAATACGTCTGGGTCGCACCGGGCTTGTCCACCAGCAGCACCCTGCCCCCGGGAACCCGGGCAGGAGAGGCCACTGGGGCAGCGGCCTTGCCGGCAGCCTTCCAGCCACCCAGGGCTTTCTCAATGCGCTTGCGCATGGCCTTGGCCTTGAAATCACCTGCAACAACCAACAGCAATCTATCCGCCACCAGGTTATTGGCCGCATAATCCTTCGCGTCCTTGTAGCTCACCCGCGCCAGGCTGGCTTCACTACCTGTGGAGGAACGCGCGTAGGGATGCTCCCCAAAGACGAAGGCTTCTGCATAGGTGCCGATCAAACCCCTGGCATCTGCGTCCTTCATGGCGGCGATGCCCTGGATAGCCCGGGTCTGTATCTTCTGGAACTCGGCTTCATCCAGCCGTGGCCTGAGCAAGACATCTGCCAGCAGGCCGATCATCAGGTCAGCATCCCGGGACATGAACTCGCCGTTCAAGCCGATAAATTCACTGCCGGCCGAGATATTGAATCGTCCGCCCACCGCGTCCACGGCCTCGGCAAACTGAATAGCATCACGCTCACCTGCGCCCTTTTGCAGCAGTTCGGCAACTAGTGAGGCCACGCCATTCTTGTCGGCGGGTTCACTGACCAGGCCGCCTCGTACCGCCGCACTGAACGACACCAGGGGGACATCACGTTTTTCGAGTAATACCAGGGTAATTCCGTTCTTCAGTTTGACCTGCTGGTAGTCAGGCAGCCGAATACTGTCCCCTGCCAGGGCATTAGCCGAAACCAGGAACATCAGGACGAGAGCGGCAATGCTGTTTTGCCAGTTTGCATAGCGTTTCATTCGCCTGCCTCCTGCTCGTTAGCCGTGGGAATCAAAACGCCCACCGTGCTGTTGGACCGTGTGAATACCGTGGAGGAAACCGTCTTGATATCTTCCAGGCTCACCCGGGCAAACTGCTCAGGCACCTCCAGCATCTTGTTGAAGTCTCCGTGGAACACCTCATAGGTACCCAGCAAATCAGCCTTGCCATCGATAGTGGCCAGTTTGCGCCAGAAATTGGCCATTTGAATATTGCGGGCTTTCTCAAGCTCAGTAGCGAGTACCGCTACGCTGGCAACCTTCTCCAACTCCTCGAACAGCACATCCTCAGCGCGCTGGGTATCGCCTCCCGGCGGCAGCATCACGAAAAACCACGCCAGGCCCGGGTCGAATCCTTCATCCTTGAATGAGAAAACACCTACTGCCAACTGCTCCTGCTCAACCATTCGCTGGTGCAGGCGGGATGATGTGCCCTCGCCCAGAACATCCATGGCAAGTGACAGCGCAGGCGTATCGGGGTGGTTTGCCTGGGGAATATGAAAAGCCACAGCCAAAACCGGAGCCTGGGCCGTATCGTTCATGACCAGGCGTCGCTGACCCACCTGCTTGGGCTCTACCGTACGCACCGGCTCCGGCGCAGGCTGGGCAGAAATGGGTCCGAAATATTCTTCGGCCAACTCGAATACCTGCTTGGGCTCTACCGCCCCGACAATCACCAGGGTGGTGTTATTCGGCGCGTAGTAGGTCTGGAAGTACTGCTGCAAGTCTTCCATCTTCCAGTTCTCGATATCCGAGGGCCATCCGATCACCGGGAACTGATAGGGATGTGCGATAAATGCCGTGGCATTGACCTGCTCATGCAACTTTCGAAAGCTCTGGTTATCCACCGAGGAACGTCTTTCTGAATACACCACGCCCCGCTCGCTGTTTACCACCTCTTCGACGAAGGCCAGGTTTTGAAAGCGGTCGCTCTCCAGGTCGAAATTCAATTCCAGCGCCGAGCGCGGCACCCAGTCGGTATACACGGTGACATCGCTGGAGGTGTACGCGTTGTTTGCGCCACCATTAGCTTCCATGATGCGATCAAATTCCCCGGGCTTACGCTTGCTGGTGCCGTTGAACATCATGTGCTCAAAAAAGTGGGACAACCCGGTAATCCCCGGATACTCGTTTCGAGCGCCTGCCCGCACCCAATGGTACCAGGCAAGGTTGGGGATATCCTGGTCAGGCCAAACGATAACTTTCAGGCCATTTTCCAGTGTTCGACTTTCGATATTTTCCGAGCCGGCAAGCGAATCGGCCGCGTTTACTGAGCCTGCGAACAGCACCAGAAACAGCCAAGGTAAGAAGCGTTCCATGTATCCCCCGGGGTTGTTGTTTTGTCTTTCCCCAAGAGTAGCACCGATGGCTCGAACCAGCACAGTCACCAGCGGCGTTGAATCACTCTACCGGGCAGGCCGGTGCGCAATACCCCTGTAACTGCCTTTCCTGGCATTCCAGGACCTGTTCCACCGGCTGGCAGCGACTGGCTGCATAACGTTGAATTGCCTCCACCCGCGGGCCACCCAGGCCAATCACGGCAATACCGGCAAGACTAACTATTACTGTTTCGATCATGTCCATGGAGAACCCCCTTTTCCAGTGTTGCCACCAACACTACGTCCCACGGAGGCTCACAGGCTGAGCTAGTCCGAAAGAAAGGGAATTCTATGGTTACTTGCGGCGTACCCGCTTCGACCAGCCCAGGTCCTTGAACCCGGAGACCAGGTCAGGGTCCGTATCGTGTACGGTCTTGATATCCGAGACCGTATAGATCGCCTCGGGATCGGCCTCGTGAATCAATTTCACCAGTTCCGGAACCTTGCGCCGCCTGGCTACCACCAGGACAACTTCCACCGGGTAACCGCCGGCGCCACTACCAGTCAGCCGAACCGGCCGATAGCCGTTATCACGCAGGGTTTCGGCCAGCAGGTTTTCACTGTTGCGGGAAATCGCGCGAACCAGCTCCGTTCCGATTGCTGCCCGGGACTCCAGCCAGATCCCCACCCAGTTGCCAGCTGCGAAACCACCGGCATAGGCTACCACCAGGAACCACTGGTCAAGGTGTGCAATCACCCCACCGACGGCGAGTATCCAGATCATGCTCTCAATAAATCCCACCGCCGTAGCCACCATTCGGTGGCCCCGGATCACCATGATAAATCGGAAGGTACCCAGCGAGACATCCACGACACGAGCAAAAAAGATGATCGGGATTAGCCAGTAAGGATTGAGATCTAGCAGGGACATAATTAGCTGCCTGTAACCGAGTTGCGGGAGTTCATAACGACTGATAGCGAAATTCTACTGCAATCCGGTCGATTGTATCGATCTTTGATGGTTGCATATAAAAAGATCGAAGCGCACCATCACGTTTACTCCACATATCAATTACAGCGCTAGATACGCTTACCAGATAACAGCTATGCAACTTGTAATCATCGCTGCAACACTCGGCGTCTTGCTGGTCATTTTCGCCGCATCTCTGGCCCCGCCCCTGCTGGTGGCACTTTGGTACCAGGACGGACTGGCCGGCGATTTCCTGCTGATCCAGGCGATCTGCGCCGCGGTTGGAATCATCCTCTGGCTGTTCAGCGGAAAAGCCGAACACCACATGCGCAACCGCGACGGCTTTGCCATCGCCACGCTCATGTGGGTGGTGGTCAGCTTGCTGGGTTCCCTGCCATTTATCGTCTGCCTGGATATGAGCCTGGCCGATTCGGTCTTTGAATCTGCCTCGGCCTTTACCACCACCGGCGCCACCACCATAGTCGGCCTGGACGCGCTGCCCTTGTCTATTCTGTTTTACCGCGCCGAGTTGCAGTGGCTAGGCGGCATAGGCGTAATCATTTCCGCAATCGCCCTGCTGCCAATGCTGGGCGTGGGTGGGACGCAACTGCTCAAGGCCGAGACTCCCGGCCCGGTCAAGGAGAACCAACTCACTCCGCGGATTCGCCGCACTGCCCGGGTGGTCTGGACCCTGTACCTGGTCATCACCGTAGCCTGCGCTTTTTGTTACTGGCTGGCCGGCATGAATCCCTTCGATGCGGTGGCCCACAGTTTCGCCACGGTATCGACTGGTGGATTCTCCACCCACGATGCCAGCCTGGCCTATTTCGACAGTCCAATGATCGAGACCGTCGCGGTGATATTCATGATGGCCGGCGCAATGAACTTCAGCCTGCATTTCCTGGTCTGGCGCAAGCGCGACCTGGGTGCGTACCTGCGCAACGAAGAAGCCAGGGCATTGATCGCCCTGGTGATCGTAACCTCGTTGATTATCGCCTGGGTATTACATGACGATGGACACTACGGCAGCGTCACCCACACCCTGCGTTTCGGTATTTTTCAGGTGGTCTCTGTAGTGACCAGTACCGGCTTTGGCATCAGCGATTTCTCAGTCTGGCCATTGATGCTCCCGATACTGCTAATGTTCATCAGCTTTGTCGGAGGCTGCGCCGGATCCACCGCCGGCGGCATGAAAGTCATACGCCTGGTGGTCCTGGCAAAACAGGCGGGCATAGAGGTGAAGCGGCTGGTGCATCCGAATCTGGTGCGCCCCCTTACCATGGACGGCAAGACCGTTCCCAACAAGATAGTGCAAACCGTTTGGGCTTATTTCGCTATCTATGTCACCGCCTTCGCGGTGTTGATGTTGCTGCTGATGCAAGGCGGCATGGATCAACTCACCGCCTTCAGCGCGGTCACTACCTGTTTGAATAACCTGGGTCCGGGCCTGGGTGAAGTGTCGGCTAATTTCGTCACCGTCACAGCGATACAAAAGTGGATGCTGTCAGGCGCAATGTTGTTGGGCCGGCTGGAAATATTTACTATTTTTGTAATCTTTACACCGGCGTTCTGGAAAGCCTGAGCAACGCCGGCAATTCAAGCAGGCATTGATCCTGTAAACGTTCATCGAAACGGAGTCGTCCATGTATCGGTTACTTCTCATCCTCGCTGCCGCCCTGAGCCTCATGGCCACGTCGCTGTTCGCCGAACCCAGTGCGGATCAGCTGCGCCTGCAGGCACTGTTCGACAAGGACTGGGAATTCCGGCTGGCCGAGTTTCCTACCCTGGCAACCTACACAGGCTCACCCGGGGCTCATGACAAACTGGAATCGGTTGCCGAGAAAGACCAGCTCAGACGCGCGGACTTCTGGCGTGGAATCCTGGCTGAACTGCACCAGATAAATGCCGAATCTCTGACGGGCGAGGACAAGATCAATTATTTGTTATTCGAGCGTCAGCTGAAAAGCATGGTCAGCAATATCGAATTCCGCGGCTACCAGATTCCAATTCTGGTGGACGAGGGCTTCCACACCAGCTTCGCCCGGCTGGCTGACACCGTTCCGTTCAACAACGCCACCGACTACGAGAATTACATCAGTCGCATGCATGCCTGGCCGGCACTGGTGGAACAAAACATTACCAATATGCGTGCGGGGATGGCACGGGGCTTTTCACAGCCCCGGGTGATCCTGCAAGGCTACGAGGACATGCTGCGACCCCTGCTTACCGAGACCGCACAGGACAGCCGCTTCTGGGCGCCTTTTGAAAACTTCCCTGCCGCCGTTGCCGAAAGCGACAGAGAGCGACTTAAAGCCCAGGGCGCCGAGGCAATCCTGAGCGCGGTGGTGCCTGGCTATGCCGAATTCCTTAGATTCATGAGCGAGGAATACATTCCTGGCACCCGCGAAACCCTGGGTGCCTACGATATGCCCGATGGCGCTGCTTACTACGATCAGCAGATTCGCGACTACACGACCCTGGATTTAAGCGCCGATGAGATTCACCAGATCGGCCTTAAGGAAGTGGCCCGAATTCGCGCCGAAATGGAACAGATCATCAAGGATGTGAAGTTCCAGGGGAGCTTCGCGGATTTCCTGGCCTTTTTGCGTAGCGATCCGCAGTTCTATGCCCAAACCCCCGAACAATTGCTCAAGGAAGCAGCCTGGATCGCCAAGACCATGGACGGCAAACTGCCTTCCCTGTTCACCGTACTGCCCCGTCAGCCCTACACGGTGAACCCGGTGCCGGCGAACATCGCACCCAAGTACACCGCCGGGCGCTACGTGTCTGCACCCCTGGACAGCACGCGCCCGGGTCAGTACTGGGTCAACACCTATGACCTGAAGTCCCGGCCGCTGTATGCCCTGCCTGCCCTGTCCCTGCACGAGGCCGTGCCTGGTCATCACCTGCAAGGCGCCCTGGCCGCTGAACACGGAGAACAACCCAACTTCCGCAAGTTTGACTACATCTCCGCCTACGGTGAGGGATGGGGTCTGTACTCGGAGTTCCTGGGCATTGAGGCGGGCATGTACCCTGATCCCTACAGCAACTTTGGTCGCCTGACCTACGAGATGTGGCGGGCCTGCCGACTGGTGGTGGATACCGGGCTGCATGCCAAGGGATGGACACGCCAACAGGCCCTGGACTACCTGGCCGGCAACACCGCCCTGTCCATACACGAGGTCACCACAGAAACCGACCGCTATATCTCATGGCCCGGACAGGCGCTGTCCTACAAACTCGGGGAACTGAAGATCAAGGCGCTAAGAAAACAGGCCGAGGAACAACTGGGCACGAACTTTGACCTGCGAAAATTCCATGATGAAATACTTCGCAGCGGTTCAGTATCACTGGATATCCTTGATGGCCTTATCCAGGAATACATCCAGCGCGAACTCAAGGCTGCCGCGAAGACCTGATTCCCGGACTGACCTGGGGAAACCCAATAGCTCCAAAGAACAGGTATCAATGGGGACGCCTTTAGGATAATTCCGTTAACAGATTGAATTTAGAGTATTTTATGAAACAGACATCTCGGTAATCCACGCTTGCCGCCACGAGCCAGCTTGCCGAGACTAGACTTATCTACCCGCCAAACCCGCATGGAGAACAGGCTATGTCCGCCACACAAAAAATAAGCCCCGAGAAAGCAAAGGCATACCTGGCAAAGTCACGGCTTAGCGACGAACTGAATGCCGAGGCGCTGGAGGTACTTTCACAGAGCGTCAGGACCCGGGATTTGAAGGCTGAGGAATTCCTCATGGAAGCCGGTCACCTGGATGATTCCCTGCACATACTCGTCTCGGGAAAACTGGAAGTCATCGCTCCCTCACTGGGATCAGAACCGGTCACCCTTGCCGTGCTAACACCGGGGGACCTGGCGGGTGAAATGAGTTTTGTTGACGGGGCACCTCATGCAGTGGGCCTCAGGGCGTTAATCCCCTGCGAGGTCATCAGCATCTCCCGCGGCGATCTTGAAGCGCTGCTGGATACTCATCCGAAAGTGGTTTACCAGGTCATGCGCACCATCGTACGCGCAGCCCACCATATCGTGCGCAAGATGAACATGCAGCACGTCGAGATGACCCGCTATTTCTACAAGAGTTCGGGACGCTATTGACCGGGCCGGGGGAGTGACGCGACGTCCCTCCCCCAACCAAACACACATTCTTCACGAAGCGCTGGCTGCACGAATTGGGGCGCGTTATCGCCCACCCGTACTCCAAACAGCGGAGTGTGTCGTTTGCCACAACAAGCCCGCCCCAATAGACTGACCCGAAATACCACGAAGGTATTTATAAATTTCACTTGGCCTGCGGATTGTCTGCGAATTGCCTTCAGTAGCCAATGAGCTGACAACAATCCAGGTTCAAACAAGGAGCGTTTTTTCAATGCGAATGATCAAATTACTGGCTGTTGTCACAATCATGGGGCTGAGTCAGCCGGCATTTTCCCAGAGCGACGAGGACATCATGCAAATGTCCATCGCCGAACTTGAAGCAAACAGAACAGAACTGGTGAGCTCGTCCATGAGAATGGACGCATCCACATCCGAAAAGTTCTGGCCCGTGTACCAGGCCTACCGGACCGACATCGGCTCCTACAAGCAAAGCATGCTCGACCTGATCAAGCGCTACGCGGAGAACTATGGCGCACTGACGGACGATCAAGCAGCCACCTTGATCAAGGACTATATGAAGCTGGAATCCGATCGCCTGAAAATTCGTAAGAAGTACGTAAAAAAGATGCAGCAGACCGTAGGCGACGTGCTGGCCATGCGTTTTCTTCAAATCGAGAACAAGATGGACAGCATCGTAGGCTTTGGTATCGGGGCCCAGATTCCCCTCGCAGAATAATTTCCCGGAATAATTGCGCTAAATTTTTCGTACTTTCGATATAAAAAAAGCCGGCTGAATACTGCCGGCTTTTTTTATGCAAATTCGACTATCCCTGCCATCTAGAAATGCAGGGCAAGGCCCAGCGCAAAACCCGAGGCGCTTATATCCAATAAATAGCCGTTATCACGGAAATCCAGTTCCAGGTAGCGATAACCGACCAGGGCCTGCACACGATCGCTGAACGCATATTCCATCGCCAGCATACCGTTCATTGACAACCTGGCCGAGGGATTCATGCCACCCAAATCGGCCCGTGCCCTGAGCGCCCAGTTCTGGGACAGGGGGTAGCGATAACTCAGTCCGACAAAAGGATCCAGCCAGGTCTTGTCCACCCCGCCCTGGGGTCCGGGCGTCAGACTCACCTCGGTGGTAAAGGACACATTTCGAAGTCCTGCCAGCCACTCCAGGTTCCCGTCGGTGTCGGGGCGATACCCGGCGGCGACCTCAAGAAACCCTCCGCTAACCCCCACGTGGGACTGCAGGGGACCCAAGGCGAAATCATCCTGGTAGTCAACATAGAGCGTATCCAGTTGCCAGCTCCAGTGGCCGCGACTGACTCTCACCGCACCCATGAACGCGCCATGCAAATTCTCAAGGGTGAACAATGAATAACCCGGATCTACCGGAGACTCTGCATCACCCGCCTGGGTGCTACCCTGCAGGCTGGCCACCCACAAGTAGGGCAATAACTCGAACTTCCATGGGTCTTGCGTGTCTTCCGCTCGCAGCGGGCCGGAAAACGCCATCGATCCCAGGACTGTAAGAATGGTGATAATTGAAACCTTACCCATGTAACTGTTCCTTTTCGCCGAACTTTGCTTGGCCCTGGTGCCTTGATTTGTTGGCCAACCATGCGGAGGATGCCCTTATCCGCAGAGTTGTGCAAAATGGTTCGCACAGCAACGTCCCAGGGGAAGTGTAGCAATGAGCAGGTCAGACAAAGAACTGGGAATGGCCATGCCCATTTCACGCAGGGACTTTATCAATGGCGTCGGAGCAACCATGGCCGGCAGCCTGCTTCCGGGAACCGTGCTCGCCAACGATACTGCCAGCCCAGCCGCCCAGGACGCAAAGGGGTACTACCCACCTACCCTCACGGGTTTGCGTGGCGATCACCTGGGCAGCTTCGAGGTCGCCCATGCCCGGGCACGCAATCATGCAAGCTGGCCTTCCCCGTCCGTACTGGATGAATATTACGACCTGGTGGTGGTGGGCGCCGGCATCAGTGGATTGAGCGCGGCCCACCGCTACGCGGAACTGGCCGGAACCGATGCCCGGATACTGATACTGGATAATCACGATGACTTCGGCGGCCATGCCAAGCGCAATGAGTTTCACTACCGGGGCCAAACCCGGTTGGCATGGGGCGGCGCGATAAACCTGGAATACCCCCACTACAGCAAGCAAGTTCTGAAATTCCTCACCGGCCTTGGGCTGGACATTCCCCGCCTGGCAGAGAGTTTCGATTTTGGATTTTCTGCCCCAGGCAAAAACCTGGATTCCATGCTTTACCTGGACAAGGCCACCTTCGGCGAGGAAGCACGGATTCGCGGGTTCAGGATGTGGGCCAATGACCCGGGTAAATCATGGCTGGCTGTCACCGACAAGTTACCCATGCCTGCCGTCGACAGGGATTCGCTGAAACGTTTTCTGACCACGCAGGAAGACTTGCTGACAGGCATGAACGAGGCCCAGCGACTGCACTACCTGCGCAAGACCAGCTACCTGGAGTTCATCACCACCCGCGGGGGCGTGACACCGACTGCAGCACGGGTGTTTCAGCAAGCCCCCCATGGACTATGGGGCGCAGGCATCGATGCGCTGGATGTGGTCAACTGCCTGGAAACCGGATTGCCGGGATACCATGCGATCGGCGCGCTTCCGGCTGAACTGGCAGGAGAATCCGACGAGCGCTTCGCCATGTTCCCCGATGGCAATGCCTCGGTCACGCGGATGCTGGTGCGCGCCATGGTGCCGGGAGCCGCCCCGGGAAACAGCATGGATGACATCGTCTCCGCCAGCTTTGATTACGCCAGGCTAGACCAGTCCGGCCAGTCGGTTCGCATTCGCCTGAACGCCACGGCCGTGCAAACACGCAACGTGAGCCTTGCAGGCAACCGTCCCGGCGTTGCGGTGGACTATGTGCGTGACGGCAAGGCGTGCCGCATCAATGCGGGCCAGTGCATCCTGGCTTGTAACAACAATATTGTGCCTCACCTGGTACCGGACCTGCCGGAAGAACAAACCCTGGCCCTGCAGTACGCCCAAAAAGTTCCGATCATGGTCAGCAATGTCTTGCTGGCCGACGGCAAGGCCGTGGAACAAGCCCGATTCGGCAGCGCCCACAGCCCCGGTCGCCTGCACGCCGAGACCTGGAATGTGAGCGGCTTCGGCATGGCCCCGGGCAGTCGCGACTTTGATCCGGCAGAACCCGCCCTGATCCAGTTCTATGGCGGCATCGGCACACCCGAGGCGGGTCCGGTGGCAAGAGACCAGTACAAGGCGGCCCGGCGCAAATTGCTTGGCATGAGTTTTGAAGATCTTGAACGCGAGGTTCGCGATCACCTGGCCGGTCTGCTGGCGGACAGCGATTTCGACCCGGCGCGGGATATCAAGGCGCTGACTGTGAATCGCTGGCCACATGGTTATGCCTACGAGTACATTAGCCTCCACGACCCGGACTGGCCTGCAGGTCAGGCCCCTCACGAGATCGGACGTCGCACCCATGGCCGTATTGCCATCGCCAACTCTGACGCAGGGGCCTACGCCTACCTGGACAGCGCGGTTGAACAGGGTCTGCGAGCCGTGGACGAACTGATTAAACTGTAATCCCGAACACCATTGCCAAGGAGCCTGCCATGAGCGGCAACCTGCTGGAAAAAGATAACTTCAGAAAGCTGTACGTCCTGGCCCTGGTGGTGCTGGTCAGTGTGCTGTTCTTCAACATGATCGGCGCTTTTTTGGAAACCCTGCTGCTGGCCGCGGTGTTCAGCGGCATGACCTATCCCTTGTTTCGCCTGCTGGAGAGCCGACTGGGAGGACGGCGCACGCTTTCTGCTGCGCTGACCCTGATCATCGTGCTGCTGGTGGTTGTGATTCCCTTGATGGGCTTGATGGGAGTCGTGGTTGCCCAAGCCCTGAAAGTTACCGAGTTGCTACGCCCATGGGTGGAACAACGAGTGCAGGATGGAGGTACCGACTGGCACTTGCCCCAGTGGTTCCCGATGATCGAATACATCGAACCCTACCGGGACCAGATCCTCACCAAGGCGGGGCAACTGGCGGCGAAAATGGGCAATCTGATGGTGGGTAGCCTGTCCAAGGCCACCCAGGGTACGGTGATGTTCTTCCTGCACCTGTTCATCATGCTTTACGCCATGTTCTTTTTCCTGCTGGGCGGCCCGGAGATTACCCGCACCCTTTTCGGTTATGCCCCCCTGTCTACCAAAAACAAAGAACTGATTTTCGAGAAAGGCGTGTCTATTACCCGGGCCACACTGAAAGGCACGTTTATCATCGGCGCACTGCAGGGTGTGCTGGCCGGTTTGGCCTTCGCCATAGCGGGCATCGAAGGTGCCGCATTCTGGGGCACCATCATGGGCGTGCTATCGGTGATTCCCGGGATAGGCGCAGCACTGATATGGATCCCTGCCGTGATCTACCTGCTGGCCACCGGCCAGAGCGTGGCCGGACTTGGCTTGCTTGCCTGGTGTGGCATCGTGGTGGGTTCCGTGGACAATATTCTCCGACCCAAACTGGTGGGAGGCGACACCAAGATGCCCGACTTGCTGATCCTGCTCAGTACCCTGGGCGGGCTGGGAATGTTTGGCGCCTCCGGCATCATCATCGGTCCGGTCATCGCCGGCCTGTTCATGACCGTATGGGATATCTTCGCCCTGGCATTCCACGATGAGTTACCCGACGCGCCGCCGCTGATCCCCGAACCCCTGGTCGTCACCACGGAGGAATCCGAAGGCTGACGAACGACTGACCACGGGTAGGTGCGGCCCTGTAGCAGCCGCACCTGCCCGAGGCAGTCGCCCAGATCTTTTTATCCGATGGCCTCTTCCCAGGTCACGTCGCTGGTTTCATCCACCGCTCCGTCACCGTTGTAGTCCATCTCCAGCCTGACGGTCTCAACATCCAGGACGGTTACCCGGATGCTGGAACCACCAGCTCCGGTAATCAGCATCTCGCCGACATAGGGATTGCTGTCAATTGACGCCACAAACGGCACCTCAGTGATATAGGTCGCCTGTCCGTCAAAGCGATCGCTTTCCACCTTGCCGCTTGCGTCCACAGTAATGGTGAAAGCACCTTCATCCAGCTGACCATCGCTTACGAAGTCCTTTAACGTGACGCTTCTTGTCCCGGCAACCATGCTCAGCAATTCACCCGAGACAATGGTCTTGGTGACCGGGTTGGAATACGTATCAATCAGTAGATTGAAACTACCATCCACCTCGGCAGGCCCGTTCATACCACCGTCATCCATGGACAAACTGGCAATCGACACCGTCATGCCCATCTCGAACAAATAGGTATCCAGACTGCCGTTGAACGCGGTAATGGTAATGTCCATCGCGCCATCCAGAACCTGTCCGTCCCCATCATCACACATGGCAAACACGATGCTAATGGTGTCCCCGACCGTAATCGTCAGGGGGTTAGCTATATTCCCGGAAACGGTAACGGTACCGTCGACCGAGCAAGGCGTTGACCCGACAGAATTTTCAAACACCGGACTGATCACCTTCGACACGCCCAGCATCGGCACTTTCCCAAGCTTCGAGAACATGCCAGGTGCACTTTCACCGCCCAGCACTCCGATCGTCGAGAAATCTCCCAACTCCGAAGCAAAGGCAGCAGCATTCAGGGAATCTGAGGTTACAAACGGCGCATTGGCCGCCGTTATCTCAACAGGAACTACTTGCACCGGCGGCGCGACAATGCCGCCCCCTGAACTGCCTCCACATGCAGCCATTAAGGCAGCTATCAAGAAGGTCACTATCCATGTAAAGACTTTCTTCATTTTCCTAGCCTCCCAAACGAGTTCAAAATTGACTCAATACAGCTCAATCCACGTGAGCAGGACACTCGAACCTGGAAGTCTCTTCTAAAAGGTAGGCGGCTTGAGCCGTGGCTGGCACCGGGCCCGTAACGTCATCAACCCACCCCCTTGGGACGGCGTCTGCTCCATCTGAAAACACTTACCAGCCGGGGGCGGTAACCATCGCTCCCTTGCCATCAGATTATAGTCCACCGTATTTTAAAAATCGGCAATGGGTAGTCACCTACCCAATATCTCGCCAGTGGCAGTCTTATAAAACCGGGACTAATTCCAG
>UPTN01000287.1_pt1 | contig 27741 bp, 22 predicted proteins | sample 2160111 | NCBI WGS metagenome assembly UPTN01 (sample SAMN06265058, study PRJEB28932) | marine metagenome | isolation source: Columbia River Estuary | place: USA:Columbia River Estuary, USA | collected 2014-05-05
TTTCAAAATCAATTTTAGTTTATGATAGTCACGAGCTTTTTACAGAGGTTCCAGAATTGATACAGAGACCTTTTCAGCAAAATTTTTGGTTATTTATTGAGAAGCATATTTTTCCAAAACTGAAATATGCATATACTGTAAATGAAGAAATTGCTAAAATTTACAGCGATAAATACAAAGTCAAAGTTCAGGTGATTAGAAATATTGCACCTTTATATCATAATTTAAATATAAGCGAAAAATTCTCTGAAATCGTAAAAGGAAAATCAAAAATGATGATTCTTCAAGGGTCAGGTATCAACATGGATAGAGGTGCTGAAGAAGCTGTTGAGATGATGCAGTACTTAAATGGATTTGTATTGTATATTATTGGATCCGGGGATGTTATAGATACATTAAAATCAATGGTTGAGGATTTGAATCTTTCTAAAAAAGTTTTTTTTAAAGATAAAATGCCTTATGATAACTTGATGGAATATACTAAAATTGCTGATTTAGGACTTTCATTAGATAAAAACACAAATCTAAATTACTCATATAGTCTTCCAAATAAAGTATTTGATTATATTCAAGCCAATACACCTATTTTAGCTTCAAATACAAAGGTTATTTCTAAACTCATTTTAAGTAATAATATTGGTTCAATTACAGATTCACACAATCCTAAAGAGTTAGCAAAAACAATTGAAAATATTTTTTTAAATGAGCAACAATATAGTAATTGGTGTGAAAACTTGAAAGATATTGCTAAAGAATTGAATTGGGAAAACGAATCAAAAAAATTAATGGAAATATTTAATAGCATTGACTAATAAAACCCTAAATATTGTAAGTTTTGATGTGCCATTTCCTGCAAATTATGGCGGAGCAATTGATGTATTTTACAAACTAAAAGCCCTAAATCTAGAAGGAATTAAAATTATATTACACACTTTTGAATATGGCAGAGGTGAACAAAAGGAACTTGAAAAATATTGCGAAAAAATATTTTATTATAAACGAAAAATAAAATTCAAAAATACATTTTCATCTTTACCATTCATAGTAAAAACCAGAGCAAATAAAGAACTAACTTCCAACCTACTCGCTAACAATTATCCAATTTTATTTGAAGGAATACATAGTACATTTCCGCTCATAAAAACAAAATTCAAAGACAGAATTGTAATAATTCGGGCTCATAATATTGAACATAACTACTATAAAGGTTTATCAAGAAGTGAGTCTAACAAGTTTAAAAAACTATTTTTTCGTTTGGAAAGTATGAAGCTTCATAAATATCAAAAAATCCTAAATAAAGCTGATTACATCTTATCAATTTCTCCTAGTGAACAAGATTATTTTGCCTCAATATTTTCTAAAAAATCTTTTTACCTCCCTGCTTTTCACAATCATTCAGAAGTTAATGCTAAAATTGGAAAAGGATATTTTGCACTATATCATGGAGATTTAAGAGTTCCAGATAACATTAGAGCTTGCTTTTATTTGACTAAAATATTTTCAGCAATTTCATACCCATTAATTATAGCAAGTGATTATTCAAATCCAAAATTGGAAAATCTAATTAAAAAATCCAACAACATTGAATTCAAAAGATTATCTACAAATGAGGAATTGGATGAATTAATAAGAGATGCACATATCAATATTTTGCCAACGTTTCAAAATACGGGCATCAAATTAAAACTGATTAATGTTCTATTTTCAGGTAGATTTTGTTTGGTAAACAACAAAATGATTCAAAATACAGGTCTTGAAAAACTTTGTGTTATTGCAAATTCAAAAAAAGAATTTATAGAGAAAATTTCTGAAATAGTTGGTAAAGATTTTACTGAGAAACATATTGTTGAAAGAAAAAATACCCTAAACAGTTTTAACACTTTGGTAAATGCTAAAAAAATAATTGAGTTATTTAATTAACTTCTTTGCTGAACAACTTCAAACAATTCTCCACCTTCACATTTTAAGGTTTTATTTGGAAATTTTAAAATCAATGCGTAGTCATGAGTTGCCATTAAAATAGTTTTACCGCTTTGATGAATATCTTTTAGCACTTTCATAACATCAACTGAAGTTGCTGGATCTAAATTACCAGTAGGTTCATCGGCTAAAATTAAATCCGGATCATTTAACAATGCTCTTGCAATGGCTACGCGCTGTTGCTCGCCCCCTGACAACTGAAATGGCATTTTATAATCTTTGGTTTCCATTCCAACTTTTGTCAAAACTTCTGTAATTTTAGCTTTAATTTTAGCTGGGTCATACCAACCAGTAGCTTTTAAAACAAATTTTAAATTTTCAAAAACCGATCTATCGTTCAGTAGTTTAAAATCTTGAAAAACAACACCTAATTTTCTGCGCAAAAAAGGAATTTCACTTTCTTTCAAAGTATTTAAATTAAAACCAACAATACTTCCTGTTCCTTTTTCTAAAGGTAAATCCCCGTACAAAGTTTTCATTAAACTGCTTTTTCCACTTCCGGTTTTACCTATTAAATATACAAATTCACCTTCATTTAAATGTAAATTCACATTGGTTAAAACCAAATTATCACGTTGAAATATTTCAGCATTTTGTAAGGAAAGAATAGTTTCTGGCATTGAATTCTAGATTTTTAACAAAACTAACTATTTAAATGTAACCAATCAACATTATCATTAATAATAACGCCTACAAATTAAATTTATTCTATTCTTAAAATTGTTGAAAATTCTTTCATAAATAAATAGTATACAAATACAATTTCAAAAAAATATTACGTTATTAGATTATAGTTTTAAACTTTCAATTTTTAATAAAATGAATTATAAAAAAGTTGTTTTCCCTTTATTTTTGTTTTTGATAACCTGCTTGTTATCAGCACAAGAAACAGCCAATTACACCAACCCACTTAAAGATTACAACAAGGCATTAGAGTTGTATCAAAACAAATCGTATGTCGCCGCACAACAACAATTCAATCAAATAATAGTTCAATTTGATGATGCTTCTGAGTTAAAATCAAATTGCGCCTACTACGCTGCAAATTGTGCAGTGCGATTAGGTCAACCAAATTCAGATGAATTGATGGAACATTTTGTTGATAAATACCCAACCAGTACCAAAAGAAACAGTGCATTTATGGATGTTGCCAACTATTATTTTGAAACTAGGAAATACCCCTCTGCTGCAAAATGGTATTCAAAAGTAAGGTCCACAACTTTAACAATAAAAGAGGAAGAAACTTTTAATTTTAATTATGGCTATTCGTTGTTTTCGGTCAAAGATTATACAGGGGCAAAAGAACATTTTTTAATGCTTTTAGATTCTCAAGAATATGGCGCACAAGCAAAATATTATTATGGTTTTATCGCATACAATCAAGATGATTATACTACTGCTGGCAAATATTTGGGTGAAGTTGAAAACAATGCTTCATTTAAAACAGACGTATCTTATTATTTAGCTGATATGAATTTCAAACTAGGGAATTTTGAAAAAGCAATTGAATATGGACTCCCTTTATTACAAAAATCAAGGGGTGCAGAACATTCTGAAATTTCAAAAATAATTGGAGAAAGCCATTTCAATCTTCAAAAATACAATGAAGCCATACCCTATTTGAAAAATTACAAAGGCAAAAGTGGTAAATTCAATAACACCGATTATTATTTTTTAGGCTATGCTTATTTTAAACAAGACAACTTTGAAAATGCCATCAATTATTTCAACAAAATTATTGATGGAAATAATGGAGTAGCTCAAAATGCCTATTATCATTTGGGGGAATGCTATTTGAAACTCGCAGAAAAACAAGCTGCTTTAAATGCTTTTAGAAATGCATCTCAAATGCAATATGAACCAGAAATACAGAAAGATGCATGGTTAAATTACGCCAAATTAAGTTATGAAATTGGAAATCCGTATAAAAGTGTTCCTGAAGTTTTAAATGAATATTTGGCCTTGTACCCAAACTCAACAAATAAAGAAGAAATTAACGATTTAATTATTAGTTCATATATCACTTCAAAAAACTATGCTGGTGCTTTAGACCAATTAAAAAATAAAAAAACAGCAAAAGAACGTGGCTTATTCCAAAAAGTAGCTTTTTACCAAGGAAACGATTATTTTAAAGATGAAAAGTACGATTTAGCAAAGGAAAATTTCACAAACTCACTTACAGCTCCTGTTGATGGGATTATTACAGCTCAGGCGACTTTTTGGAGAGGAGAATCCAATTACAGATTGGATAATTTTACAGATGCAATAATCGATTTTAAATCTTTTTCTTCAAAACCTGAAGCTTCTAAAACACCCGAGTATGAACATCTAAATTACAATTTAGCATATGCTTATTTTAAACAAAAGGAATATGCAAATGCTATTGATGCATTTAAAAAATACATTCAAAAAAGCAATAGTGATCTCATTCGCAAGAACGATAGCTATTTGCGAATTGGTGATGGTTATTTTATTAGCAGCAGTTATAAAAGCGCTATTGAATATTACAATAACGCTTTAAACATGAACGGAATAGATTCAGATTATGCGCAATTTCAAAAAGCCATTTGTTATGGTTTAATTGGTGATGAGCGTGCTAAAATAAATGAGTTAAATTCATTTTTAAAGAAATATACGAAATCTATTTATAGTGATGATGCTTACTTTGTTTTGGGGAATTCCTACATCAAAACAAATAAAAATGAATTTGCTTTAGAGAGTTTTGAGAAGCTAATTTCAAATTACAACCGAAGTCCGTTGGTTTCACAGGCAATGCTTAAAAAAGGATTGATCTATTACAATTCCGACAAAAACGAACAAGCAATAACCACTTATAAAGGCGTTGTCAATCGTTTTCCAAATACTGCCGAAGCAAATCAGGCTGTTAAAAATATTCGTCAAATTTATGTTGATCTAGGTCGTGTAGATGAATATGCTTCTTGGGTTAAAACTGTAGATTTTATAAATGTTTCGGATGCTGAATTAGACAATGACATGTTTGAATCTGCTGAAAAACAATACCTTCAAAATAATGCTAAAAAAGCAATTATCAGTTTTAAAAAATATATTGAAAGTTTCCCTAAAGGTTTACATATATTAAAAGTAAATTTTTACCTAGCACAATCTTTATTTGCTGAAAATTTACACTCAGAAACTGTTCCTTATTACACATATGTTATCAAACAGGCACAAAATGAATTTACTGAAATTGCCTTGTCAAGATTGTCGCTTGTATATTTAGAAAAGGATAACTGGTCTGAAGCTACTCCTTTATTGGAACGCTTGGAAAAAGAAGCCGATTTACCGCAAAACATCACTTTTGCGCAATCTAACTTAATGAAAGGTTATTATGCAGGGAAAAATTATAAAAAAGCAGTTGATTATGCTGAGTTGGTTTTAAAAAATCCAAAATTGGAAGATCGTATAAAATCAGATGCTTATATCATTATTGCGCGTTCTGCAATTAAAACCAATAATGAAGAAAAAGCCAGAGAAGCTTATGCTGAAGTTGAAAAAATTGCTTCAGGTGAATTAAAAGCTGAAGCTTTATATTACAACGCCTATTTTCAAAACAAAGATGGAAGTTACCGTGTTTCAAACGAAATTGTTCAAACAATAGCTGCTGATTATTCAGCTCATAAATATTGGGCTGCAAAAGGTTTAATTGTAATGGCAACCAATTATTATGAATTGGATGATGCATACCAGGCAACTTATATTCTAGAAAGCGTTGTGAAAAATTTTGGTCAGTTTAGTGATGTTGTTGAAGAAGCATCCACCAAATTAAATCAAATAAAAACGGAACAAGCAAAAACAAACGAATCTGTTAAGAATTAAAATGAATACTAGTTTTCAAATTCAAAATTTAAACTTTTAAACAGTCAAAACATAAAAACAATGCGAAAGCTAACAATAACATCCTTATTAATTTTATTCACAGGAATTTCATTTTCTCAGGTAAAAAAAGACACGTTAAAAACGGAAGAAATTTCAGTTGTTAAACCCTATACGCCAACAATTTCTGAGGCTTTTAAGGTAAAATCAAATCCTGTAATTGATGCTTCAAATAGCTTTCAAAAAGAAAATGTAACCTATAGTATTTTTTCTATTCCAGTGGCTTCAACCTTTACTCCTTCTAAAGGGAAAGCACAGGGATTGGCAAGAGCACCTAAGGAGCGTTTCTATGAAAATTATATTTCAGCTGGTTTTGGAAATTATATGTCACCCCTACTTGATGCTTTTGTGCATACTGGAGATCCTAGATATAATGACTTTGGCTTGCTGTTAAACTACCGCTCTTCAGAAAATAGCATTAAAGATATTTTACTTGATGACAATTTTTCAAAAACAAAAGTCGATTTATATTACAAACAATTTGAAAGTGATTTTAATTGGAAAGTAAATTTAGGTTATGGTCGTGAACGCTATAATTATTATGGCTTACCAACCAATATAATTTATGATGAAAATGCAATCGATGCCATAGATGAAAAACAAGTTTACAGTAGCCTTTATTTAGGCGGGAATATCAATTTCGATAAGTCAATTTTTCAAGGAGCAACTGTTGAAATAATAAATTTTATGGATGATTATGAGAGTGAAGAAGTAAGATTTTTAATAAAACCACAGTTTGATTATCAAATTTCAACCGACCATATAAACGGCGGTTTTTTAATAGATTTTGTTTCGGGTAAATTTGATCAAAACTATATAGCTTCAGATAATATTGCATACAGTTTTTTAAACCTTGGTATAAATCCTAGTTATGAAATTTTACGTGATCATTTAAGTGTAAATATTGGCGCAAAAGTTTATTATACATTTGATTTTGAAAACAGTACAAATTCATTTAAGTTTTATCCAAATGTAACGGCATCTTTTAAATTGATTGATGATATTTTTATTTTATTGGCAGGTGTTACGGGGGATTTGGTTCAAAATACTTATAAAGATTTTGTTGAAGAAAATCCGTATGTATCACCAACACTAGACCTTCTTCAAACCGACCAACAATACAAGGCATTTGTTGGAGCAAAAGGCAAATTAGCATCAAATATTGGCTATAATTTAAATGTGAACTATCAAAGTGAAAAAGACAAAGCCTTGTATATTCAAAACCAAACCCAAACAAATGGTATATCTTTAGTAAACAAAGCTTATCAAGCGGGAAACTCATTTGGTGTGGTATATGATGATGTTGAAACCATCAATGTTCATGGTGAAATTAATTTTGAAATAACAAAAGAATTCCAATTGGCTGGAAGTGTAGATTACTCAAACTACAGTACAAATACACAATTGCACGCATGGAATTTACCCGAAATTAAAGCCATTATTTCTGCTGATTACAGAACGAAAAAATGGTATGCAGGCACCCAACTGTTTTTTAATAGCAACACAAAAGATTTTGTAATTCCTTATGGTGATATACCTGAGAATGGAGCAGTTGTTACCAATAATTCATTTGTAGATTTAAACTTTAATGCTGGTTATATTTTCACAGACAGATGGTCTGTTTTTGCGAAAATTAACAATGCCATAGGTGAAAGTTACAATCGTTTTGTAAATTATCCTGTTCAATCATTTCAAGTTATAGGAGGCGTTACTTATAAGTTTGATTTGTAATACAAAAACTAAAATATTTTAATCTTTTTCCGTAGTTTTAGCATTCTTAAAACCTACTATAGATGAAATATTTTTTTATTGCTTTCAGCTTTCTAACTGTTTTATTTTCTTTCAATAATGAAAAAATCCCAAAACAAATTCAAAAAACAACTGATAATACAGATTCTGTAACAATAAAACAACTCTTTAATACCGCATTAACCAAAGGGCAATGTTACCAATGGCTTGATGTACTTTCAAATGATATTGGTGGTCGATTGTCTGGATCTCCTGAAGCCCAACAAGCTGTTGAATGGGGTGAAAAACTAATGAAAGAACTGAATTTCGACAAAGTTTGGTTACAGCCGGTTATGGTACCCCATTGGGTTCGTGGTGAAAAAGAAGAAGCCTATTTTACTGTTGGAAACACTAAATTTAATGTTCCTATCTGCGCTTTAGGTGGTTCAATTGCAACTTCTGAAAACGGTGTTACTGGTGAAGTCATTGAAGTACAAAGTATAGAAGAAGCTGAAAATTTAGGAGAAAAATTAAGAGGGAAAATTGTATTCTTTAACCGCCCTTTTGATGACACTCATATTGAAACTTTTCGCGCATATGGAGGATGTGTCGATCAAAGAGGGGCCGGCGCAAAAGCTACAGGGAAATTTGGTGTTTTGGGAGTAATTGTGCGTTCAATGACACATAGCATTGATGATTATCCACATACTGGAGCAATGGGATACGGTGACATTCCTGAAAATGAAAAAGTTCCAACTGCAGCTATAAGTACCAAAGCTGCGAATTCATTAAGTGAAAAACTGAAAGAAAATCCTAATTTAAAATTTTACTTCAAACAAAGTTGTAAAACCTTACCTGATGCACCTTCATTTAATGTGATTGGAGAATTAACAGGAAGTGCGTTTTCTGAGAAATACATCACCGTTGGTGGACATTTAGACTCTTGGGATTTAGGGGATGGCGCCCATGATGATGGTGCAGGAATTGTACAATCCATTGAAGTTTTAAGACTATTTAAACTCAATGGAATAAAACCAAAGCACACCATTAGAGTTGTATTATTTATGAATGAAGAAAATGGATTGAGAGGAGGAAAAAAATATGCTGAGGAAGCAAAAAGCAATAACGAAATTCATATTGCTGCCTTAGAATCTGATTCAGGTGGGTTTACACCAAGAGGTTTTACATTTGATAGTAGCATTAACCATGATTTATTTATGAGTTGGAAAGCACTTATGGCACCATATGGATTGCATGAAATTAAAAAAGGTGGTAGCGGTGCTGATATTGGCCCTCTAAAATCTGAATCAATTTCCTTATTCGGTTACAGACCTGATTCTCAACGCTATTTTGATTACCATCATGCTTCAACAGATACTTTCGATAAGGTAAATAAACGCGAACTAGAATTGGGTGCCGCTTCAATGGCATCCCTTATATACTTATTAGACACTTCTTTAAATTAAACATTTAAAAATGAAGCGAGCAATACAGATTTTGACTCACAAAGGAATGATTGATGACGAACAGCCTCTGTTTCCTCTTAAAAATAAATTTTAATCCGATGAAAAAATCAATAATTTTAATTTTCACAATCCTATCTTTTTCATGCACGAAAAAAATAGCCGTTGATACCTTGGTTATCAACGCAACTATTTATACCGTTAACTCAAATTTTGACAAAGCTGAAGCTTTTGCTATTAAAGATGGAAAAATTATTGCCGTTGGAACTTCCGAAGAAATACAAGCAAAATACTCTGCAACTTATGTAAATGATGTTCAAGGCAAAACAATTGTTCCTGGTTTTATTGATGCTCATTGTCATTTCTTTGGCTTAGGTCTACAACAGCAAAAAGTAGATTTAGAAGGCACAACAAGTTTTGATGAAGTAATTCAGCGTATTGTAGATTTTCAAAAAGAAAAAAACGTGCCTTATATTACAGGTCGTGGTTGGGATCAAAATGATTGGGAAGTAAAAGAATTTCCTACCAAAGATAAATTAGATGAATTGTTTCCAAATACACCAGTCTCTGTTAGACGAATTGATGGCCACGCATTATTGGCAAACCAGGCAGCGATTGATTTGGCAGGTGTAACTGTTGAAACAAAAGCAGAAGGCGGTTTTATTTTACAGGAAAATGGCAAACTAACTGGTGTTTTTATTGATGGCCCAATGAGTTTAATTGGAGAAAAAATACCTGAACCTTCAAAAAAAGAACAAATACAAGCACTTAAAGATGCTGAAAGAATTTGTTTTGATTTAGGATTAACAACTGTTGATGACGCAGGACTTTCAAAAGAAGCAATTGAATTAATTGACAGTTTACAACAAATTGGAGAATTAAAAATGAGAATTTACGCAATGGTTTCAGTGAGTGATGAAAACGTTGATTATTACACCAATAAAGGAATTACTAAAACCGATAGGTTAAATGTTCGTTCATTCAAAGTGTATGCCGACGGTGCTTTGGGATCTCGTGGCGCTGTAATGAAACAATCTTATAGCGACCAACACAATCATTTTGGCGCTATGGTTACACCTTTAGAAAACTTACAAAATTATGCTGAAAAAATAGCAGCTTCCGATTTTCAAATGAATACACATGCGATTGGAGATTCAGCCAATTATGTGATGTTAAAAACATATAAAGATGTTTTAAAAGATCAAAAAGACAGACGCTGGAGGATTGAACACGCTCAAATTATTGACAAACCAGATTTTAAATATTTTGATAATATTTTACCTTCTGTTCAGCCAACACATGCAACATCTGATATGTATTGGGCTGAAGAAAGAGTTGGTCCAAAAAGAATAAAAGGTGCCTATGCTTTTAAAGACTTATTGAATACTTACGGTAAAATTGCATTGGGAACCGATTTCCCTGTCGAAAAAGTGAGTCCGCTTTTAACTTTTTATGCTGCAGTAGTTAGAAAAGATTTGAGTAATTTCCCTGAAAACGGTTTTCAAATGGAAAATGCTTTAACGCGTGAAGAAACCTTAAAAGGCATGACTATTTGGGCTGCATATTCAAATTTTGAAGAACAAGAAAAAGGAAGTATTGAAGTGGGGAAATTTGCTGATTTTATTATTCTCGACAAAAATATTATGGAAGTTGAAGGCTCTGAAATTCCTAAAATAAAAATTGAAGAAACCTATATTGGAGGCACAAAAGTAAAGTAAGTACAAAATTGTAACATTGTATTTGAAATTTTTCTAAAAATTGAAGCTCCTTTTTACTTTTTATGAATTTAAAATAAAACTAATTTTTAATAAACGCTTCAACCAGTTTTCCAACAATTTTTTCTGCTTTTTTAGCCACTTCTTGAACTTCTTCGTGAGAGACAGCTTCAACAATTCCTTCAACACCTAAATCGGTAATTACAGAAATTCCAAAGCAAGTCATTCCCATATGTTTGGCAACAATAACCTCAGGAACCGTTGACATTCCAACAGCATCAGCTCCTAATATTTTTACCATTTTATATTCTGCAGGTGTTTCAAAAGTTGGACCTTGCAAAGCCAAATAAATTCCTTTATGAACTGGAACATCTAATTTACGAGCAACATGTTCCATTTTTTCAATCATTTTTTTGCAATAAGCTTCGTGCATATCAACAAATCTTGGCCCAAAACGCGCTTCGTTTTTTCCGTGAAGCGGATGTTTTGGCATCATATTGATATGATCCGTAATAATCATAATATCACCAACTTTAAATCGTGGATTTACACCTCCTGAGGCATTCGAAACGATTAATTTTTCAACCCCCAAATATTTCATTACCCGAACAGGAAAAACGGTTTGCTCCATCGTCCAGCCCTCATAATAATGAAAACGACCACGCATAGCCACCACTTTTTTTGAGCCAATGGTTCCAAAAATTAACTCACCAGAATGCCCTTCAACTGTTGACACTGGAAAGTTTGGAATTTCTGAATATGAAATTGCGATTTCAATTGAAATTTTATCAACTAAATTTCCCAATCCTGTACCTAAAATAATACCATAATCTGGTTTAGATATTCCTTTCTCTTGAAGAAATTTAACGGTGTCCTGAACTTTGTTCCACATAATTTTTTATGAGTTTATCAAAATCATTTTGATGATTTATGAAGGTTGTTTTTATAGATATATAGTGCACATTTTTTAACTTCTCAAAGATACGAACATAATCTTTCTCTGTAGTCAAAACAATCTTATTATTTGAATCAATTGAATCAAAAACACTCAAAATTTCATTTATATCTTGTTGCTTAAAATGATAATGATCTGGATATTTTAAATGCTTAAATTTTAGTTTTTGCGTTTTTAAATATTCAATCAAAGGTGTTGGATTTGCAATTCCTGTAATCAATAAAACTTCTGAATTTCTTAATTCATTTAATTGAAATTCAGAATCTCCTTTTAATGTATCATCATACTCAATTGTTGTAAAAAACAAGGATTGATTGGTTGTCAGGTTTAATTTTTGAGTAATTTTTTGTCGTGAAGTTTCAGAAATATTATTTGGGCATTTGGTAACAATTATGGTTTGTGCTCTTTGTGCCCCATCCTTACTTTCACGTAAATTTCCTGTTGGCAACATACAATCATCAACATAGAGGTCGTTGTAAGATGTTAGTAAGATATTGAATCCTCCTTGAACTTTTCGGTGTTGAAAAGCATCGTCTAACAAAATAATATCAGGTGGATTTTTTAATTTTTCTAATTGTTGAATTCCGTTAGTTCTATCCGCATCAACACATACCAAAATATTAGGAAATTTATTGTAATACTGAAATGGTTCATCACCAATTATTTCAGCATTTACAGATGCATCGGCCAACATAAATCCTTTGCTTTTTCGTTTATACCCCCTACTTAAAACAGCAATTTTATAATCGTTTTGCAACAACCTAATTAAATATTCAATTTGAGGTGTTTTTCCAGTACCTCCAACACTTAAATTACCTACCACAATGGTTGGTGTACTAAATTTGGAAGATTTCAACAACTTTATATTGTAAAAGTAATTACGCAAACCAGTAATTAAACCGTACAAGAAAGCAAATGGAAATAGTATTTTTCTTAAAAAATTCACAAGAGCGAAATTACAAAACAATTCATAATATTTCTATTTAAAACCTTTAACTTTCCTAGGTAAAATTTATCTTTGTTTGCACAACTTGAAATATTATGATAAAAATTAAGGACATTACCAATTGTATTGAAGAAATTGCACCTTTAAATTACGCTGAAGATTTTGACAATGTTGGTCTGCTTGTTGGAGATTATAACACCCTAGTTTCTGGTGTATTGGTAACTTTAGACACGCTAGAAAATGTGATGGAAGAAGCTCTTGAAAAAAACTGTAATTTAATTGTTAGTTTTCACCCCATTATATTTTCAGGTTTAAAAAAATTAAATGGAAAAAATTATGTTGAACGCGTGGTTTTAAAAGCCATTAAAAATGATATTGCCATTTACGCCATGCATACAGCATTAGACAATTCCTTTCAAGGAGTGAATGCTAAAATTTGTGAAATTTTAGGGTTACAAAATAAAAAAGTGCTGATTCCACAAAAAAATACCATAAAAAAACTCACAACTTATGTACCAACGGAAAATGCGGAAAATGTGCGTTTAGCACTCTTTGAAGCAGGGGCTGGTAACATTGGAAATTATGATAGTTGCAGTTTTAACACAGAAGGGTTTGGAACTTACAGAGGCAATGAAAATTCGAATCCAGTAATTGGTGAAAAAGGAAAATTACACACCGAAAATGAAACTTTTATGAGTGTTATTTTTGAAAAACATCAAGAACAAAAAGTACTTTCTGCTCTTTTTAAAACACATCCATACGAAGAAGTGGCTTATGACATCATAACTTTAGACAATATTCACCAAGAAATTGGCATAGGAATGATTGGTGAATTGGCTGAAGAAAAAAGTGAATTGGAATTCTTAAATTTCTTAAAAGAAAAGATGCATTCCAAAGGTATTCGACATTCAAAATTAATAGGGAAACCAATTAAAAAAGTTGCTGTTTTAGGAGGCTCAGGGAGTTTCGCCATAAACAATGCCATTCAAAAAGGAGCTGATATTTATGTGACTTCTGACATTAAATACCACGAATTTTACAAGGCCGAAAGCAAACTAATTATTGCAGATATTGGGCATTATGAAAGTGAACAATTCACAAAAAATCTTTTAGTTGAGATACTTACAAAAAAATTTCCTAATTTTGCAATCATTTTATCACAAAAAAACACAAATCCAATTTATTACTTATAATATGTCTAAAAAGAAAGAAGTTACTGTTGAAGAAAAATTAAGAGCATTGTACGACTTACAATTAATTGATTCAAGAGTAGATGAAATTAAAAGTGTAAGAGGTGAATTACCTTTAGAAATTGAAGACTTAGAAGATGAAATAGTAGGTTTAAACAAAAGACTTACCAATTTAGATGAAGATGTAGCAAATTTTAAAAGTGAAATTTCAGCTAAAAAATTAGTTATTGAAGATGCAAAAACTTTGGTTAAAAAATATGCTGAACAACAAAAAAATGTTCGAAACAACCGAGAGTTCAATTCAATAAGTAAAGAAACTGAATACCAAGAACTAGAGATTGAATTGGCTGAAAAAAGAATCAAAGAATTCAAGGCTAAAATTGAGCAAAAAAACGAAGTAATTACTTCTACCAAAGAAAATATTGCAAAACAACAAGAATTATTGAAACATAAAGTTGCCGAATTAGATGACATTATGGGAGATACTGTAAAAGAAGAAACTTTATTACTTGAAAAATCTGCTGAATACGCTGATTTGATTGATGATCATTTATTATTGGCTTACAATAGAATTAGATCTACAGTAAAAAACGGATTGGCTGTTGTATCTATTGAAAGAGGTGCTTCTGGAGGCTCTTTCTTTACAATTCCACCACAAAGACAAGTTGAAATCGCGAGTCGTAAAAAAATTATTACTGATGAACACAGTGGTAGAATTTTAGTTGACGGCGCTTTGGCTGAAGAAGAAAAAGAAAAAATAGCAAAATTATTAAGCAAATAATTAATTGCTTTCTAAATATTTATAAAAAAATGCTTCCAAAATTTGGAAGCATTTTTTTATTTTTTAGTTGCTCGAATAGAATACAACAAAGGAAACATTCGCTGATTTTCTTTTAAAATAAACATGCCATCTTCGGTTTTATCCATTTCTGGAAAACTATTATAAGGTGACTTTTCAAATTCATGCAAAAATTCTATTTGCAAACCGGCATTGGTTAAAGCGGAAACCACTTCCCCTAAACCATGATTCCAACCATACTCTTTACTCAAAATAGCGGCATCGCTGTTGGTGTATGTCCCTCTGTATTCTTCATAAATGACATCTTTATTCAAATAAGGATATGCAAGCTTTGGAGGCGTTTGTAAAAAATCGTACATCCAAACAATTGGATGAAATTCAATCATATAAAAAACACCTCCTTTTTTTAATTTACTTGCAATAATTTCTCCCCAGGTTTTTAGATCTGGTAACCAGCCAACAACACCATAAGAAGTAAACACAATATCAAACTTGCCTTTTACTTTTTTAGGAACATCATATAAATTGCTTTCAATAAAAATAGCATCCAAGCCCAATTCATTATTTAACTTTTTGGCTTCATTAATTCCTTCATCAGACAAATCAATTCCAGTACATTTTGCTCCCAGCCGGCTCCAACTTAATGTGTCTTGTCCAAAATGACATTGCAAATGCAATAAACGCTTTCCTTTTACATCACCAACTTCTTTCAATTCATATGCATTTAAAGAATTTTTCCCTTTCCTAAATCCTTCAACATCATAAAATTCGGATGTTTTGTGAATACTCACTTTTTTATTCCAAGTATCTTTATTGACTTCAAAATACTTTTTATTTATTTCATTCATATTTCTTTAAATTTTTATGAAAATACTAAAATTAAAATTAACCAAAATATCGGAATCGCCTCAACCCAAAAACCAGTATAATACCTTGACCTATAGGGTGACGAAAACCATAAAAATAAAACTGTTATAATTGAAATAACAATCGTTATCAGAACTTCAGCACTGGAAATATTTTCTTTAAAAAAAGTTAAAAAAACAAATAACACTAAAAAAGCAAAACCCAGCCATTTTGATACTTTAATTCCTAAAATTTGCGGCAATGTTTTTAATGATTTTGAGTCTGAGGTTACATCTCTAATATCAAACGGAATGGTAATTGCCAATAAAAAGAAAATTCGCTGAAAAAACTCCAAATATACCGCTGGAGTAAATTCAAATTCAGCTTCATACAAAGGAAATAATACTGAAATACCCGACCAAGCGATAGCAATACTGGCAATTTTTAAACCCGGAAAATTTCTAAATGAAATTTCAATATTCCCAACTTTAAATAATGGAATTACATAAAAAAAGGTCATAAATGCAAATGGAAAAAGAACTAAAAAAGATGATGAATTAAAATCGGTAAAGAGTGAAATATACGCCACTCCTATTCCTGAAAAAATTGATAAAATGAATAAACTTTTTGTATGCTCTATAAACCAAACTTTCAACCAAATTAAACTATTCGTTTTAATTTCATAAAACCGAATAAAATTGTAAGAAACAACAATAGACAAACCCACAAAATAAGGCACTAAATTTGTTGAATTAGCAAATTTCAACAAAGTAATTTTAGTCAAGCAAAATCCCGCTAAAGCCACATGAATGTTACTAAAAATATAAAATTCAAATATTTTCTTTAAAGATTGCATTCAACAAAAGTAAGTAATTGACAAATCAACAAGTTAAATGGTTAACAAAATATTACAATAAGTATTAAAAATAGGAATTGTATACTAGTATTTTCTGTATTTTTGAGCACTATAAAACTATACACCTTTACATAAAATGAAAACAGATTCTTTTGTTTTAAGACATGTTGGCCCTCGTGAAAATGAAATTCATGAAATGATAAAAACCATTGGGGTTTCTTCAGTAGATGAACTAATTAACAAAACAATTCCTGCAGATATCCGACTAAAAAACAATTTAGACTTACCAAAAGCAATGAGTGAGTATGAGTATATGTCACATATTCAAGCACTTGCCGGAAAAAATAAATTATTTAAAAATTATATTGGTTTAGGCTATCATCCAACCATACTTCCAGGAGTTATTCAACGTAATATATTAGAAAATCCGGGATGGTATACAGCTTATACCCCTTACCAAGCCGAAATTGCTCAGGGTCGTTTAGAAGCTTTGTTGAATTACCAAACTATGGTTGCTGAACTCACTGGTATGGAATTGGCAAATGCGTCTTTATTGGATGAGGGGACTGCCGCTGCTGAGGCTATGATTATGTTATTGAATAACAGGTCCAAGGAACAAAAGAAATCAAACGCTGTTCAGTTTTTTGTTTCGGATGAAGTGTTACCACAAACCATTGATATTTTAAAAACCAGAGCCATTCCTTTAGGTGTAGAGTTGATTTTTGGAGATTTTCAAAAATTTGAATTTTCAGAAAATGTTTATGGTGCAATTGTACAATATCCATCCAAAAATGGTCAAGTTCACGATTATACAAATTTTGTAAAAAACGCAAAAAGTGTGGAGGCAAAAATTGCAGTTGCGGCTGATTTATTAAGCTTGGCTAATTTAATTCCTCCAGGTGAATGGGGAGCTGATGTGGTAATTGGCACAACACAACGTTTTGGAATTCCAATGGGTTATGGTGGCCCACATGCGGGTTATTTTGCAACAAAAGATGAATATAAACGAACACTTCCTGGCAGAATAATTGGTGTTACTCAAGATAAAGATGGAAATCGTGCTTTACGCATGGCTTTACAAACACGTGAACAACATATCAAGCGCGAAAAAGCAACTTCAAACATTTGTACTGCTCAAGTTTTATTAGCTGTTATGGCTGGTATGTATGGTGTTTTTCACGGACCAAAAGGATTAAAATACATTGCTGTTAAAATTCAAAATTTAACAGCTACCTTAAACGAGGGTGTTTTAAAATTAGGCTTAAAACAGTCTAATTGTACTTATTTTGACACTTTAACTATTGAAGTTTCAAATGCTTCAAAAGTGAAAGAAATAGCTGAAAATAAAGGGGTGAATTTTTATTACCCATCAAAAACACTTGTCAGCATTTCAATCAATGAAACTTCAAATTTAAATGATGTAAATGAAATTTTGGAGATTTTAGCCATTGCTGAAGGAAAAGAAAAAATTTCAATTGATACAATCAAAGAAAACAATTTACCTGTTCATTTAAAACGTACTTCTAGCTTTATGACCAATGAAGTTTTTGAAAACTACCATTCAGAAACTGAAATGATGCGTTATATTAAAAAATTAGAGCGTAAAGATTTATCATTAAATCATTCCATGATTTCTTTAGGCTCATGTACTATGAAATTAAATGCAGCTACAGAAATGTTGCCTTTGAGTTGGCCACAATGGGGCGTAATGCATCCGTTTGTTCCAGTTGAACAAGCTCAGGGTTATCATGAAGTTTTTAAAGGATTAGAATCAGCTTTAAATGAAATTACCGGTTTTTATGCCACTTCATTACAACCAAATTCTGGAGCACAAGGTGAATATGCAGGTTTAATGGTTATAAAAGCATACCACGAATCTAAAGGAAATCACCATAGAAATATTTGTTTAATTCCAGCTTCGGCACACGGGACCAATCCAGCTTCAGCAGTTATGGCAGGTATGCAAGTTGTTGTTACAAAATCAACCGAAAACGGAAATATTGATGTTGAAGATTTACGTGAAAAAGCAGAAAAATATAAAGATAATTTAGCTGCCTTAATGGTAACTTATCCATCAACGCACGGTGTTTTTGAAAGTTCTATTAAAGAAATAACAGAAATTATTCACGAACGTGGTGGACAAGTTTATATGGATGGTGCAAATATGAATGCTCAGGTTGGATTGACCAATCCGGCAACCATTGGTGCAGACGTTTGTCATTTAAACTTACATAAAACATTTGCTATTCCACATGGTGGTGGTGGACCTGGTGTTGGACCAATATGTGTTGTAAAACACTTAGCACCTTTTTTACCTTCAAACCCAGTAATTCCAACAGGCGGAGAAACACCAATAACAGCAATTTCATCGGCACCTTGGGGATCCGCATTGGTATTGCTTATTTCATATAGCTATATTAAAATGCTGGGCACTAACGGCTTAAAAGAAGCAACAATTTATGCTATCTTAAATGCTAACTATATTAAAGCGCGATTGGAAAAGCACTATAAAATTTTATATGCTGGTGAAAACGGTTTTGCTGCCCATGAAATGATTGTTGATTTTAGAGAATTTAAAGTTAAGGGAATTGAAGTTACGGATGTTGCAAAAAGGCTGATGGACTATGGTTACCACGCACCAACAGTTTCATTTCCAGTAGCGGGAACCTTAATGATCGAACCTACTGAAAGTGAAAACAAAGTTGAATTAGATCGTTTTTGTGATGCCTTGATTGGTATAAAAGGAGAAATTGATGCTATGGAAAATGGCGATTTAAATTCTGCCCTCAAAAATGCACCACACACACAAGAAATGTTAACAGCAGATATTTGGAATTATCGATATTCCCGTCAGCAAGCAGCATTTCCATTACCATACATCAAAGAAAATAAATTTTGGCCTACAGTTAGAAGAGTTGATGATGCCTATGGCGATAGAAATTTAATCTGTTCTTGCAACCCTATTGAAGATTATATGAACTAATTTAGTTTGCTAATTATTAGAAAATTACCTAAAAAGTCTCGATTAACCTCGAGACTTTTTTATTTTGGTAAAAACGAGGATTGAATATATTACAGTTTTCATAATTGAATCTAAGTTTTTATTCGATTAATTTAAAAAAATTGCGCAATTTTATCAAAATGCTTGTCGAAAACAATATAGCAAAAAATATATGCAGTTATTTTTATACTATTACTCAAAATAGTATTTTTGCAATTCGATATAAATCTAATATCTTATACTTAAATGAAAAAAATCACGAAAGAAACCTATATCAATTGGTATAAAGACATGCTTTTTTGGAGAAAATTTGAAGATAAACTAGCGGCACTATATATTCAACAAAAAGTTAGAGGTTTTCTACATTTGTACAACGGTCAAGAAGCTGTATTAGCAGGTGCTTTGCATGTAATGGGTAAAAATGACAAAATGATTACAGCTTATCGTAATCACGTTCAACCTATTGGATTAGGGGTTGACCCTAAGAGAATTATGGCTGAATTGTTAGGGAAAGTTACTGGAACATCTAAAGGTATGGGTGGATCTATGCATATTTTTTCTCCAGAGCATAATTTTTATGGTGGACATGGAATTGTAGGTGGTCAAATACCTTTAGGTGCTGGTTTGGCATTTGCTGATAAATATTTTGGCAGTGATGGTGTTACATTAACCTATTTTGGTGATGGTGCGGCACGTCAAGGTTCTTTGCACGAAACTTTTAACATGGCTATTAACTGGAAATTACCTGTAGTATTTATTTGTGAAAACAATGGGTACGCTATGGGAACTTCAGTAAAAAGAACTTCAAATCATGAAGATATTTGGAAACTTGGATTGGGTTATGAAATGCCTTGTGGGCCAGTTGATGGAATGAATCCTATTAAAGTTGCTGAAGCTATGGAAGAAGCTATTGAAAGAGCTCGAAGAGGTGACGGACCAACATTGTTAGATATTAAAACATATAGATACAGAGGCCATTCAATGAGTGATGCGCAACACTACAGAACTAAAGATGAAGTGGATGAATATCGTAAAATTGACCCAATTACTCAAGTATTAGATGTTATTTTAAAGAAAAAATACGCTACAGAAAAAGAGGTTAAAGAATGGGACAAAGCAGTTAAAAATAAAGTTGAAGAATGTCAAAAATTCGCAGAGGAATCTCCATTCCCAGAAAAACAACAATTATATGATATGGTGTATGATCAACAAGATTATCCATTTTTAAAACATAGATAAATGGCAGAAATTATAACAATGCCGCGTTTAAGTGATACAATGACTGAAGGAGTTGTAGCACAGTGGTTAAAAAAAGTAGGGGACAAAGTTTCAGAAGGTGATATTTTAGCTGAAATAGAAACAGATAAAGCCACCATGGAATTTGAATCTTTTAATGAAGGTACACTTTTATTTATTGGTTTAAAAGATGGTGAAAGCGCTCCTGTAGATTCACTTCTTGCTATTATTGGTGAAGAAGGCGAAAATATTGATGCAATTATTAAAGAATTTAAAATTGCAGCTCCAGCGCAAGAAAGTGCTCCAGCCGCAGAAGTTCAGAAAGTTGCTCCAGAAGCACCTGTTAAAGAAACTGCAGCAGTGGCTCCCGCTCCAGCAGTTGCACATGTTGCAGCTCCTGTGGTAAATACAGGAAGAGTTGTAGCATCCCCTTTAGCAAAAAAAATAGCTGAAGATAAAGGTATTAATTTGGCAACAGTTGCGGGGTCAGGTGAAAATGGTAGAGTTATAAAACGAGATATTGAAAATTTTGTTCCTGCTGCTGCTCAAAATACAACCGTTACGCAAACAATTGCATTGGGTGAAGAAAGCTTTGAAGAAACTAAAAATTCTCAAATGCGCAAGACAATTGCTCGTAGATTGGCTGAGTCTAAATTTACGGCTCCACATTATTATTTAATGTTAGAGATAAATATGGACAATGCTATTGCATCTCGTAACGTAATTAATGAAATTCCTGACACGAAAGTATCCTTTAACGATATGGTTGTTAAAGCAAGTGCAATGGCACTTAAAAAGCATCCACAAGTAAATTCTCAATGGTTTGATGATAGAACTCGTGTAAATCACCACGTAAATATTGGTGTTGCCGTTGCTGTTGAAGACGGACTGTTAGTTCCTGTGATTCCTTTTACTGATCAAAAGAGTTTAACTCAAATTGGTGCTCAGGTAAAAGATATGGCCGTAAGAGCTAAAAACAAAAAATTAACGCCTGCTGAAATGGACGGAAGCACTTTTACAGTTTCAAATTTAGGAATGTTTGGTATTTCAGAATTTACTTCAATTATCAATCAGCCAAATTCAGCTATATTATCAGTTGGGGCTATTATTCAAAAACCAGTGGTAAGAAATGGTGAAATTGTTGTCGGAAACACTATGAAAGTAACTTTAGCTTGCGATCACAGAACTGTTGATGGCGCAACAGGTGCTGCATTTTTACAAACTTTAAAACAGTTTATTGAAAATCCAGTAACTATGTTAGCTTAAATATAGTTGCAATTATTTATAGAAAAGCCCATTACAATTTTTTGTAATGGGCTTTTCATTTAGTTTAATTGTCCCGTCCTAAAATAAGTTGATTTTGTGTCAACCTATTTTAGGACGACTCAATTATTTTATATTGGTTCATTATTTACCAATTACAGCACCTTTCATTGAATATAAAATATATAGCATGTCTTTTTTAGTTTCTTCATCAATCCCATGGTTACTTAATACCAATAAAATATCATCCGTAGCACTTAAAAATTCTTTTTCTGTAGTATTTAACCCTTTATGAGCAGTAGGTAAATCTTTACCTGTATAAGTTGCACCACCGCCTGTTCCTGCCGATAAAAATTCTTTAACATGTGTTTTAAATGACTCCAAACGTGCTGGATCATTAGCCAATGGCATAAAAACTTGTTTGATTTCAGGGTTAACCAAATGTGCCTTTACTATATCATCAACAATTGCAGAAATCCCTTCTTCCCCACCCAAACGACTGAATAAACTAGCTTCAATAGATACCTCTTCTACAATAGCTATAGTTTCTTCGATCGCCATTTTATCCTCTGGTTTTTTATTTGAACAATTTGATAAAAAAATTGATAAAATCATAATTGTAATTAGTTGCTTCGTTTTCATCTGTATCTTTTTTAAATTAATGAGTAGGTTTTATATTTTGATTAACACAAAACAAATTAGCTGGATCATATTGATTCTTAATTTTTACCAATCTATCATAGTTGTGCTTGTAACTTGCTTTCACACGTTCTTGTCCTTCATCCATCATAAAATTTGAATAGGCGCCACCGGAAGAATAAGGGTGCAATGCCTCCCAATAATCTTTACACCATTTGGTAATTTTATCCGAATCTTTCGGATTTGGAGAAACTCCAACAATTACTCCGGCGTACTTTGCGCCTCGATAAGCCCAAGGGGTTTCATCCTTGGCCACTCTACTTGCAGCACCACTAATTGGATACAAGTGCATTTGAGAAAGCGGTGTCGGAATTTTTGAGCCAAATTTTAAATGTTGTTCCCTAACTTCAGAACCTAATTCATTAAAAAAGTCCGCTCTCCAATACCATTGTAAACCGGGAGGTAACAAACCATCAAATAAAGTTTGAATTGATGGATATGGCATTTCACCTACATGTGCAAACAAAGGCTTTAAATCCAATACTGGTTTAAACAATTCATCAAACTTAGCTGGATCACCAACATAGCACCACACGATACCACAAAATTGTTTATGATGTAAATGTTCAGGAAATGGTGGTCCAGGAATAATCATTGTAGCAATAAAACCATTTAATTCCTCTGGTGCATTATTTATAAAATTATGATACCACTCCATAATTTCTTTCGTTTTTTCGATAGGCCATAAAGTTGGACCTCCAAAAACAGTTTTTACTGGATGTGCTTGAAATTTGAAAGAGGTCACAATTCCAAAGTTTCCGCCTCCACCACGAATAGCCCAAAATAAATCTGCATTTTGTTTAGCACTTACAGTCACAAAACTTCCATCAGCCAAAACCATATCAGCTTCCAATAAATTGTCGATAGTCAATCCATATTTACGTGATAAATGCCCCACTCCACCTCCTAAAGTTAATCCGCCTACACCTGTTGTTGAAATAATACCAGCTGGTACCGCCAACCCGAAAGGATGCGTTGCGTGATCAACTTCGCCCCAAAGATTTCCTCCACCAACTCTAACTGTGTTGTTTGAGGTATCAACGCGTACAAATTTAATTCCTGATAAATCAATGACCATTCCATCATCACAGAGACCTAAACCACCACCATTATGCCCTCCACCTCGAACGGCAATTAACAAGTTATGCTCTCTTCCAAAATTCACAGAAGCCATTACATCTGCAACATCCACACACATCACAAACATACCAGGATGTTTATCAATCATTCCGTTATATACCTTACGTGTTTCATTATAGCGGGCGTTTGAAGGCATCACAATTTCCCCTCTTAATTTCGATGTAAATTCTTCAATAGTAGAAGTATTTATGTTTTTCATTAAATTGAACATAATCTTTGTTATTTTAGTTAGTATTTTTAATTATAATGGATTTTCAGGCTTTAATGCTAAGATTTAGGCATCTACATTTATTTCCAATTTTAGAATTATAAAATTCAAATGAAAATGTTAGATGAAAATTATAAGTGAACCAAAAGTGCTCCAACAAATATTTTAATCTTTCATTTTGTTATTAAATTGGAAAAACTCCTTTTGGTAAATTTTTGATTTTAACCTTTAGTCTTTTCAATCATATGATTGATTACGTGTGTATGCTCTTGCTGAGGGCTAAACATAACAATCTCCGCATCCGAATTGACCTTTACATTGTGTCCTGCCGGCCAGTAAAAAAGTTCATTTGCGTCTACAATCTCTTCGATACCTTTCGCATCAGTAGTAGTAAGCTGACCGCTCAAAAGAAATCCCCAGTGAGGACACTGACACAAATCCCCTTCAAGCCCAATAAACAAAGGTGTTGTATCAACACCTGCAGAGAGGCTAAAATACTCTCCGCTCATCTTACCTAACCCGGTAGCATCCCCAAAATCAGTTTTCTGACGGATAACAGCCCCAGGAATCTCCATTTTAACTTCAATGTCGTCTTTTGCAATTTTCATGATTTTTAATTTTAGTTAGTACCCAAAGCTATTTCAAAACAAACAGAAATACCGCTACATTTGATTCAAAAAACGATAATTTTAAATCATTAAGTAATTCTAATAAAAATTAAATGATATGCTGCTGCATATATTTTGAAGGAAGGATACCGTATTTATCCAAAAAGCATTTTGAGAAGTAGGCCGGACTGTTAAACCCTGTTTCATAAGCAATTTCAGAAATATTACCACGCTGTTTATGCAATAAAGACAAGGCTTTGTGCAACCTAAACTCTCTTATAAAGTTGTTTGAAGATTTCCCAGTAAGGTTCTTTAATTTTCGGTATAATTGTGATTTACTATAGCCCATTTCAATACTGAAATTAGAAACATTAAAATTTGGCTTATTCCAATTGCTTTCAATATAATCCATTAAATGAGTGAGGAATTTTTCCTCGGACGGATGTAATACCCGAACTAAAGTTTCATCTATAATTGTATTTCTATTTTCACTTTCATACAAGGACTTCACTTCTGAAGAAATCATTAGCTGCCCATCAATAACTTCACACATTCTTGTTGCTAAAGTAGTTGCTTCTTCAAAAATATTCGCCTTATCCGTAACAGGAACTCCTGAACCCAATCCAATTTTCAACATACGAATTGTTGGATCAAATTTAGGGGTAACATATTTAAATTTAAATTGAATTTTTAAAGCACATAATACAGCTTCAGTAACAGTTTTAAAGGAAACTAAATAACTATTGTTGTTATTTTTCACAATCCTACCGTTAAACTGTTTCAAAGTTTTCAATACACTATTGTGAAATTTTTGGAAAAATATATTGAATTGATTTGCCTCTAATCTATTCAAATAATTACTGATTTTAATAACCATAATAACTCTAAAAGCTGGGTCATTAATAATATTTAATTTCGTGTTTTGTGCTTTTTCCGGATCTTCAATTCTTCCTAAAAATGATTCAACTATTTTCTTATCAACTTCAATTATGCTATGAGGAAATTCCCCATGCGCATGGTTGTGCATATCTTGAATCGCTTTTTTATTTGGAGCTTCAATTAAACAAAATGCAGTATTTCTTTCTTCATCACACCAATAAGTCATTCCCTTACATCCAAACAAATGTTCAATTTTCAAATCAGCCTGATGCATTTGTGCTACATGCGCTGCTTTAATTTCTTTCGGAATATCGTGACGATCCATGAAAATAGGCATACTCTTTTTTATGCAATATAATAAATTTAGCGCTATTTTGAAAGAATCCCAATTACAATTATCTCATTATCAATAAAATACAAATTTGTATAGTATTAAAATTGAAAGGATTAATAAAATTGTTTTCATTCAAATATTTATTTTTTTTTGCGTAACTTTAACAAAGACAACAACTTAACCGCTATGACTTTTATCAGACTATCTTCACATGGAGCATTATTTAGATGTCCTTTTCAACATAAATATCGCTACTGCCCATTAGATAAGTTAAGAAAATTATCAGTGGAAGAAAGAGTGGCACGTATTAAAAATTTATCACTTCAACAAATAAATAATTTAGAAGCACATTACAAGAAGTGCGTTGTAGAAAGTAAAAAGCTTCGAAAAGAAAAAAGCCTTAACAAATAAATGCTAAGGCTTTTTTTATAGTGTAACTATATGCTTATTTATTAAATTTAGCATATTTCGATTTGAACTTATCAATACGTCCTGCAGTATCTATTAATTTAGATTTACCTGTGTAAAAAGGATGTGAAGTTCTTGAAATCTCTAATTTTACTAGTGGATATTCAATACCATCAACATCTAAAGTTTCTTTAGTATTTACTGTTGAACGAGTTAAAAACACATCTTCATTAGACATATCTTTAAATGCTACCATTCTATAATTTTCTGGGTGTATACCTTTTCTCATCGTAAACTCGTTTTAATGCTATTTTATTTTTAAGACTGCAAATTTAACCATATTTTTGAAACTTCAAACAAATAATTTATTTTATTTACATAAATATTAAAAAAAAAGCAAATTAGAGTTATGTTATACAAATTATTTATAGGTTTTATGGTAATACTTACTGTAATTTCATGCAAAAGTGAGTACAAGTTTGTGCTAAATAATCCGGCAAAAATAAAATCCAACCAACCATTAACCATTTCAATTTCTGAAAAAGGAAATAAACCAATAGATTCTGTTCAATTTTCTATTGATAATCAAAAAGTTAAAAGCACTAACAATACCGCTACTTTTAACCTAGATGGCTATAAATTAGGAAAACACAATATAACAGCTATTGTTTTTTATGAAAACAAAACTGAAAAAGTTACAAGCCCTATCTATATTTTGGCAGATACGGCTCCAGATATTTACACTTACAAAATAATCAACACTTATCCACACGACAAAAAAGCATATACACAAGGCTTAGAATATTACAATGGCTTTTTATATGAAGGAACAGGTCAAAAAGGGGAATCATCTATAAGAAAAGTTAATTTGACGACAGGTGAAGTTTTACAACAAAAAGACCTGGATGCCCAATATTTTGGTGAAGGAATTACCATTTTAAACAACAAAATATATCAATTAACATGGAAAGGCGGTGTTGGATTTGTATACAATCTAGAAACTTTTGAAAAGGAAAGTGAGTTCAAATACACTAAAAGTCGTGAAGGATGGGGACTAACAAATAATGGCGAAAAAATAATAAAAAGCGATGGAACTGAAAATATCTGGTTTTTAAATTTAGAAACACTGGTTGAAGAAAGTTATATTGAAGCTTATACCGATTCTCGAAAAGTAGAAAATTTAAATGAACTTGAATATGTTAATGGTATGATTTACGCCAATGTTTGGCAACAAAACTCCATTTTAATTATAAATCCTATAAACGGAAAGATTGAAGGTGTTGCTAATTTAAACAGTTTAAAAGAACACATTCAGAAAGAACAAACGCTACAAGATAGAGATGATGTTTTAAACGGAATTGCCTATGACAATGATAATAACCGCCTTTTTGTAACAGGAAAACATTGGGGGAAATTATATGAAATTGAATTGTTTAAAAAAGAATAAAGAAAATTGCACCTAATATATTGATTCTTAGAAATAAGTAAAAATTTGAAAATTCAAAAATTGTCTGTACGCTATATTTCTATCTTCTTTAATCTTATTATATTTACATTTACAAAAACAACTAAATGCGCTATTTTCCCATTTTT